>Ga0075033_1000264_pt1 | contig 37863 bp, 32 predicted proteins | sample SynthPrep_5_END__FD_72751 | JGI IMG/M metagenome (GOLD analysis project Ga0075033, IMG submission 72751) | Synthetic microbial communities from Ohio, USA - SynthPrep_5_END_DS10_MetaG | ecosystem: Engineered > Bioreactor > Aerobic > Activated sludge | place: USA: Ohio, Columbus | collected...
AGGGCGCGCGACAGCATCGGAACGGTCTGAGCCAGGTCGATGATGTGGATGTTGTTACGGTCGCCGAAGATGTACGGCTTCATCTTCGGGTTCCAGCGGTGCGTCTGGTGGCCGAAGTGAACACCAGCTTCCAGAAGCTGGCGCATAGAAAAATCGGGCAATGCCATGCCTTGTTACTCCTTTTCCGGTTTAACCCCCGCGAAGCGAACAGCACCGATTTTCATCGATACCACCGGGCGGAACGGACCGGATTTCTCCCGGAACATCCCAAGCTTCGCGTGTGGAATGGTGAGCCGCATACAGTCGCCCGCATGAAAATGCAAGCATTTATGCGAAAAAATCGCTCAAATAGCCGCGTTTCAGCGGACTGGCTTGTTTTCGCAGGTTTCGGGCTTGAGAATATCAAGCTTCGCAAGCTTTCCAGTCAGAACGAAATCGCCGTAATCCATCGTCAGATCGCGGGTGATTCCGTTTTCGTAGAGCTTGAACGACATGCGGTAGATCGGCAGGGCGTCGGTACCGGTCTTGTCGTTATAATAGGCGATCGTCACCGGCCAGAATGCCGCCTTGGCGAAATCGCCCGCCTTGCCGGCGTCCGCGTCGCCATCCTTCGGAGTTTGCGACTTGCCGACCAGCGTCGAGGTGATCAGGCTCTCATCACCATCATCGGAACCATCGAAGATCCGGGATTCGAAGATGCGCTTCCCCTGCTTTGCATGCTCGATGACCTGAAACATATGCTGCGTCGGGAACTCGCTGGCGACGAGACTGACCTGGCGGGCATCCGGACGGGTCAGATCGACCTTCATGCCGTCGGTGCCGTCAATTGCCGCGCCCTGCACTTCCTTGTCCAGCTTGTCGTCGGTGTAGGACTTGGTCTCGAAGGTGAATTTCTTGGCCGTGAGATCCTCGAAGGTCGTGGTCTGCTGGTCGGTCATGCGAACCGCATCGCCGGTATTGATCTGCGTCACGAAGCGGAAATCCGTCTTGTAACCCTGACAGGCCGAGCCGGTGAATTCATAGACCATGCGGCCCGTCATGCCCTCGATGCCGGAGCGGTCGGACGCATCCTTGAGTTCGAGATCATAGACTGCGCGATGGGCGACGAGGTCCGGAACCGCCACCGGCAAGGCATTGGCGGCGTTTGACAGGCCGGTCATAAGCCCTGTTGCGGCAACGAAACCAAGCGTCCTGACAAACATGCAATATCTCCTGTTGGAAGAGCCGCTCATATTGTACAAGCAACCGCCCGGCTTTTGGATCAACATCTTCTGAATGCCGGATTCTTGAAGGATTTACAACAAAACCGGAGACGAAAATGTCGGATGTCATCGAAGGCCGCCTCAAGGAACTTGGCTTTACGCTTCCCGTAGCCGCAGCACCAGCCGCAAACTACGTTCCCTTCACCATCAGCGGCAATCTGCTTTATGTATCGGGTCAACTGCCGATGGAATCTGGCAAGATTGCGGTGACCGGCCTTGTTGGCCGCGATGTCGACGTGGCCGGCGCCCAGCGCGCTGCCGAATTATGCGCCGTCAACATTCTCGCACAGGTCAAGGCCGCATTGAATGGCGATCTCTCGAAAATCCGCCGCGTCATCAAGCTGAACGGCTTTGTTGCCTCTGTCCCCGAATTCGTGGAACAGCACCTCGTTATCAATGGCGCCTCCAACCTTCTCGCCAATGTTCTCGGTGATGCCGGCAAACATGCCCGCGCCGCCGTTGGCATGGCCTGCCTGCCTTTCAATGCCGCCGTCGAGATCGACGCCATCGTGGAAATCGACGCATGACACTGAAACTCTCCTGGCTGACGGCGCAGCCCGTCGCCCATCGCGGTTATCATGATCTCAACAAGGCGGTTTGGGAAAACACGCTTTCTGCTTTTTCCCGCGCCATCGAGGCCGGGTTCGCCATCGAATGCGACGTGCAGCTGGCGGCCGACAGCGTGCCGGTGGTTTTCCACGACCATGACATGGCCCGGCTGACAGGCATCAATGGCGACGTGCGCGAGCGCACGTCAGGTGAACTGGCCATGCTTGCCGTTGGCCAAACCAAGGACCGCGTCCCTACCCTCAGACAGCTTCTGGCGCTTACTGCCGGCAAGGTGCCGCTGGTGATCGAGCTGAAGGGCCGTGAGGGTGAAGGTGTCGATGACGGTTTCGCCGAGGCGGTTCTGGAAGACCTGGAGGGCTACAAGGGCCATGTGGCGCTGATGAGCTTCGACCACCACCTGCTGAAGGACCTGAAGGCTGCGGGCTCGCCCTGGCCGCTGGGTCTCACCGCCGAAGGCGACAAGCCGGAAGACTTCTTCAAACACGACGAAGCGATGCAGTTGGGTCTTGATTTCATCTCCTATCATTGGGGGCATCTGCCCAACAGCTTTATCGAAGCGCAAAGAAAACTTGGCCTTCCGGTGATTACATGGACGGTCAGGGATGAAAATGCGCGCGAGACTACCTATAAATATGCGGACCAGATGACATTCGAGGGTTTCGACCCGAGAGAGAACCCATCCGCCACGGCATGACAGAAGACTATTCCATTCGCGTTGCGCAATCCCTCGGGGATATTGACCCGGAAAGCTGGAAACAGCTTTCCGGAACATCGCGCAATACGTCAGGAAAACCGTACAATCCTTTTATTTCCCATGCTTTTTTATCATCGATGGAAGATTCCGGATCGGCGACAGCCAAGACCGGCTGGCTTGGAAATCATCTGCTACTCGAAAACTCATCCGGTGATCTGGTCGGGGCAATACCGGCCTATCTGAAGAACCACAGCAAGGGCGAATATGTGTTCGACCATGGCTGGGCGGATGCTTTCGAGCGGGCCGGCGGTCATTATTATCCTAAACTGCAATGTTCGGTTCCCTTCACTCCGGCGACAGGGCCGCGGCTGCTCACTTCCGAAACGGTGGACGAAACGCGCTTCAAGCCGCTCCTGGCCTCCGGCGTCGCCCAAGTGACGGAAAAGATCGGCGTTTCTTCCGCACATGTCACTTTTCTGCCAGAGGACGATCTTGCCGCACTTCTGCCGCGCGATTTCCTGCACAGGACCGACCAGCAATTCCACTTCCTCAATGACGGTTACCGCGATCACGATGATTTTCTCGACGCCCTTTCTTCGCGCAAGCGCAAAGGGCTGAAAAAGGAGCGCCGCGCAGCGCTGGAAAACGGTATCGAGATCGACTGGCTGACCGGGCGCGATCTGACCGAGGATATCTGGGATCAGTTCTTCGCCTTCTATATGGATACCGGTGGCCGCAAGTGGGGCCGGCCCTATCTGACGCGGGAGTTTTATTCGCTGATCGGCGAACGCATGGCCGATGACGTGCTGCTGGTGATGGCGAAACGCGATGGGCGTTACATTGCCGGTGCGATCAATTTCATCGGTTCGGATGCGCTTTATGGCCGTCATTGGGGCTGCATCGAGGACCATCCCTTTCTGCATTTCGAGGTCTGTTATCATCAGGCAATCGATTTCGCGCTGGCTAAGGGATTAAAACGAGTGGAAGCCGGTGCGCAGGGCGAGCACAAGCTGGCGCGCGGTTACGTGCCGGTCACCACCCATTCGGCGCATTTCATCGTCCATCCGGGCCTGCGCCGCGCCATTGCCGATTATCTTCAGCGCGAGCGCGACGAAGTCGAGCATATCGGCGATTATCTTGATGAACACACGCCCTTCCGCAAGGGCGAGAGACAGGAACCGGACGTTTAGTCCGCCATGAGGAGAGATCACGATGACGGCCAGCGCCTATGACGACAACAATATCTTCGCAAAAATCCTGCGTGGTGAAATTCCAAGCCACAAGCTTTACGAAGACGAGCATACGCTTGCTTTCATGGATGTGATGCCGCAGGCCCCCGGCCATCTGCTGGTCGTTCCCAAGACCGGTTCCCGCAATCTGCTCGATGCCGACCCGGAAGTGCTGGCAAGAACCATCCCCGTGGTGCAGAAACTCGCCGTGGCTGCCAAGGAGGCCTTCGATGCGGATGGCGTCTTCATCGCCCAGTTCAACGAACCAGCGGCTGGCCAGACCGTGTTCCACCTGCATTTCCACGTCATTCCACGCAAGGAAGGCGAACCGCTGAAGCCGCATTCCGGCGTAATGGCCGATGGCGAAGTGCTGAAGGCGCATGCAGAGAAGATAAAGGCAGCGCTTGCTTCGTGATAGCTGCCTAGCATGTGTCGTCATCCTCGGCCTTGTGCCGAGGATCCAACCACGTATCTGAAATCAATCGGTTGCAGATGCTCGGGACAGGCCCGAGCATGACGGAGGAGAGGTTTTCGGACTGATCATTCCGGAGAACGGTAAGCATTCCGTTCCGGCCATGGCCAGCCTTCAAGCACCGCCGTATCCGGCCGGAAAATCTCCACTTTCAGCGGATAACAGGCTGCCGTATCGCTGGAATGGGTAGCGCTGCAATCGCCGCCCGGGCAGGCGGAAAGAGCGCCGATGAGATCGATTTCCGCAAAGAATTCCAGATAGTCACCCGGCCGCACCGGGCTCGCCTTCATGAAATATTGATGCGTGTCGCGGGTAAAACCCGTACACATGAAGACATTCAGCACATCGTGCACATGCGGCTCCGCCTCGCCGAATGACAGGTTTTTGGCCGAGGCAAGCGCATTGGTCAGGTTCGAATGGCAGCAATGGTGGTAATCGCCGCCGCTGAGAAGCTTGTTGGTATAGGGATCACAACGGGTGCCGATCACGTCATGCACGCCGCCGCCATCCTCATCAAAGCCATACCATGAAAGCGTATCATGGGTGATGGTCGCCATGGGCCGCAGGGATGGCAGGTTGCTCCACAGCCGGTTACCGACGCAAACATGGGTGGCATGCAAAGCGCGGGTCTTGCCGCTGAAAAAACGCTCGGTCAGATCATGGGCGTTCCAGAGGTTCAAATCCCCCACTTGCGGACCTTCGATGCTGACGATGCGGAAAAAATGCCCCTTCGGCACATTGAAAGTCCGACCATCCCGCGGCGGCACGATGACCTCGTCGATCTTCTCCATGCTCTCCCTTGCCCTTTCCAGACGCGCGAGGTCCGGTGTCTCAAGAGTACCGTTCGGATAAACGACGACAGGGCGGATAGCGCGGCGCATGGCGGCATCAACGGGTTCGGCAGCAGGCACAGGGGTCATGAAATCCTCGAAGCGATGAAATGTCGATGTGAAATTGCGGCATGGACGACCGGCTGACAAGACGGGTTTTTCTTGCGCTCAGGGCAAGTCTTACTTACCCTTGCGGACCATGAAACTGCCGCCACTCGCCACACTCCGCGCTTTTGAAGCCGCCGCCAGAAAACAGAACTTTTCTCTCGCCGCACAGGAACTCGGCATGACGGCGACTGCCGTTAGCCAGCATGTGCGCAATCTGGAGGCTTGGCTCGGTGTGCCTCTGTTCGATCGGCATGCGAGAGGCGTGAGGCTGAGCTCGGCGGGAAAGGAATTCGGCATTACGGTTTCGGCCAGCTTGCGGCAGATCTCTTCCGGCGCGGAGCGGATCAGGCGAGGCAGCGGCGACCGCATGACTGTCCGCCTTGCCAGCCTGCCTTCGGTGGTGGCGCATTTTCTGACGCCCCGCCTTCCCCGCTTCCGGGCGCTCCATCCCGACATCCAGGTATCGATCAGCTATTCCGGGCGACATGATGCCACGCTACCCGATCTCAGCATCATCCACGGCCCGACACCTGCGCAGAGCGCCATGGCGCTTTTCAGCGCCGAGACGCGACCGACATGCGCACCGGCCTATGTCGCGAAATACGGTCCCTTCGATGAGGTATCGAGCCTGCTACAGGCGGAATTGCTGCATGACGACAGCGAGATCGCATGGCGGGGCTGGCTCGCGACGGCTGGCCTCTCCCTGCCAAAAACCGCCGGCCCGATCTTTGCGGATTTCAATCTGCTCGTAACCGCCCTCAAGGCCGGGCAAGGCATCGGCCTTTGCCCGACAGCACTTCTTGGCGATGAGATCGCCGAGGGTCAATTGACCGTACTTTCCAATCGGGCGGCCGATAGGGACAAATATTACTGGCTGATCGAATCGGGGGAGATGACCGGACCGGCCCGCATCCTGTCGGACTGGCTGGTTGCGGAAGCCCGCGGGCGCAAAACTCTTGGCGACTATTCCGCCGCGACGATCTGAGCCGGAGAGGTTGTCACCTCTCCGGCCCGTTCCCTTGCCGAAAGCCAGTTGAGCAGTCGGGCCGAAGCGGCGCAGACGATGACAAAAGCGACGAGGCCGCCGAAAACATCGGAAAGATGATGTCCACCCTGCACGAGAACGGCCAGCGGCATCAGGAGGTTCACCGGCAGGATAACCGCCATCACCGCCCAGTGACGCGGCACAAACCAGACGGACATTGCCGCCATGACGATGTGAAACGACGGAAAGCCGATCAGCCCCAAAGCGTTTTTGGGCGAAAGATAGACAACGCCCTGCGTTGTAAGACGGCTCAACTCCTGCCCATAGGTATTATCGACAGCCATCGGAATGACCTGAGAAATCCATTGCGGCAGTTGCACATAGGCCGAAGGTCCGAATGTGGGGAAGAATATCCAGAAGACGATGCTCGCAAAGGCGCCAAGCACTCCGGTCACCAGGAAGTGGTGCAATCTCCGCTCCTTGCCCGTAAAGCCGAGCGCGATCACGATCACCAGAAGCTGCGGCAGCGACGTCGCATAAACGAAGAACAGGATCGTTCCGATCCAGGGGTGTGCCGCCGCCCACAGGACGATGCCCGTCCAGCTATAACCGAAAACCGCATCGACACGGAAAAGCACGTGATCGATCGTCGGGAAAGCGACGGGCAGGAACATGTAGTTGAAAACAGAGGCGACGAGCGTGAAAAGGATGAACAACCCGCTCGAAATCAGAGCGGTGGCGATGCGAAGATCACGTCCGCTTTTGCGATAGAACTGACCGAGGACGAAAACGCCCGCACCCGCCAGCGCGCATAGGAAATATCCGACGTAATCGACACCGATGCCTTTGATAGCGATCAATGCCGCATCGATGATGAATAATATGGCGATAAAGCCAAGTACAAAGCGTTCTGCCGCAAATAGCCGCATGGAAAAAGCCCCGGTTCCAGTCAGCGGCAAACTAGGGCATCGCACTTAATATTCGGATAAGGAGAGTATTAAAAACCGAGCACAAACAACCCGCCGGCCAGAAGCACGATCGGAACCGCCACGCCGACGATGACACGCTGGCCGGCCAGCAGAAATGCGATGAAACCGAGGGCCGCCGCGCCGATGCGCAGCCAAAGGGGTGTGGCTTCCAGCGTTCCGGTTGGAAAGACGATCAGCTTGGCGGTAACGGCCATGACCAGTGAGGTGGCGACCGCCCTCACCCAATAAAGCGCCTCGGAATCCTCTTTCAGGCGGTTGCCGGCGAGGACGCCGAGCCAACGCCAGAGATCTGTCGCCAGCCAGCCGGCGATGGCGATGAACAGATAGGGCGCCCACCAGTTTTCGGTCATCATGGCTCACTCTCCGGCGACACGGGTTTGATCTTGCGGCGGAAAACGAAGCGGTCAATCACATAGGCAAGCGTTCCGCCACTGATGCCGGCATAGAGAATATCGAATTCGGGAGCGATAACCGCAAAGGCCGGCCCGGCTATCACGCCGATGACGAAAGCGACCTTGACGACGGAGTGGCGGGCCGACGCCCATATCGACGCCACGAAATAGACGGGTGTGAGGAAAAACAGCACACCGGCAACCAGCGGCGGAAAGGCGGCGACGACGCCATAACATAGGCCGACGATGATGGCGTTGATGACGGTAAGCGTGATGCCGAAACCGGCGAACCAGGCGGCACGCGCCTCGCGCGGTACTTTCGACAGGTTCTGCGTGGCGAAGACCCAGGCCGTAATCGCGACGAAATGCGAGAGAAACAGCAATATCCATGTCGGCGTCTTCGCACCGCGCATCTCCGGAACGATGGAGGCGACCATGGGCATCATCCGGACCGACGACAGCGTGACCGCCAGAAAACAGGCGGCAAGATTGGCGCCGCCAACCATGGAGCCGATCAGGATCATCTTGGCAGGCAGAGCCCAGATCATCAGCGTCATGAACACCGCTTCGCCGCGCGGCACCCCGGATTCCAGCGCAAAGGCACTGAAACCGACAAAGGATGTCATGAGAATGAGCGAGGGCAGCGAGAAGATGCCCCGCATTCCCCTGAAGAACCAGCCACTGAGGGGGATGGCATCGCTATCGGCAGTTTGCATTCAATATCCACTACACATGAAAATGCCGGGCTTTCGCCCGGCATCGATTTATCGGTCGCTTGACCGCATCATTTCTTCTTCGGCACCTTTGGCACCGTATTGGCCTTGCGGCGTGGCTTGTTCTCCTCGTCGGGCTTATCCGCCTCGGCGACCAGAACATCCGCTTCCTCATTGGCCGTTGCCGCCTTCGAAGCGGGTTTCGCCTTGGCCTTCGACGCCTTGCCCGGCGACTTGGCGGCCTTCAGTTCCGCTTCCGGCTTCGGCTTCACGGGTGCGGTTTCCGGCAGAACCTCAAGCATGAGGCCGTCGGAACCGTCGTCCTTCTTGCCGACGGTGACGCTGACGACACCGCCCTTCTTGAGCTTGCCGAAGAGGATTTCGTTGGCAAGCGGCTTCTTGATGTGTTCCTGGATCACGCGCGACAGCGGGCGAGCACCCATCTTTTCGTCGTAACCCTTTTCCGCCAACCAGGAGATCGCATCCTCATGCAGATCGAAGGTGACGTTCCGTTCGGAGAGCTGGGTTTCCAGCTGCATGACGAACTTCTGCACGACCTTGTGGATAACGGCGGTCGGCAGCGGAGAGAACGGAATGATCGCATCCAGACGGTTGCGGAATTCCGGCGTGAACAGGCGATTGATCGCCTCTTCATCCTCACCCGTGCGGCGTGAAGAACCAAAACCGATGGCCGATTTGGCCATTTCGGACGCGCCCGCATTGGTCGTCATGATGAGAATGACGTTGCGGAAGTCGATCTTCTTGCCGTTATGGTCGGTCAGCGAGCCATGGTCCATTACCTGCAACAGAATGTTGTAGATATCCGGATGCGCCTTTTCGATTTCGTCCAGCAGCACCACGGAATGCGGATGCTGGTCGACGCCATCGGTCAGGAGACCGCCCTGATCGAAGCCGACATAACCGGGAGGTGCGCCGAGCAGACGCGACACGGTATGGCGCTCCATATATTCCGACATGTCGAAGCGCAGCATCTCGACACCGAGCGAGGCGGCGAGTTGCTTGGCCACTTCCGTCTTGCCGACACCGGTAGGGCCGGAGAAGACATAGGAGCCGATCGGCTTGTTCGGTTCGCGCAGGCCGGCGCGGGCCAGCTTAATGGCCGTTGCCAGCGCCTCGATGGCGATGTCCTGACCATAAACGACCGAGCGCAGTTCCTTTTCGAGATTGGCGAGCACCATCTCGTCGTCCTTGGACACCGTCTTCGGAGGAATGCGGGCCATCGTTGCGATGGTGGCCTCGATCTCCTTTTCGGTGATCAGCTTGCGGCGCTTGGAAGCGGGCAGCAGCATCTGCGCGGCACCGGTTTCGTCGATCACATCGATCGCCTTGTCCGGCAGCTTGCGGTCGGAAATGTAGCGGGCCGACAATTCAACGGCAGCCTTGATCGCCTCATTCGAATATCTGAGGTGATGATAATCTTCGAAATAGGGCTTCAGGCCCTTCATGATTGCGATGGTGTCATCGATCGACGGCTCGTTGACGTCGATCTTCTGGAAACGACGCACCAGTGCGCGGTCCTTTTCGAAGAACTGGCGATATTCCTTGTAGGTGGTCGAACCGATGCAACGGATCGCGCCCGAAGACAGAGCCGGCTTCAACAGGTTCGATGCATCCATCGCGCCGCCGGACGTGGCGCCAGCGCCGATGACGGTGTGGATTTCGTCGATGAACAGCACCGCGCCCGGAAACTCTTCGAGTTCCTTGACGACCTGCTTCAGCCGCTCTTCGAAATCACCGCGATAACGGGTGCCGGCAAGCAGCGTGCCCATGTCGAGCGAGAAGATGGTGTCGTTGGCCAGCGCTTCCGGCACCTTGCCTTCGACGATGCGCTTGGCGAGGCCTTCGGCGATCGCCGTCTTGCCCACGCCGGGATCCCCCACATAAAGCGGATTGTTCTTGGAACGGCGGCAGAGGATCTGGATGGTGCGGTTGACCTCTTCGTGGCGGCCGATCAGCGGGTCGATCTTGCCGTTGCGCGCCTTGTCGTTGAGGTTGACGCAATAGGCCTTCAGCGCGTCCTGCTGCTTTTTGGCGGACGGTCCTTCTTCCTCGGGATTGCTGCGGCTTGCCTTGTTTTCGCTTTCGGGCTCATCAGCCCCGCGCGGCGCACGCGTCTGCGACGTGCCCGGACGCTTGCCGATGCCGTGGGAGATATAATTGACCGCGTCGTAACGGGTCATTTCCTGCTCCTGCAGGAAATAGGCGGCATGGCTTTCACGCTCGGCGAAAATGGCCACGAGCACGTTAGCGCCGGTCACTTCCTCGCGGCCGGACGATTGCACATGAATAACGGCCCGCTGGATGACCCGCTGGAAGCCGGATGTGGGTTTGGAATCCTCGTCGTAACCGGTCACGAGGTTCGTCAGTTCATTGTCGACGTAGTCACTGACGGTCTTGCGCAGCGCATCGAGATCGACATTACAGGCACCCATCACGGCGGCGGCATCCGCGTCGTCGATCAGCGCCAGAAGGAGATGTTCAAGCGTCGCATATTCGTGGTGACGCTCATTTGCAAAGGTCAGTGCCTGGTGCAGCGCCTTCTCGAGACTTGGGGAAAAAGTTGGCACGTTGCGATCCTCATTTCTTTTCCATGACGCACTGCAGCGGATGCTGGTGCTGTCGGGCGAAATCCATGACCTGGCTTACTTTCGTCTCTGCGACCTCATATGTAAACACCCCGCATTCTCCCACGCCGTGCTGGTGCACGTGCAGCATGATACGGGTTGCCGCTTCGCGATCCTTCTGGAAAAAACGCTCCAGAATATGGATGACAAACTCCATGGGAGTGTAGTCGTCATTCAGTAAAAGAACACGGTACAAATTCGGTCTTTTTGTCTTTGGCTTGACGCGGGTGATAACAGAGGTTCCGCGGTTGGTGCCGCCGTCTTCCCCGTCGCCCTCGCCCTGCATGTAGATCGGCCTAGCGATCATCTTTCATCATTCTCCACACTATTCTCGAACCGACAGCTCATCGCCAGCAGGGAGAACTTCGCCTCTTCATATCTAGGTCGTCGTGACGCGATTTTAAGCCCCTTACGCAACGGCGCAATCACTATTGCGTTTGCAAAGAGGCAAACCTCAGGAAAAGTGGGGATGCGGAGGCTTCCTGAGGGCGGGCACAGGCAAACCGCTGATGGTGGCGGGTTTTCAGCCTGACGGACGGGGTTACAGTGACCAACAGTGGGAGCGAATCTCTGTCGCACCGCCCTGCCGTTGCTCCCTGTTACCCAGCATTGTCATCCAGCATTTCGCGCACGGCAATCGCCAGCTGTTTCAGCGAGAAGGGCTTCGGCAGGAATCCGAATTTGGCATCTGCCGGCAAGTTTTTCGCAAAGGCGTCTTCTGCGTAACCGGACACAAAGATGAACTTCAGGTCGGGATAGGACTTGCGCAGTTCGCGAAGCAGCGAGGGGCCGTCCATTTCAGGCATCACCACATCGGAAACGACGATATCGACCTTGCCCTCCAGCTCCTCCATAACCTCCAGCGCCTCGGTGCCGGAGCCGGCCTCATGCACGGTGTACCCACGGGTTTCCAGCATGCGCTTGCCGCCGCGCCGCACCGCCTCCTCGTCCTCTACCAGAAGTACGACAGCGGAGTTGCCGGTGAGGTCAAGCGGTTCTTCCTTTACCGGCTCAGGTGCCGCCATCGGGGTGAGCGCCGTTTCACCGGGCTGCTGGCCCGCAACGACTTCCACCACATGGCGCGGCAGGTAAATACGGAACGCGGTGCCCTTGCCCACTTCCGATTCGGGATAGATGTAACCGCCGGACTGCTTGACGATACCATAGACCATCGACAGGCCGAGACCGGTGCCCTTGCCGACTTCCTTGGTCGTGAAGAAGGGTTCGAAAATCTTGTCCATGATTTCAGGCGGAATGCCGGTGCCGTTATCGCCGACCTCGACCATGACCATGTCTTCCGCCGGGACTTCCGGACGGCCGAGAGCAGCCGCCTCCTTCGCATCCACATTGCGGGTGCGGATGGTGATCTTGCCACCATCAGGCATGGCGTCACGCGCATTGACGCAGAGATTGATCAGCACCTGCTCGAATTGCGACAGGTCGGTCTTTACCGGCCAGAGATCGCGGCCATAATCCACCTCGAGCTTGACATTGGTACCGGAAATCAGCCGGTCGACCAGCATGCGCAGGTCACCGATCACATCGGTCAGATTGAGGATCGCCGGGCGCATGGTCTGCTTGCGCGAGAAGGCCAGCAGCTGGCGCACCAGAACCGCGGCGCGGTTGGCGTTGCGCTTGATCTCCATGAGGTCGGCAAAGCTCGGGTCGGCGGGCCGCGCCTGCAACAGCAGATGGTCGGACGACAGCAGGATGGCGGTCAGCACATTGTTGAAATCGTGGGCGATGCCGCCCGCCAGTGTGCCGACGGCGTTCATCTTCTGCGTCTGCGCCATCTGGGTTTCGAGCGCCTTCTGCTCCGTCACCTCTATGGCATAAACGATCGCCACTTCTTCCGGCGCCTCGTCGTCCTGATCGATGACGGCGTTGACGTAGAAACGGAAATGCCTGGTCTCGTCGCTCGGGTGGCGCGAATCGAACGGCGCGATATCGCCCTGACGGTCCTTCGCCTCGGCAAGCGCCTGTTCCAGCCGCGGCTTCTCATTGTCGTGCAAGACGGTTTCAAGCGCCACGCCCCGGTCGATATCGTCGCGTCCGACAACGCCGGAGAACAGCTTGAGGAAGGGCGCATTGATGCGCAGAATGCGTCCTTCGCCATCCAGCGAAGCGATCGCCATCGGCGTATTGTTGAAAAAGCGGGTAAAACGCATGGCGGAGGAAGATTCCGTATCCTCCTGCCCCTTGGGGCGCATCAGAACGATTGTCCGGCTCTCGCCCGGCGCACCGTCCTTGGAACTGACCTGATGCACGAGGCGCGCCGGCATGCTCTGGCCGTTCACCCGGCGCATGTCGAGATCGAGGATTTCGGTGCGCTTGGCGCTGCCCTGCGGATGGACGGATTCGATCAGAGCCATGCCTTCGCCGGCAACGATGTCGGACACGGTCATCGAACCGGGTGAAAATTGCGCGAGATCGATGCCCAGCCATTCTGACAGGGTGGCATTCAGATAAACGATCTCGCCCTTGCGTCCGGCGGAAAAGAAACCGGCCGGCGCGTGGTCCAGATAGTCGATGGCATTCTGCAATTCGCGGAAAAACCGTTCCTGATCTTCGCGCTCCGGCGTGATGTCAGCAATCTGGAAAACGTGCAGCCCCTCGCCGCCCGCATCCTTCAGCACCCGACCTTTAAGCCTGTACCAGTGCGGCCCGGCGCCCGCATCATCGCCCAGCGGTTTCTGCAGCCGGAACTCCTCGTAACCGTCGCGGCCCTCCCGCAGCACGTTGATGAGCCGGTAAAGGGATTCGGTGGATTCCCGGCTACGCGACAGCAGCGTCTCAAGGCTCTGTATATCGCTCGCCCTGGTGGTGCCGCTCATGCGGCAATAGGTGGCGTTGGCATAGACCATATGCCCCTTGGCATCGGTGATCAGCGTGCCTTCGGGATGGGCCGACAGGAAACGGCGGGCAAGCCCGTCCGACTGCGATTGCGGCATGACCTCGATGAAACCGATGATCGACGAAACCAGAAAAAAGATACCCATCATCGCCAGCACGCCGAGAATGCCGAGTACGATTTCGTTTTCCAAAGAGTTCTTGAAATAAACGAAGGCGGCGGCGGCGGCGATCAGCACCAGCGCCAGAAGCAGGATGCGCAAAACCGTGCCGGAGCGGGCACGCCTGTCCACCAGCGGAAGGTCGTTGTCGCTTGTCTCGCGCACCCGTGTCATCTTGGCCTCGCAGTCGTGCAGGTCGTCATTCGGTCAGCCACGGTCCTCGACGGAATCGGGCGTTAAAATTTCTTGTAGCAACTCGCTTGAGTATCAAAAAGCTCCGCCGGGCCACAAAGGCTTAAAAACGCACAGGGAAAACGGCCTGAGAGGCGCAATACACCGGCCTTTCAGTCGATGAGGGAACTCAAAGCCACACCAACCGGTTTGTATTACAGGGGGACGGTGGCGGATAAACCTTGTATCACGCCCAAAAAAATCGTCTTTTCCTGTTTGACGTTCACACTATAAGAACCACGGCAATATTAATTGCTCGAAAAAATCTGAAGGGATGATCTCCATGATGGAAGATTTTATCGGCACCTATGGAAACAATCTCATCGTCGCCGTCGTCGGTGTGGGTGTGGCGCTTCTCGTTCTGGCGATCGCTTTATGGCTTCTGCGCAGGCGCAGCGGTTCGGCCCCGTTTATCCGAGGCGGACGCAACCGGCAGCCGCGCCTGCAGGTTCTCGACGCGACGGCCGTTGATGCGCGCCGTCGCCTGGTGCTGGTTCGCCGCGACAATGTCGAGCATCTGGTGATGATCGGCGGGCCGACCGATATCGTCATCGAAAGCGGTATTGGCGCAATCCCGATCGTCAGGGACGTGCAGGAGCCGGAATTGAAGGCGCTGCCGCGTCAGGAGAGCGAACCCAAGAGAGCCGAGCCGGCCATCCCCCAGGAACGCCGTGCCGCCCTGCCGCAACAGCAGCCCGTCGCAGCGCCAGCCCCGGCTCCCGTGGTGTCACAGGAACCGGCGAGACAACCGCAGCCGCAGCAGCGGCCGGAACCCATCGCACCCGCCCCTCGCCCGCAACAACCGGCCGCAGCAACTGCGCCACTGCCGTCGCGTCCACCGACACCACCCCAATCCGTATCGCCCCAACCCGTATCACCGCCGCCCGTCGCAATCCGTGAGCCCGCTCCACCGGCAAGGCAAGCCGCACCTGAGAGAGAGACCAGCCGTCCCGCACTGCCGCCCTCAGCAGCGGTTGCCCCAGCTCCGGCAGCTGCCATTTTGCCGGCCGCGGCAGCATCGCTCGACATGGCCGGCGAACGCAGCGAACCGCGTCGCGCAGAGCCTTTCGTGCCCGCTCCGGTACAGACACCCATACCGGTCGCACCGCCAGTGCCTGCACAGACGAGTCAGGCAAAGGTGGAAGAAGAACGGCCCACGGTTATCGCTCCACCGGTTTTTGCCGCGCGCGAGCCGGTGCTCGACCAATCCAGCGCCGCTGATTTTCTCGATGCGGCGCGCGAGCGGGTTCTTCCCGGCCTCAAGTCCGAACCGAATGCACCGCCGGCCCCCTTTCCGCCGAAACCGGAAAGTCCAGCTTTTGCGTCCAACGACGCTGAGGCGAAATTTTCCGATGAGCTGGCCAGCGATTTCGAGAGCTTTCTCGAAGCGGAGATAGCCAAGAGCCGGGATGCGGACAATGAACCGTCCATTGCCGCCGCCCCGGAAAAGCAGCAGAAAAACGAACCCGTTTCGCCACCAGTTACCGGGGCGTCGCCAGATGGTGACGTGCAGAAAGAAATGGCGCGTATTTTCGGCGAGCTTTCCGTTACCCGCGACCGCTGAGGCGGCGCGCATAAACCGTCAATGCAAAAGGGCACGGAACAATTCCGTGCCCTTTTGTATGTGCTGATGCTTAAGATGGCCGGTTCGCCGCGGCGCCCGGCACAACAGCCTTGTTATTCGTCGCGATAAACTTTTTCGCGACGCTCGTGACGTTCCTGCGCCTCGATGGAGAGCGTCGCTATCGGGCGGGCGTCCAGACGCTTGAGGCCGATAGGTTCACCCGTTTCCTCGCAGAAACCGTAGGTGCCGTCTTCGATCCGCTGAAGAGCCGCATCGATTTTGGAAATCAGCTTGCGCTGACGGTCGCGGGCGCGAAGTTCGATCGCCCGGTCTGTTTCGGATGAAGCCCGGTCAGCGAGATCGGGGTGATTGGCGCTTTCTTCGGCGAGATGTCCGAGGGTCTCGCGCGCTTCTCTCAGGATGTCATTTTTCCAGGCGACCAGCTTCGCGCGGAAGTAGGCCCGCTGGCTGGCATTCATGAACTCGTCGTCTTCCGAGAGTACATATTTGCTAAGATCGATCTTCTCACTCAACGCGATTCTCCTCGAAGAACATCTCAATGCGGCGGTGTATACTCCAATGATATAGGCCGGTTCAAGTCTACAGATCAGTTTTCAGGCATTTTTAAAACTGACACAAAAATCATCTAAATGACTAATTTTTATCCTTTATTGGCGTCGAGGCGATCTGTTCTTCGATCACTTCAATGCGACTTGCCAACAGGAAAGAGGACTTGCGGTCCCGCGATCCTATCCTGTAGCATCCGGCTGTACCCCAGAGTTTCGAACGCCGGTCCCCGCCCTTGACAGATTCTCATCCGAAGCGAGTTTATCTTTTGCGCCACGCCAAAGCCGCCTGGGCGGCGCCTGGGGAACGCGATTTCGACCGGGGATTGAACGAGGCAGGTTTTGCCGAGGCGGAGATCATTGCCGATCTTGCCTCCGACCGGCGCTATCGCCCCGACGTGCTCTTGTCTTCCACCGCCGCACGCTGCCGGCAGACCACACAGGCCTGGCAGCGCGCCTTCAACGAAAGCATCGAAATCGCCTATGTCGATGAGATGTATAATGCGCGCAGCGAAACCTATCTCTCCCTCATCGCAGCGCAGACGGATGCTGGTTCGGTGATGCTGGTGGGTCACAACCCCACCATGGAGGCGACACTGGAAGCGATGATCGGCGAGGATCTTTTGCATGCCGCCCTGCCCTCCGGTTTCCCGACCGCAGGGCTTGCCGTGCTCGATCACGACGGCAGTGCCGCAAATGGCGAGGATCGCTGGCGGCTGGTCGATTTTCTCTCACCGGGCAAGTAGCCGCCACAACGCGTGACGGAGCCACTGCCGATGGCGGCTCTCGTGAAAATCCACCGGGGCGCTTCTTTTTTGGGCAGCCGCGACTTCCTATATTGCAGCCGTGATCATGAACCGCAGCCAGGAAACTACCATTGCCGCCTTCTCTGACGTCCCTGACAGACAGTGCGCTTATCGCGCTCGATAATCTGGCCGACCGTGCGAGCAACCTCACCCATCCGACATTGCGGCTTGGCGTTACCGGGCTTTCCCGGGCGGGCAAGACGGTTTTCATTTCCTCCCTCGTCCACAATCTCCTGAATGGCGGCCGCCTTCCCTTATTCGAGGCCATGCGGTCGGGCCGCGTCTCGAATGTGCGCCTCGAGCCGCAGCCGGACGACGCCATTCCCCGCTTCCAGTACGAAGATCACATTCAGGCTCTGGTGCGCGACAGGCTGTGGCCGGATTCGACGCGGGCGATCTCGGAACTCAGGATCACGCTGGATTACCAGAGCGCCAGTGGTTGGGGCCGGTGGTTCTCGGCCGGCAAGCTATCCATCGATATCGTCGATTATCCCGGCGAATGGCTGCTCGACCTGCCGCTTCTGTCGCAGGACTACAAACAGTTCAGCGATGCGACCGTCGCGCTCGCGGGGACAGGCATCCGTTCGGAGCTGGCGCAGGAATGGCTGGCGATTGCCTCCTCGCTCGATATCAATGCGCCTGCCGATGAGATGACGGCGAGACGGCTGGCGGAGAGTTTCGCGGCCTATCTGAAGGCCTGCAAATCAGACGAAAGATCGCTCTCCACACTGCCGCCTGGCCGTTTTCTGATGCCCGGCGATCTGGAAGGTTCTCCGGCGCTGACATTTGCGCCCTTGCCGGGGCTGACCGATGAAAAAGCGCCGAAAGGCTCGCTGCGCGCCATGATGGAGCGGCGCTATGACGCCTACAAGTCGATTGTGGTCAAACCCTTCTTCCGCGAGCATTTCGCCCGCCTCGACCGCCAGATCGTGCTGATCGATACGCTGCAGGCCGTCAACCGCGGACCGGAAGCCGTTCAGGATCTGGAACGGGCGCTTGGCGATGTGCTTGCCTGTTTCCGCCCCGGCACCAACAGCCTCCTGTCGTCGCTCATCGGCCGGCGCATCGACAAGGTGCTGATCGCCGCCACCAAGGCCGACCACCTGCATCACGAAAGCCATGACCGGCTGGAGCGGCTGACCCGTCGCCTGGTGGACCGCGCCATCACCACCATCGGCATGAACGGTGCCGGCATCGAGGTCATGGCTCTCGCTTCCGTGCGCGCCACCAGAGAGGCAAGCGTGCGTCAGGACGGCCACGAACTGCCCGTCATCGTCGGCACGCCGATGGCTGGAGAAACCATCAATGGCGAGACCTTCGACGGCAATCGCAAAACGGCGATCTTTCCCGGCGACCTGCCCGAAGACCCTGAACCGTTGTTTCGCAGCATAGACGAGGATGGCGACAAGGCGACGCTGCCGGATGTCAACGTCGTGCGCTTCCGCCCGCCCAATGTGGACGAGCCGGGCAGTGGCGGCATCCGGCTTTCCGTTCCCCATATCAGGCTCGACCGTGCCATGCAGTTCCTGTTCGGAGACAAGCTCGCATGAAGGCTCCCACACCCACCGATTCGCAGGCCCGCCGTCCGGCGGCTTTCACGTTAGAGACAGAGGAGACGGCACGGCCGTCGTCCGCGCAGAAACGCGCGCCGCGCAGCTTCGATACCGAGATTTCATTGACGACTGACGAAGACGATCCGTTTCTGGCACCGGAGGAGATCGATGCCGCCGCCTTGCCGGTGGCCTCGCCGAAGAAAAACCGCTTCTCTTTCGGCAAGCTCGCGCTCGGCGCGCTTGGCGTCCTGTTCTCGCTCGCCTTCGGCCTCTGGGCGGATCAGCTTATCCGCAACCTGTTTTCCCGCTCCGACTGGCTGGGTTATACGGCGAGCATCGCCCTTGTCGTCGCGCTTTTCGCCGTTCTCGTCCTCGTCGGGCGTGAAGTCTTCGGTATCATGCGGCTCAATGCCGTGCAGTCGCTCAAGGCCGATGCGGAGACGGCGAGCCTCGACAAGAGCCCGAAACCTGCCCGCGCCGTCATCACCCGCCTGAATGCCGTCCTTTCCCATCGCGCCGAAACGGCCAAGGGCCGCGCAGCGCTGAAGGATACGGAAAACGATGTGATTGACGGCCCCCATCTCATCGAGCTTGCCGAGCGTGAATTGCTGGCGCCGCTCGACCGGCAGGCGCGCGCACTGATTCTCAACTCCTCCAAGCGCGTCTCCGTGGTCACCGCCGTCAGCCCCCGTGCGATCGTCGATCTCGCTTACGTGTTGTTCGAGGTGACGCGGCTGGTTCGGGCCATGGCGGAACTTTACGGCGGCCGTCCCGGTACGCTCGGCATGCTCCGGCTGCTGCGCGACGTCGTCGCCCATCTGGCCGTCACGGGTTCGATCGCCGTCGGCGATGGTCTCGCCCAGCAGGTTCTCGGACACGGCCTTGCCTCGAAGCTTTCCGCCCGCCTCGGCGAAGGCGTCATCAACGGCCTGATGACGGCGCGAATCGGTATTGCGGCGATGGACCTTTGCCGCCCGCTGCCGTTTCGTGCCGTGAAGCGGCCGGGGATCGGCGATTTCATGTCCGACCTGACACCCGATTTAAGCGGCGGAAAAAGCGGCGAAAAAGCCTGATTGGCAAGACATGGGCGGTTCAAAAGGTTACGAACAAAGCCGCGAATACGGGTGAAATAAACCAAGCATTAACCATTCCGCCGGTAGATTGCCGCCTATCGAACAGGCTTCTTCGCCGGGGAAAGTATCATGTATTCGCGCTTCTTTTCGCTTGTGGGCGGACTTGCCGCCATATTGTCCGTCAGCGGCGGTTTCGGACTGTCTGACGTCCATGCCGCATCGCGCGATCGCGACGACGTATTCTTCCGCTCCGTGGCCGGCGTCTGGAAAGGTCCGGGCGAAATCGTCGCGGGCAAATACAAGGGCACCAAATTCACCTGCGATCTGACGGGTGAGCCGCTCGATGACAAAAAGACCGGCATCAAGCTTGGCGGCACCTGCCGCGTCGGCGTCTTCAGCCAGCCCATGTCCGCCATCATCAGCCAGAAGGGCAGCAGCTACGAAGGCAAGTTCCTCGATGGCGCCGAAGGCAAGGGATTGGATATTACCTCCGGACAGGTCAGCGGCGACAAGGTCGTCGTCGGCATCAACCGCTCCAAGCTCAATGGCGCCATGGTTGCCCGCGTCTCGAGTGACAATTCGATGAACATCACCATTTCCGTCAAGGTCGCCGACCAGATGATCCCTGTCATCGGCGTGACACTGGCGCGCGACATCGACCAGCTCGCCGTCGGCTCGATCAAGCCCTAAGCACGATAATCCTCTCAGTCATTACCGAGCGGGAGTGTCCACCACTCCCGCTTTTCATTTGTGCGGACAATACCGCTTCTATCCGCCTGCTGAAGCCATTCCCGCACCGGCTTTCCCCTGACGTCGATATCCGGGGCGATCTCGGCGAGCGGCATCAGCACGAAAGCGCGCTCCGTCATACGCGGATGCGGCACTTCGATGCTTTCCGTTACGATAACCTCATTGCCATAGGTCAGCACGTCGATATCGATGGTACGCGGCCCCCAGCGCTCCGTGCGCACCCGCTTCATGCCCCTTTCAATATCGAGGCATAGTTGCAGCAGCGCGGGCGCCGTAAGCGAGGTTTCGACCAGCGCACAGCAATTGAAGAAATCAGCCTGATCCGTCTTGCCCCAGGGAGGCGTGCGATAAAGGCCGGAGACGGCCAACAGGCGGCAATTTTCATGCCTATCCAATTCGTGCAAGGCCTTGGCCATCGCGGCGGCGGGATCGCCGATATTGCCGCCGAGACCCAATGCGGCGACGGTCATCTTTTCAGGCACGGTGTTCAACACTCACCTGCGCATAGTCGAGGATGCCGGGAACGGGAGCGGACGGTTTACGCACCGTGATGCGCAACCAGACGATTTGCGGGTACCGGGCGCGCAGCGCCTTGGCGATGTCGTTCGCCAGAGCCTCGATGAGATAACGGCGCTGCCCCACGACGATTTTTTCAATGACGGCGAAGGCCACGCCGTAATCGACGGTATTTTCGATGTCGTCGGTTTCCAGTGCGTCACCCGCCTCGACCTCCATCTCGGCATCGACGAAAAAGCGCTGGCCCAGCACCTCCTCCTGCTCGAGAAGACCATGACGGGCGAAAAAGGAACAGTTTTTCAGGATGATGGTATAGCGGCTCATCGCATCGCCTCCATGGCAGGAATGTTTCGCCCGAAAGTCGCGCCTTTGTGGGGACACGGCGTTCCGGCACTCGTTGATCTACGCATCGGCCTTTGCCGGCGCTTTGGCAAGAACCGCATCGGCAATTGCCAGTGCATCGCGTGTGGCAGTGACATTGTGCACGCGAAAAATCGAAGCACCCGAAAGGCGCAGGATCGCTGTCGTCGCAGCCGTTCCGATATCGCGTTCGGGAGCCGCATCCCTGCCCGTCAGCGACCCGATGAAACGCTTGCGCGACGTGCCGGCCAGAACCGGCAGGCCGAAAGCGGCAAGCTCACCGAATCGCACCATAAGCTCGACATTTTCATCCTCGTCCTTGGCGAAACCGAAACCCGGATCGAGCACGACGGCGTCGCGGGCAACACCCGCGTCCTCGGCGATCTCCAGCGAACGATTAAGGAATTCGAACTGGTCCTCGATGACATCGGCCCGTTTTTGCCGGTCGCGGCCGGTATGCATGATGCAGACGCCGGCGCGCGCAGCGGCGATCACGCCCGCCATCTCCGCATCCTTCTGCAGGCCGAAGACGTCGTTGACGATATGCGCGCCCGCTTCGATCGCAAGCCGCGCTGTCGACGCACGATAGGTATCGACGGAAATCAGAACCTCGCTCTCGCGGCGCAGCCTCTCGATGACGGGCAATACCCGATCCTGCTCCTGCGCCTCTGTCACCTCCGCCGCACCCGGCCTCGTGGATTCGCCGCCGATATCGATGATATCTGCCCCTTCTTCCACGCAGGTCAGTGCATGGGAAAAAGCCTCATCGACGGCGAGAAAACGGCCGCCATCGGAAAATGAATCGGGCGTGGCATTGACGATGGCCATAATACGGCCACGCCCATCAAGTTTCAGGGAGCGGCCATGGGCCGCTTGCCACACGTTGCTGCCGGCTGTTATCACGTAACACGCGCCTTTCGGGAATAACGGAATGTTATGCCAATTCTTATAGGTTCCGCTCCGCCTATGCAGCAAACGTTTTTCAAGTTCAACCGGAAGGCCGGGTCATGACCAAATCATCACGTGCTCTTTGCGCCGCCCTTGCGGGCGCGCTGGCACTTTCTTCGGCTGGGCCGGCTTTTTCCGAAACCATCGTCCGCAAGACCTATTCCTATTTTTCGATCACCGGCAAAACCGCCGCCGATCTCGACCAGCAGCTCTCAAAGCATGGCCCGCTGACGCGCAATACCGGCGCGCGCCATCCCGGCGCGACCGAGATCAAATTCGGCGGCGAGCTCACCTATGTGGAAAAAAACGGCCAGTGCAGCGTGGGAACGGCCAAGGTTCTTTTGAACACCCGTATCCTTCTGCCGCGATGGAAAAACCGCCGCCGCACCACCGCGGAGCTGGCCTTCATCTGGGATACGCTGCTTGCCGATATCAAACGCCATGAGGAACGACACGCGGAAATCGCCCGCACCCATGCCCGTTCGCTCGAAAGACAGCTGGCAGCCCTTCGTCCGCAGAAAAGTTGCGAAACGCTTCAGGAAATGGTCGGCAAGATCACCCAGTCGGTGATGGATGAGCACGACAGGGACCAGATGCGTTTCGATGTTGTGGAATCGAAAAATTTCGATGCCCGCATGACCCGGCTTTTGAAAAATCGGCTCGAACAGGGGCAAAATCGGCGGTAAACCGCCTTCGCCGCATTTTCCGCTAGAGACGCAACGCAACGGAAACATGACGTTACGTCATGTCCGATCTCACCCGTGACTTCTCGTCATGGTGCCGCCGCCGAGACTCATTGTAGCTTGTTCATACGGTTTTTAACGGTTGTGGCCCGCAGCGGGTCCGGCGCTCAAAACCCTCTCCGGTTCTCCCGGTGCGCACTTGAGGGCTCGCAGGTGTTTCCTCCCTCGCCTGCATGCTGCGTACCCGCCTCGCCCCGCTCTCCTCTACCTGGTGAGCGGGGCTTTTTCTGCGACCGGCAATGTGAAGAGCTTTCAGCCCTGGCGTTCGGGAACGTGAACGACAAGACCGTCAAGCTCGTCATTCATCTTGATCTGACAGGAGAGACGCGAGGTGGGACGCACGTCGAAGGCGAAATCCAGCATGTCCTCTTCCATCGGCTCCGGCCCGCCGACACGCTCCGCCCAGGCGTCATCGACATAGACATGACAGGTTGCACAGGCACAGGCGCCGCCACATTCCGCGTCGATGCCGGGAATGGAGTTGCGCACCGCGTTCTCCATGACGGTGGAACCGTTGCTCACATCGAGTTCATGGGGCGTGCCGTCAAAGGCGACGATGGTCAGTTTTGTCATGCCGGAATCCAAAATGGTGATCTAAGAACTGTTCTAAACACATAGAAAGGCCGGTTCGCCTTGGCAACCCGCTTCAAGGGCGCACAGGCTGAACCGGCCCTGTTAAATGGCAAATTTGATGAACTCCGCCTCAGCGGCAGAGCTTGAGGATGAAGTTTTCCGCCTCGACGATGGTTGCCGCGAGTTTCGCAATCGCGGCGCTGTCCTTGCCTTGGTCCTCTACCGCAGCTGCGGCGGCGGAAACGGCTGGGGCGCCGACGGCCTGCGCAGCACCTTTCAGGCGGTGGGCGGTTGCCCTCACGGCCTTGTCGTCGGCCTCGGCAATTTCATGCAATGCGGCGCGGGCGTTGCGGCTGAACAGTTGCAGCACTTCGATTTCCAGATCCTTGTCACCCATCGTCTGACGGGCAAGATGATCGAAATCGATCGGCTTTTTCGTAACGGCCGGCGCACCGCCGCAATTATCCGGAGCTTCGAAAGCAATACTGACCGCTGCCATGGCTGGAATTCCTTGTCTCGCCGTTTCTTGTTTCGTGTCACATCTGTGTCGTATTTACGCATCCAAACCGGTGCTATCGGCTTAAATTACGGCGTGACGCGGGCGAAAATCTTCTGCTATGGTTAATTTATGTTAAACTTATGCGAAACAAGGCGTTCAGAGCGAAACTCAGGTTTAAAAACTGTTAAAAAGCCGACACTTCGCCGCTGCCGTAAATCCGCATTAATTGTTTCGAACACCTAAATGTGTCACTACGGTACTGCTGCTAAGACGAGGCTTAAGCGCAAGCTTTGTTATTACGGCACAGTGATGTAATTTCGCCCGAAAGCTGGACCACCAGCAATTCGGGATTTGGTAAATGGCGGAATTGCTCCCTTTAACGGGATAATGTTCCGCCGGCATGATGGCGGCAGTCCGCTTGCAGGTTGCAAGTGGTCGAACGGCATGAAGCCGGGCGTATGTGTAACGAGGCGTAACCGCATGGCGAATAACAAGATCAGCGACTCTGTCGACGAGACTGCATTTCAGGCGTTGGAAGACGCCCTGCAGCTCGGTGCTTTCGAGGAAAAGCCGGAATCGCGGAAAACCGCAGCGCCAAAGCCGCCGGAGGCCAGATTGAAGGAAGCAAGCAGACAGACCCCTGCTCCCGAGGCCGCGCGCGCGCCTGCCGAACAGGCGCCGAAATCGCCCAATCTGGAAGCGGCCAATGACGGCTCCAAGCGCAGCCCGGCGATGATCCTGAAATCGCTCGAAGGTGGCTCCATCGGCGGCGCACTCAGAAATGCGACGATCATGTCGGTGATCTGGGCGCTGGGCGGTCTCGGTGTGGCACACCTGCTTTACGGCAATGCGCTCTGGAATATAGCCTCGCTGGCCGACCTCACCGCAATTCCCGGCCTGATGGCGATCGTCGTCGGCATCCTCGTTCCCGTCATGCTGTTTTTCGCCTTCGCGATCATGATGGCGCGTGCCCGCGATCTGCGCAACGCCGCCCGCTCGATGGCCGAAGTCGCTCTTCGCCTTGCCGAGCCCGAAACCGTTGCCTCTGACCGCATCATGTCCGTCGGCCAGGCGGTTCGCCGCGAAGTCTCGGCCATGAATGACGGTATCGAGCGCACCATTGCACGTGCGACGGAACTGGAAACGCTGGTTCATTCGGAAGTCAACGCGCTTGAGCGCAGCTATGCCGACAATGAACTGCGCGTACGCAGCCTTGTGCAGGAACTGACCGCCGAGCGCGACGCCATCGTCAACCATGCCGAGCGCATCCGCTCGTCCATCGTTGGCGCGCAGGAACAGATCAAGGAAGAGCTTTCCATCGTCGGCGAAGAGCTTTCGATGCGGCTTGCCACGACAGGCGAAGCCTTCGCCTCGATGATCGATACACGCTCCGCCGCCCTGCTTGAAAAATCGCGCGCTTCCACCGAAGCCATGGGCAGCCTGATCGCCGCCAAGACCGAAAACCTGCTTCAGGCACTGAATTCGTCAGGCTCGACCCTGTCGAACGAATTTGACATGCGCCTGCACAATCTTGCCTCGACGCTGGATGAGCGCGGCGAAGTGCTGCTCGAAAGGTTCGCAATCCATGCTTCGACGCTGGATAGCGGTGCTGAAAGCCTCAACAGCGCGCTTGAGGAGCGCACCCGCCAGCTCAACGAAACGCTGTCCACGCGCACGCTGGAACTCAACCGCAATATCGATCGCGGTCAGCAGATCATCGGTGGTTCGCTGGATACCGTGCTCGACAAGCTTTCGACGACGCTTGAGGAAAAGGGTCTCTCCTTCCGCCAGAGCCTGCAGAGCACGGCTGATGATGCGATCATGGACCTCGATCTGCGTTCCGGCCTCTACGAGGAGCGGCTGCAGGCAACGGTTGGCCAGGTCAATACCGCCTTCGACGAACATGTGGCGGAATTTGCCAGTGCTTTCGACCAGCGCGCCGGCAGCCTCGACAGCAAGTTGATGGAAAGCCTCGCCCGCATCAACGAAACCGTTGCCGGCGGCTCCGAAGCGCTCGACACCATGCTGAACAGCGGTCTTGAGCGCATCGGCAATACCATGACCGATCAGTCCCTAGCGCTCGCAACCGCGCTGGGCACCGGCCAGGAAATGCTTGAAAGCGCGCTGGAAACCCGTACCCGCGAGTTCAGCGACGCGATTGGCCAGCGCACTGCCGAAATCACCAATGCCTTCGCCAATTCGCACGAGAAGATCGACAACGTGCTGGCGGAACGCAGCAACGCCCTGTTCGGCGCGCTTTCGGCCAGCCAGGACCGTTTCGACGAAGCACTCGCCAGCCGTTCGCTTGCCATTACCGGCTCTGTCTCCGGCACGGCTGAACGCCTTGCCGCGATGCTGGACGAACGTGCAGCCGCGATCAACAGCGTTGTTGCCGATGTCGAGCGCCGTCTGTCGGAAACCCTCGAAACCCGGGCTGCCGCCATCACCGGCGCTGTTTCCGGCATTGAGGACCGCATTTCCGACACGCTGGAAAGCCGCACCGCCGCCCTGCACGATGTCGTCTCCGGTGCGGAAAACCGCATCGCCGAAACGCTGGATGGCCGCACCGCAGCTCTTTCCAGCGCGATTTCCGGCGTTGAGGAACGCATCGCCGACACCATGGACAGCCGTACCTTGTCGCTGGACATGACATTCGCCAATGTCGAGGAGCGACTTTCCGAAACGCTCGACAACCGCACGTCCGCCCTCACCGGCATCGTGGCAAGCGCGGAAGAAAAGATCACAGGTGCGCTCGACAGCCGCACGGTGACTTTCGGCAACGTGGTTGCCGGTGCTGAAACCCGGATCGCGGAAACGCTCGACGGCCGCACCGCAGCCCTCAACGCCGTGGTCTCCGGTGCCGAAGAACGCATCGCGGATGCACTCGACAGCCGTACCATGGCGCTCGACATGGCATTTTCCGGCGCCGAGGAAAAAATCACGGAAGCTCTCGACACGCGCACCGCAGCCCTTGGCGAGCTGGTGGCCGGCGCCGAGACCCGTATTGCCGGCGCACTCGACAGCCGCACGGATTCCCTGAAGACCGTCGTTGCCGGCGCTGAAGAGCGGATCACCGACGTGCTCGACAGCCGCACCATGGCGCTCGACCTGAGCTTCTCCGGCGTTGAGGAAAAGATCGCCGATATTCTCGACGGTCGCACCGCCGCCCTGCACAGCGCCGTTTCGGGTGTCGAGGACCGTATTGCCGGCGCGCTGGACAGCCGTACCGCGGCCCTTTCCGGCATTGTCTCCGGCGCGGAAGAACGCATCGCGGACGCGCTCGACAGCCGTACAATGGCGCTCGACATGACGATTTCAGGCGTCGAGGACCGGATTGCCGAGGCGATGGATGCGAGAGCTTCGTCGCTTTCGCTGGCTGCGGCCGGCGTTGGCCAGCGGCTGGAAGCCACCGCTTTCACGCTTGAGAACGCGCTTGCCAGCGGCCACGAGCGGCTGGAAACCATGCTCGGCTCGCAGGCGGAACGCATTGCCGGCTCGCTGAAGCGCAATAGCGGCCTGATCGAACAGAGCGTCTCGGGCGCTGCCAACCGTATTGAAAGCGTCGTGGAAGACGGCAGCAGCCGCTTTGCGCAGACGGTCGAAGAAGGCGTTTCGCGTCTCGAAAGCAATCTGTCGCAATCTCACGAGGATATCCGCACCGCGCTCGACCAGCGCCACGCGGATATGGCAGCGACGCTCAGCTCCGCCACCACCCAGATGGGGGACATGCTCTCCGAGCAGGCGATGATGATCGGCACCACTGTCGCCTCCAGCGCCAGCATGCTGGAACTGTCGCTCGAAACCCAGCAGGAAACGTTGCAGAAGGCGATTGACGGCAGTGCCGTAACGCTGGAAGAGCGCCTTCGCAACAGCGCCGGCGACATCGCCGTCAAGATCGGTGAAGCCGCCCGTGAAATCGGCGGGGCGACGGATGCCCTGTCATCGCGCATCGAAACCTCGATCGGCAATGTCACCACCCGTCTCGACGAGACCGGCGCCCGTATCGAAACGTCGCTCGACACGTTGCAGGCACGCGTCGGCGGTGATCTGGCCAATGTGAATACGTCAATCGAAGATGCCGGCCGCCGTTTCGCCGAAGCGCTGGAAGACAAGACTGCAATCTTTGCCCGCACCAGCGACGAAGCTGCCGAGCGTATCACCGGCATTCTGGACGAACAGACAACACGCGTCTCCGACACATTTGAAAGCCGTACAAGCCGTCTGGCCGAAACATTCGATACCGGCACGGCGCGTATTGACGAACGTCTCGGCACCATGGACCGGGCACTGACGATCGGCCTCGAAAACGTCAACCGTACCATTGAAGGCAAGGCGAGCGATCTCGCAGTCAGCCTGCGCGGCGCTGTCGTCTCTGCCACCCAGAGCATCGGCGATGAAGCGGCTCGCTCGTCTGCCCTGCTCTCCAAGTCCGGCTCGGAATTTGCCGACCAGGTTCAGGCGCAGAACGAGGCCTTCACCAAGGCCATCGAGGAACGCTCCGGCGAGATCGTCAACCGCATTTCGGATGCGCAGACGCGTCTTTCCGGCCAGGCCGCAGCCGTCGCCCAGACCTTCTCCGAAGCCGGCAACATCATCGTCAACAAGGTGGCCGAAGCTGAAGCCGTCGTTCGCTCTCAGGTGGGCGTCATTTCCGAAACGCTGACGGGTGTCGAATCGGCCCTCGACGCGCGCGGCGAAGCCATCCGCTCGGCGCTGGATAACCGCACCCGCGAACTCAACTCGATGCTGGCCAGCCGTTCTGCCGAACTGTCGCGCCTGATCGAGGAAAAAGCCAAGCCTGTCGTCGATGAATACGCCACCATTGGCCGCGAAGCTGCCGAAAAGATCGTTTCTGCTGCCCAGCAGAGTGCAGAACTTCTGTCGCAGAGCAACAGCGGCATGGTCGGCATGGTGGAACAGGCGATCAGCGATTACGCCAATGCCGGCACGGATGCGGCAAGCAAGCTTGTCGCCGCCACCCGCCAGAGCACCGACATGCTGTCGCAGACCCATACCGCCATGGCGGATGCCGTCGAACAGGGTATCGACAAATATGCCCGCTCCAGCAGCGATGCCGCCAACAAGCTGGTCGCCGCCACCCGCCAGAGCACGGATATGCTGTCGCAGACCCATAACAGCATGGCCGAAATCGTCGAAAAGTCGGCTTCCAACTTCAACTCCGCCGTCGAGCGCGCCGCACAGGAATTCGGCACGGCCGACGAAGCGTTGAACGCCTCTGCGACCCGCTTCTCCGATAGCGCTTCGCAGGCCGCCGACATGGTGTCCAGCTCCAGCCGTCTGCTGGAAGGAAAGATCGACCGCCTGTCGAATATTTCCGGCCAGACACTGGCGCAGGTTGCCGGCATCGTCGGACGTTTCGAGGAACATTCGAAGGTGCTGAGCCAGGCGTCCGAACTGCTCAACGCGGCACAATCGAGCCTCGTCGGCACGCTGGAGGAGCGTCAGGACGCGCTGCGCAGCCTGTCCGTCGGCCTCGTCAAGCGCTCCGAGGAAATCGAAAGCGCCATGCGCAACGTCGTCGGCGTCGTAGAAACCACGCTCAACGAAGCCGAGGAGCGTTCGCAGAATGTTGCCGGCAATCTGCGCGACAATCTGCAGGCGTCCTTTACCGATATCGGCCGCTCGCTGGATGAAACCGAACAGCGCGCCCGCTCGGCGGCACAGACCATGCGGGGCGCCCTGCTCTCCGCCGGTCAGGATGCCAGCCGCTCGATCGAAAGCACGCTGTCCGACGCGCAGAAATATTCCGACGAGCTGGTCAACCGCCTGCGCGGCGGTGTCGAATCCTCGCTTTCGGAAGTCGACAATCTCTTGGGCAGCGCCTCGGAAAAATCCAACGCCGCCGCCGCCAACCTCAAGGAAACGCTGCGTCAGGCCGTCGAGGAGGCCGTCAGCCGCTTTGCCGGCGCGACCGACGAGATCCGCCGCTCCAGCCATGACATCCGCCGCGAGCTGGATGCGACCCGTGCCGAACTGAAGCGTGGCGCATTCGACCTGCCGGAAGAAGCCAAGGAAAGTGCTGCCGCCATGCGCCGCGCCGTTTCCGAGCAGATCAAGGCGCTGCAGGATATTTCCCAGCTCGTCGGCCGTTCGGCCCACCAGATGGAAGTGTCCGAACCCGTCGCCCGCGCCATTGCCGCAACCCAGCCGGCCGCCGAGCGCCGTGTCGAGACACGTCCGCAGCCGGCAGCCACCGCTCCGGTTCAGCAACAGCGCCCGACACAGCCGCAGCCTGCCCCCGCACCAGCTGCGCTGCGCGGCTCCCTGCCGCTTGAGAACCGCCAGGTCGAAAACCGGCAAACCGAAAACCGTCAGGCACCTGCACCCGCTCAACCGGTTGCGACCCACCCTGCCGGGCGTCGTGAAGAAGGCGGTGGCTGGATCAGCGATCTGCTGCGCGGCGCCTCGCGTGACGGTCAGGACGCCTCTGCAGCTTCCGCTCCCCGCGCCAGCGCCGAACAGCAGCCGACCCGTGCGGCCGACACCCGCAACCCGCGGCACATGGTCGAATCGCTGAACTCGCTCTCAGTCGATATCGCCCGTGCCATCGACCACGATGCCTCGGTGGAACTGTGGCGCCGTTACCAGCGCGGCGAACGCGACGTCTTCACCCGTCGCCTCTACACGCTGAAGGGCCAGACGACGTTTGACGAGATCAAGCGCAAATACGAGCGGGAAGCCGAATTCCGCACCGCCGTGGATCGCTACATCACCGATTTCGAAAAGCTGCTGGCCGACGTGGCCCGCACCGACCGCGACCGAAGCGTTACGCAGTCCTACCTCACCTCCGATACCGGCAAGGTCTATACGATGCTTGCCCATGCGGCTGGCCGGTTCAATTGATCTGGCTGACGCAGGCAAAATAAAACCCCGGTCGAGAGACCGGGGTTTTTCTTTGGTTTTCTCGCTGTCCCGTCGTTCTTCAACGACGTGAACTTACCAGCTTACCAGGTCAAATCTCAAACGTACCCGATGCAACACGCACCGCATGGCCGCCGATGCGGGCGCGGGCGATTTCGCCATCCTTGATGTCCATGCGCAGGTGGATGTGGGACGGTCGTTCCATTTCCACGCCCTGCTCAATGAGGAGCGGATAGTGGCCGTCGGTCAGGCCGTCGAAATGGTGGATGGCGCCGGAAAGGGCCGCAGCCGCCGAACCGGTGGCCGGATCTTCCGAAATGCCCATGTCTGGAGAGAACATGCGGGCATGGAACTTCGCCGCGTGGTTGACGCCGCCGCGACAGTAGATATAGGCCGCCGTCAGCAGCCCTTCCACCAGCGGTGCGGTGCGCAGCCATAGATTGGCGTCGAAATCCATGTCGCGCACGGCGGCGATATTGTGCAGGGGCACAGCCAGGAACGGCACGCCCGCCGTCCAGATTGACGGCACATGATTTTCAAAACCGAGATGGCCTTCGCTAACGCCCAGCGCGTCGGCAAGTGCGGTATGATCGAGCGGCAGCTCGACACGGGACGATTTGCGCGGCAGGTCGAATTCGGCGAAGCTGACAGCGCCGGGGCGCATCTTTACCGCACAACGGACAGGGCCCACCTTCTCTTCGAGCACGCAGACCATATCGACATCATCATCACCATCCTTGCGATTGCGCTCGGCGATGGCGACAGCAGCACCAACGGTCGGGTGTCCCGCAAAAGGCAATTCTCCTGAAGGCGTGAAGATACGTAGCGAGGCCGCATGTGCCGGATTACCCGAGCGGTTGACGAAGACGGTCTCGGAAAGGTTCATTTCCCTGGCGATCGCCTGCATCGTGGCCTGATCGAGGTCATCGGCGTCATACATGACCGCCAGCGGGTTTCCCGCCATTCTGGTTTCGGTAAAGACATCATAGATATTGTAGTTCAGCACCAAATCCGTCTCCTGCCATTCATCCTACGGCCTGCTTTGCAGCAAACTGCATCAGGCCGCCCTGCATCGCAACCCTTGTCGGAGAGCGGAAATCAAGAAGCTGTGGAACGGTGTGGCGCAATGGCGCGGCGGGGGAACGCCTCCCTGCCCGAAAGGCCTTGTCGCCAACCGTCGTCTTCATGTACCAAGGATGGGTCTTGTGGCTTGTGATCGACCGTTTTTATCGACGTTTGAGGATTGCGAGCCGCTTCAACAGGTTACAGCATCGTTTGCAAGCCTTCTCAGGTCTGCGCCGTTGTCGAGGGAAGCGGATGTCGCATTCTAACTTTTCACTGTCCTTCGTCGCCTCCGCAACCGAGGAAGCGCAAACGGCGATGGAGGCGCTGAAGGGCGTTTACGGCAACACGCCGTTTGAAGAGGCGGAAGTCATCGTGGCGCTGGGCGGTGACGGCTTCATGCTGCAAATCCTCAACGAAACAATGAATTCCGGCAAGCGCGTCTATGGCATGAACCGGGGATCGGTCGGCTTCCTGATGAATGATTATCGGGTGGAGGGTCTGCTCGAGCGTATTGCAGTGGCAACCGGCAATGATTTTCATCCGCTGCGCATGACAACGACGGATTCGGATGGCGATGAGTTCACCGCCCTTGCCATGAACGAGGTCAGCCTGTTCCGCCAATCCCATCAGGCCGCGAAGCTTCGTGTCGAGGTGGATGGCAAGGTGCGGCTGGAAGAGCTGATCTGTGATGGCATGATGGTGGCGACGCCGGCAGGGTCCACCGCCTACAATTTCTCCGCCCATGGGCCGATTCTGCCGCTGGAATCACCACTGCTGGCGCTCACCCCCGTCAGCGCGTTTCGTCCGCGGCGCTGGCGCGGCGCGCTTTTGCCAAATAAGGTGACGGTCGACATTCACGTTCTGGAACGGGATAAACGCCCGGTGAATGCGGTGGCTGACCATACGGAGGTGAAATCCGTTCGTCATGTTCGGATCGCACAATCGCAGGACAGGACGGCGAGGATTCTCTCGGATCCGGACCGTTCGTGGTCAGACCGGGTTCTTGCCGAACAGTTCAACAATTGACGCTAACTATTCATAACGGCCATGCAACTTAGAAAATCGATCCTCGCTGCCCTCATTCTCGCCAACGCCGTGCTTCCCGCACGGGCGCAGACAGCGGCGATCGATACGCTACCTGTTTCCGCGATCTTCGTTGTCAGCAGCGGCATGTGGGAAGATCGAAACCTGGAGCCGCGGGAAGGCGCTGACGGCCAGTTGCGGCCACCGCCGGCATCGCCCACACGTGGCTATTACAAGGTGATTGCAATCCGCCAGGGCGACGGGACGGCCAAGATTTACCTGCAGCGCATCGCCTTTACGGCGGAGGGACCAAATCTCCTCGAAAATGTCGAGCTGGAGGAGTTCACCCAGATGAAATCATATGTCACGGATGTTCGTCCCGAAAGCTCGAACGGCGCATCGGATTCGCCCGGCCTGTTCGTCACCGTCTATCTGAAAACAGACCCTATGGCCAAGGAAGCCGAAAGCTGGACGATCCTCATCGATGAGCTTGGCGAGATGAAGATAGAAAAAGCCTCAAACTGACAGCTATATATCAAGCGCATGCGGCCCGGCCAGAACCGCGCCGAAATGATGTTTCCAGAGCCTTGCACCAAGTTCACCGCTGCGGTCGAGGCTGGAGCCGACCGTCAGCCACGGCAATAGCGTGGGGTGCAGCCCCGCATCGAACAGGGCAAAACCAGCTGCCAGTACGCAGGTGTCAGCCTGAATGCCGCAGACCAGCACCCTTTCAGGCTTCAAGGAAAAGAGATGGTCCATCGCCGCCTTCGGCGGTGCATAACCGTGCTTGATGAATATTCGATCCGCGGCGACGAGCGATTCATCGTCCCTGCCCGGTTTCCAGCCCAGTTGCCGCTCGAAAGGCGTAACGCTCTCATCATGTCGCTCGACGGTGGCTATGCTGGGCATCGTAGTTGCGAGTGAAGATATCTCCGCCACCAGCGCTGCCGGTGGATTGAAGCTCGGCTGAACGTCGACGATGTAGAGCACCTGTTTCACGCATATCCTCCAACGAAAAACCCCTCGCAATGGACCTGCGAGGGGCAATTTCTCGATTAACGCACCTGGCGCGTCTTAATCGATATCCGACACTTCCACGTCCGCGCCACCGCTGATGCGATGCGCGAGAGCAGCTTCCATGAATTCGTTCAGATCACCGTCCAGCACGTTGCCGGGCGCGGTGCTTTCAACGCCGGTTCGCAGATCCTTGACCAGCTGGTAAGGCTGCAGAACGTAGGAACGGATCTGGTGACCCCAGCCGATATCGGTCTTGGAGGCCGCCTGTGCGTTGGCCGCATCTTCCCGCTTCTGCAATTCCACTTCATAGAGGCGGGCGCGCAGCATGTCCCACGCCTTGGCGCGGTTCTTGTGCTGCGACCGTTCCTGCTGGCAGGCAACCGCAATACCGGTCGGGATGTGCGTGATGCGCACGGCCGAATCCGTCGTGTTGACGTGCTGGCCGCCAGCACCGGACGAGCGATAGGTATCGATACGGCAATCGCTTTCGTTGATGTCGATCTGGATCGAATCGTCGACCACCGGATAGACCCAGACGGAAGAGAACGATGTGTGGCGACGCGCATTGCTGTCATAGGGCGAGATGCGCACAAGGCGGTGCACGCCCGATTCCGTCTTCAGCCAGCCAAAAGCATTGTGGCCCTTGACGAGAATCGTCGCGGATTTGATGCCGGCCTCTTCGCCATCGTGAACTTCCAGCACCTCAACCTTGAAGCCTTCGCGGTCGGCCCAGCGGGTATACATGCGCAGCAGCATGTTCGCCCAATCCTGGCTTTCCGTACCGCCGGCGCCGGAATGCACTTCAAGATAAGTGTCATTGCCATCAGCTTCGCCCGACAGCATGGCTTCCACCTGACGGCGGTTCGCCTCGTTCTTCAGCGCCTTCAGGGAGTCTTCGGCGTCCTTGACGATCTCGTCGTCGCCTTCCATCTCGCCGAGTTCGATCAGCTCGATATTGTCCTTGAGCTGCTGCTCAAGCGCCTTGACGCCGCTGATGCTGTCATCCAGCTGCTGGCGCTCGCGCATCAGCTTCTGGGCCTCGGAGGCGTCGTTCCAGAGGGTCGGGTCCTCTGCCTTGTTGTTCAACCAGTCCAGTCGTCTTATCGCCTGGTCCCAGTCAAAGATGCCTCCTCAGCAGGCTTATGGCCTGCTTGATTTCGTCGACTACGTTCACGATTTCATTGCGCATTTCGCTGGTTCTTCGCCTTCATTGAAACTTGTTGCTCAAATAAATGCGGGGGGCGCGGATGTAAAGACCCGCGCCCCCCGATGATCCCGGAACTGGTGTCAATAAAGACCGCCGCCACCGCCGGTGATGGCCTGCTGCGCCTGCGGCGAGGTCTTCAGAATATCTTCCTGAGACATGTAGTTTTCCGCGCCGATGACCGAGAAGCTGTCGGCCGGGCCGGTGCCCGGCTTGAAGGCTTCCATGATGGTGTCCGGTTGCCCCTCCTCCGCCGCCATGCCTGTCTTGCGGTTGACGGCGACGAAGTTCATGCCGGCAGGCACGATGAACTTGCTCGGCTCCAGATGCTTGGCTGCATCGGCGATGAACTCACCGAAGATCGGTGCCGACAGCGAACCGCCCGTGCCGCCGCGACCGAGCGGTGCGGGTGAATCGAAGCCGATATAGAGGCCGGCAACCATGTCCGGCGTATAACCGACAAACCAGGCGTCCTTTTCATCATTGGTGGTGCCAGTCTTGCCGGCAACCGGCAGATCGACCTTGATCTTGCCTGCCGCCGTACCGCGCTGCACGACACCCTCCAGCATGGAGGTCGTCTGGTAAGCGGTCATCGGGTCGAGAACCTGTTCGCGATTATCGACGATGACGGGCTCGTCCTGGTTCTGCCAGCTGGTGGCATTGCAGCCCTCGCAGGCACGCTCCTCATGACGGAAGATCGTCTTGCCGTAACGGTCCTGAATGCGGTCGATCAGCGTCGGCTTGATCTGCTTGCCGCCATTGGCAATGACCGAATAGGCCGAGACCATACGCATGACTGTCGTTTCACCCGAACCGAGCGACATGGCCAGAAGCGGCGGCATCTTGTCATAGATGCCGAAGCGTTCGGCATATTCCGCCACCAGATTCATGCCCATGTCCTGTGCGAGACGCACGGTCATGAGGTTACGGGATTTTTCAATACCGAGACGCAAGGTCGAAGGACCGGCGGAACCCCCGCCGTAATTCTGCGGCTTCCAGACCTGACCGCCGGAAACCACCTCGATCGGCGCGTCGAGAATGACCGATGCCGGGGTATAACCATTGTCGAGGGCTGCCGCGTAGATGAACGGCTTGAAGGAGGAGCCCGGCTGGCGCATGGCCTGCGTGGAGCGGTTGAATTCCGACTGCGCGTAGGAGAAACCGCCCACCATGGCCAGAACACGGCCGGTATGCGGGTCCATCACCACCATGCCGCCCTGCACTTTCGGTGGCTGGCGCAGGCGATATTCATTGCCGGAATTGGAAAGCGGCTGCGCATAGATCACATCGCCTGCCGCCACGACACCCACCGGCGACTTGGCAGTCGCCTTTTTGCCGGTCGCATCGCGATAGGCCCAGCGCATGTTTTCAGCGGAGATATGGCCGCGCGTGCGCTTGTCGCCATCTTCGGTTTCCGTGTCCGGCTGCACACCGATATCGATGCCATCGGCCGCAACGGCGAGGACCACGGCGACCTTCCATTCGGGAACGTCGCGCAGGCCCTTGACCTTGGCGAGCGCCGCCGTCCAGTCGCCGGCCGTCTCGATCTTTTCGACAGGTCCGCGGAAACCGCGACGCTCGTCATATTGCACCAGACCATCCTGAAGCGCCTTGCGCGCCTCCGCCTGTATCTGCGGATCGAAAGAGGTGCGGACCGAAAGCCCGCCTTCGAGAAGCGCTTCCTCACCGTATTTCTCGACGATCTGGCGGCGAACTTCCTCGGCGAAATAGTCGGATGCGAAGATATGCGCGCCGCCGCGGCGCAGATTGACGCCAAGCGGCTGCTTTTTCGCATCCGTGGCATCCGCAACGGTGATGTAGCCGTTTTCGGCCATACGGTCGATTACCCAGTCGCGGCGCTCCAGAGCCGCCTTTTCGCGACGGATGGGATGGTAATTGGCCGGACCCTTCGGCAGCGAAGCAAGATAGGCGGTCTCAGCAATCGTCAGTTCCGTCACCGATTTATTGAAATAGGTGAGTGCCGCACCGGCAATGCCGTAGGAATTCAGGCCAAAGAAAATCTCGTTGAGATAAAGCTCGAGAATCTTGTCCTTGGAATAGGTCTGCTCGATGCGGAAGGAGAGAATGGCTTCCTTGAGCTTGCGGTCGATGGTCTGGTCGTTGGTCAGCAGGAAGTTCTTCGCCACCTGCTGGGTGATGGTGGAGGCGCCGACAGGACGACGGCCGGAGCCGAAATTCTGGATATTGACGAGAATGGCGCGGCCAAGACCGAAGATATCCACACCCGGGTGATTGTAGAAATTCTTGTCTTCCGCCGAAAGGAAGGCCGCCTTCACCCGGTCGGGGATGGCCTGGATCGGCAGGAACAGGCGTTTTTCATGGGCGTATTCCGCCATCAACGCACCGTTGCCGGCATGCACGCGGGTCGTTACCGGCGGCTCATAGGTGCTCAGAACTGCGTAATCCGGCAGGTCCTTCGTCACGCCGTGCAAATAAATCGCACCGACGACGGCGGCGCACAGGAAGAGCACGCTGGCCAAGCCGAAAAAATATCCAATCAGTCTGATCATACCAAGCTACCGATAATTCGAATCGTAACCATCAACGCCCGACGATATACGGGCGCATC
>Ga0075033_1000381_pt1 | contig 29221 bp, 26 predicted proteins | sample SynthPrep_5_END__FD_72751 | JGI IMG/M metagenome (GOLD analysis project Ga0075033, IMG submission 72751) | Synthetic microbial communities from Ohio, USA - SynthPrep_5_END_DS10_MetaG | ecosystem: Engineered > Bioreactor > Aerobic > Activated sludge | place: USA: Ohio, Columbus | collected...
GGCAGATTGGTTTTCAGGTCCGCATAGCTCTTGAACCGCTGCTGAAGGACATCGTCTGCATTGCCCATTGAGAACGAGATGCTCTGCCCTTGATCAACAATGCTGCGCAGGCGGTTGAGATCGCCCTCGACCTGGCCCCAGATATGATCAGGGAGCTGCGCTGTGTTCTGCAGCATGTTCTCATAGATCTTCAGTTGGTTCTGAATCTGCTCTGCGAGTTGCGTGATTTGGGTCAGCTGGTTATCGACCTGCAGGCCAGAGCTTTTGAGAAGATCGATGAGCTGAGCATTGTTGGCGAGCTGCGTCCATTCGGTGGCGGCGCCCGTTGCTGACCCTGCATGGACGGAAGCAATCGGCAACAGCGCGATTGCCGCAGTCATCGTTGCGACGATCCAGTTACCGGACGTTGAGGTGCGACGTGGCATCCGGAACTCCTCTCGATTCAAGCCAATGGGTTGGCCAGTCCTGGCCATATTCCGCCTTCAGCGCGCGGATCCGCTTCAGGTCTTCCTTTCCGGATGCGCCCACAAAGCTCAGTGCCACCGGCCCGAGCGACATATCGAAAAGCCGCCGTCCGTCTGGCGTGGCGACATAGTATTCGCGTTTCGGGATGGCACCCGAAACGATCTCGATCTGGCGCTCGTTGAAACCGATCCGCTCGTAGAATTCCCGCGTGCCCGGCTCGCGTGCGGCACCATTCGGCAAGCAGATCTTGGTCGGGCAGGACTCCTTCAGGACGTCGATAATGCCGGAGCGCTCGGCGTCGGAGATTGACTGCGTCGCCAATACGACGGCGCAATTGGCTTTGCGGAGAACCTTCAGCCACTCCCGGATCTTGTCGCGGAAAACCGGATGCCCGAGCATCAGCCAGGCCTCGTCGAGGAGGATGAGGCTCGGAGAGCCATCGAGCCGCTTCTCGATCCGGTGAAAGAGGTAGGTGAGAACGGGCACCAGATTACGCTCGCCCATATTCATGAGATGCTCGATCTCGAAGCACTGAAACGCTCGAAGCGTCAGCCCGTCCTCTTCCGCGTCGAGAAGCTGACCCATCGGGCCGTCGACGGTATAGTGATGGAGTGCGTCCTTGATCTCGCGCATCTGCACGCCGCTGACAAAGTCCGATAGCGACTTTCCGGGTGCTGTCGCCATCAGCCCGATCTGGCGTGAGATTGCATTGCGATGGTCGGGTGTGATGGTAACGCCCTGCAGGGCGACAAGCGTTTCGATCCACTCGGTCGCCCAGGCGCGATCGCCATCTGTCGAAAGATCGAACAGAGGGCAGAACGCCAGCGCTTTCCCCTCCCCGTTCTGATCGTTGCCGATTTCGTAGTGATCGCCGCCGGCGGCAAGCGTCAGGGGGAGGAGCGAGTTACCCTTGTCGAAAGCAAAGATTTGAGCGAACTCGTAGCGACGGAACTGCGCGGCGATCAGCGCGAGAAGCGTCGATTTTCCCGAGCCCGTCGGTCCAAAGATCAGGGTGTGGCCAACGTCGTCGACATGCAGGTTGAGACGAAACGGCGTCGATCCCGAAGCGACCTGCATCAGCGGTGGCGAGTTCGGCGGATAGAAAGGGCACGGCGCCACTGGGTTACCCGACCATACCGAGTTGAGCGGGACGAGATCTGCCAGGTTGCTTGTATTGATCAGCGGCTCACGGACATTGGCGTACCAATTCCCCGGCAGACTTCCGAGAAACGCATCTGTCGCGTTCAGGGTCTCGACGCGCGCTCCGAACCCCTCTGCCTGGACGAGCCGGCGGATGGCTTCCGCCTTTTCCTGCAGAGCGTCACGGTCATCATCAAACAGGATGACGACAGGCGTGTAGTAGCCATAGGCGACAAGCTGGGACGATGCCAGAGCGATGGCGTCCTCGGTCTCGGCAACCATGGTCATGGCATCCTGATCGACCGATCTGCTCTGGGTCTGGAAAAGCTGGTCGAAGAAAGGTCGAACCTTCTGCTGCCATTTCTTTCGCGTGCGCTCGAGTTTCTGGCGCGCCTCCTCGGCATCGAGGAAGATGAACCGCGACGACCAGCGGTAGGTCAGCGGCATCAGATCGAGATTGTTGAGGATGCCGGGCCAGCTCTCGGCAGGCAGGCCATCTATGGCGACAACCGCGAGGAACCGGTTCTCTACCTTTGGCGTCAGGCCGTGCTCCACCTCAGCCGTTGCCAGCCAGTCGAGATACATCGGGACTTCCGGCAGCCGGACCGGATGGCTCTCCCCCGTGATACAAAAACGAACGAACTGCAGGAGGTCGTCATAGCGCGCGACCCGCTCCCCTCCCCTCTCGCGGACCTCGCGGGTCTTCATGCGAGCGATCGACAAAGTGTTAGACAGGTACTGTTCGATTTCCCGGATCGCGTTTCGAAACACGAACAAGACCGTGTCGGCATAAGACTTCTTCCTGCTCTCCTCGTCCGAGTAGATGTATTTGCTAAGCGCCGTCTTCTTCGACTCGAGCGGCCGGTAGGTGAGAATGATCGCGTGCTTGCTCTCGAAATGCCCCTGCTCCCGCACGAAATGAGCACGGCGCTCGGCATCGATCGCTCGGGTGACAGGATCCGGGAAACGGCACTGATCTGGCGTGGGATAGTCGACCGTCGGCACGCGGATGGCTTCGACTTGGATCATCCATCCGGTCCCTAGTCGTGAAAGAATTGAACTGATCTGTCGGGACAGCTCGTTGCGTTCGAGGTCGGTGGCGCTTTCGGAGTCCGGACCCGCGAAATACCAGCCAGCCATCAGGCTGCCGTCCTTCAGCAGCAGGACGCCGTTGTCGACCAGGCCGGCGTATGGAACCAGATCAGCGAACGAGGGACCGGTCACGCGGAATCGTTTGAGGGCAACCATCAGGACACCTCAGTATCTTCGCCACGGCGCGGCCGTTGGCCGGTAGTGGGGCTTGTAGGAAATGTGACGGGCATAGACCTGCCGCATCAGCGGATCGGATTTGGCCATCATGCGAAGCAGACCGACGATGACGATCCAGACGGCCACACCGAAGAGCGCCGAGTAGACCGTCAGGACAACGAAGATCAGGATCACGGCGGCGAGCCCGGTGATCAGCACCAGCTCGCGGTCGGCGCCCATCAAAAGGTTCGGACGCGACAGCGCGCGATGAATGCGATTTCGTTGCAGTCTTGAGGCAGCTTCAGCCATCTGTGCCCTCCCCTGATTTTATAGCTGGGAAGGTAGAGGTGACTTTCTCCGAAATGCCGATCGATGCACCGGTGGCGCCAAAGAGGCCGACGATCGTCGTCGCACCGAGCAGAATGCCGGCGACCAGGACGACGTACATCAGCCTGCGCGCGAAATCGTTGAGTTCGCCGCCGAAGATTAACATACCGCCAGCGATGGCAACGGCTGCGAGCGCGATGTATCCAGCGACTGGACCTGTGATCGATTGCTGGATCTGCTCCAGAGGACCTTCCCAAGGAAGGCTGCCACCACCTGAGCTCGCCATCGCCGGCACCACGAAGGCAAAATGAGTTGCTATTACTGAAAAAGCGAAAACATTGGTCTTACGCAACATGACGGGCTTCCTGTTCTTCCGTAAGGTGCTCGGACTGGATTTCGTATTCGCCTTTGGCAAAACGCTCGACGGTTATGATGTCACGGACTCTCCTGCCGCGGGGCGTGCGCTCGATCGAAACGATGAGGTCAACGGCCTCACCAATGACTTCATGCATTGGCTGTTGGCTTGCCTCTGCCGTGAGTTGTTCAAGCCGGCGGAGTGCGGACATGGCGGTGTTGGAGTGGATGGTTGCGACGCCGCCCGGATGCCCTGTGTTCCAGGCTTTAAGAAGCGTGAGGGCTGCGCCATCGCGCACCTCGCCGACGACGATGCGATCAGGTCGAAGGCGCATCGTACTTTTGAGCAAGCGGGCCATATCAACGCTGTCACTTGTGTGGAGAAGAACGGCGTTCTCGGCGGCGCACCGGATCTCCGCCGTATCTTCGAGGATCACCAGTCGATCCTCTGGCGCACTTCTTACGATTTCGTCGATCACTGCGTTGGCTAGCGTGGTTTTCCCGGAGCCGGTCCCGCCTGAAATGATGATGTTCAATCGCGAGGCGATCGCGCTTCTGATCGTTCCTGCTTGCAGGTCTGTCATGACGCCGGTGCGAACATAGTCATCGAGCGGAATGAGACGTGAGGCACGCCGGCGTATAGTGAACGCCGGTTTTGCAACGATGGGAGGCAGCAGGCCTTCGAACCGGTGCCCCCCGATTGGCAGCTCACCGGAGATGATAGGTTGATTGGTATCGACCTCGGACTGAAGAGCGTGCGCAACAGTCCCGATGACCATCTCCGCCGCAGCGGATGACATTTCCCCGGCAGGCGCTACGCCGTGACCAAGCCGTTCGATGAACAGCTTGCCGTCTGGATTGAGCATGATTTCAACGACATTACTGTCGTCGAGCGCGACGCATAGCTGATCGCCTAGCGCCTCCTGGAGCTTGCGTACAAGTCTTGGATGGGAAAGAAGCTGGGTCACGTGGCTGTCCTCAAGCGGCCTTGTGGAAGGAAGTAGCGATGAGCGACCGATAGTGCGGTGGCTGCAACCGCTGGAACGAAGCGCGGTCTGCGGGGAGAACGCCTGCAATTGCCGTGGTGACGCCAACCTTTTGAGGTGTTTCCAGTCGTTGCAATGGCCATCCGACACGGGAGAGGATCCGCTCAAACCGCAGATCCGTCACGGTGACGATGTCGCTAAAGCCGTTGACGATTGACCACTCGATGATGCCAGCAAACATTGCTTGCGTGACGTTGTTGATGGAGCTCTGCGCACTCGATCCTTGCGATTGCGTATCGACGCAAAAACGTGAGCTTTCGATCATTGCGGCGTGAGCAAAGAGCCTCCCATCTGGAAGAAGTGACGGGAAAATCTCCTGGATCATTGTCGGCCCGGTGGCGGGTAGAAGCCGTGCGCAGCCATGGACACGATCGTCACCCCCGACAGCTAGAATGTATGTTGGACGTAGATCATCGAATCGATCCATCTCCATCCCGTCATCAACGTCGACTTCCCATCCCAACCGGTCGGCGAAGACTTTTGCCCGGAGGGCGTGCTGGGCAGCGAGCAGTCTCTCTTCTTTTGCGGTTCGAGGTGTCGAAATCGCCAGTAGCTGCATGGATATCTCCGTCGATGTTGAGTCGATTGAGATATGTGCACGGATCGGAACCGAGCGGCAGTTGTAGGATTCGACAAATGAGAATCGCGCTGAGTCGCGGTAGACATGGCGACCGCATGCGTTTGGCAGAGAAATCGACTGCTTTACGGGTTCGGCAAGTTGCAGGATTCACAATAAAACAAATGAGGAACAGGAAGCTACAAGGGAGATGCTAAGTTACTGTATAAAATACGTAATTTGTTTGGGTTGCCGTAGTTGGCAATGCGTTTATTAAGGTTTCGTTAACCATTAAGTCCTTGCCAAGAAACTGGTTGCAGGTATCGTCACGGTAAATACGCCGTTTCGGCTTAAAATCCGTGATAAGAGAGATCATCGTGAGCGTGGCTAAAAACGTGAATAGGCACAGCCTCCCAAGTGCTGATGAAACGATCGGGGCGCAGGCTGAACTCCTGAGCTCTCAGCTTCAGTCTATGAGCGAGGCGCTGTTCCCGCCGACTTCACAAAAGGTCCTCCGTAAGTTTACGTCGGGTGAAGCTGCTCGTTTGATCGGAATATCTGATTCCACGTTGCGCAAGATGACGCTGGCTGGTGAAGGACCGCAGCCGGAAACTACGAGTAACGGGAGGCGCCTATATAATCTCAGTGAGATCAACCAGATTCGTCGACTGCTCGCCCAATCGACACGCGGTAGAGAGACGATAGAATTTGTCCCTCACCGTCGCCCAGGTGAGCATCTGCAAGTCCTTGCCGTCACCAACTTCAAAGGCGGGTCCGGCAAAACGACAACGACAGCTCATTTGGCACAATTTCTGGCTCTCCAGGGCTATCGCGTTCTAGCCGTCGATCTCGATCCACAAGCCAGTCTTTCGGCACTGCTAGGCGTTCTTCCGGAATTGGATGTCGCGTCAAACCAGACTCTATATGCTGCAATTCGTTACGACGAAGAGCGTCGCGCACTTTCGGAGGTGATCCGGCCAACTTACTTCGACGGCCTGGATCTCGTCCCAGGTAATCTAGAACTGATGGAGTTTGAGCATACGACGCCCAGAGCGCTCAGCGCGGGGGCTTCAGGCGAAACGCTGTTCTTTGCACGAGTGGCGGCGGCGCTTGACGAGGTTGCCGACAACTACGACGTCGTTGTGATTGACTGCCCTCCTCAGCTCGGCTTCCTAACGCTCAGTGGATTGTGCGCAGCGACTGCGATGATCATCACGATTCATCCGCAGATGCTCGACATATCGTCGATGAGTCAGTTCCTTTTGATGACGCGTGATCTGCTCGGTGTAGTGCGGGATGCTGGCGGCGAACTCAAATATGATTTCATCCGCTACCTATTGACCAGATATGAGCCTCAAGACGCTCCTCAAACGAAGGTCGCGGCTCTGCTCCGTAATCTTTTTGATGACTACGTGTTGACGAATCCCATGCTGAAGTCTGCAGCGGTATCGGACGCCGGCCTGACCAAGCAGACCCTCTATGAGATTGGTCGTGAGAACATGACTCGCTCCACCTATGATCGGGCGATGGAGTCGTTGGAGGCGGTCAACTCGGAGGTTGAGACATTGATTAAGCAGGCTTGGGGTCGGGCATGAGTACCCAATTCGGTTCTCCACATAATGATATCGCGGATTGTTGGGAGCTCCCAACCATTCCGATCAGCCCATCTTCCCAGAGTGTTGAACCGCGTTTGTTGGGAGCTCCCAACAGCGAGCCAATTGATCGGGACTCTCATCCTGGAGTAAGTTCATGAGCCGCAAGGATTCCATCGACAACCTCTTCATGAAAAAGCCGGTCGTCACCGCATCGTCACCGGCCAGGTCTCCTGATCGGGTGCGCACTGGTGCAATATCGGCGATGGGGTCCTCACTCCATGAAATGGCGGAAAATGCCAAGCAAGTAACCAAGCTGCAGCAACAATTGGCCGAAGGTGAACCGGTCGTTTCCCTCGACCCGTCTGCGATCGATAACTCAAAGATAACTGATCGCATACAGCTCGAGGTCGACCCCGATTTTGAGGCGCTGGTAGCAAGTATCGCTGAACATGGGCAGCAGGTGCCGATCCTTGTTCGTCCAAATCCTGAAACTGCGGGGAGGTTTCAGATTGCATATGGACGACGCCGTTTGAGAGCTGCCGAACAGCTCGGGCGACCTGTCCGAGCAATTGTTAAAAGTCTTTCTGACAGCCAACTCTACATTGCCCAAGGCCGGGAAAATCTGGATCGGAAAGATCTATCCTTTATCGAAAAGGCCTTTTTTGCACGAAATCTGGAGGACGGTGGGTGCGACCGCGCCACTATTATTTCTGCTCTCGTTACGGATAAAGCGGATGTGAGCAGATACATTGCGGTGGCCCGACGATTGCCGGACAGTGTCGTAAACTTGATTGGCCCCGCGCCCAAGGCGGGACGCGCCAGATGGATGGCTCTGGCCGAACATCTTGCAAATCCATCAATGGTCGAAGCGGCCCAGCAGATTCTAAGAGGATATGTTGAACAGCGGCTAGACAGCGATGCGCGTCTTAGTGGCTTGCTGCGTGAGTTGTCCGGGCACCCCAAGGTAAGCAAAAAGAGATCTGAGTCGACGGACGTTTGGAGAACTCCGACGGGTAAGCGCGCAGTGAGCATCGAAGCGAACGATGGCAAGACGTCCATCGTTTTCGAAGAAAAGGCTGTTCCAGCGTTCGCCAAGTTTGTGTCAGCGAGACTGGATGAGCTTTACGAACAATTTCAAAAACAGAATCGCGAGGGGGATTGATGATGAATTGAGCCGCTGGACTGTTTCACGGTGAAGCAAAATCGGCAAAGAAAAAGCCCTCCGAAATGAATTCCGAAGAGCCTTCTCCACTTTGGTCGGTTGAGAGAATCGCACTTCTCAGAATCCCCGTCAAGAGTCTTTGACGTCGTTCCGGCGAGCGTTTTTCTGTTGCCTTTCGAAAGGTAGGAAAATGCATCCCGAAAATGTAACGACGCCCTTTGGGCGGCGGCCGGTCGTGCTTGCCCTTGTAAAGAGGCAGCTCCAGACGTCCGAGACGAAACCAAGCCGCCAGGTCGAAAAATGGAAAGTGTTTCGCGACGCTTGTGAGGCCCGTGAACGCCTTGGCCTCCAGGACAGGGCGCTGACTGTGCTGGACGCATTGCTGACGTTTTATCCAGAGAGCGAGCTCAACTGCGATAGTGGATTGGTGGTCTTTCCGTCCAATGCCCAGCTGTCTGTCCGAGCGCACGGCATAACCGGAACGACCTTGCGGCGGCATCTGGCTGCCCTGGTCGAAGCCGGGCTCATCCAGCGAAAGGATAGTCCGAACGGAAAGCGTTACGCTCACCGAGACAAGAGTGGCGATATCGAGCAAGCCTTTGGGTTCGATCTTTCTCCACTTTTGGCTCGTGCTGCGGAACTTGCGATTCTGGCACAGGAAGTCGCTGCCGAACGCCTGCAGTTCAGGCGAGCCAAAGAGGCCCTGACTATCTGCCGGCGCGATGTGCGCAAGCTGATCTCCGCGGCGATGGAGGAGGGGGCTGACGGCGACTGGGAAGCCATCGAAGACATGTATGTCGGCATTGTCAGCCGACTTCCCCGCAATCCTGATCGTCACCAGGTGGACGCAATCCTCGACGAGATGCAGCTTTTGCGCACCGAAATCCTCAACCTTCTGGAAAATCAGTTAGATTCTCAAAATATGGACGGCAATGCTGTTCAAAATGGCTGTCACATACAGAATTCAAAACCCGAATCTATCTATGAACTTGAACCTAGCTCTGGAAAAGAGCAGGGCGGAGCCGTCGAGCTGGAAGTAGCACCCAAAGCGGTTGCTCAGCCGTTGGCAAAGCCTGAACAGATGAAGGCGTTCCCGCTGTCGATGGTCCTGAAAGCCTGCCCGCAGATTTTGGACTACGGGCCCGGGGGCACGATCTCCCATTGGCGCGAGCTGATGGGGGCCGCGGTGGTGGTTCGATCGATGCTTGGCGTCAGCCCTTCGGCTTACCAGGAAGCTTGCGAGGTGATGGGTCCTGAGAACGCCGCAGTTGCGATGGCTGCAATCCTGGAGAGGGTAGGGCATATCAACTCGGCAGGTGGATATCTCCGCGATCTCACGCGCCGAGCGAGGGTAGGGGAGTTCGGGCTCGGACCAATGCTGATGTCGCTGATGCGCGCCAATGCGAACGGAGATCGGAAAACGGGGTGAGCGGTTATAACGGCGCAACGGGTAGGGGGCATAGTCGTACGGCAATCGTGCCGCATTTCATTCAGCATTCGTTCCACGGTTTCTCGATTTGCTAGGAGTCAAAGCGCACCAAGAACGTCTCAGTAGCTTCTAGACCTGCCCCGGATGCTGTCCCAAAAATCGAGAACGGACCCAAATGATACGTCATTTACGTCTCATGGAGATTGTTTCAGAAGATGTACCCTACAATTACATAGCCTCTAACAACGATAAAGCGGTGGGCCGAGCTCGGCGACGAGGTCCCAGGCCCTCTCTCAATCGGATTGTGTCCCACGGAGTGGTGTAGCTTAGACGACCACGGCTCATCCCAGAGGGCCGGATGATTGTCAGCTTGCGGCTGGCAGGCTGATGAGCGGATCATCGCTCATCGTGGCGATGGTCTCAAGTGTCATGTAGCGGGATCGCTGGACAGCCCACTCGTCGTTTTGTTCGAGGAGCAGCGCTCCCACGAGCCTGACGATTGCGTCATCGTTGGGAAAGATGCCGACGACCTCTGTGCGGCGCTTAATCTCGCCGTTGAGGCGTTCGATCGGATTGGTGCTGTGGAGCTTGGTCCAGTGCTGCCTGGGAAAGGTCATGTAGGCGAGCACGTCCTGTTCGGCACTATCCATCAGCGTGGCGAGTTTCGGCACCTTGGGCCTGAGCTGGTCGGCGACGTTACGCCATTGGGTGCTTGCCGCCTCCGGGGTGTCCTGGGCAAAGGCAGTGGCGATGAAGGCGGAGACGACCCGCCGTCCGCTCTTGCCGGCATGGGCCAAGGCATTGCGCATGAAGTGAACCCTGCACCTCTGCCAGGTGGCTGAGAGCACCTTCGACACTGCTGCCTTGATGCCTTCATGCGCATCGGAGACGACGAGCTTGACGCCGCGCAGGCCTCGTCTGGTCAGTTTGCGTAGGAACTCGGTCCATATCGCTTCTGCCTCAGATGTGCCGATTTCCATGCCGAGCACCTCGCGTCGGCCATCGGTGTTCACACCCACGGCGATGATGACCGCGACAGAGACGATGCGACCGCCGCGACGAACCTTCAGGTAGGTGGCATCGATCCAGAGGTATGGCCACTCGCCCTCGATGGGGCGGTCGAGGAAGGCTTTGACCTTGTCATCGATCTCTTCGCAGAGCCGGGATACCTGGCTCTTGGAGATGCCCGACATGCCCATCGCCTTGACGAGATCATCGACTGAGCGGGTTGAAACGCCTTGGATATAGGCTTCCTGAATGACTGCCGTCAGGGCCTTCTCGGCCATGCGGCGCGGCTCCAGGAAACTCGGGAAATAGCTGCCGGTGCGAAGCTTCGGAATACGCAGCTCGACGGTGCCAGCCCGTGTCTCCCAGTCTCGATCGCGGTAGCCGTTGCGCTGGGCAAGTCGGAAGCCGTTCTTCTCGCCATAGCCCGCGCCGGTCTTCGTCCCGACCTCCAGCGCCATCAGCTTCTCGGCAGCAAAGCCGATCATCTCGCGCAGCAAATCGGCGTCGGCGCTCTTCTCAACGAGTGAGCGCAGGTTCATCATGTCGTCGGTCATCGGTGGTGTCCCTCAGGTTGGTCATAAGCAACCCGACCCTACCGGAAATCACCGATGGCTATGAAATCCAGCTACACCACTCCATGGGACACGATCAAACTGGTTCCCGGATTGGCTGAGAAAAACAGGGTGGCCCATCGTTGTGGGTGCCACTCCTGAGCATTGGCGGAGCGCTATGACCACTGAAGCTGACGTCGTGGAATACCTGCCGGCCCTGGAAAAATTCTCCTATCCCATGACAGGGGACGACAACAGGACTTTCTAGGCCACCAGCTTGACACTTCTCATCGCAAAAGGCCGTTTGGGTCGCCGCCGTCTGTTTCCCAGCACTTTGGCCTGGCTGTTGAACGTGCTGTGGTCGGAGGTGCTGGAAAGCGCTTCGTTTTCACCCGTCAGCACCTGGATATTGGTGCGCTGATCTCGTTGGCACAAATTCCACTTCCTGAACGGGCCGTGCTGGTTCAGGTTGACGGGTACAAGCCAGACCTATCAACAACAGCGCTTGTCATTGCCGAACCAGTCGCAACGATTTCCGATAGGCTGGAGCATGCCCGGGTCATGTTTTCGAAGCTCGCCGGATTTGCGGAAAGCCGCTCACCGGCCTGTTGCCCACAAGACGGTTCGTAGCGTTGTTTGTGCAAAATGGCTGAGTTGTAGCTTGCCGCCGTTAACTGTGCATGGCGTATCTCTGACTTTTAATGGGACTGATATGCCGATCCGTCAAAACACTATTGCCAATCGACTGGGCCCTTCTAACTCTCGATGCATGATTCACGATATTGCCCATAAGCTGAATTCACCGCTGGGCCCCGACGACTTATCCGTCCTCCACTATGTGTTGACTCGTGTCTGTGAGCTTCGCGGCGAAGCTAGTACTCCGCCCCAGGCGGAAAAAGACGCGAAGCTACTGATCAACCTGTACCAAAATGGCGTTCGGAATCGGCACCAGCTTGTAGCGATGTTGACCGGAAAGAAGTTTCCATAAGCTGCAGAGACTGCGGCGGTCGTACGCGGTCCGGTACCGTCAGAACGCATTTGCAATCAAAGCATTTACCGCTCTTGGTCGAGCAGGCGCGATGCTCGGCCGCTGCGGCGCTGAGCGTGATTGTAATACTGCGAAGCTTGCTGGACGGATCGATGACGCGATTGTTCCATGGCTTCGGGTAGAGGAATGCCGCGGTTCGCTGCTTCCGTGAGATAGCCGGAACGCAGGCCATGGGCGGAAAATTCCGCTGGATCCAACCCTGCCATGGCGGCGCGCTGCTTGACGATGTCATTTATGGCCTTCGGGTCCAGCGGCCGGCGAGAAACATTGCCCCAGCGATCGATTGCCCTGAAGACACTGCCCTTGTCGATTTTCGCAGCCCTTAGCCACGCATTTAAGGCATCGACCGGTCGACCGCTGAGGTAGACGACTTCGTCGTAATCTGCGCCGCTGGTCTTCGTGCGCCCAAGATGAATTGAGAGGGAAGGTAGGTGAGGGGCCCCGTCGATCTGGATCGGTTCTTCCCGCTGCAGTTGCTCGACCCTTAGGCCCGCAATTTCACTGCGGCGACGGCCGCCAGAGCCAAAGGCAACCATCAGGATCGCCCGGTCTCGGAGATCACGCAGGCTTGCCGTCGAGCAGGTGGCAAGCAATCTTTCCAGAATGTCCCCGGTGACGGCCTTAGCGCTTTTCCGCTTCCTTGGCCGCGGCGTCGCACGCACGGCCAGTCGGATTGCGGATTTGAGGGCAGGGGAGCTGAAAAAGCCATCGAGGCCGCGCCATTTCGTCAGCGTCAACCAGGTGACAAGACGCCGACGCACGGTGTCAGGCGCATGCGGGCCGGGCGATCGTAGCAATCCTTGAATGCGGAGCTTCTGCTCGACGTCAGCTGGCATGCCGTGATCCGGATCCTGAATGCGCTTTTCCGCATCCCAGAGATGGTGCGCAACAAACTTCAGAAGCAGGGCTTCGGGTGCCGGCCAAGAGAGGGAGCGGCCTGTCGCAGCAAGCGACCAGGCCTGCAGATAGGCAAGATCTGACGTCAGGGCCCGAAGGGTATTTTCTCCCATTCCCTGGTTGACCAGATGGCGCAGCGTCTCGACATCCTGATCCGTCAGCAGCTCGGCGAGTTCGTCACGCCGCTCCATCGGCAAGACGGACGCAATGGTATCTAGCTCGTCCAAGCGCCGATCCACTGCAGTCTGGATTGGCCGTTTAGTCTCCACAGGTAAGAGGTCCAACCACCTTCACACTCTCTTTTCGAGCTGCTGCCGCCAACTTACGATCGAGTGTGGCAAGCTCGAGCTGTTCGAGGACAGCCAAGGCGAGATATGCGGCGTCGTAGGCGCTTAGCTGATACTCCCGTGACAGACGGACAACCTCGGAGTCGTCACCGGGCCCGGATAACTGCAACGGCAAGGCTCGCAGCCTTGCCAGACCTGAATAAATCAAATCGCTGGAGATGCGGCCTCGACGTTCGGCGCTCAAGAGAATGCTGCGGATTTCATGGATGAGGAGATCCGGTGCGAACGCATCGTCGTCCTCCATGCGCGCCAATGTTTCATCTGCGAGCGTGTTCTCTTCATCTGGAAGATACCAGGCTCCGACAACAGACGCATCAACCACGAAGGGCATCAGCGACGTCCGTCCTGTTTCCAGGCTTGGATCTCATCCTGTGTTACGGGGCTGCTCTTGGCGCGGAATGCGCGCATGGCCTCAATCGCTGAAAGGCGCTGACGTCGCTCGTTCACTGCCACCAGGCGCGCTATGGGATCGTTGCCGCGAGCAATGATGAAATTCTCGCCGGCTTCAACGCGCACCAACAATTCGGACAGATGGGTCTTGGCTTCGGCAACCTTCACGATCTGGGTCACGGTGCGGCTCCTCTTCGCATGGCTCGTGGCGATTTCCAATCAAGGTACAGGCGTCACAACACGAAAGTAGTGAATCTGTCCGACTTTTGAGAACGTATCCTGAACTCAGGTCGGTTTAACCGTAGATGTCGTTGTTTTTTCGGCCCTGAGAGCTTCGTAGAGGGCGGTTTTCCCGATTTTCACGCGGGCCGCAGCTTCCCGGACGTTCAAACCGGCCGCCAGATGCTGGCGGGCTTTGGCAAGTTTCTCCGGGGTTACGACGACTTGTCGACCACCGCGTCGACCGCGTTCCCCTGCGGCTTGTAGGCCGGCGCGTGTTCGTTCCCTGATCAGATCGCGCTCGAACTGTGCCAGCGCCCCGAACAGGTGGAAAACCAGTCGACCGCCCGATGTCGTGGTGTCGATGTTTTCGGTGATGGATCGGAAGCCGACGCCTTTGGCCTCCAGTTCTGTGATGATCTCGATGAGGTGCTTCATCGACCTACCGAGGCGGTCGAGCTTCCAGACTATGAGCGTGTCGCCGTCGCGAACGTAGCGGATCGCCTCGGCCAATCCGGGCCGGTCAGTCTTCACGCCGGATGCCTTATCCTCGAACAGTCTTTCACAGCCTGCTTTGCGCAAAGCGTCGAGTTGCAGGGCAGTGTCCTGGTCGCCAGTGGAGACCCTTGCATAGCCGATAGAGGTCATGAGACGTGGTTTGTCCGTTTTCTCGTTGAACTCGGACAATGTCCGATTTGCCGTTCAAGAACAAGGTTTGCGGACAAAAACTGTGGATGCCGCGAAACGGTCGTTTGTCGGACATGTGTTTTCCAGTTCGCTGCGGTTTCCGCAACGAAACTGGAAGCCGAGACAATGGCCAGAAGAGCATTGCTGAGCGAGATATGGTGGCAACAGGCGACAACCATCCCGCAGGACGAAAGGGAGATCGCCAAACATTACACGCTGGACCGGCCGGATCTCGACCTGATCATGCGGCAGAACAAGGCCTCGAACAGGCTGGGCCTTGCCTGTGTCATAGCCTTGCTGCGTTATCCCGGCCGGCCGCTTGCGGATGGCGAGGTCTTGCCGTTTGGCGTTTTGCGGTTTCTGGCACTGCAGATTGGCGTCGATCACCGCGAGATCGATCGTTATTTCGAGCGCCCGCAGACCCGGCGCGAGCATCTCGCCCTGCTTTTCGACAGGATGAAGATGCGTCCTTTTGCGCCCGCGGACGTGAAAGCGCTTACCGGCTGGCTGACGCCTGCCGCGCAAAGCCTGCGCCAAGCCGATGCATTGGCGGATATGGTGGTGGAGGAATTGCGCCGTCGCCGCATTCTTCTGCCTGCGCGCCAAGCCCTTGAAGCCATCCTTCATTTGGCAATCCGGCGCGGGATTCGCATAGCCCACCGGGCGCTGGCGGGCGGATTGTCGGAGGGCCAAAAGCTCGACCTGGACAAACTTCTCGACCCGCGTGAGGGGACGAGCGTCACCATTCTCGCCTGGGCGAGGACACCAGCATTATCACCAGCCGCCGCCAACCTTGACAGAATAGCCGAGCGAATTCGCTTCCTTCGGTCCCTAAACCTGCCGGCGACGCTGATGGAGCGCATTCCGGCCAAGGTCTTTGATGAATTCGCCGCGGAGGGGATGCGAATGAGTGCCCAACATCTGCGCGACCTCAACCCCGAACGCCGGCATGCCGTGCTGGCGGCGACGGTGCTGTATCTTTCCCGCCACCTGACCGACGGCGCCATCGACATGTTCAAGAAACTCATGGGTATGTTGACGCGGCGGGCCGACAGTCAGGCGGCCGCCCGCGTCACCCGCTCCGTGCGGGAGGTGCAGAAGCCACTGAAGGACGTTTCGAAAGTTTGCCATGCGATCATCAAGGCCAAGGAGAAAGGCGAGGATATCGCCAAGGCGCTCGAACAGGTCGTTCAATGGCCAGCCTTTGCCGCCAGTGTCGAGGCGGTCGACACGCTGATCGCGCCGGATATCATCGACGGTAAAATCGAAATGCTCCAGCGCTATCCGACGATCCGGAAACTTGCGCCGCAATTCCTCTCGACCCTCGTGTTCCGCGGGCACGCCGTGGCGGCGAATCTCTTGCGCGCGCTCTCCGTGATTGCCGATCTCTACCGCACAGGGAAACGGGCTATACCGGACAACGCTCCCACATCCTTCGCACCGAAAGGCTGGATGCCGCTCCTCCTTCAGGATGGCAAGATTGATCGCCGGGCTTACGAACTCTGCCTGTTTAGCGAGTTGAAGCGCCGGCTTGATGCGGGTGATGTCTGGGTGGAGGGGGCGAAGCGCTTCCAGTCATTCGAAAGCTTTCTCATTCCCACGCCGACATTTGAGCTGATGCGCGAGGAAGGTCCACTTCCGGTCGCCGTCGATACCGACGTGGAAACCTATCTCAGCCAGCAGCGCAAGATTATGAATGAGGGATTGGCTGACCTCTCCCGTCTTGCAGCCGTCGGCGAACTCGATGATGTCGAACTGACCGAGGCTGGATTCAGTGTCACGCCGCACAAGGCGATGTTTCCAGACATCGCCAAGTCGCTGAAGCGACAAGTGGAAAGCCGTTTGCCCGCAATCCGCATCACCGATCTTTTGCTCGAGGTGGATGCTCGCACGGGATTTTCCAACGCTTTCACACATCTACGCACCGGTCGGTGGGCCGACGACAAGCTCGCTTTGCTCACCGCAATCCTGGCGGACGGTATCAATCTTGGCCTGACGAGAATGGCCGATGTTTCACCCGGGTTGACGATGCGTCAACTCGCCTGGGCGCATGACTGGCACATTCGCGAGGAAGGCTACAACGCCGCTCACGCCATCCTCGTCAACGCCCAGAAGCAATTGCCTCTCGCGAAGCTGTGGGGCGATGGAACAACATCATCCTCAGACGGACAATATTTTCCGGCGGGAGGCCATGCCGAGGCGATTGGCGATCTCAACGCGCGGTACGGCCCCAACCCCGGCGCCAAATTTTACCGCTTTACGTCTGACCAGTACGGCGCTTTCCACATCATCGCCATGAACGCCAATGCGAGCGAGGCCATCTATGTTCTCGACGGACTGCTCTATCACGGCAGCGATCTCGCCATCGAAACGCACTATGTCGATACCGGCGGGGTCAGCGACATAAGTTTTGCGCTTTGCCACTTTGTTGGTTTCCAGCTTGTACCTCGGCTGCGCGGCCTCAAGGATCGCAAGCTTTATCTCTTCCCGGGCGATACGCCGCCCGAAAATCTTGCATCGCTCGTTGGCGAGCCCATCAACATCGAGCGGATCAAGGCAAATTGGAACGATATCCTCCGCCTCGTCACGACGATCCGTTCCGGCCAGGTCCGGCCTTCGACCTTGCTGGCGAAGCTGTCCGCCTTTCCGCGTCAAAACGGACTGGCGCTCGCACTTCGCGATATCGGACGCATCAACAGATCCATCTTCCTGCCGCAATGGTGGCAGAACCCAGAAATGCGCCGGAACGCTACCGCCGGCCTCAACAAGAGCGAAGCGCAGAACACCCTGGCCCGCGCGCTGTTCTTCAATCGCCTCGGAGAACTGCGGGACAGGACCTTCGAGAGCCAGTTCTACGGGGCGTCCGGACTGAACCTACTCATCAATGCCATCGTCTACTGGAATACGCTCTATCTCGAACCGACTTTCGCCCAGCTCAATCGTGAAGGCATCGCCACGCCTCCTGATGTGATCAAACATATCACCCCGCTCGGTTGGCAGCATATCAGTCTGACCGGAGATTACATCTGGACCCCGACGGACAGCCCCGATCTCAGGCCGCTGCGGCGGGAAACCTCCATCCTCGCTGCGTGATCACCATATGTTCTCAAATGTCGGACAGATTCACCACTTTCGTGTAGGGACGCCTTCCTGGTCGTTCACTGCCAGAAACCTTGATCTGCCACTTGTTTTGGCAACTGCCTGCGGGTGGTGGAGGGCATTGCTCCTTTTTGTCACTGCCACCGGCAAACTGGCGATTGTCATGCGCAAGAATGCACCAGACAGTGCGCGAGATATGCAGGCAATGACCGTTTCAATGGCTGTTGCAAAAATGTTGCATCCCTGATCTTTTCTTGCCGCGGTCTGCGATCCATGCTTTTGAACAGCGGGTCGAAGTGCCGCATCGGCCCCGTTTGACCACGAAAAGGAGACGAAAACTCAATGCGAATTGGTATTCTTGGCGCAGGCTCGATTGCCTATGGTATGGCCGCTTTCCTCGCAAAGGCCGGTCATGAGCCGGTTCTGTGGTCCCCGTCCGGCGCCCATGGTGGCCCACTTGCCAGTGGCACACCGCTGACGGCCTCGCGGGCAATAGAATTTTCCGGCAAGGTTGCCGTCGCCACGGATTGCAGTGCGGCCGTCGCCGATGCGGATGCCGTCATTCTTGCCCTGCCTGCAAACGGCCACCGTATGGCCTTTGATGCAGCCGCACCGCATTTGAAATCCGGCCAGCCGGTGATCATCAGTTCGCACAGCTCTTTCGGAGCACTGTATCTGTCGCGGCTGCTTGCAGAACGTGGCGTTTCATTGCCCATCATCGTCTGGGGCACCACGCTGCTGACCGCGCGCCAGCAGGGCGATGGCGCAAGCGTTCACGTCAATACCGTTCGCCAGAAGGTGGATTTCGCCACCGTGCCAAAATCGGCGGCCAAAGAAGGCAAGGCCTTCTGTACAGAGCTGTTCGGGGACCGCTTTGTCGAGCGCGACGGACTTCTGGCAATCTCGCTTTCCAATCTCAACCCACAAAATCACCTTGGTATCGCGCTGCTCAACCTGACGCGCATGGAAAAAGGCGAGAACTGGGGGCAGGGCGAACATGTCACGCCGGCGGTCGGTCAGTTGATCGAGGCATTGGATGGCGAGCGGCTGAAGATTGCAGAAAGTTTTGGCCTGTCCGTCAAAACCGTGCGTGAACATTTCTCGCTGTCTTTTCACGTTCCGCTCGGCTCCGTTTCAGAGATGAACCAGCAGATGCATCTTGAAGGACGCGGGGGTCAGGGCCCCGCATCGGCTGAAAGCCGTTATATTTATGAGGACGTGCCGTTCGGTCTGGTGCCGACCAGCCTGCTGGGTCGCATCTCCGGTCATCCAGCGCTGCTTCATGACGCCGGAACCAGCCTGTTTTCCGCCGCCATGAATCACGACCTTGCCTCAGACAATGATCTGCTGCCGGAACTGGGACTGGAAAACATGTCGCCAGACGAAATCAGGGCGATTTGCGACACCGGCTTTACCGCCTGATCTGTTTCACTCGCCGCTGTCCCGCCTTTGAGCAGGGACAGCGGCCAGCCACATGCGCCATGGAGCCAGTGATCGGCTACCGCACCACCCTGCGTGATGCCCTCTCCCGACCGGTCACACCGCACGAACAATCTGTTTTTCTAAAACGCTGGTGGCATCAGAGAATTCTCGCGGCACGACCGCTGCGTCGGCTGGCATTGTTGTCATAGCTCGAGGCCTGTTGCAGCGATTTATGCTTGGACTGCTCCATGACTTAGGGCAGGGGAGGGGCGTCTGCCACCGCCCTGGCATTTTGCGCTTGCGTCTGTGCGGTGTTGCGCGAACGGACAGCATGCTGAAAGGTTTGCGAAATGCCCGGCACTCGTCAGCGCCGGGGGACAGTCTGGAAAAACGCGTGGTAGGGCCCAGTCTTCGCAATGCCCAGGAGGTTCCCAAGGTCGTTTAGCGGGGTTTCAGACAAATCGATCCGGATATCGACCTCGGCATAGGCCTGCTCTCCCTGGATCCTGAGTGCAGCAGAACCGATTCCGCGCTTGTCGCCACCTGCAACTGCGCCAGCATTTAGCCCGGCAAACAGGGCATCGGCAAAACTCAGTTCTGCGAGCGATGCTTGAAAGTCGGCCATCATCGCTGTGAGAACCGCCCCACCCGTCAGCATGTTGCCAGCAACGGCTACGCCCCTTTCAACCAGGTGACCCGCATGGCCAATGCATCGTGGACCGGTCCATCCTGCTGCCAGGCCATCGTGATCGACGATGATAGCCTGACGCAAATCCGCGTCCTCATCCTTCGCCAGCGCCATCTCAAGCGCGTCTGCTGCATTGTGGCTGTCAGCGACAAACAATGCATCGACAGCAAGATATGGGTTGGTCATGGCCTGTGTGGCGACAGCGCCAATCATGGGCCGAACATGCGGCACGAGGGCTCCGACCATCGGTCCAGCCGTCGCGGTGGCAATGCCGAAAGCGCCAGTTCGAGGGTCACGGGCGACGATCGAGAAGGTCATGCAGGAAAATCCCTTTGGATAAATTTATCATTATAAATTGACACCGTGCGAATTTATAATGATAAATTAAACATGCTCTCAAGGGAAGCGCAACCGCGCAGCAGGAGCGAAGGGAAAGCAAGGAGAGGTTTTATGATCCGCAATTGGAAAGGCATCGCGTTCTGCTTCTTGGTCGTCATTGGGTTCGCTGCGCTTTCACCGGCACGAGCCCAGACCCCACCCAATGTTCTTATCGTTGGCCAGATCGCCGAGCCGGCCTCGCTCGATCCGCACGTATCGACCGCGACGAACGACTTCCGCATTGCGGTCAACATCTATGATGGACTTGTTCGCAACAAGCCTGGCACACTCGAGATCGAGCCGGCACTCGCAACGGACTGGACCATTTCCGAAGACGGGCTGACCTATACCTTCAACCTGCGCAAAGGCGTGACCTTCCACGATGGCGCGCCATTCAATGCCGAGGCGGTGAAGTTCAATTTCGATCGGATGCTCAAGGAAGATCATCCCTTCCACTCAACCGGCCCGTTTCCGCTCGCCTTCTTCTTCTCCTCGGTCACGAACGTGGACGTGGTGGATGACCTCACGGTCAAATTCACCCTCAAGGAACCTTTTGCCCCGTTCATGAGCAATCTGGCAGCGCCGACTGGCCTTATCGTCTCGCCAGCAGCGGTAGAGAAATTCGGCGCCGAATACGGTCGCCATCCTGTCGGCACCGGACCCTTCAAATTTGAGGAATGGCAGTCCAATACCCGTGTCGTCGTCTCGCGCAACGATCAGTACTGGGACGGCGCGCCATCGCTTGAAGCCGTGATCTTCCGCCCCATCACCGACGCAAATACCCGCGTTGCCGAAATGCTCTCCGGCGGCATCGACGTGCTGCTCGAGACCCCGCCAGACAACGTTGCCCAGTTCCGAACCGACGCCAATTATCAGGTCGTAGAAGCCGTTGGCCCCCATGTCTGGTATGTAATGCTCAACGCCAAGGATGGCCCTTTTGCAGACAAGCGCGTCCGTCAGGCGGTCAATTACGCGGTCAACAAGGAAAGTCTCGTCAAAGACGTGCTCCAGGGTACCGCAGACGTCTCCGCTGGCCCCATTCCACCCGCCTTTAACTGGGCCCATAACAAAGACGTCGCGCCTTATCCGTATGACCCTGCCAAGGCCAAGAAACTCCTCGCCGAAGCAGGCGCAGAGGGCGCCAAATTGACCTTCCTCGTCACAGAGGGTGGCTCGGGCATGCTCGATCCAGTTCCCATGGGCACTGCAATCCAGGCAGATCTCGCCGCCGTGGGGCTCAATGTCGAAATCAAGACCTACGAGTGGAACACCTTCCTTTCGCAAGTCAATCCAGGCCTTGAGGGCAAGGGCGACATGGCTGAAATGGCATGGATGACCGCCGACCCGGATACCCTGCCATTCCTGACCCTGCGCAGCGCCGCATTTCCTGCCGAAGGCGGATTCAATTCGTCCTATTATTCCAATCCGGAAGTCGACAAGCTTCTCGACAGGGCGCGCGTGTCGACCGATCCGGCGGAACGCGGTGAACTGTACAAGCAGGTCCAAGCGATCACTCACGACGATGCGCCCTGGCTTTTTGTCGCGAATTGGAAGCAGAACGCCGTCGTCACCCACGCCGTGGGCAACTTCGAACTGCAGCCTGACTTTTCTCTAAGCCTGCGCGACGTAACAAAACAATAAACCTGTGCCGGGTGGGTGGCGCGCCCATCCGGCATACGCTCTTCGCATCATCTCGCAGAGAAACCCGGTCTCAGAGAATGCGAGATGACCGAGAGGAATAAAGTTAGCAGGAGGAACGCCTATGCCCGCCTATATCGCCAAGCGCCTTATCGCCGCGATCCCAGTGATCCTCGGGCTCTCCATCATCGTCTTTCTGGTGATGAAGCTCATACCAGGCGATCCGGCGCAGGCGATCCTCGGCTCATATGCGACCCCCGACAATGTTGAGCGCATCAATCGCGCCTTGGGGCTCGATCGCTCCTGGCCCGAGCAATATGCCATCTGGATCGGCAATCTCCTCCAAGGTGACTTTGGCCGTTCCTACATACTCAATCGCCCCGTCTTCGATGAAGTGATCGAGCGCTTCGCTGCCACGCTCATCTTGGCCGGCGCATCTCTCGTCATCTGCTCGGTCCTCGGCATTCTCGCCGGCATTGTCTCGGCAGTGCGTCAATTCGGCTGGGCGGACCGCATCATCACCTTCTTTGTGCTCATCGGCATTTCCATGCCAGCCTTTTTCCTCGGCCTCATCTTCATTCTGCTGTTCGCGGTTCAGTGGAAGCTGCTCCCAGCGTCGGGCATGTTTGCAGTTTATGGCGGCGGTGATCTGCCTGATCTTCTGCGCCATCTGATCCTGCCTGCTTCGACGCTTGCCATCGTCGCAACCGGCGTCGTCGCTCGCCTTACGCGCGCTGCGATGCTCGAAGTGCTGCGTCAGGATTTCATCCGCACCGCCCGCGCCAAGGGGCTTACGGAAAACAAGGTCATTTATCGTCACGCCTTTCGCGCCGCACTCGTCTCCATCATTCCCGTGCTTGGCATACAGGCCGGGTTCGTACTCGGCGGCGCCGTTTATATCGAGACCGTGTTTCAGTGGCCGGGCCTGGGGCAGATGCTCGTCAAGGCGGTCTCCACCCGCGACCTGCTTCTCGTGCAGGGCGGTGTTCTCGTCGCCGCGACAGTATACGTTCTCGTCAACCTTCTGGCCGACGTCGCTCAGGCCCTCATCGATCCGAGGCTCAAGGCATGACCGATCTTAGCATCACCGCTCCCGTCACCGTTCGCAAGCGCCGTAGCAATATCCAATTGCTGATGGCCAACCGCCTTGCTGCGGCAGGTCTCTTCATTTTCGGCTTTATCGTGATTCTGGCGCTGCTCGCGCCCATCCTGCCCATCCCCAATCCGGATATAACCGATCAGCCCAACCGCCTGCTACCGCCCTTGAGTGGAGGTCATCTTCTCGGTACCGATCACCTCGGGCGCGATATCCTTTCCCGTCTTCTCTGGGGCACCCAGGTTTCTCTTTTGGTGGGCATCAGCGCCACGGCCTTGGCAGCGTTGTTCGGCTCCCTTATCGGTCTTGTCGCCGGCTATGCCCGCGGTGCCACCGACAGCCTGCTCATGCGCTTTGTCGATATGCTGATGGCGTTCCCCTACATTCTCCTTGCCATCGCCATCGTCGCCGCACTTGGCCCCGGCCTGCTCAACGCACTCTACGCCATCGCAATCGTCAATATCCCCTTCTTTGCCCGCAATATCCGCGGCGTCACCGCCTCGATCCGCAATCGCGAATTCGTCGATGCGGCCAGGCTTTCGGGCAAGAGCCAGGCTGCCGTGCTCTTCACCGAAGTCCTGCCCAATGTTCTGCCGGTCATCGTCATCACCATGTCCACCACTGTCGGCTGGATGATCCTTGAAACTGCGGGCCTTTCGTTCCTCGGCCTCGGCGCCCAACCGCCGTCATCGGATCTCGGCTCAATGCTGGGTCAGGCCCGCGCTCAACTGTTCACCGCACCCCATGCGTCGATCATTCCAGGCGTGATGATCTTTCTCCTCGTCATGAGCATCAACCTCCTGGGTGATGGTATTCGCGACATGCTCGATCCGCGACTTCGCTCCGGCACGCTTGGTCGCCCGATGCCCGTCACCAAGATCGACCGCCAAGCCAAACCCGCAGAGACCATACCGGATGCGCCTGCACTCGTCGTCCAGAACCTTTCGACCGGCTTCGATACCGGCGACAGTCTGATCCCCGCCGTGCGGGACATCAGCTTCCGCCTCGACAAAGGCGAATGTCTCGGCCTGATCGGAGAAAGCGGTTCGGGCAAGTCCGTAACCGCGCTGTCCCTGATGGGCCTCGTCGCTTCGCCGCCCGGCGTCATTACGCATGGTAGCGTCTACATTGACGGACGGGATGTGCTGTCGTTGCGCGAACAGGAGTTGATTGCGCTGCGCGGCGCACGCGTTGCCTATGTATTCCAGGATCCACTGACGACGCTCCACCCGCTTTTTACGGTGGGCGACCAGATTGCCGAGGCCGTCCTGGCGCATAACCCAATCGGCAAGCAGCAAGCCAACCAGCGCGCCATCGACCTGATGGAAACTGTCGGTATCCGCGATGCAGCCAACCGCGCCAGCGCCTATCCGCACGAACTCTCGGGCGGCCAGCGCCAGCGCATCGGCATTGCCATGGCACTTGCCAACGATCCCGACATCATCATCGCCGATGAGCCAACGACCGCGCTCGATGTCACCGTACAGGCCCGTATACTCGAACTTCTACAAGACCTCCGGCGCGAACGCGGCCTTGCCCTTCTGCTCATCACTCACGATTTCGGCGTCATTGCCGAGGTCTGCGATCGAGTGGCGGTGATGAAGAATGGTGAAATTGTCGAAGAAGGCGAGACAGGAGCGGTCCTGCGGAATCCGCAACATGATTACACCAAACGCCTCATCGCCTGTGTGCCAGAACTTGGGGAAAGCCACACGTTCCTTGACCGGGTCCGTCCGCTTTTCGAAGGGGAAAAAGCATGAGCCAGAACGCTATCCAGATCCGGAACCTCGTCAAGACTTTTGGTGGTGGCCGCAGCCTCTTCGGCCGCAAGGCCAACGAGGTCCAGGCCGTGAAGGGCATCTCGCTTGAACTCCAGCGCGGAGAAACGCTCGGCATCGTCGGGGAGAGCGGTTCTGGCAAATCAACCCTCGCCCGCATGCTGGTTGGCCTCGAACATCCGACCTCCGGCACGATGCTGATCGACAACAAGCCTTGGGATGAACTCGCATCGTCAGGGTCCCGCGCCTTTGGCCGCACCATTCAATATGTCTTTCAGGACCCGGTCGCCTCGCTCAACCCCCGCAAGACAATAGGCGATATTCTCGATGTTCCGTTGCGCCTTCTCTGTGGCTACGACGCTCAAAGGCGCTCCATTCGCAAACGTCAACTGATCGACGCGGTACAGATGCCGTTCGACACCCTCGAACGCTATCCGCACGAATTTTCCGGCGGTCAGGCCCAGCGTATTGCCATTGCCCGCGCCCTTGCCGCCAAAGCGAGCATCCTCGTTCTTGACGAACCGGTCAGTGCGCTCGACGTTTCGGTTCAAGCTCAGGTCCTCCTGCTCCTCCAGCGCTTGCGTGATGAACTCGGTCTATCCTATCTCTTCATCAGCCATGACCTGGCTGTTGTCGAAGCCATTTCCGATCGTGTCGCTGTCATGTATCTCGGAGAGGTGGTAGAGGTTGGGCCCGCAAGCCAACTCTTCGCCGAACCGCAGCACGACTACACGCGGTCGCTGATCGCCAGCGCGCCGCGCCTTTCCGCATCGGACACCGCCGCATGAACGAAACCACACCACTTGACCCGCCACGCCGCAAGCGCACCGATGAGATCGTCAACGCCATCAAACGCATGATCGTTCAGCATGGCCTTGGGCCTGGTGATCGACTGCCGCAGGAACGCGATCTCATTGCCCAGTTTTCGGCAAGCAAGGGCACCGTCCGCGAGGCTCTCAAGGCCCTCGAAGTACAGGGACTGATCTCGGTACGCACCGGGCCGGGTGGCGGTGCCTTCATAGAGCGCATGTCCGAAGGCCGGGCGATGAGCCTTTTGTCCAACTTCCTTTTCGCCAAAAACCTTTCGATTGCCAATATTTACGAGATGCGAAAGGTGCTAGAGCCACAATTGGCGGCGAGCGCCACACCCAATATCGATGAGGCCGGCCTCAAACGCCTCGAAGAAATTATTCTGATTTACGACCATGAACCGGCCGATCAGGCCGAACGCTGGAACCAGCGCATGGCCGAACTCGATTTCCACGGCGTCGTGGCCGAATATTGCGATAATCCGATCCTCGCATTCACCTGTCGCTTCCTCCAGCGTCTTCTCAAGGATCTGACGGTCGCGCGCGATATCTATGTGCAGCCGGAGCCGGTCTCACGCGCCAGTGGCATTCAGCATCAGCGCGATCTTATCGATGCAATGCGCCGCCGGGATGCCGCAGCCGCTGCGGCGATACTCAAGGACCACATGGATGAAGCCGAACAACATATGCTGGCTCTCGAAGCAAAACTGGACGACCGCTTCCTTGAGGAGGTCTCACCGGTCCGGACAAGAAAGCGTCGCACCGCATGATCGATAAAGATTACCTCCTCGACCACCTGCTGCATCTCGTCAAAACCCCAAGCCCCGTCGGCATGACAGAGCGTGCGGTCGCGCTTGTCGACACATGGTTGCGCGACCTCGGCTACACGCCCAAATATACGCGCCGCGGTGTCCTATATGTCGAAGTCGGTGACGGCCCACCCCGCCGCGCACTTGCGGCTCATCTCGACACGCTCGGCGCCATGGTCACCGAACTCAAACCAAACGGCCGGCTTGCCCTGCGCAATACCGGCACCTGGGCCGCCCGTTTCGCCGAGGGCGCCCGCGTCACCATCTTCTCCGATAATGCCTCGCATCGCGGAACCATCCTGCCGCTCAAGGCCTCTGGTCACCGTTTCAATACCGAAGTCGATAGCCAGCCCGCCGACTGGGACAATCTGGAAGTCCGGGTCGATGCTCCCCTGCCTGACCGCGACGCGCTCGTCGCCGCCGGCTTCAATGTCGGAGACATGATTGCTGTTGACGCTCAGCCCGAAGTTATCGGCGATTTCATCGTCTCCCGCCATCTCGACGACAAGGCCGGTTGCGCCAGCCTCCTGACGGTCCTCAAGGCCATTGCCGAGGGCAAGGTGCAGGTGGCGGTGCCGTTCCAGGCCATGTTCACCATTGCCGAAGAGATCGGCATCGGTGGCACCCACGGCTTCGGCCCCGAAGTCGAGGAGCTTCTTGCCATCGACAATGCCGTCACCGCGCCCAATCAGGCTTCATCCGACGATGCCGTGACCATTGCCATGCGAGATCGTCAAGGCCCCTTTGATGCGAAAATGACGCGCCAAATGATAACGATCTGCCAGGACAAACACATTCCTTTTGTCCGCGATACATTCCGGCATTACCGCTCCGACAGCGCCGCTGCCGTTGAGGCTGGGTGGGACATGCGCGTTGGCCTCATCTGCTTTTCGCTCGATAGCTCCCACGGCTGGGAACGCACCCACATGACATCGCTTCTCAGCCTCTGCCAATTAATTGCGGGTTACCTTGAGACCCCGCTTGTGACAAGTATATCCACTGACTGAGCGATCTCGAGACAACTCATGCAAAGGAAAAACCCGACAGAAGGACGGTTTCATTATTGCCTGACAGTCGGTTTCATCCTTTGCCGTCTTACGCCAGGACCCCTTGTCGACATCCGTACAACATGGCGACGACAGCCAGGATGGGATCGATCGGACTGCTGATCCAGAATGGAGATACAGTCTCTCTCTTCTCGATTCACCGCGTGATTGATTATCCCGTCGCCCTCGACAGGTCCTCGCTGAAAGCCCTGAACCGCACCGAGTTTACCGGAGCCTTCTCCTGCTTAAGCCTTTCGGCGATCGCCTCTTGCTGGTTTGGGTCTCAGGTCATTATTCGTGCTGCTCTACCGCTGCGTCTGCTGGCATTGTTGTAATAGCTCGAGGCCTGTTGCAGCGATTTATGCCTGGACTGCTCCATCGCTTCGGGCAAGGGAATGCCCCTGTTGGCCGCCTCGGTCAGATAACCGGAGCGCAAGCCATGTGCGGAGATTTCCGCAGGATCAAGCCCGGCCAGTGCGGCCCGTTGTTTGATGATGGCATTGATAGACTGCGGATCAAGCGCACGTCGCGACACGGTTCCCCATCGACTGATGGACCGGAACACACTTCCCTTGTCAATTTTTGCGGCGGCAATCCAGGCATTCAAGGCCTCCACCGGCCGACCGGTGAGATAGACAACGTCGTCCTGTTCGCCGGTGGTGGTTTTGGTGCGGCCGAGATGAATGGCAAGCGAGGGCAGGGGAGGGCCGTCCGGCACCTCGATCGGCGCTTCGGCGGAAAGTTGCTCCAGACGCAGCCCGGCCATTTCGCTGCGCCGCCGACCGCCAGAGGCAAAAGCGACCATCAAAATGGCCTTGTCACGGAGATCACGAAAACTGTCGCTGTTGCAGGTGGCAAGAAGTTGTGAGAGCACGTCCGCGGTCACCGCTTTGGCACTTTTGCGCTTGCGTGTCTGCGGTGTTGCGCGAACCGCCAGCCGTATCGCGGATTTCAGGGCAGGGGAGCCAAACGCACCGTGATGGCCTCGCCATTTCGTCAGCGTCGACCATGATGCCAATCGCCGGCGCACCGTATCCGGTGCATGTGGCCCCGTCGCGCGCAGAAAGCCCTGGTCGCGCAGGTTTTGCGCAACCTGTTCCGGCATTCCGTGGTCGAGATCGATGAGGCGCTTTTCTGGATCCCACAGATGGTGAGCGACAAATTTCAGAAGCAAGGCCTCTGGTGCAGGCCACGACAGGGCGTTTCCGGTTGCGGCCAGTGACCATGCCTGCAGATAGGCGAGATCAGAGGTCAGCGCCCGCAGCGTGTTGTCACCCATGCCCTGATTGACCAGATGGCGCAGGGTTTCAACATCCTGATCTGTCAGCAGCTCGGCAAGTTCGTCCCGCCGTTCGATTGGCAGCACCGCTGCGATCGTATCGAGTTCTTCGGCGCGCAGCTGCACGCTGGTTTTCTCTTGCCGTGACATTTCGGGTTCCTGAACTGCGGCGCTGACGCCCTGATGCGCTGTAGCGAAGGGCAATGTGTGTGATTTGCGGGCGGAAATCAACAATCATCGATAAGAGGTACTTATCGGGGGTCAGCGACCCCAGGCTCATTTATCGGATGTACAGAACCGCAGGTAATGCATAGCTTTCGCTTAACGAATCATTTACCATGATTTCAATGTCTTACGATCTCGCCAAATTACCCATCCAGAGCCTGCTGCGGCCGATCTCCGGGGCAGCGGTCGCGCTTGCCCGCCTCGACGAGCGCATCGCCCGTTCTCCCGTCGGTGAGGGCTTTCTCGAGCGCGCGCATTTCCTCGAGGCGCAAGCCTCGCTCTGGGTCGACGGCGAACTCGTCCATCTCGAGGACCTCGTCCTGCATGATGCCCTTCGCGACATCCGTGCCCCCACCCACGAACTCACCATCGCCCGCGACGTCCTGAAAACCCGCCGACGCATCGCCGCCCATCCACCCGCCTGGGCGCTCTCCGCTCAAGGCCTCTCCTCCCTCCGCGGGCGGGCGTGCCGCGCTGCATCATGG
>Ga0075033_1000389_pt1 | contig 28901 bp, 27 predicted proteins | sample SynthPrep_5_END__FD_72751 | JGI IMG/M metagenome (GOLD analysis project Ga0075033, IMG submission 72751) | Synthetic microbial communities from Ohio, USA - SynthPrep_5_END_DS10_MetaG | ecosystem: Engineered > Bioreactor > Aerobic > Activated sludge | place: USA: Ohio, Columbus | collected...
GAGCAAGGCCTCCCCGAGCTTGGGTAAGCGGTGAGCCGATCATGCGACAAAGCTCTGCTAGAATCTCGCAACCGGCGGCTTGCGCCAGCAGCCTCGACGGCGCGCCCTCTTCCTCACAAAGGCGCCAAAGATTGCGCTGCGCGGAGCGAATTGTAGATGACGTGAACGGCCCTCGATGCAATGCACCAAAATCGAGGGAAGAAGCACCATTCAGGCTATCTTCAAGAAGGCGCGTCCAGTAACCAATCGGAAAAGCTATGGTGCGGATATGGTGGTGGTTGTCGATGATAATCGAGTTCGCAAAGTTTGGCGCAGCCAGCAAAAAGTTACCAGGTCGGCTTGTTGCACTAAAGCGCCCCGAACCAAGGTCGGCAGTAACTCCAAATCCGCCCATAACATCGTAATGCAACATGAGGTCAGGCACCGGGGGATCTGACATGTCACCCGCTGGCGGCGCACCTTCCAGGAGATTAAGCATACCACCCGACGATTTCATCGTGCGCACATACGATCCGAGGTGGCCCTCGCAGTACCATTGCATATAGGACGAATAGGCTGCCATGGTCATTACTGGGTCTCCTCAAGGGAAGAGATTCGGCTTGCCTAAAAATCTGCGCTGTATGCCGGAGAACGTCTTGGGCTCTGCTAACAGGCTATAGCCCCCCCCCCGCTTGACGGGGGCTTGAGTTTAAGAAATTGAACCCAATAGTCACAAATCCGACCAGCGCCTTGAAAAGACGAAGCCTTTACGTTGGTAAAATTCAAGAGTTATATCGTTTCACATTTAATTTGTATCGTTACAACTTCGATTTGTCAATGCTATTCTGCAGTCGCTAGATAACCAAATTGGAGTAGAGAGGCGTACGTAAACTGACTTGGTCGCAAGGAGTGATCTAACAAGGAAATTCGTCCAAACCCGTTGGAAATGACCCAGAACGACAGTAAGGTGAATGAACTTGTTGTAACGAGGCAGATCAGAGTCAGGGCGCAACGATTGGAATTCCGCAGCAAAAAACCGACGCTGAAAACCATCGCGACCAGATTGGATTTGGGCGTAACGACTGTCTCACGCGCCCTACGTGACGATGCCAAAATCGCTGCTGGGACACGAAAAACCGTTCAAGACATGGCGCGCGAGCTTGGCTACCATCCGAGCCGGGCGGGCCTGAGGCTAAGGACAGGAAAAACCAACGTCCTCAGCCTTGTTTTGGATACGGAAGAGCAAATCGGTAGCTTCCTGTCGCAGATTATTTTCGGAATCACCGAGGGCCTTGAGGGCACGCCGTACAATCTCATTGTCATGCCCTATCCGAAGAACAGCGATCCGGTCGCGCCGATCAAGCAACTGGTCGAGAGCGAAGCGGTCGATGGAATCATCATTTCTCGAATCGAGCCCGCTGATCCAAGAGTAAAGTACATGATCGAGCAGGGAATGCACTTCGTGACCCACGGTCGGACGGACATGGGTGCCGAACATCCCTACGTCGACTTCGACAACGAAGCTTTTGCAAGAATATCGGTAGAATGCCTTGCTAACCTTGGTCACAAGCGTCTGTCGTTGCTAGCGCCACCGGCAGGCCTGAGCTTTCACGACCACACGAGGCGTGGCTTTGAGGCTGCGATGGTTGAGTTCGGGCTTGAGGAGGTGCCTATCGAAGGCATTTCAAACGACAGCTCGATCCAGCAAATCAGGCTTGCCGTCAGAAACCTGATGCGGCAAAATCCGGCACCGGACGGTTTGATCAGCAGCTCCGGCGGCGTCAGCGGCACAGGTGGCGCGATTTTGGCAATCCAGGCCGGCCTGTGGGATGTTGGCGCCATCATCGGCCGCGACGTCAATATCGTCACGAAGCAGTTGTTCGCAAATCTGCCAATCTTCGGGGACGAGTTCTACGTCGTTCATGAGGACGTGAGGGAAACGGGCAGAGATTTGGCTATGGCTCTGGTGGGATCGATCGAAGGCAAACCCGTCTCGCAACTGCAGAAGCTTGTAATCCCGACCAAGGTCTCGCTACAGTCTACGAACGACAAAGAAGAATAATCGTCTGTCATGATTGCTCCCACGTTTAAAGCCGGTTCTGTTGCTCAATTTCATTCGTCAGGGACATTCCATTTTCCCTGATCCGTCCCACTGAAGAGTGCGCGAAGATAGATATCGCTGCCGCATAACCCGGCTGACCACATTTCACTAATTTCTTGTCGATCCAAATTTTTTGAATCGAACTGCAGCGGGCAGCCTCCGCTAGACTGGCGTAAAGACAGCAGTTCCGGGAAGGAAATTAAATAATGCTGGACAATGGTGATCCCGATGCTGCGGGCGGCGTTAAAAAGATCTAGCACCCGAACCTGCGCGAATGAACCTGTCACTGAATTTCTATACCCAGCGATTTTGGACGCCGGACCTGTACAATATCATGACCGTTATCCGGCAAGCACAATACAAGATCATCATATACACAACGTCAAAACAGACAGTTTTATGTGCACGATCAATAGGATTTGCATCGATGGCGAGTTCTTCGCCCTTCTTTCAGGCAATTGCGTTTGTCATTATTTCAGCCAAGACATCGAGAAGTTGGGCAGGAATCATCAATCCTGCGACAATTCACTTGACGGAACCAAAACGGCTGCGTTCGATGGTAGCATTACCTCCTCCTGGGCGGGTTGCGAGGTTAGCGACTACAAGATCTCGGGAATCAGAGAGTGACGAAACTTGGCTCGATTCATCAGTCCGTCTGAAAGCGTTCGAAAACGATACAAGTAGGAAAGATGCAGATACTTAAGGTAGCGATTGCCGGGTTTGGTGGTGTTGGGCGTGCAACGGCGGGTCTGCTTCTTGCACGGCGGGAGCGTTATCGTGCCGTATATGGGGTAGATGTACGACTGGTAGCAGTGTGTGGATCGGGGTCCGGTTTGGCAAACGCTGACGGACTGGAAGAACGCATGCTCGGTGCGCTCGAAAACGGTAAAACCGGTCCGGCCTTCATCGAGGCAAGCGGCGCCCATGTTCTGATCGAGGCAGGGCCAAGCGATTTCCGCACCGGCGGTCCAGGGCTCGCCTATATTCATTCTTCGCTGTCGGCTGGGCGTGACACGATCGTCATTTCAAAAGGAGCTTTAGTTCACAGTGGAACTCACCTACGACATCTCGCGCAAATATCCGGGGCGATTTTGAAGCTGAGCGGTGCCGCTGCAGCAGCGCTACCAACCATCGATCTTTTAGAGCACAGCCTCAAGGGCTGCCAGGTGCTCAAGATCGAGGGCATTTTGAATGCGACCACGAACTACCTGCTCGATGCCATGACGACACGTAGCATCGGTTTCGATGACGCATTGCGCGAAGCGCAGGAGGGAGGCTTTGCTGAAGCCGATCCGAGGAATGACACAGAAGGCTGGGATACCGCCTGCAAGCTTCTGATCCTCGCCAATTTCGGCCTTGGGGCTGATCTGACTATGGATGCTGTTGAGGTCGAAGGCATTCAAGCGGTGACCGGGCGTGATATCGAGGCATGGCGTCTACAAGGGCGCGTTGCGAAACTCGTCGGCAGTCTCGTTAAGGCGGACGGCACATTCCACGCCAGGGTCGGGATCAAGACCTATCCGCTGTCCGACGCTTTCGCCTACATACAGGGCAAAAACAAAGCGATCCGTATCACCACCGATGCGATGGGAGAAACGATCGCGATCGGATCCGGCAAAGAGCCACTGGCCACCGCCGCCGCCGCATTGAAAGATTTTGAGCACATCCTCACCGCGCGAATGGCGAAATCGCTGGCACATTAGGGAGGCACCACCATGAGAACACGCAGCCTGCAGGCCATCCGCCATGTCGGGTTTGAGGATCTCGGAAGCTTCGAAGCGCCGTTGCGGCAGGCTGGCTACGACATCGAATATGTTGATGTAGCCGAGCGAGATATCGAGCAGCTTGATCCGTTACGTGCCGACCTTCTCGTAGTCCTGGGTGGGCCGATCGGTGTCAACGATCGAGCCGCTTATCCCGTCGTGACGCAGGAGGTCGCGTTGCTCAAAGCGCGCCTTGCCGCTGATCGGCCAACACTTGGCATCTGTCTCGGTGCGCAATTGATGGCGGCTGCTCTTGGTGCCCGCGTCTTTCCCGGGCCTTCCAAGGAAATTGGATGGTTTCCGCTCGAGGTGGCGCAAGGTGACGCCTTCAATCCTCTGGCAGCGCTGCTGGACATTCCGGTTCTACATTGGCACGGCGATACATTCGACCTTCCAGAGGGCTGCAAGCTTTGCCTCGACACCGGCTTGCCGCAACCAGGCTTTCGCACATGGATCCAACATCCTCGGCCTGCAGTTCCATCCCGAGGTCATGGCTGCGCGCTTCGAGCACTGGCTATTAGGGCATGCCAGCGAGTTGGCGACGGCCGCCATCGATCCGGTCGAATTACGCAGCGATGCCCTGGCCAACGGGAAAACTCTCGAAAAAGCTAGCGTCCAATTTATAACGGAGTGGCTGGCGAGGTTCAACTGAAGGCTATCTCCGGGCATGTAAGGAAAAGCGCATGAAAGCTGCAGTCTATGACAATCCAGGCCCTCCTTCAGTGCTGAGATAAACCGATGTGCCGGACCCCATCTGTGGGCCGAATGATGTCCTAATCGCCGTAGGGGCAATTTCGATAGAGGGTGGCGATCTAATCAATCGCCGTTTAACGTCGCAGCCATCTCCACGGGTTGTCGGATATGCGGCAGCTGGAACGATTTTATCGGTTGGTGAGAACGTCCGTGATCGCACCGTCGGAGATAAGGTGACGGCCTTTGATATGAATGGATCGCATGCGGAACTCTGGGCCGTACCGGCCTCGCGGACATGGCTGGTACCTCATGGTTTAGATGTGGCACAGGCCGCGGTTCTGCCAATTTCTTTCGGAACCGCCTATCATTGCCTGATCACCCCGCGGCCGTCTTGAGGAGACGGAGACGGTTGTGATCCAGGCCGCTTCAGGCGGTGTTGGCCTCGCTGCCATCCAGATCGCCCGGAATGCCGGTGCGACCGTCATCGCGGTGGCCGCTGGTCGCGAGCGGCAATTGCGCCTGACGGACCTTGGCGCGTCACACATCATTGACCGTCTGGAGACTGATGTCGTGGAGGAGGTACTTCGTTTGACCAAGGATAAGGGTGCTGATCTCGTAATCGACCCTGTCGGCACGACTCTGCCGGCCTCGTTGTCCGCTCTTGCCCCCGAAGGCCGTCTTATTTTCGTTGGAAATGCTGGTGGTGGAAATCTCGAGGTCGAACTTTGGCAGGCGATGCAAAACAATCAGACACTGCATGGTGTGTTTCATGGGTGCACTTTTCGAAAAGCCTGAAGTGCATGCCACGGTCGATAGGCTTTTGCAGGCGGTTGTCGATCAAAGTTTGACAGTCGTGATCGACCAGACCTTCTCGTTACAGGATGCTGCGAGCGCCCACGAATATGCAGAGGAAGCAAAGCCGTTTGGGTCGGGTGGTGATGAGACCTTGATGCCGAGATATCGTTATCTCGCGCCGGGACATTCGAGATGCGACGTCATGAAATTGGCGACAACTCCTCCCTATTCCAAGGTCGGTAAATCTCGAGGTCGCGCCTCGGCCAAGGCGTAACTGCTCAAATGAAACGACCAGGCGTCGTTTTCAGAGAAATCTAATGGTTGATTGATCGCACAGTGTCGATGATGACCTCCCGCAGCCACCGATGGGCCGGATCATGACGATATCGGACATGCCAGGCCATTTCGACGGGGAATGTACCGAGATCTACCGGAGGAGGTATAATCTTCAAACGCGGATCGCGCCGGAGGCTTTCGCATATGTGTTTCGGCAGTGTTGCACAGTAGTTCGTGACGGCAATCAACAGGATGGCGTCACGATCGTCGCGGCATCGGCCCTTTTCGACTTGTGTTCGGCCGATTTTAGCGAACAATTCGTAGAGCGGCTGGCGCGTCGACAGATCGGTTTATATGCGGCTCTCAACTATGATGGCGTTATGAAATGGTCAATCAGGCATCCGCTGGATGCGCAAGTAATTGAAGACTTCAATCGGCATCAACGATCAGACAAGGGGTTTGGTCCGGCGCTTGGACCAGATGCGACAGCGCATCTCTCCACGCTATGCGAGACATATGGTTTTACAGTTATTACCGCCGACAGCGGCTGGCGCCTTGGCCCATCATCAGCCGAACTGCAGAGAGAATTTTTGGCGGGGCTTCAACGGCCAATCCTGGAAATCGGCAACGTCGATAACGCCTCGTTGGAGGATTGGCTCGACTTTCGTCGTTCAAAAATTGGCGTGGACGGCAGCCTTTGCATCGTCGGGCACACGGATTTTCTTGCTCTTCCCGGCAATTGAAGGAGCGCCCGTTTTCAGGCTACAGTCGAAAAGTACGTCGCTCCCTAGCGCGTATATTTCCGCCGTGGGGCGGTGCGCGTTACAGAGTTCCGCAATTGGCGCCAGGGATATGCCGCATGGCCCGGACCCAATTATCAAAGGTGAAATAGCGACGTGGAGATGGTCGATGAGGTTGGCGTCGATGAAACGGGCGATTGTTTTTGCGCCACCCTCGACGAGTACGCGTTTTAATCCGCGCTCGGCGAGACAGTCGAGAATATCCTGGGGGGGCCAAGCCATTTGGACCGCGTTTCAGGCTGATTACGTCGGCAGGATAGTCCAACTTCAGCGCGTCGTCGCCCTGAAAAATGATGACCGGCGCTCCGCCATCGTGAAACATGCCCTCTGCTCCGGTCAGTTCGCTTCGACAATCGATAACCACCCTGACAGGACTTGGGCCTTTGACTTCCCGCACTGAAAGTCGTGGATTGTCATTCTGCACGGTCCCGACACCAACAATGACCGCATCAACAAGGGCGCGGCAACGGTGAAGGTGCACAAGCCCGTCTGGTCCGGAAATGTCGCGAGCGTCCCCGGTTGGGGTTGCGACACGGCCATCGAGAGACTGACCAACCTGCGCAAGAACAAACCGGCCTTTTGCCGACGCGATTGGGCCGTAGAGCGAGAATGTCGGATTGGCCTCTTCTCTGCGAAGTATGTTTTTGCCTTCGCGGATCGAAAGAAGCTGCGTCCAATGCCTGTCCGTTACATTAAGGTTGCGCATCAGCGTCCCTATCTAAAGAATTCGGTAAAGCGTTGCATCTCGGCGGATCAGATGATGGAAGACCACTGCCAAGATATGTAACGCGAACAGGCCCAAAACGATCCACGCGCTCCACTCATGTATCGTTGAAAAGATTGGCGCGATCTGCGGCGATTTACCCAGCGGGCTCCAGATCGGGATTACCCCGAACCATTGCAGAGGAAAACCGTGTGCGTTGGTGGCTAAAAAACCGGAGACCGGCATGATGATCAGGAAGATGTAGATCAGCCCATGAACGGTGTGCGCAGCCACGCGCTCCAACGTGGTCCCGACGATGGCAGGAGCGGTCTGATAAAATTTGGCTCCAATCCTGAGCAGGATAAACCAGAACACAAGAAAGCCAACGCTTTCATGCACGAGATAGAAATCGAGCTGAACCTCATCCTTGACAAAGTCAATCATCAGACCCATTGGCCACGTCACGAAAACAAGCAAGGCCACAATCCAATGCAGCATCCTAGCGGTACGGCTATATCTTGCTATTTCCGCCCCAGGATTAGAGTTCATCTCTTCCCCCATACATCGTGTTGCGGACTTTGGAGTGCGCAAATTATACGATGAGTGATAACTCGAATGTGAGTCAACTGGGCTCACCGTATTGCAGCGATCAACTTGCGTGTGAAACACGCTTTTCATAGGAATTTCGCGCGGCCTTGTCCGTTCGTGTGTTGAGAACACTAACGCCAATCCTGGCTGCCGTTTGCTGATATCCGCAATTCTATCCGGCCGATGACACACTTCCAACGAACCATCCGGGTCTCAAACCGACTGCTCTCATTTTTCCGTCCGGAAACGTGTCGGCCCACAACCTTTAGTCTTTACTTCGGGGGAGATGGCTGTCTTAAACACTTGGCACTCACAACAGCGCCCCTAAACGAAGAGATGATAATCCTAGCGTCTTTGCCGAGGTGTACCTCAACAAGCTCCGGTGTTGGTTGTGCTCAGTGATAGATATAATCGACGATAAACAGGTGTAGTGAAACACCAACATAACCAAGACAAATCACGCGAGGGTGCAGGATCACTGACGTTATCGGAAGTCAGACCGGATCAGACAATCCCACCGCTGGCAAGCTCCAGGTTGAGGTGCGATTTGCGCCGGCCGTTGCGCTTGACTTTTGTCTTGTCCTTGTGTCCTAGCCAACCAGCTTAGAAGGAGACTTTCAAACCCTTCCCGCGACTCAACATGTAGAGAATTCGGCCACCAACAATTTAGCTCTATCAGATCAACCGCACTGCGCATCAGTCAGTGTCTGGCGTAACGCCAGACGATAGACGCCACGCAAGGTTAATCGCGCCTTGTCCAATGCCACAAGTTCTTGAACGCTGCCGGCTTCTCACGAATATGGCCAGAGAGATTCGAGAAGGTGAGATAGGTGGCTTTCAGCTTTTCAACACGGCAGATTTTTTAGCAGGCGATAGGCAAAGCCAGCCTGTCGAGAAGAAAGCGATGACTGACCGGCTCCCGCCAAGACCGATATTAAGTTACTCCGGGCGTCCAGCATTGGCCACGCGAACCAGCAATCTCCGTTGAAACCATAAATCGTTCATAGACGACTGGATCTGCACTAGATTGCTGAAGTCGTCGCGTCCTTCTTTACCTTTTGCGACGCCGGAGCCAATCGTTTTCTCACCTGTTTCGCCATGCCATCGAGATAGGTCAGGACGACGGGGACAAAGACAAGAGTCAGCAATGTCGATGAAATCAGGCCTCCGATCACCGCATGTGCCATCGGTGCGCGTTGTTCGCCGCCCTCGCCCAACCCCATGGCCATGGGCAGCATGCCGAAAATCATGGCAAGCGTCGTCATGACAATTGGCCTCAGACGCACCGCCCCTGCATCGGCAAGGCTTTGGCGCAGGCTTTTGCCTTCTCTCACACCGAGATTTGAATAATCGACAAGCAGGATTGCGTTCTTGGTGACCAGGCCCATTAGCATGATGAAGCCGATCATCGAAAACATGTTGAGCGTCGAGCCTGTCAACAACAGTCCGAGCAAGACGCCGATCAACGACAATGGCAGGGTCATCATGATTGCGATCGGCTGGATGAATGAGCCGAACTGCGATGCGAGGATGATGTAGATAAAGATTACCGCCAGCACGAGTGACTGCAGCGCGTAGCCGGTGCTTTCCGCCAGGTTTTCGGCATCGCCGCCTAAGGAGATGCGGTAACCGACCGGTATATCCATTCTGGCGATCGCTGCGTTGAGGTCATTGGTGACATCACTCAATGCCCTGCCCTCGATATTGCTCGATATGCGCACTTCACGCGACAGGTCCTTGCGGGTGATCGCATCGGGAGCAGTGCTTTCCACGACATCGGCGACTTGATCGAGCAGAACGGTAATCGGCTTGCCGTCATTATCCGTGCGACCTGTCGAAATCGTTAGATTTCGAAGCTGTGCGGCATCCTGTCGACCGGTGGCCGGCAGTCGCACCATGACGTCGTAGGTTTCTCCGTCCGGCGCGTTCCACACAGAGATCGCATCCCCGGCAACAAGCGGGCGAAGCGTGTCGCCAATCATGGCGATGGAGACGCCGAGATCGCTGGCCGCTTCGCGACGAACCCGGACAGCAATGGTCGGCCGCACATTTTCGATAGACGATTCCACTTCTTTTGCACCGGGAATGGAGGCAAGTGCCGCGGTGATCTGATCGGAAATAAGCCGCAAGCCTTCCTCACCATCACCGAGAATGGAGAGTTGCAATGGCTTTTGAGAACCACCAACGCCCGTCGATTGTCCAACCGAGATCTTCAATCCGGCGATCCTTGCGAGACGCTGGCGAATGGGATCGATACTTTGTGTTGTGGTCAGATCCCGGTCTGTACTTGGCACAAGCTGCACGGCAACAACGGCCTCGTTGAAACCTCGCGCCCCACCTGAGTTGACTGTCGAATATATAGACGCGACGTAGGGAAATTCCCGGAGCGCGCGTTCGACCTGCCCCACCTTTGCGGCCATGTAGTCGAGCGATGCACCCTCGCTGGCTTCCAGCGACACGCTGACTTCACCCTGATCTGCAGGCGGCAGGAATTCCGCCCCGATACGGGGTACAAGGGTCAGACTGCCGAAGAACATCGCTACGACGACAGCAATCGTCGTCTTGCGGTGATCGAAAGTCCAGTGGATGAGAGAGCGGTATCTTCCGGCCAATCCCTCGAACCAGTGATCGAAGCGTTCGACCAGCCGTCCGATAAAGCCGCGCTTGGCGCCCTTTTGCGATTGCGGGTCGTACCAGACGCTAGACAGCATCGGATCAAGCGTGAAGGATACGAAAAGCGAGATCATCACAGCGACAGCCACAGTCACGCCAAACTGCAGGAAGAAGCGGCCGATCAGCCCGCCCATGAAGGCCACGGGAAGGAAAACAGCGACGATGCAGAGCGTCGTGGCAAGTACCGCAAGACCGATCTCATTGGTGCCGTCAAGCGCCGCCTTCGTGTGATCCTTGCCCATTTGCAAATGACGCGTAATGTTTTCGCGCACGACGATTGCGTCATCAATCAGAATACCGATCGATAACGACAACGCCATCAGCGTCATCGTATTGAGGGTGAACCCCAGCGCATAGATCACAGCAAACGTGCCGATGACGGAGATCGGCAGCGTGAGGCCTGTGATAACCGTCGAACGCCAGGAATTGAGGAAGACGAAGACAATCAGAACCGTCAGGACGCCGCCCTCGATCAGCGTTCTCTGTACTTCTGAAACCTGCGCGGCGATTGCTCTTGAATTGTCTCGAGTGATAGTTAGTTCGACATTCTCTTTTGCCAGTTCAGTGTTCAGCGCGGCGATCTCGTCGCGCAGGGCGCGCGCAACTTCCACCGTATTGGCTCCCTGAACCTTGACGATGTCGAGACCAAGCGATGGCGCGCCCTTATATGTTGCGCGGCTTGTCACTTCAGCACCGGTATCAAGTATGCTCGCAACATCGGAGAGGTAGACCGGATAGCCGCCACTTTGGGCAACGATAATGCTATTGAAGCCCGCTGCATCGGCAATACGTCCTTCAACAGTTACGATGCGCTGGTTGATGCCGGAAATCAGTGTGCCTGCGGCACGGTCCTGGTTTTCCCGGCGGATCGCTTCCATGACGGTCGAGACCCCAACACCGTATGCTTCAAGCCGATCCGGATCGACAACAACGAGGACCTGCCGCTCGCTGCCGCCGACAAGCGAAATCTGGCCCACGCCAGCGATGACATTCAGCCGGTTGGTAATTACGCGATTGGCAAGCGTTGTGATCTCGGAGAGTGTCCGGGTCGGCGAAGAGGCCGCAATCGAGAGGATCGGCTGATCGTCTGGATTGAAGCGAGTGACCTGCGGCGTGTCGACCTCGTCGGGAAACGTCGCTTCAAGGCGTGCCACCCGGTCACGCACCTCCTGTGCGGCAACCTGAGAATCCGTATCGAGATCAAATTGGACGACAACGATGGATCGTCCCTCATAAGATTCCGATGTGATCGTATCGATACCACCGATCGTATTGAGCGAGGATTCAATCGGGCGTGATACCTCACTTTCAACCGAGGCTGGTGACGCCCCGGTATAGGTCGTCGCAACGACAACGATTGGCAGGTCGGTTTCGGGAAACTGGTCGACGCCCAGCCGGCTGTAGGAAAACAGGCCGACGACCAGAATCGTTACCATCATCATCGTAGCAAAGACCGGATGGGCAACACTTATACGGGTGAGGAACATGGCTCAGATATCCTCGATGCGCACAGATATACCCGCAACGAGGTCCGGCAGGGGAGCGGTTACTATAACGTCCCCTTCCTCAATGCCTGAGACCTCCACAAGATTGCGATCGGTCCAGCTCGTACCAAGATCAACGGCCTGGCGTTGCAAGGTATTGTCATTCACCTTGAGGACGAAGGCACCCTCCCCATCATGCCGGATCGCGGCGGATGGCAAGGCGATGACATCTTTCTGATCGTCCACTTTCAGGATGCCGGTTGTAAACATGCCGCCGCGCAGGAGACCTTCGTCATTGTTGATCGCAACAAACACACGCACGGCTCGCGAGCCCGCGACCGCTGTTGGTGAAATACGCATCACCTCGCCTGCGAACGTGCGGCCGGGAAACCCCTCGACGTTCAGTTCCACGGATTGTCTGAGCTGCACGAGCGGAATACGGCTTGTCGGTACACCGGCATCCACTTCCATGCGACTGAGATCGACCAGGCTCATCAGTTCGGTGTTGAGGGGCACAGTCTGTCCCTGATCCACGGCGCGCGAGGCAACGACGCCATCGAATTCAGCCCTGAGTTCAGCATAGGCGAGCGAGCGTTCGGCGTCCGCCACTTCGGCCTGCTTGGAGCGCAGCTGTGCTCTCAGATTGAGAAGATTGGCCTGCGCTTCGAGCCGTGTGGCTTCTGAAGCGGCGCCGCGTTCACCAAGCGTCGTGTTTCGCTCAAGCACAACTTCGGCAAGCTGGATCTGCGCACCCAAGGCATCGATTTCAGCCTTGCGGGCCGTCACGGCGGATGCCAGCGCCTCGGTGTCAAAGCGGATGAGAAGATCGCCTTTTTTGACAACGTCGCCAATCTGCACCGGCAGCTCTAGAATGGTAGAGGATACACGCGAGGTAAGTGTTGAGCGGCGAATGGGAGTGAGCGAGCCAGCGATGCGCACCTCGGTGGCAATGTCCTGACGCATCGCGGTGCTGACATCAACCCTGGACAATTCGATCTGGGTATTTGCGGGTTCCTGAGCGGCTCCCCGCTCTGCGGCACCAGCGACACCGATTGCAATGAGGGACAAAAGCCGGAGGGACTGGCCCAAGCGGCGGATCGCCGTCGTCATGAATGACCTCGATTTCATTTCTTTGACTGCACGTGCCCGTAAATAGGAAACACAAGGCAAATTGCTAGAGGACGCCGGTCGGGAGGCGTCGAACGGCGCCCATCCATCTTCTTGGTTGGAAAACCAAAGATGGACGCGCTTTAATTGCATGTGCAGATTGCAGGAACATTACGCTGTCCCAATTTTTAGAGCGGTTACTTTTACTTCGAACGTCACGTCAGCGATCCATCATACTACCTTGCAACTATTGACCGCTTTCAGCGGTAAGAAACGAAAGCGTGATGAAAATCACCTAAAATAATGGGCGTAAATTAGGCGTCTCCAGCGAAAAAATCCGACGATGCAGGAAAGATGCGCCGGTAATTTCCAGTGATCGTTTGGTGAGTGCTTTGGGTTGGCTTAAGTCTCGAACAAATGACCGGTAAGCGTGGTGCGTCCGCTATTAATGCTCGATTCATCGCTGGGTTGACAGGTAAGAGACACGTGCCGTTTTTTTATGACTGGCGAAATAGGCAACGCCGTCTGGTGCTGCCGTTGCATTCAAGTCGGGAATGTACGGCCGAGTGAGAAGGGAAAGACCTTCAAACCTCCAGAACGTAGACAGCTCAAAATCAGACAACTATTGAGGTTCGGCATCTGATTGTTTTGGCAACGCACATCTTAAAACTCAACGGATCATACGAGCAACGCAGCTTTGGCATTCCCCGGTAAATACGAGATAGTGAAACGGCACTAAGGGAGCTACACCATTCAGTTAAACCTACTGTCGTTGACTCACAACGTCGGCTGAGCGCGCCTTGCACAAAACCCTGCTCACTTAATGCACGTAATCGTGTAAAGATCGATCTCTTTGCTGAGAACCTGACCCAATTTAACTTTGAAAAAATATTCTAATCGGATGCGGATTTTTACTTTTCTTTGTCGTGCGAATAGCCTCACCTCACCCTATATGCCAGTCCATTCGAAATCCTCAAAAGGAACCCGGACATGGGCTGGATAAAAATCATCGCGACTGCGGCTGCACTTCAGGCATTAGCTTTTTCTCCGTCGATGGCGGGCGAAAACCTAGACCAAGTCAAGTCGGCTGGCGTCATCAAGATCGGGACCGAAGGCACCTACGCTCCATTTACGTTCCATGACTCTTCCAACAAGCTCGTTGGGTTCGACGTTGAGATCGGCGAAGCCGTAGCAAAGAAACTCGGAGTTAAAGCCGAATTTATCGAAGGCAAATGGGACGGGCTGATCGCAGGTCTCGATGCGAAGCGATACGACGCCGTTATCAACCAGGTCGGCATCACGGATGCACGTAAACAGAAGTACGCGTTTTCCGAGCCGTATATTGCCTCGAAAGCTGTCCTGATCGTGCGTGACGATAATACGGACATCAAAGGCTTTGAGGACCTGAAAGGCAAGAAGTCTGCACAGTCCCTTACGAGCAACTTCGGAAAGCTTGCCGAGGCAGCTGGAGCCGAGTTGGTTGGCACAGATGGTTTCGATCAGTCTATCCAACTGGTTCTTACCCGCCGCGCTGACGCCACAGTGAATGACAGCCTGTCTTTCCTCGACTTCAAGAAGCATCAACCTGATGCTCCCGTGAAGATCGTTGCCGAAAAGTCGGACGCAGACTACTCGGGCATCATCGTTCGCAAGGGGGATGACGATCTCGTCGCTTCAATCAACAAAGCCCTTTCGGACATCAAGGCAGACGGGACCTACAAGGCTATTTCCGACAAATACTTCGGACAGGACGTATCCAAGTAAACCTGTCATTCTGCACTCATCTGCGCAGTCACGTTCAATCAGTCGTCCGGTGTTTACGCCGGACGGCTTTGTTTTAGAGGTGTGCTTTGCCCCACTGGCTTCAGTTGATGTTGGATTCATTTCCCACTTTGTTGTGGGCAGGCATCCGCTTCACCATTCCGCTCACTCTGCTCTCTTTTGCACTTGGCCTCGCTTTAGGTCTGGTGACTGCTGTTGCTCGGCTATTTGGACCCGCACCGGTCTCGGCGCTCGCCCGTTTTTACGTCTGGATCATTCGTGGCACACCCTTGCTGGTCCAGTTGTTCGTGATCTTCTATGGGCTCCCAAGCATCGGTGTGCTCCTCGATGCTTTTCCTGCGGCGCTAATCGGCTTTACCCTCAACGTCGGAGCTTACACGTCCGAGATCATCCGTGCGGCGATCAGTTCTGTTCCCAAAGGGCAATGGGAGGCGGCATATTCAACCGGAATGAATTGGCAGCAGGCGATGCGCAGGACGATCCTACCGCAGGCTGCAAGGGTATCCGTGCCACCACTTTCGAACACTTTCATTTCGCTCGTCAAGGATACCTCACTTGCTGCGGCGATCACGGTTCCCGAGTTGTTCCAGGCGGCACAGCGTATCGTTGCGACAACGTATGAACCACTCATTCTCTACATCCAGGCGGCACTGATCTATCTCGTATTGAGTTCCGTTCTTTCCGCCTTGCAATCGCGGCTGGAAACCAGGTTCTCCCGCTACGGCGGGCTATTGGAGGCGAACCGATGATTGAGCTCAGCAATATCGAAAAACGGTTTGGAGAAGCGGTGATCCTCAAAGAGGTCTCACTGCAATTTCCGGAGGGAAGCGTCACGGCACTCGTCGGACCTTCCGGTGGTGGCAAGAGCACATTGTTGCGCTGCATCAACCTTTTGGAGCAACCTACGTCGGGTTCGGTCAGGGTCGGTTCCGAGGTCCTAGAGTTTTATCCTGGTCGAAAGGCTCGTTGGCAGGATATCCAAAAAATCCGGAAACAAACCGGGATGGTGTTCCAGAATTTCCAGCTCTTTCCACATCGAACGGCCATAGAGAACGTGATGGAAGGCCTTCTTGTCGTCCAAAAATGGACGAAGGAAAAGGCCCGCATCCGAGCCATGGAGTTGCTTGCAAAGGTCGGAATGGCGCACAAGGCGGACGCTTGGCCTGCCAATCTCTCCGGTGGGCAACAACAGCGCATTGCAATCGCCAGAGCCTTGGCACCGTCGCCCCAAGTACTCCTTTGCGACGAGCCAACTTCCGCTCTCGACCCTGAGTTGGCTGCAGAGGTGGTGGACGTTCTAGGCCAGCTTGCCAGGGAAGGCACGACCATGGTCATGGCGACGCACGATCTGCGGCTTGCATCACAGGTATCAAACCAGGTCGTATTTCTAGAGGCTGGCAGAGTGGTGGAAGCGGGCACTCCGGATGAACTTTTCCGTTCTCCCCGGCATGAACGAACCCGTCAGTTCGTCTCATCGATAAGTGCGGCGCAAGCATTCTAATTTGGAACTGCGCTGTTCCAAAGATATATAGCGGCAAGGAAATTCCCGAGTTTGCCCTCTCACGCGGCCCGGCAGTCTGGATTTTGGGCGAGCAAAGTATTGCCTCCGTCAGCGCGCGGGTTTCAACACCGAAAGTGGGTTCGATAGCCCTTGCGTAAAAGCGCACATGACGTCGAAAGCGTTGATTGTCGCATGGGCCGTTTTCAGTGTTTTGAATCCTCTTATCGGTCTGATCAGTCATTTCAGGTTGCCGCGCCGCTGCATGAGGTCATAAGCGCAATTGTCTCTGGCAATTAATCGAGCGATGGCGATGCCGAAAATCGGAGCCTTGTCGGTGCTAATGATAGCCGGTATTTCCCGTTTCTTCGGGCTACTCATGGCTTTGCCGAGAAAGCGCTTGGCGGCTTTGGCGTTATGAGTGGTGCATCCCCCAATATATTAGTCGCCGCAGGCATCCCGATAAGCCCGACGACTTGGCAGAACACATCTGTCTCGTCGTCTGCTCGCTTGATCTTTGGACGTTTCGAGGTGAGGTCCCGCGTTGCCGGATTTTCCGAAATTTAGGTAATTGCACCCATGCACGGGCACGCGATCGGCGATAAAGTGGGCGCGCCATCTACGAGGGCGGCGTTTTTCAAAGACTTGAATATTGCGGCCGTGGTGCGGAAACGGCAGTCTCCGTTTTGTAATCTTCCGAAGGGCAATGAGACATCCATATCTGGATTATAGGCGTTCGCGGAGGATTTCGTAAGGTGCCTTGCCATTGAAAGCGCCATGCGGCCTTGCAAGGTTGTAGAACTTCTCCCATTCGCTGAGTTTTTGAACGAGGTCGGTGTCATCTGTATATGACAGAAGCTGATAAAACTCTTGATCATCGGTGCGGTGTGACCGTTCGACTTTCCCGTTTAGTTGGGGCGACGCAGGCTTGATATAGGCGTGCCGAATGCCCTGATCTTCGACGTGCCAGTGGAACCTGGCCTGGAATTCGTGCCCGTTATCGGTGCGAACTTCGCGAATGCGGAACGGGAATTTGGCGATTACGGTGTCGATGAAGTCTATAGCGTTCGCTTGGGTGTGGCGATCATAGACCTTCAAGGCTCGGATGCGGGTGGCATCGTCGATTGCCGTGTATTGGAAACGCTTGACGATCTTGCCGTCAACGCCTTCAAATTTCAAGAATTTTACGTCGACCTGTATCTGATGCCCCGGCACACGCTGCTCGTATCTCTGAGTATGGATTTTCCTGACACGCGTACCGCCGGGAAGCCGACTGAGCCCGTTTCGCTTCAGAATTCGATAGATGCAGGCATCGGAGATGGTGATGGCATGGTATCTGCTCATATACCACGAAATGCGCATCGGGCCGAGATGATATCTGGTGCGCAGATGCAAGACTTTCTCGATGATTTCTGCAGGCTTCTGGTTGGCGGGATTTTTTGGTGCGCAGGATCGGTTCTCAAGCCCGGCCTCGCCATAGCGCTCGAAAGCCGATTTCCATCGATAGAAGCTTGCTCTGCCAATACCGAAATAACGGCAGGTTTGCGAAACGTCACCGTGACGCTCGGCATGTTGAAGAACACGCAGCTTATGTGAAACTTCCCGTCGGAATGTCATCATCGCGATTATCCTTGTGATCGAAAGTCAAAAACAAGGATGTCTCGAAGGTCCCTACTTTTCTACACAACCGCGCCTGTGGCAAGTGAGATAGTGGATGTGTGCGCTGCAATTATCGCAAGCCAAACGAAAGGGTCAAATATCTGACCGAGATCTCCGAAGTTCGGATCGTTCAGTGGCACATCTCGCGCCCATAGCGCAGTAAAACCAAGACACTCTGCTCGCTGCGCCAACTCAATCTGATTGCGCATGGCGGGTTCGGGCCCTTCGAAAGACTTGATCGGGAGATAGAGACCGACGGTCAGGTGTTCAGGCGCGAACATAGAAGCGTAGCCATGACCAAACTTATTCAAAAGAGTGTTTTTGGGCAATAGCAGCTCGCTAGCATTGACGTTTTCATCCCGCTCGAGAAACGTGGCGTTGCTTCTCCGGGAACGCGAAGTCGAAAGTCGACCCATGGCCAGATACAGCAATTGTTTTTATTTGCGGCCAGCGTACTCGCAGGCATATAAAAGCGAAGCGATAACGCCCCAATTTCAAGCTGCACCGCTTTCGCGGATGCTGATGTTGATTATCAAGAATTTGGCTAATCGGGACTGACCATTATCTAATTGCCCTCTTTAGGTCGGTTTTTCAGCGGACGCTGAAAGCATTACCAACCTCTTTCCTGAGCGTGAAAATTCCACTGTCGGAATTGCGAGTGGGGTGGACGCGGTTTGTCAGGAGCGTCCATGCGCGATCGTTTTCAAAATCAATCCATAATCCAGTCCCGGTAAAGCCTGTATGGCCTATAACGCTCTTGTTGCAAAAGTTCCCCCCGGACCATCCGTCGTGATATCTTTCCCAACCATGCGTACGCGTAAGGGAAAGAGGTTGCCGCATCCAACCCGTCGCACGATCTCCTTTATGGTCTGCAACTAAAACACGGCCTGCATAACCAAGCACCGCATCCACGGTCCCGAATAGTCCCGCGTGTCCAGCCCCTTGCAACGCAAAACAGTTCTCATCGTGAACCTCACCGCAAATTAGTCGCCCACGCCAAGCGCAGTATTCCGTTGCAGCGGTCAATTCGGGATCACTAGAAAACGCAAATCCAGGCCCGGCGTGCATCTCGCGGATGCGCTTACCCGTCAATCGCTCAAGCGCAATACCAAGCAGGATGAAATTTATGTCCGAGTAGGTAGGATTTACGGGCTTCCATTCATTTTGAAGCACAAATGCGCGAAGGCGATCTGGGTCATTGCTACGTCTGTAAATTGGTTCGACCGCTGGGAAAGGCGTCAAGTGACCAAGGCATTGGCGAAAAGTAAGCGCACGCTCCCAACAGTCTGGCGAGCCGTCGCGGAGATCGGTTATAATCGTGCTAATGGGAGCATCAAGATCAATTAAGTGCGCAGCAGCAAGCTGCAAAATCTGATGGGTGGTAAAGATTACTTTTGTGAGTGAGGCGAGATCAAACCACGTTTCAGTTGTCATAATCCGCTCCCCACCCATTCTCTGTGCAAGGCCAACCGCTTTTTTTAGCTGGTTACCTTGGCGATCAACCATTCCAAGCACAGCACCAGGGATGCGACCTTCACGGACGCTTGTATCAACGAGCTCGAAGGCAGACTTAAAAGCGCAAGAGTGTTGATTTACGTTAAGCACAATCGATCCGGACGTGTGGATTGGTTTAGTTTATAGGTTTCTAACGCAGTCGAGTGGCTCGCAAGTCTCGAAGAAATATCCGAAACTTTGATGAGTGTTAGTTTTTTTAGAACTTATGTTCCGCGATTGCCTTACGTAGGAAGCCCTGATGACGAATTAGAGAAGCTTCTGCCTCCCGTAACTGAAGGCCAGTCAAGATCATCAAAATCGCTGCTTTGACGTTATTCTCGCTTTTAGAAAGATAAGTTTCCGCAACATCGGCAGAACATCCCGTTGCTTCGGCGATAATGCGAATCGCGCGCGCCTGAAGTTTCTGGTTGCTGATCGTAAGATCTACCATGAGATTTTCATACGTCTTGCCGATACGGATCATGCTCGCCGTTGTCAGCATGTTCAGCACCAGCTTCTGAGCAGTGCCGGACTTCAGGCGCGTCGAGCCCGTGACAACTTCAGGTCCTACGACTGGGGAGATCGCGATATCAGCTATGTCAGCCAGAGTTGAATGGGCGTTACATGTGAGCGAAATTGTCTTTGCCCCGATGGATTTAGCGTAAGTCAAGGCGCCGACAACATAGGGTGTTCTACCACTAACTGCGATACCAACGACGGCATCTTTCGACGAGAGGTCAATTGCTTTAAGATCACGCTTACCCTCCTCGCTATCATCCTCCGCACCCTCTACAGCATGAAGAATGGCCTTGGGACCGCCAGCGATCAGGCCTACCACCAGACCCTCCGGCACGGAGAAAGTGGGCGGACATTCCGAGGCATCCAGCACCCCCAATCTCGCACTCGTTCCAGCGCCGATGTAGATCAGGCGACCGCCCTCACGAAAGGCGTTGACGATCTCCTCCACTGCTTCGGCGATCTGTGGAATTACACGCGCCACGGCTTCAGGTACCAACGCATCCTCGCGGTTCATGATCTTGAGGATGTCTTCTGTGGGGAGAAGATCAATGGACATGGAGGTAGGATTACGAGCTTCTGAAACCAGTTGCTCTAGTTCCGCCATCAGGTGCTGGTGCGACATCGATCCTCGCTCGTTATTTTTTATACGCTACGATTGAATATTCCCTGTGTCAATAAAATTAGGAATATATTATTCCATACGAAAGATTGCCAAGCTAGGTCGCGTTTCGATCAGTTCAAGGTTTTAATCTGCGTGCGAGAATTATTGAGCCGGCAACGGCATCTCCATCAGCTGGCTTGAGCCGTCGGCGCACGTCAGGAGCAAGCCAAGGCTCCAGCGGGCCGGCAAGGCCACCGAGAAGCGTCACTAATGGCGCACCGTATTCCAGCAATCGACGCACCAAGGCGTCTATCTGCTCGGCTCCCGACTGGACGATCTGTCGAGCGACGGAATCGCCTTGATCTGCGTGGCGCAGCACCAGTGGCGCAAAGGTGGCGTAGTCCGTTGCAGTTGCTTTGTCCATCCATCCCACAACGTTCGCGGGGTTGTGATCAAAGCGGTGAAGCACCTCATGCAAAAGCGCCGTCTTTTCACGCCGCCCATCGTAGGCTCGCAGCGAAAACCGAATCGCTTTCAAGCCAAGATCGGCACCGCTTCCTTCGTCCGAAATCGGGAATCCATAACCGCCTGCACGGACCTCATGCCCGCCCACCATCGCAAGTCCAATTGATCCTGTGCCGGCAATGACGATACCCCCATCATGGCCGGAATGCGCGCCAAGGCAGGCCGCCGCTCCATCAGAAGTGAAGCAGATACTGCCGAATGGGTGTGGCAGGGCTTCAAGTTCTTCGCGTGATCCAATCCGGGTGAGGCCAGCGATGCCGATCCCGGCCATTACATTAACGGCTTCGGAAGAATTTATGCCAGCCTCTTCAGCCGCGCATGTCCACGCTCGCATGACCGAGGCCCAGGCATTTCCAACACCAAGCCGGGTTGTCGCTGGACCGGAAAGCCCTTGTCCCAGAACGTTGCCTGCCTCATCGACAAGTCGCGCGCGGCAGCCCGTGCCCCCACCATCAACGCCAAGAAAGAGCTTTTTTTTGCTTCTAACTTTTTTCATGTGGAAATCCGCGAGATATTTGCACCGCACTGGGATAGCTTGCGATCAAGCTGCTCGTAGCCGCGATCCAGATGGTAGACGCGCTTGATAACTGTCTCACCTTTTGCCGCCAAAGCGGCCAGCACGAGGCAGACGGACGCCCGCAAATCTGTCGCCATCACTGGCGCCCCCTTTAGCAACGGTCGCCCGCGAACAAGAGCTACGGCGCCGTTAAGAGCAATATCGGCTCCGAGCCGGGATAGTTCCGGCACATGCATGAAACGGTTTTCAAAGATCGTTTCACGGATAACGCTCGCTCCATCTGCGAGGCAGGCCATCGCCATCAACTGCGCCTGAAGATCAGTCGGAAAGCCGGGATAGGGTTCTGTGGTGATATCGGCATGCTTTATCTGGTTGCAACCGTTCACCACAACACCGCGATCGCCTGGCCATACGGTTGCTCCCATGCACTCCAGAACTTGCAGAACGGACGCCATGTGCTCCATTCGCGCGTTAACAAGTTCAATGCGTCCGCCGGTTATCATTGCGGCGCAGGCATAGGTTCCCGCTTCCACCCGGTCAGGAATGGCATGGTGGCTTGCGGCCCGCCAGTTCGTTGCGCCGTTAACAAGCACACGATGCGTGCCGGCTCCCTCGATTTCGGCACCCATGGCCGTTAGGCAGCCGACGAGATCGACCACTTCCGGCTCGCGAGCGGCGTTGAGAATTTCTGTTTCACCTTGCGCGCAGCAGGCAGCCATCAAGGCCGTTTCCGTTGCACCTACAGATGGACCGGCGAGCACGATGCGAGCACCTTTGAGCTTGCTGCCGTTGGAGGCAACGATATAACCCCCTTCGACAGACACCGTGGCGCCCAGCGCGGTGAGAACCTTGAGATGCATATCGACCGGACGCGCGCCTATAGCGCAGCCACCAGGCAGGGAAACACAGGCAGACCCGAATCGCGTTAGAAGGGGGGCGAGCACGAGGATCGAGGCACGCATCTTGCGGACCGTGTCATAATCGACTTCTCCTGGCGTCAGGCTGGAGGCGTTAATCCTGGTCCCCGTCGCGTCCTGCTCGATCCCTGCACCGTAAAGCGATATGATCCCCAGCATGTTTTCGACATCAGAGACTTTCGGCAAGTTCGTCAGCTCAAGTGAATGAGTAGAAAGGAGTGCCGCAGCGATTTGCGGCAACGCTGCGTTCTTGGCGCCGGAAATTGGAACAGCGCCATCTAGCCTATTACCGCCAATAATATGAAGTTCATCCATGGGAGGCCTTCCGGGTCAGAACTGCGCTTGCAGGATTCGGGGATGGCCAATCATAAGATAGGCGCTATAATATTCCAGATAATTTTCATTTTTTGAATATCTTATTCCGCAGAGAGGGATTATGTCCGTTTTGAAGGTAATTCAAGCGAAGCTGGATTCGATGACCGATGCCGAACGCCAGATCGGTCAGTTCATCATTGAGGATCCTGACCGGATGGTTCAACTTTCCTCGGCGGAACTAGCTGGTGCCACAGGTCGCAGCCAATCGAGCGTGGTCAAGTTCTCCCAGAAGATCGGGTATGAGGGCTATCAGCAACTAAAACTAGCGGTAACGAAAGCCAAGGCACAGGAATGGCGTGTGCCGTCCGGTATGATCCACGGCACAATCGAGGCTGGCGACAACTACGTCACAATCCAGCAAAAGCTGGTGGCGAGCAAGGTTTCAGCCATGCAGCAGACCATGCAGGTGAATTCGGAGGAAGCTGTGAAGCGGGCTGTTGCCGCTTTGGTCAGGGCACGGCGTATACATCTTGCTGGTATTGGCGCTTCTTCCCTCGTTGCGAGAGACTTCTCGTATAAGTTGTTGAAACTTGGTCTTATGGTGCTCATGGACCGGGATCCCCATGTGCAGATGGCCAACGCCGCCTCGCTGCGGGAAAGCGACGTTCTCTTTGCCATCTCGCAAGCTGGCAGCAACAACGAAACGATCCGGCTGGCTGAACTTGCCCGAAAATGCGGAGCAAAAGTCATCACGCTGACTGGTCTGCAGGGCAGTCGGCTGGGCCGGCTTGCTGACATCTCGCTTTACACGGTGGCAGATGAGGAGCGCGTTCGTTCATCAGCCATAACCTCACGCGATGCGCAGCTTGCCATCTGCGATCTCTTGTTCCTACTGCTGATAGCGAAGCTTCCAGGCGCGAACGAAGCCATTCACGCCAGCGAAGCAGCGGTCTCCATACTCAAATCATGAACAGCATCGCTATTTGATAGCGCCTGCCGTCATGCCGTTGATGAACTGCCGTGAAAGAGCGATATAGAGGACGATGATAGGGAGCGCCGATAGTGTAAGTCCTGAGAAGAGAACGCCCCAGTCGGTCCCGAATTCACCCATGAAGGTGGTAAGCCCCTGTGGTAGGGTCTTCAGATTGTTGTTCTGGATGAAGATCAGCGGGAAGAAGAAGTCGTTCCAGATCGGCACTACATTCTGGATGGCAGCGATCACCATGGCTGGCCGGACCAGCGGCAACATGATCGACCACATGATCCGAGCTTCATTCGCACCATCCATTCGAGCGGCGTCCTCAAGTTCATTCGGCAAACTGCGAATGAAGCCAGTCATAATGAAGACGGTGGTCGGCAGGCCGGTTGCCACATAGATGAAGATCAGCGACAGCCGCGAATCGATCAAACCAAAATCTCGCATCTGGATGAAGAGCGGAATGATGGCGAGCTTCAAAGGGAGGGTCAGCCCCGCGAGGAAGAAGAGCAGTATGAGGCCAGATCCGCGAAATTCGTACCGCGCTATGGCATATGCCGCCATGGTTCCGAGAATGAGGATCAGGGCGATCGACGCGCTCGTGACGATCAGCGAGTTTCCCATGTAGAGCATGAAGTCCGTTTCGTTCCACACTCTCAAGATGCTGTTCACATTGGTGAAGTCTGGAATAGAAAAGGGGGACTGAAAAATCTGCGCATTCGTCTTGAAGGCGGAAAATACCATGATCGCGATCGGCGCCAGCATAACAATGCTGTTGCCAATCAACAGGATCTGGATGAGACCATCCCAGCCGAAGGTCCGGAATGTGCTGCTATCGGAAGCATTTTTCACAGCTGAATCTCCCGCTTGCGCAGCTTGATAGTTATAAAGCTGGAAACCACCGCGATGAAGAGGAAAATCAGCACAGCCAGCGCACTACCGGGGCCGAAGTTTTCCGCCGACGCCGACATGCTGCCGAACGCGGTGCGGTAGAAATATAGGCCCAGAACATCCGTTGCGCCATGTGGCGAACCATCGACGCCTGCCATAATGAAGGGCATCTCAAACCAGTTGAACGCGCCGACGAAGAGAAGTGTGAAGACAACCGTTGCCGAAGGAGCAACCAGCGGCCAGACAATTTTGCTCATTTTGACCCATTCGCTCTCAGTCTCCATGCGCACTGCATCTAGAATTTCCGAGGGGATGCGCTGCATCCCAGCGAGAAAAACCAGCGTAGGGAAACCCACCATGTGCCACGCATTGGCGACGACAATAGCGGTGAGTGCAGTGGAATCCTGCCCGAGCCACGGTTGCGCCAACGACTCAAGGCCCACTGCACGAAGCGTAGCGTTCACCACACCGAAAAGCGGGTGGTAGAAAAGCTTCCACAGCAGGCCCACAATGACGGTAGACAATACGACCGGAAGAAAGACGGCGATACGGTGAAAACGCGCGCCCCAAAGTTCGCGCCAGAGGCAATAGGCGAGAATGAAACCAAGGCCATTTTGCAGAACCATAAGTGCGAAGAAAACGAATATATTGTGCTTGAATGCGTTGATGGTGCGCTCTGAGAAGGGATATTCAAACAGCACCCGTTGGAAATTGGCCAACCAGACGAATTCGCCTCGCGCCAGCCCGCGCCACTCGTAAAAGGCATATGCAAAGGCCGACATGATAGGGTATACGAGAAACAGGCACATAAAGGCGATGGGCGGCACGAGAAGCGCTGCAATCCATAATCTTCGACCAGTTAACTGGCTTGAAATCATCGAGACGATCCTCGCGGGATTAAATAGGTGGGCCGCCTATAGCTCGACGGCCCACTGCAACATTACTTCTTGAACGGTGCGTACCAGGCGGCAAGGCCGTCGGTCATCGACTTGCCGACATCGGCTGGTGTCGCCTGACCATTCAGCAGCTTGGAGACGCCCGCCTGAATGAGCGTGGAGCCGGTCGGCTCTCCGTAACGGAAGTTCACTAGTGTCATATAGGCGATGGAGTTCGTGTTGAGTTCCGCCACTTTGGCCAAAAGCTCGCTGTCAAAGGTAACCCCAGGAACTGCGGACACGTTGCTCAAGCGGTTGGCGAACGGCTGTGCGAATTCCTTGCTGGCCGCATAGTTCACGAATTTCAGCGCCGCAGCTTCATCCTTCGGCTTGGCATTGGCGCCAAAACCGGAATCGAAGAACAAGCCGACAAGCTTCTCGTCTTCTGCCTTCAGACCAGGAGCGGCAAACACGCCCATCTTTAGTGCCGGGTTCTGCTTGACAAAATTGGCAAGCTCGAAAGAACCGCCTGCAAACATGCCTGCCATCTCAGAGGTAAAGAGTTGTTGAGCAGAGGCGTAATCAAGACCAACGAAACCTTCCGGGAAGTACTTGGAGATTTCCTTGAGCTTCGTCAGCGCCTCAATATAGCGTTTGTCGTTGAAGTCCGTCTTGCCTGCCATCAGGTCTGCATAGAAGGCTTTTCCCATGATGGACGAGGTCAAAGCCGAAACGATTGTTTCATTCTGCCATCCAGTTGCAGTTCCGTTGGCAAAAGGCATGATGCCGGCTGCCTTCAGCGTTTCGCAAGCGGCTATCAATTCGTCCCAGCTCCTCGGCTCGGAGATGCCGTTCTTCTGGAATATCTCCGTATTGTAGATCACCAGCATGGTCTGGCTGGCTGCGGGAACAGCATAGAGCGTCTTGTCTGAGCGCATGGTGCTGGAGGCAAGAGCGGGTTCTGAGAAACCCTTGATGGCAGGCACCTTCTTGTCATCAAGCGGCATCAGGTAGCCGGCTCCCGCAAGACTCTCAATGCCGCCATAGGTGCGGGTCATCATCAAATCCGGACCCTTGCCGCCAGCAAGCGCAGTGGAAAGCACTGTATTGTAGCTCGTCGCCTCGAAAGCCTCAAACCTGATGGTAATGTCAGGGTTAGCCTTGGTGAAATCGTCGAAGAATTTTTCATATTCGGCTTTATCTTCTTGGCGCCAAGTCCAAAATGTCAGCTCGGTCGCAAACGTCGCGGTTGCAGACATTAGGGATGAGCAGGCGATAGCCGCTCCCAAAATAAGTTTTTTCATATGTTCCTCTCTCCTTTTTTATTGACTATGGTTCGACCACTTAGACGGCAAGTCGCTCAGAGGTTTCACGGCTGAAGAAGTGAAGCCGGTCCGGCGCGACGCTCACTCTGACCGGGGTGCCCGATACAAACTGGGTGTCAGGCGTGCAGCGAATGGAGACCGGCGCGGCATCTCCCATCCGCACATAAACATAAGCGCTGTCTCCAAGATATTCGGTGTAGACGACCTCGGCGGAGAAGCCGTCGCCGTGCAGATCAGACGAGATGTTCATGCCGTCGGGACGAACACCCAAAAGCAGTTCGCGATCACGCGCGGAAGGAAGCCGCGAGAGGTTGATCTCACCAACGCCTGGCGCGACCAATCGGTCTCCTTCGCGCTCGACGCTCAGCATGGCCATGCGCGGCGAGCCGATGAAGTTTGCAACGAAAGTATTGGCGGGTGTCTCATAAAGCTCGCGCGGCGAACCAAACTGCTCGATCCGCCCACCGTTCATAACCACGATCCTGTCTGCGAGCGTCATAGCTTCAACCTGATCGTGAGTTACATAGATCGTCGTGCCGCCGATTTCCCGGTGAAGACGCGCAATCTCCAGCCGTACCTCTGAGCGCAGTGCCGCATCGAGGTTGGAGAGCGGCTCGTCGAGAAGCAAAAGCTGCGGCTTTCGCACAAGCGCTCGACCAATTGCCACGCGCTGACGCTGTCCGCCCGAAAGTTCCCGTGGCTTACGCTCCAGAAGAGCCTCTAGCCGTAGCATGTGTGTGGCTTCCTGAATTCGTGCTTCCACCTCGGCTTTGCCAAGACCCATGAGACGCGCACCGAAGGCCATATTTTCATAGACATTCATATGAGGGTAGAGCGCATAGGACTGGAACACCATAGCGATGCCGCGACGGGATGGTGCCAACTCGTTCATCCGCTGGCCGTTCAGCAGAAATTCGCCATCGCTGATCGGATCAAGGCCCGCGATCAGGCGTAACAATGTCGACTTTCCGCAGCCAGACGGGCCGACGAAGACGATGAGTTCGCGGTCGTTCACATCAAGGTCTACGCCATGGAGAACCTCGATAGCTTTGAAACGCTTCTTGATGCCGCGCAATGACAATCGAGCCAAATCTTTAACTCCGTCTGTAATCTAAGATCGCTGGCGTGCAGTTGGTTTCCGCATCAGCGCTTTTTCAATGGTTGCAATCGTGTCTGCGGCGCTGATGTGGTGGATGCTGTTCCACCCCAATCGGCGTGCAGTTTGAATGTTTTCCAGCGTATCGTCGACAAAGATGATCCGCTCTGGTGGCACCTTCTCGTGTTGCTGGACCGCTCGGTAGATGTCTTCCTCGGGCTTCTCCATACCCATCTCGTGTGAGAGGTAACAGGTATCGAAGAAGTCCGGACCTAGCATATGTTCGTAAATATGCTTCCAATGAAGCGCATGGGTATTGGAAAGACAGACGATACGGTAAGCGGATTTAAGGCTGCGTACAAAACTTGCCATTTCTTCCAAGACATCGGCCAGCAATGCCGTTTCCGCCTGTATGACCTGCTCGGTACTAAGGCCGTAGATAGGTTTAACGCTATGAAGATAATCCTCTTCGCTGATGCGCCCGAGACGGAACTGCATGTTGGCTTCAAGAAGGAAGGCGTCGGGAATGGCATTCGCCTGCCAGAGGCCACCGGCTTCAAGCGCAGCACGCCTTTTGCCGATATCCAGCGAAATGAACACCCCTCCCACATCAAGGACGAAAAGCTGATCGTCGTTGTGTCGCGTTTGCCCAATCATCCACTGCTCTCCTCAAGCCGCGTTGAGAAGGACCTCTCGCATCCTTCCGTAGACACACACTCTGACAAATCAAAACGGAATTATCAATTCCAAAATTCTCTATAAGTAAGAATAAATGATTACGACCCGATTTTCAACTTGACACTTCTTTTCCGGTGACATCGGCCACTAAATGGGGCTCTGTGGTCATTTCTACATTAATACACGCTAAGGGCATTTTGCAGGTGACGGGAAACACATGATTTCCGCTCACCGTGATCGCGGGGCAAACTGGCCACGCAATAGGGCCATT
>Ga0075033_1000440_pt1 | contig 26053 bp, 29 predicted proteins | sample SynthPrep_5_END__FD_72751 | JGI IMG/M metagenome (GOLD analysis project Ga0075033, IMG submission 72751) | Synthetic microbial communities from Ohio, USA - SynthPrep_5_END_DS10_MetaG | ecosystem: Engineered > Bioreactor > Aerobic > Activated sludge | place: USA: Ohio, Columbus | collected...
TGCCTGCCGGTAGGGCATCATGCTTCCCAGTCGGGCAGTCAGCTGTAACAGTTCGGGCGTCGCTCGATCGTGCAGATTTCTTTCTGCGGCGCAAAGGCGCCGTCCATGCCCGGATGGCAATTCTGGCACACCATCCAGCGAGGATTACGAACCTCCACCGTGCCGAAGACGGTTCGGATCCGGCGTGATGTGTAGTCCTTGACCGGCCGGAACGTGTGGCAGTCCGGGCAGACCCGACGGAAGAGGGAGTAGGTCTCTGCCTCATGGGCTACGACTGCGCTTTGCAGCGCCGTCACTATCGTCTTGCCGTCCTCAAGCGACAGGCCAATGCCGCCGTCAAACAGACGTTCCGAACTACTCTTGTCGACACGAACGCCTTCCGGCAAACGTCGCGGAACTCGTAGTTACCCTCGATCGTGATCGTCCATTCCACCGCCATCGCTGCCTCTCCGAAAAAGCGATGCTGATGCTGCACTGACGTACAACCCGTGTCCGACCCCAGAGAAATTACCGGTCTCAGCTAGGGAGTGATTGCGACCTTCAAGACGCCGTCGCGCTGGTTAGAGAAAAGGTCGTATGCAGCCTCGATGTCGTCCAGTTTGTATCGATGCGTAACCAGCGGCGTCAGATCCACGCGCTCCGATCGAATGACTTCCATCAGCCGCCGCATCCGCTCCTTCCCGCCCGGGCAGAGGGTTGTCACGATGGTATGGTCACCGAGCCCGGCCGCGAAAGCCCCGAGTGGTATGTTGATGTCGCTTGAATAGACGCCGAGACTCGACAGCGAACCGCCTGGCCGCAGGACACGAAGCGCTGCCTCGAACGTTGCCTGTGTGCCCAACGCCTCGATGGCAACATCGACACCGCGGCCGTCGGTGATCCGCATGATCTCGTCCACCGGATCGACCTTTGAGAAGTCGATGACGTGGTTCGCGCCGAGCTTCTGCGATATTGCCATCCTTGCCGCGACACGATCTACGGCAATGATTGTGGTCGCACCGCTTAACCTCGCGCCGACCGTCGCGCAAAGCCCGATCGGGCCCTGGGCAAAGACAGCGACGGCGTCGCCGATCTCTACATTTCCTCTCTCCGCGCCACTGAAGCCGGTCGACATGATGTCGGGGCACATCAGCACCTGCTCGTCGGTGAGACCGTCTGGAACAGGCGCAAGATTGGCCATCGCGTCGAGAACGAGGACGTACTCCGCCTGGCAGCCGTCGATGGTGTTTCCGAATTTCCAGCCACCCATCGCCTTCCAGCCATGCTTGGTGCCGGCACCGTCCTGTGAACCGAATCCGCAGAGACAGGCGTTGCTCCAGCCACTCGGCGTGATCGCTCCGGCAACGACGCGCTGCCCCTCGGTGTAACCGACGACCGCTGAACCGAGCTTTTCGATGACACCGACCGGCTCGTGGCCGATCGTCAGCCCCCTCGCGACCGGATACTCCCCCTTCATGATGTGCACGTCCGTACCGCAGATCGTGGTGGTGGTGATGCGCACGAGAGCATCGAGCGGTCCGACATCGGGGATTGGTTTTTCATCAAGCGCGATGCGACCGGGCTCGACGAAAATTGTCACCTTCATCTTCTTGACCATCTCTCGCTTCCCTTTTCTTGAATCCGCCAGACATGCGTCATGATCAGATCACGAACACCGGAGCGAACCCGCCCCCTGGCGTCCTGAAATTCGTGGTTTGGCCTTGATAGAGGCGCGCGGCTACCAGAAGCACCTGTCCGTCATAAGTATAGAGCCGGACGTCCATCTTGCGCGCCTGGAAGGCATCGTCGAACTTGATCATTCGCTCGCTGGGCTTGACCAGCGTCTGGGCGACATAGCCACCCCGCTCGATCTCTGCCCAGACGCCTCTCGTCACCTTGTCGCCGCGATACACCGCCTTTCCACCATGACCGCCCGTCGGCTTGAAGAACAGGCCTTTACGCGATTTCCAAAGATCCTCGGCATTCTCGGGAGTGACGACGACTGTCCGCGGGACGGATTTGAGGTGGGCCAGATGTGTCGGTTCCAATCCCCAAGCTTTGAGCATAGCCGGATTGGACAGCAGCGACAGGTTCCGTTTGTCAGCGAGCAGCGCGTGGTTGTGCGGATTCGGCGTGACGACCACTGCACCGTCCCGGTAGGCGTCTCGTAGCGCCTTGTGTTCCGGCTGATTGAACGCGAAATCGGTGACCCGGTTGTAGACCAGGTCGATCGGCTTCCCCTCGAGGCTGAGCCGACCGGCTTCAAGGCGCAGTTGGCTGCGTCCGCGATGACCGCGTCCACGCCGCGAGCGGCCAGTGCTTGCCGCGCCAGCACGAACTCAGGATAGAGATACTGTTCCCCCGGACTGTCGTCGACTATGGCAATCCGACGTGGGGCACCGGTTCCCCGCTGACGCATCCATTCGTCCTGGAACATTCGAAACGCCACATCCTCAAAGGCGTGCGGCTTCAGCGGCACGTCCATTTCGGCACAGCAAGCGCGCTGCGCCCTTGCAAGAAGGGCGTTGAGGAACGCCCCCCCGGCGTTGGTATTGATCTCGATCAGTCGGGGGCCGTCTTCGCCAAGATGGAAATCGTAGCCCATCAGGGCACCAATCGGGCCGTGATCATGCCACGAGATTTCAGGTGCCCACGACAGGACCTCGGCCCTGTAGGCCACGAGCCTGGCCGACGCTTCGATAGCTGTCACCACCTCCTTCATCTCGGCCACTTCGCTGGCCGAGATGAACACCGGCACGTTTGAGAACAAGTGCGCCTTGGGGCGGATGAACGTCTCGCAGAATTCCGGATCGCCAGCCTCTTGCTCCAGTGCCTCGCACAGCGATCGACGGTCGAGCGTGACGCAGAAGCAGTTGTGGTTGAGCCGGTTCGAGAGGGTTTGAGCCGGATCAGAGGACGTGGAGTTCAGTTTGCTCATCGTTCGCGACACCATGACCGCGTCGAGAACAGACGCGCCTTGAGCCTGAGGGAAGCATGGAATCTGTTGACGATCATCGGTTCCCCAATGTTTCGACCAAACCGATGCCGAGCGTTGCATTGGTCTTGGCGATCGATTCTTCCGCGTCGCTGATCGTCCCGGTCAGTGCTCGGATCGCGTCGATCGTCTCCGGAATGACAATTGCTTGATTATCGACCATGTAAGCGTAGAACAGCTCATCTCCTTCGACTTTCAGCATGTCCGACCACAGCGCCACTTCGTAGAGGTTGTCGTGAGGGCGACCTAGATCGGCCGTGAGTTCCTTGACCGTGTTGAGGGCCGACAATCCGGCATCCATGCGGATCAGAGCGATCCGAGAGGATGCGGAGAAGGCGTCGAGCACCTCCTCCCCTGAGGTCGGTCGAGTCAGTTGCACCGACCAGTAGTGTAAATGCGCCAGCGTCTCCGGAACCTTGACCGCCATCGTAATCACATCGAGGTCAGGGTCGACGCTCTGCGCGTCCGGTCCCTGATGGCTCGGAATCTCGGGCTCGGGCACGAGCGTGTTCATGATCCCGCCGAGGTGACTTTCCCAAGGGTCCGTCGCGCGGCGCAGCAGCGTCCCGCGTGCACGGCGAAGCAAGCCCGCGTGCTTCAAGACCGTGAGGGTTCTGACGATAGAGGTGGTGTTACAGGAGACGACGCGCGTGCTGTCCCGGTTGAGGGCGGTCGCATAGCTGGCTTCCGCGACGAAGGAATGTCCGGTCACGTCGTGTTTCTCGCCGCCCTGGACGATGAACTTGATGCCCCCCTGTCGATAGATTTCGACGTTCACTGCCGCGATCCGCTTCGGCGTGCAGTCAACCACCAGATCGCTCGCCGCGAGCAGATCATCGAGGTTCCCCGCGATATCCAGACCTGCTTTCCGCATCGCCTCCGCATGTTGTGCAGTGGCCCCATGAAGGCGAAAGCCCTTCTGAACCGCGATACGTGACCGCCAGTCGACGCTGATATCCGCTACCCCGGCGAGCTCCATATCGTCCTGCAGGGCCACGGCGTCGGCGACGCGCTTTCCAATCACGCCGTAGCCGTTGACGGCAACCCGGATCCTTCTTGCTGGGCTCATCTGCTTCTCCTTGCCTCGGCAGCGCTCACTATGGTCGCTGTCGTTTATGTCACCCGCCGTCCGTCTCCGATTAACTGATCCATTACTCAAGCAAAGCAGGTGCGGTCCCGTCCTGCACGACATGTTCGGCGAACATCTCGGATGGCGACTGCATGATCATGGCCTTGTCGATGATCATAGTCGAGTCGCTTGCGTCGCTAGGATGAAGCAGCGCCTCGCTGCACCAGAAAAATTCCGGTCAGCACCCAGGAAGACACCCGTGGCTTGGATTGCCTCGAACCGCTCGCCGAAAAAAGCCGCGCCGACCACGAGCCCGAAGATCGGCACCAGGAACGCGAACGTGTTTGCCCGACTGAGCGGGACGCGCTCCAGCGACTCGAACCAGAGCCAGAATGCAAGCGCTGATCCGAAGACAGCAAGAGCAAGGAGGACGAGAAGGAACTCCGGCGACCACGTCAGCAATGAGACATCTTCCGTCAGTTTGGACAGCGGAGCCAAGGGTGACGCACCGATGAGCAACTGGGCACCCATCGCCATGCTGGGACCGGCCTGGCCGGTGGGCGCTTGATGGCGACATTGCCGATGGAAACACCGGTTGCGGCGAGCAAGACGTAGGCGATGCCTTGGGAGTAGCCTCGGGCGTTGTCTCCGGCGATGCCCGGCCACGCGACAACCGCGATGCCGGCCAAGCCGACCACCAGCCCGATCCTTCCAGTCGCTTTGAACCGTTCTCCCAGGAAGACACATGCGAGAACCGCGGCAAGGATTGGCTGCACGTTCGCAATGACGGTCGCCAGTCCCGGCGAAACGAACTCGGCCGCATGGAACATGCCGATAAAACCCGTTCTTGTCGCCCCCAGCCCGACCACGACGATCAGGAACCAGGAGCGCACGCCAACGGGTATCGGCCGATGGCAGAAGGCTCCTTGTGCAATCAGAAATAGGCCGGCCAGCGCGGAGCGCAGGGCCGCAAACGCAAGATGCGGCACAAGGTCCAGGCCAATGGTGATGAGGGGAAAGCAGGTGGCCCAAGGGACCATGACCGCCAGAAGGCGGAGGTCAGCGCCGATGGTCATTGCTCATGCCCCAAGTTTCGCCCCTTGCATGGAACTGGGCAGTTTCATTCGAGAGTGATCCGTCCTATCATCGTCAAATTGATCCAGATCAGTGTGGACGCTGCAACGCCATCATACATGGAGGGTCGCAGAAAGTCCGTTGGACAGGCATTGGTGCAGGGATCAGCTAATGAGCGGAGCTCGTTCTTTGATGGGTCCGCTTATTTGGTTGCTCCCGCCGATGCCTCACAACGAACGGATTTCGGGCGTCCGCAGGCAAGCATTCGGTTAAGGATGGTGACCCCGATCGCAGCCTCTGTCTGTTGAGCAAGAAATGACCGAGCGCGCAAACGCGGTCCAATGATGCCCTTGTATCGACCCATCGCGGTTTCAACCAAGGCTCGTTTGCCATAGCCGGTAGATGCCTGCCATTTCAGCCGACCATCTATCTGCGCGGATGCGATGTGGTCGTCTCTCTGGCAGCATGCTTGGGCGCGCGTCGTAGGTTGGAGTGCCATCATAGGCGCCATCGGCGGTGAACTGATCGATCTCATCATCAATCTTATCAAGCAATGGCCCCAGCTGCGAGGTATCGCCGGTTTCCTGATCTGTCAGGCTATGGGCAATGATCTTGCCACTGTCGGCATCAACAGCCAGGTGCAGTTTGCGCCAGCCACGCCGGGACTTTGTCCCATGCTTTTCTTCCAGCCATTGGCCAGCGCCATAAACTTTCATGCCGGTACTGTCGACCAGAATGTGAAGGGGACCGCTCTCCACAGGCTGGCGTTCGTTGTTTCTGGCCGATGGCGTCCAGGTTCTGGCTCTCCGGCTCAGCGTGGTGTGATCGGGCACAGGCAGATCCAATCCCATCATATCAAGCACTGAACTCAATAGCCCTTCGCTCTGGCGCAACCGCAGCCCAAACACCATGCCCAACGTCAACGTAGTTTCGATCGCCAGATCAGAGTAAAGCGGCTGGCCTCCCCTCGTGTTGCGTCGTGGAGCAGCCCAGCCGCTAAGCGCCTCCGGCGTTACCCAAAGGGTCAAACTACCGCGGCGGCGAAGGCCCGCCTCATACTCCGGCCAGTTCGTTACCTTGAACTTCATCTTCCTGATATGATGGCGGCGGGTGGCGTTATGTTTGTGCGGCATGCTGGATCAATCAAGCTATTTTCGATCCCGGTCGCATAGATGCAAAACGTTGAAATCTTATCCGCGCACCAACGCCATCAAGGGTTGCCCGCCCTGCATCGGCCTTCATCGCATTGAAGCCCGTCGGCCCTTCCGCGTCAGCGAGGGAGCTTCCATCGCCACTACAGTCTCAGGCGGAAGCGCGGCGCTCACCTCATGAAGCCAGCCGTCCAGATATTGTTGCCGTTGCGAGCGAACAAGCCGTTCAAGCTCCTTGGCAGACGGACCATAGATATTGCGATCCCGGCACCAAAGAAACACCGCCTCAAGCATGGCGCTGACGGATTGTCCGGAAGGGCAACGCTCGCCGATGATCCAGCGAGAAAGCGCTTCCCGGTCTCCTCGCGTCATGCGGCGAAAGCCAAGATACTGCAAAATCTCGGCGCAATGCCGACGGGCTGTTCTCCCGCCAAAATCATAACCGGTCAGTTCGTCGGCTGGGACGCCGATCTGCTCGGCCAGGTATTCGGCACCATCGTGCGGGACCAATATGCCATCCTCAGCGAAGAAACCGCGGGCGCTGAAAAACTTTAACTGCGCGGCCAGGCCGAGCCTCGTAGCGGCCGGTTTGGAATTGATGAAATCAATGTCGGCGAAGCTCAGGCTCCATTGGTTCGACAAAATCCGAACTAGAAATACCCGTACTCATCACTACGCTCCTCAAATTGGAGCGCAATGTCATGAGCGAGCGCTTCTCAGCTCAATCCCACAAGCATGTTTCCACAACGTTCTTCGAGTTGGCCAAAATCGCAGCTTCGGGCCGGCTGGGCCGATCAGGCTTTCAAGAGCGCTGACGGAGCTCAATAGCGGAAGCCGAAGGCCTCAGAAAGTCGTTTCCCGGACGCCACGACAATGCGCGCAAGTGCGCTATCGGGCCCGCTGTCAACGCGCCTCGTGCGCCCGAAGACTGTCAATGCCATCAACAACCGGCCTGTCGGGTCGAATATTGGGACGCTGACAGCGCCGAATCCGTCTCCACCGCCGTCGGCGATGCAGGCGAAGCCCCGGCTACGGGTTTCGCGTATCAACTCTGCCAACGCCGCGCGTTCCTTGGGCGCGTTGACCCTTCCGCTTGCGCGATTCTGTTCCAGCTCACGCTCGATTGGTCCTTCGGTCCGGCCGGGGTCGTCAAAGCTGCTGAAAACCAGGCCGGTGGCAGAGAACGTCATAGGGCAGTGGTGAGTCGGAGCGACGGATGTCGCAAAGTCATGGCGCGCTTCCATGACCCGGACCATCGTGGGACCCTTGTCTGTCCATACGGCCAAGGCAGAGGTCTCGCCCACCTGTTCGACAAGTTCGGTCAGGATCGTTTCAGCGAGCTGCAGCGGTTCAAATCGCGCGAAGCCCTTTATTCCCAGTTGGAATGCGACGGGCCCCAGGTCGTATTTCGACGAATCCTTGAGCTGCTTCACAAGCCCGGTACGGATCAGACTCACCAGATAGCGATGAACCTTGGCCGACGGCATTTTCAGGCTCGCCGCAAGTTCGGCCAGCTTCATAGGTCCCTCGGCGCGGATCAGCACGTCGAGTATCGTTCCCGCTATTTCAACCGACTGGATTCCGAGTTGGGCCGGCCGCTCCGATGTGTCCTCCGGCGAAATTTTCCTTGTGTTTTCAAGCAGCACTCGGGCCCTCCTTATTCTTTATGATGAGCATTATACAAATTTGTTGACAAGGCGCAAATTGAAAGACAGCATTACGTAGAATAATAAAGGTTATACATTGTATAATTTTCTGCACGGAGGATGGTGCGTGAGGAGAGTCCCAATGAACGGATTTGAGTTTGGCCTGAAAGGTCGGCTTGCCTGAGCGGTAGGGAGACCCGTCTCAAGGACGGCCCCGTTGCTGCGCAGGCGCCAGTAGCGCGTGGACTAGCATTCAAAAACATCGAGGAAACACCAATGAACGCCATTTCATCGGAAAGCGCGGTGGAGGAAGTCCATTGCGACTTGCTCGTCGCAGGTTCAGGCGCAAGCGGACTGACGGCGGCAATAGTCGCAGCCAAGCAGGGCTTGAATGTGATCGTCGCGGAAAAAGAGCCTGTGTTTGGCGGCACCACGGCTTTCTCGGGAGGCTATCTCTGGGTGCCAAACAATCCGGTCAGTAAAGAGGCCGGGATACAGGACAGCAAGGAAGCTGCCCGGGACTACATCCGCCATGAGGCGAGCAACCACTACGATGCGGCCCGTACAGAGGCATTTCTCGACGCTGGGCCGGCGATGGTCAACTTCATGCACGAGAACACCCACGTTCGGTTCGAAGCATCACCTGCCTTTTCCGACTATCATCCGGACGCGCCAGGCGGCATGCCAGGGGGTCGATCGATCCTGGCAGTCCCGGTCAACGCCGCCATTCTCGGTGAAGACCTCCCCAAGCTTCGTCCTCCGCGCTCCGAACTTACCCTCTACGGGTTGGCGATCGGATCCGGCAAGGAACTCTGGCATTTCTATCGCGCCACGAAGCGCCTGGAGTCCTTCGCCTATGTGTCAAAACGCATAGCAAAATTCGGTGTCGACAAGGTCCTGAAAGGACGCTCGATGCTGCTGACCAACGGCAACGCATTGGCGGCGCGCCTTTATCGGAGCGCAAAGGATCTCGACGTTCCTGTCTGGCTCGACAGCCCGGTGAAGGCCTTGTTGCGTGACGACGATGGCAATGTGATCGGGGCCGACGTACTCACGCCAAAAGGACTGCGCCGGATCATCGCGAAACGCGGCGTGGTCCTGGCCTGCGGCGGATTTGCCCAGGACGTGGCTCGGCGGAAATCGCTCTACAATCACGTCGCGAGCGAGGGCGAACATGTGTCCGCCGCCAGCCCCGGCAATACTGGCGATGGCCTTCTGCTGGCCGAGCAGATCGGCGCGCAGACGCTGATGGATTATCCCAATGCGGGCGCCTGGGCGCCGACCAGCCTTGTGCCGAGGGCAGACGGAACGAAGGGGCCATTTCCGCACTTCATCGATCGCGGAAAGCCCGGGGTGATTGCCGTTGCCCGTTCCGGGAGACGCTTTGTCAATGAAGCCAACAGCTATCATGATTTCGTCCAGGGCATGGAACGTATGACGGAGCACGGTCAGCCGGCCGAAGCCTTCCTGATCTGCGATCATCGCACCATCAGGAAGTACGGTCTCGGCCATGTTAAGCCGGCACCCTTGCCGCTCGCTCCCTCCATCAAATCCGGCTATCTTATCTCCGGCAACACTCTGGCGGAACTCGCGCAGAACATTGGGATGGACGCTGCGGCGTTCGAGGCGACTGTCCAGCGCTTCAACAACGATGTTCCTACCGGTGTGGACACGGAATACGGCCGCGGCAGCACCGCATACAACCGCTTCCATGGCGACCCGGAAGTCAAGCCAAACCCGTGTCTCGCCCCGATCGCGAAGGGCCCTTTCTATGCGGTCCGCGTCGTGCCGGGAAGTATCGGCACCTTTGCCGGTCTGCGAACAGATGAGCATTCCCGCGTCATCGGCGAGGACGGCAAATCGATCCAGGGTCTCTACGCCGTCGGCAACGACATGGCGAGCGTCCTTGGCGGGAACTATTCGGGGGGCGGCATCACCCTCGGACCGGGCATGACCTTTGGGTACATCGCCGGAATGCACGCAGCGCGCGAGCACCACTAAACTCTTACGAAATCTACGTTGACGGGAGGAACTACCATGAACTTGAATCGCAGAAACCTGCTTCTGGCAGGCGCAGGACTTGCTTTGTCATTGGCATCCCCATTCGGGGTGGCTGCCCAGGAGAAGGTGATACGTATTGGAGCGCTGATCGCAGCGTCCGGTTCAACCGCCTTCATCGGTAGTTCCCAGCGCGAAACCATCGAAATGCTTGTCGATGAGTATAACGCGGCCGGAGGGATGACGGGAAACAAGGTGGTGCTGACCCTCTACGATACGGAGGGTAACGGCACGGTGGCGGCGCAGCAGTTCCGTCGCCTGATCGACTCCGATCAGGTTGACGTCGTCATCGGTCCGTCGACCACGGGTGAATCGCTGGCTCTCATGGCGGTCGCCAACGAGTCCAAGGTCCCGCTGGTGTCCTTCGCCGGTGCCGAGTCTGTTGTTAACCCACCGACGCCGTTCGTGTTCAAGGTGCCGCCGACAGATCGCATCGTCGTCAAGCATTTGCTGTCCTTCATGAAAAAGCGCGGCATCAATTCGATCGCGGTGCTTTCCTCCGCCGATGGTTATGGACAAGCCGGGCTCACCGTCATCAAGGATGTGGCCGACGAGCTCGGAGTGCCTGTCATGGCATCGGAGGAGTTCGGTCCGAAAGATACGGACATGACGCCCCAGGTCCTCAAGGTGAGGAGCAGTGGTGCTGACGCGCTGCTGATCTGGAGCGTGAATCCCGGTCCCACGATCATTCTCAAGAATGCCGCCTCTGTCGGATATGACAAGCCGATTTTCAACGGCTACGGCGCTGCCTCACCCGCCTTGATCGAGCAGGCTGGGCCGGCCGCCGAGGGAAGCTACGTGTCGTCCATGCGGCTCCTGGCGCCCCAGAGCCTCGCCGAGGACGATCCGATGCGCGGCGTCGTCACCAAGCTGGCGGACAACTATCGTGCAAAATACGGCAAGGAACCGACAACCTTCATCGCACATCCCGCCGACGCACTCTCTCTTATCGCCGCGGCCGTGAAGGCTTCCGGAGGAGAGGTGGATCGGGTGAAACTGGCCGAGGCGATGCGCAGCGGCATCAGCTTTGCAGGTGCGAACGGCATGTTCAATTTCACCGACACGAACCACAACGGGCTGGATGAGAACTCCAACTCGATGATCATGCTGCAGGTCAAAGGCGGGGAATTCGTCGTAGCCGACTGAGCTCTCCCAAGACGCCGGCGGCTCGTGGCTTGGATCGCGAGCCGCCAATGACGCCCCCAATCACAGGAGAGAATCCCGTGGAAGTATTCATTCAGATCCTCATTACGGGGATCGTAGTCGGCTGCATCTATGGCATGGCGGCTCTGGGCTTCACGATCGTCTATAATGCCACCAAGCTGATCAACTTCGCCAATGGCGAGTTCCTGATGCTTGGTGGGGTGGTACTGACGGGAGCGGTGACGATCGCCGGCCTCCCGACCGGAGTTGCGGTTCCGGTCGCGGTGGCGGTCAGTGCGGCGATTGGCTGGGTGATGCAGCGCGTCATCCTGGAGAATGCCAGGCATTCCGATCATCTTACCCTGGTGATGTTGACCATAGGCGTAGCACTCGCACTGCGCGGCGCAGCAGCGCTTGTCTTCGGCCGCGACATCAGTTTCGTGCCCGAATTCGGGTTCATTCCCCTGGTCCTCGTCGGCAACGTCTATATCCCGAGCCAGGGCATCTGGATCATGCTGACCCTGGCGGTGCTCAGCCTCGCCCTGTGGTATCTGTTTTCGCGCACGCTATTCGGCAAGGCCATGCGGGCTGCGAGCCAGGAACCGCGCGCGGCGGCCCTCTGCGGGATCGAACCCAAGAAGGCTGCGGTGATCGCGATGATCATGGCGGCCGCAATCGGCGGTCTCGCCGGGACGCTGATGGCACCGATCTCCGCCGCATCCTACGAAAACGGCATCTTTCTGGGCCTGAAGGGTTTCGCCGCAGCCGTCGTCGGCGGTCTCGGCAATCCGCTCGGCGCCATTCTCGGCGGTTTGCTGATTGGTGTCATCGAAAGCGTGACCGCGGGCTACGTGGCATCGGGCTTCAAGGACGCAATCGGCTTCATCATCCTAATTCTCGTGCTCATTCTGCGGCCTCAGGGTCTCGCCGGGCGCGCCGTAATTTCGAGGGTCTGATCGATGCGAAATTCAAAATCCACCTCCAACCTTCGCCACGATGGGCTGATCCTGCTGGGAACGGCGATCTTCCTCGCCATTCTGGGCGTGACGTTGTCCAACCAGTTCCACCGCTCGATCGTGGTCCTGTCGATGATCCATGCCATCGCAGCAATCGGCCTGACGCTGCTGATGGGCTATGCTGGCCAGGTATCGATCGGGCAGGGGGCCTTCATGGGCGTCGGCGCCTATGCCGCCGCCTTTGCCATGCAGCAGCTCAGCTTGCCGGTGCCCGTTGCGTTGATTGGAGCAATCCTCCTGCCGGGCCTGCTGGGCTATGTCATCGGACGGCCAATCCTCAGGTTGTCGGGGCATAATCTGGCGCTTGGCACACTCGCGCTCGGCGCAGTCTTCTTCGTGGTCGCTTCGCAGTGGCGTTCGGTTACCGGTGGCATCGATCCGGGCATCGTGAACCTTCCGAACCTCGGCTTCTGGGGGCAGTCCCACGAGACTGTTGTCTATTGGCTTTCCGCCGTCGTTCTTCTGGTCGCAGCCATTGTCGCCGCCGCTCTGGTGGACGGTCGCTTCGGGCGTGGTCTTGAAGTGCTGCGTACATCCGAAGTGGTCGCCGCCTGCATGGGTGTCGATACCGTCCGCGCCAAGTCCATGGTCTTCGCCATCGCCGCGGCTTTTGCAGGAGCTTCCGGCGCCCTGCTCGCCCTCTATCTACGCTCCTTCAACGCCAATACGTTCGGCGTCAGCCTCTCAATCGAGCTTCTGATGATGGTTATCATCGGCTCCCTGTCGACCATCTGGGGAGCTATCTTCGGCGCCTTCGCCATCATCATCCTGCCCAACCTGCTGGAGAGCTTCGATCATGCCAAGCTTCTCGTCTACGGCCTGACAATGGTCGCGGTGATGATGTTCGCCCCCCGCGGCCTTGGTGAAACTCTGCTCCGCTTCGTTCGCTCGAGGAGTTCGTCATGATTTCTGTTCCGGTACTTTCGCTTTCTGGCCTGACCAAGCGTTTCGGCGGCATCCAGGCGGTGTCTGGTGTTTCCTTCGACCTTGCACCCGGCGCCATCACAGCCGTGATCGGACCGAACGGCGCGGGCAAGACCACGCTGATCAACCTGATCACCGGCGTGCTGTCCCTGAACGACGGCGCGATCCGGCTGGAAGGTGCAGACATCACGAATGAGCCGGTGCACCGCCGTGCCGTGGCGGGGGTTGCCCGCACCTACCAGACCCCGCAAATGGCGGCGGGCATGAGCGTGCTCAGGAATGTCATGGCCGGGGCCTATCGTTTTGGCCGCTATGGCCTGCTCAGCACCCTGCTGCGTCCCTGGACGATCATCACCGAGAACGAGGAGATGGCGGAGCGGGCCGCACACGCCTTGCGTCGCGTCTCGGTTCCCGAAGAGTGGTGGCACCAGCCTGCCAGCGATCTCCCCTACGGCCTTCAGCGGCGCGTCGAAATCGCGCGTGCGCTCGCACAGGATCCGAAGGTCATTCTGCTGGACGAACCGGCAGCGGGTCTGAACCCGAGCGAAACCGCCGACCTGGCCCGGCTACTGACAGACATCGCCGCGGATGGCCGCGCCGTTCTGTTGGTCGAGCACGACATGCCGATGGTTATGTCGATTTCCTCGCATGTGGTCGTCATCAATTTTGGCCGGAAACTCGCCGAGGGAACGCCTGCCCAGATATTGACCAATCCCGAAGTCATCGCCGCCTATCTCGGCAGCGACGAGGAGGAGGCTGCCTGATGTCCGAAGAACTGCTCACAGTTGAAAATCTCGTCGCCGGCTACGGCGCGGTCGAAGTCCTGCACGGGGTTTCCCTGTCGATCCGCAAGGGGCAGATCCTGTCGATCGTCGGCGCGAACGGTGCGGGCAAGTCGACCTTGCTGAACACCATATCCGGCTTCATCCCGATCCGGTCGGGCGATATTCGCCAGGAAGGACGCTCCATTGCAAAGCAGGCGCCGGCGGTGATCGCGCGCGCGGGTATACGCCATGTGCCGGAAGGTCGGCGGGTGTTTTCCGAGCTCTCGGTGGAGGAAAACCTGCAGCTTGGAGGCTATGGCCAGCCCAAAGCCGTTGTCCAGGCGAGGATCGAGCATATCTACGAACTTTTCCCGCGCCTGCTCGAGCGACGCGGTCAGGCGGCCGGGACGATGTCGGGCGGCGAGCAGCAGATGCTGGCCATTGGCCGGGCTCTTGCCGCCGACCCGAAAGTCCTCATGCTCGACGAACCGTCGATGGGGCTTGCGCCGCTGGTCGTGGCGGAAATCTTTCGTCTCATCTGCCGCCTGCGCGACGAGATGGGGATGGGCATCCTGCTGGTGGAGCAGAATGCCAAGGCGGCCCTTCGGATTGCCGACCTGGCCTGCGTCCTGTCGCTGGGAAAGGTGACCATGCACGGAACCGGCGCGGAGTTGCTGCACAATCCGGATGTCGTCGACGCCTTCCTTGGCGGCCATAAGGCCGCCTGACGAGACGCGCGACCTAGGGAGAAGTCGAATGACGATCAAGCGTATCACGTTGCTCAAGCGCAAAAGGGAAATGACGCCGGCGGATTTCCGCGCTCACTGGGCGGGTCCACATGCTGCAATCGCGCGAAATTTGCCGGGTCTCGTGCGCTACAATCAGAACCATGTGCTTGCGGCCAGCGTGACGGGTCCCGACGGAGAATGGCCGGTTCACGGCTTCGTCGAGCTCTGGTTCAGGGATCGCGCGTCCGTTGTCGAGGCCGCAGGTTCCTCCGTTACGCGTGATCTCGTCATAGATGAACCGAAGTTCCTGGACGGGCTGACCGGTCTGGATGTTGACGCTTCACCGTCGCACGGGGCCTCCGCCCAAAAGGTTTTTGTGATCGGGAAACCTGTTGCGGATAGCGCGGGTCCCCACACCCCCGGCGCCGATCTCCTGCTGGGCATTTCCCGGCTTGAGGGCTTCATCGACGGTCACGCCGACCATGCCATCGGCGACATCATGCGGCGCGATCACCTCTGGTCCGAACCGGAGCCGCCCCAATTCATCATCTGGACGACCTTTTCGTCGCCCGACACGGCGCGGCTGGCTTTCGACCATTGCCAAATTCCGGCGGCAGGCAGCCACAGGCCGGAAGTCTATCTGACCGAAGAAATTAGAATCGTCTGAACCAGGGCCTTTCGGCCCGACATCGTGAGAAGGAGAATCCCTGTGAGCAAACCCTTTGCTTCATCGACCGACACGACCACCAAGACCGATACGCTCGAAATCCTCAGCGATGGCGTCTATGCGCTGACCGCCGAAGGAGACCCGAATGTAGGCGCGGTTGAAGGCGAGGACTTCGTTGTCGCCATCGAGAGCCGCGCCACGCCGGCTGCCTCGCGCGATTGGCTGAAAATCCTGCGCGAGCATACCGACAAGCCAGTTCGCTATCTGGTGCTGACCCACTATCATGCTGTCCGCGTGCTGGGCGCCAGCGCCTTCGCAGCGGAAGACATCATCATGTCCAACGCCTCGCGCGATCTTGTCGCCGAGCGGGGCGAGCAGGATTGGAAAAGCGAATTCGGCCGCATGCCACGTCTTGCCAAGAATGCCGAGGAAGTTCCCGGTCTGACATGGCCGACCATCACCTTCGACACCGAATACGACATTGAACTGGGTGGAGACCGCGGCAAGCTTGAACTGCGCTTTCTGGGCCGTGGCCACACAGGCGGCGACATCGTGGTCTGGCACGACAAGAGCCGCACGCTCTTCGCCGGCGATCTGGTGGAGGCGAAGGCCGCACTCTACACGGGCGACGCCTATCACTTCGACTGGGCGACGAAAACGCTCGACAATGTCAAAGCCTATCAGGCCGAGAACCTGATTGGCGGACGCGGCGCCGTGGCGCGCGGTGTGACGGAAACGGATGCGGCGGTCGAACAGACCCGCAAGTTCCTGAACGGCATGATCGACAATGCCGGCCGCGTCCACAGGGCCGGCGGCAGCCTGAAGGAGGCCTTCGAGGCCACGCGCGATGCGTTGGCGCCAGAGTTCGGCGCCTGGCCGATTTTCGAACATTGCCTGCCCTTCGATGTCCAGCGGCTTTGGGACGAATATGCCGGCATCGAACATCCCCGCATCTGGACTGCCGAGCGCGACCGCGAGGTCTGGGCGCAATTGCAGGATTGACGGGAACGGGAGGAAGACATCATGGCAAATGTGCAGGGAATCCCTGTCTACAAGGAAGTCGGCGCGACCCCCGCGCCGACCGGAAACACGGACAGCGCCCGCGTCGTGATCGTCGGCGCCGGCCCGGTGGGACTCGCCATGGCGCTGGATCTCGGCCGGCGCGGGCATGCAGTGACGGTGCTGAACCGGCTCGATTTCGTGGCTCATGCGTCGAAGGCGATCTGCTTTTCCAAGCGGTCGCTCGACATTCTCGACCGGCTGGGGGTCGGCGATCCGGCGGTGGAGAAGGGCGTGACCTGGAACGTCGGAAAGGTCTTCTGGGGCAACGACGATGACCCGGTCTACCAGTTCGACGCGCTGCCGGTGAAGGGGCAGAAGCGGCCGGGATTCATCAATATCCAGCAATACTACATCGAAGAGTATCTGCTCGAAGGCTGCCAGCGGCTCGCCAATATCGATATCCGCTGGGGTCATCGGGTCGACGCCGTCAATCCTGTCGATGACGGCGTGGAACTCTCGGTTTCCACCCTGGACGGCGACTACACGCTCCGCTCGGAATGGCTGATCGCCTGCGACGGCGCCCGTTCGACCGTGCGCGAAAAACTCGGGCTTGATTTCGAGGGACGAGTCTTCGAGGACAATTTCCTGATTGCCGACGTTCGAATGAAGCACGAGATGCCATCGGAACGCTGGTTCTGGTTCGACCCCCCGTTCAATCCTGGCCGGTCGGCCCTGATGCACAAGCAGCCGGACGATGTCTGGAGGCTGGACTTCCAACTGGGCTGGAACGTCGATCGCGAGGCCGCGATCCGGCCCGAAAACGTCAAGCCGTTTATTCGCGCCATGCTTGGCGACGTCGAATTCGAACAGGAATGGTATTCCGTCTACACCTTCCAGTGCCGCCGGATGGGACGCTTTGCCCATGGCCGCACGATCTTCGCCGGCGATTCCGCGCACCTTGTTTCTCCATTCGGAGCGCGGGGCTGCAATGGCGGCCTAGCTGATATCGACAATCTTGGCTGGAAGCTTGATCTCGTCCTGAGAGGCGCGGCCGACGAGACCCTGATCGAGACCTATAATGATGAAGCGATTGCGACGGCGGATGAGAACATCCTGAACTCGACCCGTTCGACGGACTTCCTGACTCCGAAATCCGCTGCCAGCCAGGCTTTGCGGGACGCGGTGCTCGAATTGGCGCGGGATCATGCCTTCGCACGGCCCTTCGTGAATTCGGGGCGGCTGTCGACGCCGGTGAGTTACCCGGCGAGCGCGCTTTCAACACCTGACAGCGACGAGTGGCAGGCCGGTATCGGTCCGGGATCGCCGGTGCTGGATGCGCCGCATCACGACGGCTGGCTGCTGGACGCCATTGGCGACGAGTTCGTGTTGCTCGCCCGTGGCTGGAAGGGCGAGTTGCCAGCGGGCGTGCGTCTTGTCGAGGTACAGGAGATTGCCGCCGATCGACTGGGCCTGACCGAGGGCGGCGCCTATCTGGTCCGCCCCGACCAGTATGTCGCCGCACGTTGGAAGTCACCGACCGCGACCGGGATCGAGGCCGCATTGATCCGTGCGAAAGGAGGAAGCCCATGTCTGCACTGAAGACCGCGACGAACCTGACGGGACACGATGACATCTACGAGGGCCTCGTGCGTCTGCACGAGGGACTGAGCGTAGAGCAGAGCCTGCGCCGCTGGGCAAAACTCGTCCTGATCCTTGCCAATCATATCGGCGACCGTACGGTCGTCGAAGAAGCCATCGATATGGCGCTGCTGTCGGCCATGCTGCCAGACGAGTGCAGAACAATTCTCGACTGGCAGCAGACGGACTGAGAGCCATGCCCGACCTGGGTGTAACTCCCTTGTTCTATGCAGCGGCTATTCCTGCCGTGGTCCTGCTTGGATTGTCTAAAGGCGGCTTTTCCGGCGTCGGCCTGCTGTCTTTGCCGCTGCTGGCGCTGGTGATGCCGCCAATCCGGGCGGCAGGGATCATCCTGCCGATACTCCTCCTGCAGGATGCCCTCACGGTCTATGCCTACCGCCACTCCTGGGACGCTCGAAACCTGAAGTTGCTGCTGCCCGGCTCCGTTGTCGGAGTACTGCTTGGTTATCTTTTCGCAGCGCAAGTATCGGATGCGATGCTGTCGCTCTTCGTCGGGCTCCTGGCCGGCATATTCGCGGCGCGCCGGCTGTTGTCCCCAAACCCCTCGGGTGGTTCGCCGTCAGGACAAAATCGACCCTTCGGACTGCTCTGTGGCGCTTTGTCCGGGTTCGCGAGCATGGTCGCCAATGCCGGTTCGCCGCCATTTCAGATTTATGTGCTGCCGCAACGTCTCAATCCCCAGATCCTGGCGGGAACGAGCGCAATGGTCTTTGCCGCGACGAATCTGATGAAGGTCGCGCCCTTTGCCGCACTCGGACAGTTCGATCCAAGCAATCTTGTGAACTCGGCGACGCTGATGCCGGTCGCAGTCCTTTCGAACCTCGCGGGCATATATCTCGTTCGCCGCATATCCGCCGAGAGATTCTATCGCGCGATATACCTGATCCTGATCGCAGTCAGCCTGAAGCTCATTTGTGACGGACTTCTCACGTGACTTGCACCACTTAACCCTGAAACGGATTCATCGAGCCCACGGAGGAAATGATGATCGACTATCTGGAAAAATGCCCCGACCTGCTGAAGGGGGATGTCGTTGTGGTCACGGGCGCCGCGCAGGGCAATGGTGCCGCGATCGCCGGCGGGCTTGCCCGAGCCGGCGCGAAGGTGGCGGCGCTCGACCGTGATGCCGAAAAGCTGCATCGAATGGTCGATGCTATCCGCGTCGAAGGCGGTATCGCCTCTGCCTACGTCCTTGATGTCACGGATCTTGAGGCCAGCGAGCGGTTCGCGGAAGAGGTGGAGAAAGATCTCGGCCCGGTGTCCGTCGTGATCAACAATGCGGGAATCGTGCGCCGGGTTCTGATGGAGGAGGATGGGTTCCTGGACTCGATCAAGGACCAGTTCGCCATCAATACCCTCGCATCCGCGCAACTGGTCAAGGTTTTAATCGGGCAGCTCAAACGGACGCAGGGACGCATTGTCAACGTGGGCTCGATCGCCAGCTTCCGGGCCACCACGGGCGGGATGGGCTATGGCGCATCAAAGGGCGGCGTGCGTCTCATGACATCAGCAATGGCCGCCGAACTTGCGCCGTTTGGCATCCGGGTCAACGGTATCGCCCCCGGCCTGATGATTACGCCGATGACCGAGCCGACGCGCAACAATCCCGAAACCGCCCGCCGATACCTTGAGCACATCCCCCTCAAGCGCTTCGGTGAGGCGGACGAGCTCGTCGGCCCGGTGCTGTTCCTGGCCTCGAAGCTGTCTTCCTATGTCACCGGCGTGATGATGCCGGTGGATGGTGGCTATCTGACTGTCTGAGAACTTGCATTGCGTTCCTCTCGGCATCGTCGAGAGGAACGGCCCGGATATCCCGTCGCGGTGGGGGCGGTTATCCATATTCCGTCAGTGATCTACGACTTTTCCTCAGGCGACAATGGTCGCTTCGGTGGAAGCCCGAAGCTCCTCGTCGCTGACGCCCTCGGCCAGCTCAACGATCCTCAATCCACCCTCGACCACATCCATCACGCCGAGATTGGTAATGATGCGGTCGACCACCTTCTGACCGGTCAGAGGCAAGGTGCAGCGCTTCAGCACCTTGGATTCGCCTGCCTTGTTGGCGTGGTCCATCACCACCACCACGCGACCGACGCCGGCCACCAGGTCCATTGCCCCGCCCATCCCCTTGACCAATTTGCCGGGGAACATCCAGTTCGCCAGATCGCCGTTCTCGGCCACTTCCATAGCGCCGAGGATTGCCATGGCGATCTTGCCGCCACGGATCATCGCGAAGCTTTCAGAGCTGTCGAAATAGGCGGTCTGCGGCAGGTCGGTCACTGTCTGCTTTCCTGCATTGATCAGGTCCGGATCCTCTGCGCCCTCATAAGGAAAGGGACCGATGCCCAGCATGCCGTTCTCAGACTGCAGCGTCACCTCGACGCCCTCGGGGATATAGTTGGCCACAAGCGTCGGGATGCCGATGCCAAGGTTGACATACCAGCCGTCCTGCAATTCCTTCGCGGCGCGGGCCGCCATCTGGTTGCGATCCCATGCCATGGTCAGGCCTCCTTGCGTGTGGTGCGCTGCTCGATGCGCTTTTCATGCTCGCCCTGGATGAGGCGGTGAACGTAAATGCCGGGCAGGTGGATGTGGTCGGGGTCGAGCGAGCCGGTCGGCACGATCTCCTCGACTTCGCAGACGCAGATGCGTCCGCATTTCGCTGCAGGTACGTTGAAGTTGCGTGCGGTCTTGCGAAAGACCACGTTGCCGCTCTCGTCCGCCTTCCAGCCCTTGACGATGGCCAGGTCCGCGACGATGCCCCGCTCGAGAATATAGGTCTCGCCGTCGAAATCCTTGTGTTCCTTTCCCTCGGCGATAACAGTGCCTACGCCGGTCCTGGTGTAGAAGCCGGGAATGCCAGCGCCTCCGGCGCGCATGCGCTCGGCCAGCGTACCCTGAGGATTGAATTCCAACTCAAGTTCACCGGACAAATACTGGCGCATGAATTCTGCGTTTTCGCCGACATAGGAGGACATCATCTTCCTGATCTGGCGCGATGACAGCAGGATGCCGAGGCCGAAATCGTCGACGCCGCAATTGTTGCTGGCGATCGTCAGATCCTTGGTGCCCGCCTCGTGAATCGCTTTGATCAACAGTTCGGGAATGCCGCACAGGCCAAAGCCGCCGGCGGCTATCAGCATTCCGTCCTTCAGCACTCCATCCAGCGCGGCAGCGGCGCTCGAATAGACCTTCTTCATCTTGCCATGCTCCTCATGTTCCAATTCTCCCGTCGGCGGCTGCGTTGGCTGCGGCGGTCAGGCCGCCGCTCTTTCCGACACGCACGGGCGGTGTGTTTCACGTAAGCGCTTCCGGTGCCGCTGCGTGAAAGGCCGCCAGATCAGCGCAACTCGCCGCGACGGCGCTGATGCGCGGCAAATGTGCGAAGTCCGCTCCCCATCGCGTGGCGTTGTAAAGCTGGGGTATCAGCGTGCAGTCGGCGAGGCCCGGGGTGGAGCCGTGGCAGAACCGACCGTCGAAGCCGGGTTGATCCAGCAGGATTTCTACGGCCTCAAGCCCATCGGAGATATTCTGGCGATTCCAGCTGGCCCGCGCCTCCGCTCCGCCAAGCGCTTCAACGCGGGCCAGCACGCGGAGGTTGGAGACCGGATGGATTTCGCAGGCAATGGCCAGTGCCAGCCCGCGGACATGGGCTCGTGCTCCCGGTGACGACGGCAACAGCGGCGGCCCTGGGCGGGTTTCATCGAGATATTCGATGATCGCCAGCGATTGCGTCAGCCGCTTGCCGTCGATCTCCAGTGTCGGCACCAGCCCTTGTGGATTGAACTCGAGGTTCTCCGCTCCGCGCTGCTCGCCCTTGACCAGATCGACGGCCACGCGATCATAACCGATGCCCTTGAGTGCAAGCGCGATCCGCACCCGGTAGGATGCCGACGACCGCCAATAATCGTGCAGGACCACCCTCATGTGCGCGCCGGCAGAATGCGGCCTGTGCAGGGGCCGAAGCCGATACGGTAACCTTCACCATCCGCATGGGCGAAGAGGCCGATCTCGTCGCCGTCATGGATGAAGGTCCGCGATTCGCCGTTTACCGTCACCGGCTCCTTGCCGGCCTGGGTCATCTCCAGCAGCGCCCCGGTTTCCTCCCGCCTTGGCCCGGAAATCGTGCCTGAGCCGATAAGATCGCCCACCCGCATCGGGCAGCCCGATTCCGTATGATGCGCCAGCTGCTGGGCGCTGGAATAGTACATGACGTTGTAGTTGGTCCTGGCCATGGTCTGCCCGTTCATCGTCCAGCCGATGTCGAGATCGTAGAAGCCGGGGCGGTCTTCCTTGAGGTATGGCAGCAGCGGGTTAAGCCGTTCGGCGCCTGCGCTGCGGAAGGGTTCAAGCGCTGCCTGCGTCACGATCCACGGGCTGATGGTGGTGCCCAGCGCCTTGGACTGGAACGGTCCCAGCGGCTGGTACTCCCAGGCCTGGATGTCGCGCGCCGACCAGTCGTTCAAGAGCACGTAGCCGAAGATCAGCGCCTCGGCCTCTTCGACCGTCAAGCGTTCGCCCATCGTGCTGTCGCCGCCGACGATGGCGCCGAGTTCCAGTTCCAGGTCGAGCCGGCGGCAGGCGGTCCATTCCGGGCCGTTCTCGCCCTTGACCTGCCCCATCGGGCGGCGGATCGGCGTGCCCGAGACTACCACGGACGAGGCTCGGCCATTATAGCCGATAGGCATATGGGTCCATTGCGGCGGCAGCGCGTTGTCAGGCCCGCGAAACAGCACGCCGACGTTGAAGGCGTGGTTCTTCGAGGCATAGAAGTCGGTGAATTCGTTGACCTTTATCGGCAGATGCAGGGTGGCATCGGCCATGGACACGAGCGGCAGTTCATGTGTTGCGTCCTCGGCGAGCAGCCGACTCAGCGCTGCGCGCACGGCATCCCATTTCGGCCGTCCGAGCGCGATGAACCCGTTGAGCTGGGGTTGAGCAAACGTACCCGCGCCATCGACCAGACCCTGCGCCTCGCAGGCCGCCAGATCGAGAATACTGTCGCCGATCGCGACTCCGCAGCGCGGCGCCGAGCCCTCTGTCGAGAACACACCGTAAGGCAAATTCTGTATCGGGAAGTCGCATCCCGGCTCGTTGGCAGATGCGACACGGCTGCGCAGCAGTTTGGCCATCATGTTTCTCCTGTCGAATGATCGGGCAGGCGCGCGCGCGGGGCGCGCCGCGCCTGCTGCCGGATGCTGTGCGGTCATGGTGAGGGCGATGCCGGCCTCGGCCTACTTGATGCCGGGAGTACCGTCGAACTTCTTCTCCAGCCGGTCCCACACCTCGATATACTCCTCCTGCATCGGCGCTTCCTTGGCGGCGAAATGCGTGAGGTGCTGCGGAAAGCGGGTCTCGAACATGAAGCTCATTGTATTGTCGAGCTTCTCGGGCTTCAGTTCAGTGTTCGAAGCTCCCTCGAAGGCGTCGCGATCGGGGCCGTGAGGGAGCATGCAATTATGCAGGCTTATGCCACCGGGCGCAAAGCCCTGTGGCTTTGCATCGTAGGTGCCGTAGATATTGCCCATGAGTTCCGACATGATGTTCTTGTGATACCAGGGCGGGCGGAACGAATGCTCGGCCACCATCCACCGTTCACGGAACAGCACAAAGTCGATGTTCGCCGTTCCCTCCTGTCCGGAGGGCGCGGTCAGCACTGTGAAGATAGATGGATCGGGATGATCGAACAGGATCGCGCCGACCGGGGAATATGTCCGCAGGTCATATTTGTAGGCACAGTAATTGCCGTGCCAGGCCACGATGTCGAGCGGGCTGTGGCCGATCCAGGTCTCGTGGAACTGGCCGCACCATTTGATCACCACGCGAGAACGGACATCGCGGTCCTCGAATGCCGCCACCGGGCTCTTGAAGTCACGCGGGTTCGCCATGCAGTTCGCGCCAATCGGGCCGCGACCGGGCAGGTCGAATTTCTGGCCGTAGTTCTCGCAGACGAAACCGCGGCAGGGACCTTCCAGAACCTCCACGCGATACACCAGCCCGCGTGGGAGGATGGCGATTTCCTTGGGTTCCAGATCGATGATGCCAAGTTCGGTGCAGAAACGCAGTCGGCCTTCCTGAGGCACGACCAGAAGTTCGCTGTCGGCCGAATAGAAATATTCGTCCTGCATCGATTGCGTGATCAGGTAGACATGGCTTGCCATGCCGACCTGAATGTTGACGTCACCGGCGGTGGTGATCGTGCGCATGCCGGTGATCCAGGTCAGGTTCTCGTCGGCGCCGGGGAGGGGGATAGGATCCCAGCGATACTGGCCGAGGCTCATGATGTTCTGCCGGTTCGGGTCGTGCGGCATGATGTTCGGCGCAGTCTTCCAATAAGGGACGTCGATCGGGCTGAACCGGCCGGTATGATGGACGGAAGGCCTGATCCGGTAGCACCATGTCCGCTCGTTCTGGCCGCGCGGAGCTGTGAAGGCGGTGCCCGAAAGCTGCTCGGCATAGAGGCCGTAGTTGCATTTCTGCGGGGAGTTCTGGCCCTGCGGCAAGGCACCCTGCAGCGCCTCTGTCTCGAAATCGTTGCCGAAACCCGGCATGTAACCTTCGACCGTGCCTGTGGTCGTGGTCGAGCGCGTCATGCTTGCCGACGGAGTGTGTGCGGTCATTGGAACTCCTCCCGATGTCCTCAGTGTCGAATATCGTTGTTATTGCAATGAAAATAACGTTGCTATTGCAACGAAGTCAACGGGAAAGTGTCGGGCGGCTTGCATTTCATTGTAATTGCAATGATATTTCCTCGACGCAACGACGAGAATCGCGATGCCTTTCGAGCTGGATCATTTTCTGCCCTATCGCCTCAGCGTCGCCGCTGCTCAGGTAAGTCGCAAGTTTGCAGAGCGGTATGAAGCTGAAGCGGGGTTGACGATTCCCGAGTGGAGGGTGCTGGCCCATTTGAATCATTCAGGCCCCGTGAGCGTCCGTGACATCAACACCCGTGTCAACCTGGATAAGTCGATGGTTAGCCGAGCGGCTGCCCGACTGGAAGAAGCCGGCTATCTTCGCAAGTCGGTTCATCATGCCGATCTACGGCTGGTCTCGCTTGAGTTGACCGATGAGGGAAAGCAGTTGATGCAGCGACTTGGGCTTATTGCGGAAGCATTTCAGGAAGAGCTCGCCCGTGAACTCGGCGAGGATGCAAAGACTTTGTCCAATCTGCTCGAGCGAATTATCCGCTAAGTCTAGTTGAAGTCTTTCAGCAACTGCAGGCGTTTGCACAGCGAGCGAATGGTTCCATAATTGTGCTTATGCAATTTTTGATAAAATATTGAATTTATTTATATAATATCGCATCTCTATCATCCGGGTCTTGTGGTAATTTGCCTCTGTCGCCACCGGTCTCGAGCTATTGATGATCCGCTTTCTCACACGATGGCTCGCACATCGCCGGGCAATACGGCGGCGATGGCAGGCTGATGCAAGGCTTCTCGCAATTTCGGATCCAGCCGGTAGCTACTACGAAGCACAGCGCCGTGCGTTTCATAGCCGGCCCACTGGTGAACTCGACGAGTTCTGGCACTGTCGAAAGTCGCCAGCGAGATAGCCCGGATAGAGCCACGCCCTGAGATGGACTTTTCTGTTGTCGAAGCCTTGTCCGATCAGGAGAAAGCACGTCGTCGCTGACTGGCGGGCTGGTCAGACAGGTTCTCGGCAACAAATGCTGAGCTGGCTTCCGTGACCGATCTGTGCCGAATACCTCAATTCCCGCCGAAGCAAACCAATCCCGCTCTTTATGGATGGCGTCCTGGACCATGTCCGGATCTCCGTCGATCAACCCGTTCAGGGTCGGCTAGCAAGCTGCCGCCGCTCCGCCTTCGTCTTCGCGGTGATCGCGACCGTCCCCGGTCCTTTGAGGAGCCATCGAGCGGGATCGGCCCGCTCCGGACGGAGGTTTCTCACATGGCACAGGATCTTGCACTCGCTCAAAGCCACGCATTTTCGCTTTCCCGCATCCTCATGGTTCCAGTGACACTGTTCAAATCCGGCGGCGAATTCGGCGTCCTTCCGTCCGACGAACTCGATGACGAAGACGATCTTGAGATCGTACACGAATATGAGTCGTGGTGACTTATGGTCACCTTAGACGCGATCGTCCTGCTTTGCAGGGTATCTCCCCTTCTCACCTGCGCATAATCCACCTCCGACCAAAGGCGTTGACTTTATCAATGC
>Ga0075033_1000445_pt1 | contig 25813 bp, 21 predicted proteins | sample SynthPrep_5_END__FD_72751 | JGI IMG/M metagenome (GOLD analysis project Ga0075033, IMG submission 72751) | Synthetic microbial communities from Ohio, USA - SynthPrep_5_END_DS10_MetaG | ecosystem: Engineered > Bioreactor > Aerobic > Activated sludge | place: USA: Ohio, Columbus | collected...
TTTGCTGAGTCATAGCGTCCTTGCCTTTTCGACATTCCTTCGAAACGTGCCAGCTCTGAAAACACAAAACCCCTGAAATTCACTAGGAAGTCAGGGGCTTATGCTTGCTTCTTTTGGTGGAGCCGGGGGGATACGACCTAAGTCGCCGAATCCATAGGCTGCTACCGCAAGGTTCAAGCCGACACAAGGAAAAGGTCCTGTGCTGTCTGGCTTTCTCAGTGCTCAAACATAGGCGGATTTTTTTGAGCGTCAAGGGCGTAACAAAATAGATCGCCGTTTTAGGGAGAGTCGTGTTGGGGTGGAGGGGGCTGGATTCAAGTCCTCCAATGGGATCTGAACCCAGGCGGATGATCCCGTTCTCCCTAATACGACTGCCCGATGAGCTGTCAACCCGTCCCATACACTGCGTCCGGTGTACTCCAGATGGTTGTCACAACCAGAGCGCTGAAGGCTGTTCCGGGGCGCGCGCCTGGCTTCGGCCAATCTGCATCCCTCATCGTGGCACAGCCATGTTCATGGGCGGAGGACATGGTCTGTAGCGATGCCTCGGGCGTCGCGGCCAGCACTATTCATCCTGCTCGACCTTCTTCTCCAGACGTCAAACTACCACCCAGAAATGGGTGTTAATGGGTGTGGTATTGGTTTGCTCTGAATCGGGATCCGCTCAACGACTTCACGTGCGGTTAGGAGTTCTATTGCAGCCGGGAAGCACAGGTATTGGTTGTTGGTCATTGGTCAAGCTGTTACTGAAGGGTTCATCCTAGTCACCAGCGACCTAGCCATAGCGAAGCACGCGGGCCCTATTAGACACGTTAGGTAGCACTGCTCGTCGAAGGCACTGATCGTCAAATAGCCTGACTCAGCTCCCCCTCTCGAATCCCATGTGGCATCTAAAACCAGGGTTACAAATGCTCTGACAGGTGGTAGAGGCATCCAGATAGGGGCTGGGGCCAGCAGACGCTGTCTGCTCTGGCCGAAATAGCGAAACAACTTTGAAGCGTTGTTTCCGCGAGCGCCCCCATAAGGAAGTTCTTTGCGTAGATTAGTGCGCGACAAGCTATTATCTCTCATGCACTGACCAGTTCCGGTGTCAAGCGATTAACCCAAGTGTCAGGCCCTTAAGGGTCGCCGCGGCGCGGGTGGAGCATTCCAGCTTACGAAAAATGCTCTCGATATGAGTGCGCACCGTGCTCGGGCTGATGTCCAGCAGGCGCGCCACTTGCTTGTTGCTGGCGCCGCGACTGATTTCAAGCAAAATGTGGCACTCACGCTCGGAGAGTATTGCTCCCCTTGATTGAGCGAGCCAACGTTCACCCCGTGCGGCCGCGATCACCGCTTCGCACGCTTCCCCATCGAACAATCCAAGGCCGGCGTTCTGCTTGAGCAGCCTCGCCGCCGCCGATTCAACATGAGCCTCCCGCCAGGGTCTGACTCCTCTCAACGCGACCCAGGCGACAGCGGCGGCAAGGAGCCGATCCTCCGGGCGCAGTGTTTGCGCCGAAGCGCCACGAAAGTAGCCGCTACCATCTAGACGCTCATAGACATGCGCAGCTATTTCCCTAGAAGCAGCAAACTCGCTGAATGGTTTCAATGCCCTATGTGTCCAGTACGGGACCAGTTGAACGCGCTCTGTGGCTCCGTACGGGAGCGGCCCGGCGGTGTTCCAAATATGATTGGATACCGCCGCCCGGCCCAGGCCGTAGACGAGTGCTGCCTTTCCAATCTCGGTTAGAGTGGATTCGGGCAATCCTGACAGGCGTGCAGCCTCTACGGCTACATGTGCAACCTGTCGGGAATGGCCCGCCAACCAGGGCAGCTTAAGGTCTATCACGTCCCCAACCAATGTCAGCGGTACGAGGCGTTCGGTGCCCGTGTCGTTAGTATCTTTGGGAGGAGTTTCCAGCTCCTCTAGCCATTGACCGGCATTTGATACGAGTAATGAAGCGAGAGCTGCAGGATAGCGCCGATTCGATTGGTCATGGATCCAGCGCAGGGCTGGCTCCAGGCCATGAGCCCTGCTGAGAATTTCCAGGTCCCCGGCAAGCACTACTTGGTAGGCCACTTCGGGGATGTGCTCGTGCGTCAATCCCAATGGACGGCCAGTTCCGTCGTATGTTTCGAATACGCGGCGTAGCCCGGTTTCGACGTCGGCATCAAGCTCCAGCGTTCTGGCGATTTCGCCAGACACCTCGCAGTGCACGACGGCAAGCGGGGTAGCCTGGTGCACCGCATTCATCGCGTCGGTGCTCAGGGTCAGGTCTAGCATCGCGCGACGACCATCGACATCGTTTCCGAGTAGATGAGCGAACCCTTCGGCGTTGGCGGTGCAGCCGGACCAGCGCAGCAAGCCGACCTGCTCCGCAACTTGCAGGTGTTCCCCTGCGCCGTGGGCTGCTTGAGCCAGCATCTGTGCAAGCCTGGCCACACGTAGGGAGTGCCCCAGTGGCTGTCCCATGCTGAGGTCCCCAACCTGGGCAATCGCCCCAAGTGCTCCGCTTAGGGAGATATTAAATTGCAGCGCATATTCCATTAAAGAAAGCCTTTGGATCGGATAAATGACCGATACCCGCAAAGCAGGCCTGTCAGCAGTATTCGAGCTCCCCCGAAACAGGAGCGCATCCAATGAAAACATTCAGATCGAAAATCGTCACCATCGCCTTCTCGATGGCAGCCACGCTCGTTGCGGGAGCCAGTCAGGCTGAGGGTAAGGTGCCTTCCGTCGTGATCGTCCACGGAGCGTTCGCGGACGGCTCCGACTGGGCCAAGGTGGTGCCATTTCTTCAGGCCGAAGGTGTCGGGGTTACGGTTGTACAGAATCCTCTCACGTCGCTTGCCGACGATGTCGCCGCTACGCAACGGGCATTGAACAACCAGCCGGGTGATGTAGTTCTGGTCGGCCATTCGTGGGGTGGTTCCGTCATTACTGAGGCTGGCGGCCACGAGAAGGTCAGCGGCCTGGTCTACGTTGCCGCCTTCGCTCCCGATGCAGGCCAGGCCAGCGGCGAACAGGGCAAGGGATTCCCTACCCCACCGGGCCTGAGTCAGCTGAAGACTGACAGTAGCGGCTTTATCTATCTGACTCCCGAGGGCATGGCCAAGGACTTCGCTCAGGACCTGCCGTCAGAACAGACCTCGGTCATGACGGCTACGCAGGGCCCGATCAAGGCTTCGGCCTTTGAAGATCGGACAACCGCTGCTGCATGGAAGACCAAGCCCTCCTGGTACCTACTCGCCACAGAGGACCGCATGATCCATCCAGACCTCCAGCGTGCCGCTGCCAAGCGTATCGGTGCCACATTGACCGAGCTGCGTACCAGCCATGTTCCGCAGCAGTCGCAGCCCGCCGAGGTGGCAGAAGTGATACTCCAGGCGGTACGCAGCGTTGGGAATCAGTAAACGTCGGCTGGCCCACGTTATGACCCTTTCTCTGCCACAAGGAATCGGTACATGAGTTATCCAGAGGTTCGGAGCTATGACTTCATCGTGTGTGGTGCAGGCACGGCCGGCTGCGTGGTCGCGGCCCGTCTTGCCGACCAGCAAGATGCACGCGTCCTGCTGGTTGAAGCTGGCGATGCATACACAGGACCCGAGATCGTTGAACCGGCGCAATGGCCCCTGAACCTCGGTTCGGAGCGCGACTGGGCATTCGAAGGAGAACCCAATCCTTACCTGAACGGTCGTCGCCTGTCCTTGAACATGGGCAAGGGACTCGGCGGTGGGTCGAGCATCAACGTGATGGTCTGGGCGCGTGGGCATCGATCGGACTGGGAGCATTTCGCTGCAGAGTCCGGTGACCCTGCCTGGGGTTACGAGTCCGTGCTGGGCTACTACCGGCGAATCGAGAACTGGCGAGGCGCCCCTGATACAGAGCGGCGGGGGGCGGGCGGGCCGGTACACATCGAGCAGCCGGCCACGCCCCAGCCGCTCGCCTTGGCAACTCTAGACGCCGCCGGCCGGCTGGGTATCCCCCGCTTTGATAGCCCCAATGGCTCCATGATGGAGGGCCCTGGCGGCGTCGCGTTAGCCGATCTTCGCATCAACCAAGGCAGACGTGAGTCGGTATACGACTCCTATATTCGTCCGCGGCTGCATTGTCCGAACCTTTCGATCCTGACCAATGCCCTGGTGACTCGCGTACTGCTTAGCGGGACAAGGGCAGTTGGGGTGGAAGTGATGATCGAGGGTGAACGGCACCGTTTTCACGCTGAGTCCGAAGTCATTCTTTCAATGGGCTCGGTGAATACGCCTAAGGTGCTCATGCAGTCGGGGATCGGCCCGGAGGACGAACTGCGTACCCACGGCATCGCCCCAATTAATCACCTGCCTGGTGTAGGCCAGAATCTTCAGGACCATATCGCCTTCGGCTGTACCTGGGAGTATTTGCAGCCCCAGGCTGTCGGTGCTGGGGGCTGTGAGGCGACGCTGTACTGGAAAAGCGATGCTCGTCTGGAGGCGCCTGACCTACTGCAGTGCCAACTCGAATTCGCGGTGCCGTCACCACCTGAGGTCGGCATCCAGCCTCCGCAACATGGCTGGACGATGTTCGCAGGCCTGGCTAGGCCCACCAGCCGTGGACGTCTGCGTCTCTCAGGTGCTGGCCCGCTGGATGACCTGATCATCGAGCCCAACTCACTTAGCGCTCCCGAGGACATGGCTGCCGCAGTTGCATCGGTCGAGTTATGCAGGGAGCTGGGCAACAGCGAGGCGTACAGTGGACTCGTAAGGCGCGAGGTCGTCCCAAGGCTGCGCGAGCGGCGCGCAATGGAGCAGTTCATTCGCAATTCTGCGGTGACCTACTGGCACCAGTCTGGCACTGCGAAGATGGGGCGCGACGCAATGTCGGTAGTCGATCACCAGCTTCGGGTTTACGGGATTGACAACCTTCGCATAGCGGATGCCTCGATCATGCCGCGAATCACGGTCGGCAATACCATGGCTCCTTGCGTCGTCATTGGCGAGCGAGCAGCTGATCTTGTTCTCACTGCGAATGGTCTGAAGGCCGCAGTCATCGCATCAAACGGGTAGTGTAATGAGAATACTGATCGTTGGCGGCGGTATCGCCGGACTTGCGATGGCCAGGGCCTTGGAGCAGCGAGGGCTCAGCCCAGATCTGATCGAGCGCAGGGCTGATTTGTCCCAGGGTGGGACCGGGCTCTACCTGCCGGGAAATGCAACTAGGGCCTTGCGGCAGTTGGGCCTCCTAGATTCGATAGCGGCGGTGGCCGTTCCTATCAATGCCCAGCACATTCTGGACAGCCGAGGGAGATCGCTGAGTGTCACACAGACAACGGACGTTTGGTCATCATGCGGGCCCTGTCTGGCGCTACCTCGCGAAGTCCTGCATAAGAACTTGCGAAGTTCACTGCAAGGTACACGTCTTCGCTTCGACACGTCGATCACCGACATTAGGCCGCTTGGCACGAAAAACGTGATGACCTTTGCCGACGGGACCACGCGCGAGTATGACGTCGTGATCGGTGCAGACGGCATCAACTCGTACGTGCGGCAAACGCTTTTTCCCAATTCCTCGCCTGCCTACGCAGGCAATGTTTGCTGGCGCTTTCTCACCAGAAACACCGTCGGGCTCGATGGCTGGACAGTGATGCTTGGTAAACACATGAGCCTGCTGGCGATACCGATCAACGCCGACCAGCTTTATGTATACGCGGATATGGTGGTAAGCGAAGCGGATGTACGGAGAAGGATAGCTCGTTTCCCTCTGCGTGAACTGAAGGAACAGTTTGCAGCGCCTTTGTTCCCTCTTGTTGCCCATACGCCCGCTCAAGCACAGATACATTCTGGCCGTATAGAGCAGGTGGTTATGACAAATTGGGTAAAGGGAAACGTGGCTCTGATTGGAGATGCAGCACATGCTTCTTCTCCCAGTATGGCTCAGGGTGCTGCTATGGCCATGGAGGATGCGCTCATACTGGCTGAGACACTAACGACCACCTCAAGCATCAGCGATGCGCTCGCCGGTTATGTGTGTAGGCGCAAGCCGCGCGTCGATTGGGTACAGCAGCAATGCGTCGCGCGGGACAAGATGCGCAGATTGCCGGGGTGGGGGCGTATTCCGTTGCTCAAGCTGGCGGGTAACATGCTGTACAAGCGAAGCTACATCCCATTGACGGAAGAGATATGACTTGCAGTAGTTCTATGCTCTAACGTAGCGCGCTCGCTACTCGGGGGGGATTTGCGGGATGCTGTTGGGCGTGTTTCTCTATTGCGTCTGGGATTATCGTTCGCAACGACTCGGAGCTTGTCGAGCAGGTAACGGATCACTGGGGCAATAGTCTGAAAATTCTGCAGCCCATCAAGCTTTCCGCCAAATGCATGTTCAAATATTTGGAGCTGCTGTCCAGAAGAACGCAGTGGAGGTAAAACCGGCCTCTAGCATCGTCTCTCTTCTCAGGTCAGCTGAAATGCCACCACGTTTCTTCCCGTCGCTACCACAGTTGGCTTGCCCACCTACGACAGTCGCTCCCGGACCGCATCAACGAAGACCCTGACCTTCGGCAGAATTTGCCGCCGGGTCGGATATACCGCCCAGATACCAAGTTCTTTGGGCTCCGCATCCTCTAGTGTTATCGGCACCAGGCGACCCGCTTCAATATCCTCAACGGCGTGCCAAGTGGATAGGATTGCCAAGCCTGCACCGGCCACGCATGCGTTATGTACTCCATCAATGCTGTTGGTGGTCACTCGTCCCGTTATTCGGACTGCCTGTTCGCTTCCTGCGACATTGAAGGGCCAGTGCAGGGTCCCTGTTGTTACCACGCAGTCATGATCCGTTAACTCTTGCAGTGTCCGTGGCGATCCTCGCCGAGCGAGATAGGTAGGTGATGCGCAAAGGATTCGCTTGTTAATGCCAAGTGAGCTCGCGATCAACGAGGAATCCTTAAGATCACCAATACGAACGGCGACATCCACGCCGGTAGAGACGATGTCTACAAGTGTGTCAGTTAGCAGCAGGTCGATTCGAAGCGAAGGATTTTCGTCGAGCAGTCTGGAAAGAAGAGGCATGATGACTGCGTGTCCGATCGAATTGCAGGCGGTAACACGCAGCAGTCCGGTTGCACCATTTTCTGTAGGGAAAACCACAGCGCGGCCAGCCTCGGCTGCCTCAATGATCGTAGAGGCAAAAGGGAGAAAAGCCTCGCCCTCAGCGGTGAGTGAGACCGACCGAGTGGTGCGTTGCATCAGTCGCACCCCTAGGCTTTCTTCCAGCGCAGCCAGTCGCCGAGTTGCCGCCATAGGGGCGATCCCGAGCCGACGGGCTGCAGCTGACAAGCTTCCGGCTGAGGCAGCATTGACGAATACCGCCACTCCGGCCATGTCGATTTTCCCGATATCCACCGCTATATTCCTCTGAGAATATCGAAATTTGATATACAGGCTTACTATAGGCTCTATCTAATCAAATGGCGATGCTATTGATATCGTGACTCCACATCACCGTTGGAGTCCTTACCATGTCAAACGATCCTCTCTTTCAGCCACTCAAAGTCGGCGCTATCGAGCTTTCTCACCGCGTTGTCATGGCGCCTCTTACTCGGATGCGAGCCGCCCAGCCCGGTGATATTCCTAATGCACTGAATGCAGAGTACTACGGCCAACGGGCCAGCAAGGGTGGCCTGCTTATTACCGAAGCAACCGATATCACTGCTCAAGCCCACGGTTACCCCCTGGTTCCGGGAATCTATACGCCCGCGCAGATCGAAGGATGGCGTGCGGTTACAAACGCCGTACACGCCAAGGGTGGTTTTATTTTCACTCAGCTTTGGCATGTAGGTCGCATTTCGCATTCGTCGATGCAGCCACATGGTGCGCTTCCGGTCGCACCGTCTGCTGTACCTGCATCCGGAACCCATATGACTGCTGCGTTTGAGACAGTGCCCTTTGAGACGCCCCGTGCACTCGAAATTCACGAATTGGCGGATATCGTCGCGGACTTCGCTCAGGCTGCCGAAAACGCACGCATTGCGGGGTTTGATGGTGTGGAGGTTCATGGCGCGAACGGGTATCTGCTCGATCAGTTCCTACGCACGGGTAGCAACAAGCGCTCAGACCGTTATGGCGGATCCATTGAAAATCGTGCTCGGCTGTTGCTGGAGGTTGTCGATGCAGTTATCGAGAGCATAGGCGCTAACCGCGTTGGCGTTCGTCTCTCGCCATGGGGCAGTTTCAACGACATGCACGATGATGATGGTTCGCTGTTGTGGGAGTTCGTGATCTCCGAATTGGACAAGCGCGATATCGCCTATCTCCACGTTATCGAGCCACGTTCTGACTTTACGAGTGACTCGGCGCCTTTGGATGCGAGCGCGCCAGATGCGGCGGCTAGCTTCAAGGCATTGTTCCGCGGGGCATTCATTTCCGCCGGTGGCTACTTACCCGACACGGCTCGCGCGACTGTTGGTGAGGGCAAGGCTGACGCAATCGCGTTTGGACGTCCGTTTATCAGCAACCCGGATCTGCCCGAGCGAATCAGACTGGGGGCTGAGCTCACACCACATGATCGCAGCACGTTCTACGGTGGTGGTCGAGAGGGCTACACGGACTACCCGACTATGCATCAAGCCGTTGAGGCTTGAGGATGAAATAGACGATGACCGATTTTTTGGGGGGGCGGGCATTGCGGGTCTCCTCCGAGGTCTTCCGTGCTTCGGCGATCGATAGGAACCCTCAACAAAGGGGAGCATTGCCCTATGAGGGACTCCTGCTGCTTCCAGCTTGTTCGACTTGGCGACGGCTTTCCAGTGGCAGCACAACCCAAATAAGTTCGAGGAAAAACACCATGCAAACGCTAGTGATCAATGGTGAGCGGCGGCAGGTCGATGTGCCTGCGGACATGCCGCTGCTCTGGGTGCTTCGCGATGAGCTCGGCATGACGGGAACCAAGTACGGTTGCGGCCTTGCTCAGTGTGGTGCCTGTACCGTGCACCTGAATGGGTACCCCATTCGTTCGTGCGTTACCCCAGTCGCAGCTGTGGCCGGGCAATCGATAACCACCATTGAGTCGATCGCCGATTCGGCCGTGGGACGCGCTGTGCAAAAAGCCTGGTTGGAACATGAGGTCGTTCAGTGCGGCTATTGCCAGTCTGGGCAGATCATGGCAGCTACCGCGCTGCTGGCTAGCCAACCCAATCCGAGCGACAAGGCCATTGACGCTGCTATGGCCGGCAACCTTTGCAGATGTGCGACCTATACGCGCATTCGTGCGGCCATCAAGAGCATTGGCGTAGTCAAGGAGGCTTGATATGGAAAGGCGTAACGATAGAGCCATGGCGATCTCGCGCCGCCAGCTTTTACAGGGTGGGGGGGCCGTCCTTGGCGGTCTGGTTCTGAGCACCTGGCTGCCGCCATTGGCAAGTAAAAGCGCAGCGGCGGAGGCTGTGGGCCGTCTGGGAGACCGTTCCGTTGAGGGGTTTGGCGCATTCGTGAGAGTGGCTCGCGACGGAGCCGTGTCCGTCATCTCTCCGAAGATCGAGATGGGGCAGGGCATGCACACCGGTATTGCCATGATGGTTGCCGAGGAACTTGAGGTAGCCCTTGACCAGGTGAGCGTTCTGGAATCACCGCCGAACGAGGCGCTGTATGCAGACCCCTTGCTCCAGTTTCAGGCAACCGGCGGCTCGACCTCGACCCGCTATGCCTGGGAACCTCTACGAAAGGCAGGTGCCACGGCCCGCATCCTGTTGATCCAGGCAGCAGCGTTGCGCTGGAACGTAGCGCCGAGTCGATGCACCGCACTGGAAGGCCGTGTGCTCGGGCCGGATGGGCAGCAGGCGGGCTATGGCGAGCTGGTCGATGCCGCTGCCGCTTTGCCTATACCTGAAGAGGTCCCGCTCAAGTCGCCGGAGCAATTCAAACTCTTGGGCAGGCACGCTCCTCGGTTGGATACACCGTCCAAAGTGAACGGGAAAGCTCGCTTTACGATCGACTTACAGATTCCCGACATGTTGATTGCCTCCACGATCATGTGCCCCGTGCATGGCGGCCGCTTGAAAAGCGTCGACGACAGTATGGCGCGGAAGATTGCCGGGGTGCGTGACCTCGTTCGCCTCGACGATGCCGTGGCAGTGACGGCCTCCAACTTCTGGACTTGCCAGCAAGCGCTCAAGGCGCTGCGCATCGAGTGGGATCTTGGACCACACGCGAGCATCAACTCGGAGCAACTAGATCGAGAGCTGCTCGCCGCAAGTGAGCGCAATGGAGCTATCGCCAAGCGCGAGGGTGAAATGGATCAGGCTCGACGCGAGGCGGTCAGCCAGTTTGACGCTGTATATGAGCAGGCAATGCTGTCCCATTCGGCCCTGGAACCCATGAGCTGTGCGGCTCATGTTCGCCCCGACGGATGCGAGCTGTGGGTCGGTACTCAGGTGCCAGGTCTGGCTCGGCAGGCGGCTGCATTGGTCACGGGGCTGCCCGTTGAGAAAATCCAAGTGCACAACCAATTGATTGGCGGCGCATTCGGGCGGCGCTTGGATTTCGACTTCATTACCCAGGCTGTTGCGATTGCCCGGCAGGTTAACTATCCAATCAAGATGGTCTGGAGTCGCGAGCAGGATATGACCCATGACCTCTACCGCCCGCTTTACGTGGACCGAATGCAAGCCTTGCTCGACGAACACGGGTACCCACTTGGATGGGAGCATCGGATCGCTGGTGGCTCCATCCTGGCGCGCTACGTAGGCAGTCTGCCGGCCAATGGGGTGGATGCCGACGCGGTAGAGGTCGCCCGCGAGCCTCTCTATCATTTGCCACACCTGCAGGTTCATTACATTCGACATGAGCCAGAGGTGGTGCCTGTGTCCTGGTGGCGTGGTGTCGGCCCTCTGCGTGGGACCTATGCACTGGAGTGCTTTATCGACGAGCTGGCACATAACGCCAGCACCGATCCTGTTGAATATCGGCTGAAATTGCTTAAGAACCAGCCACGTGCACAGGTAGCGTTGCGCCTGCTGGCCGAGAAAGGTGGGTGGGAGGCTCCCTTGCCTGCAGGGCAGGGAAGAGGCGTTGCAGTTAGCCTGGTCTTCGGCAGTTATGTCGCGACGCTGGTAGAGCTGGAGATGACGGGGGAAACCGCCTTCCGCATCAAACGACTGGTCTGTGCAATCGACTGCGGATTGGTCACCAACCCTACGTCGGTGATCGCACAAATGGAAGGTGGGACGCTCTTTGGCCTTTCCGCTTCTCTATTCAACGAAATTCTTATCGAGAACGGTCAGGTTCAGCAGACCAATTTTCATAATTACCGGCAACTTCGTATCAACGAAGTCCCGCCCGTGGAAGTGCATCTCATACCAAGCGTTGAGACTCCTGGCGGGGTTGGGGAGTCTGGCACTGCGCTAATAGGCCCTGCTTTGGTTAATGCGTTGTATGCGGCATCTGGCAAACGTGTCCGCCGGCTGCCATTGAGTCGATCCGGCTACTACCCGGTTTGACGAAGGTCTAGTCGGATCATGAGAAATCTTGAGGGTGACACAGGCCCTATAGCGATCTTTTTCGTTAACGCGAGGCCAAATTGTGCCGCAGTTCAGCCGCATAAGCTGGCTAGGGGCCAGTGTCGAATGGTTGCTGGCTGCCGAAACGAGTCCTGCACTGAAAGAGTGTCTCTATGTCGGGGCTGAATGAGTTGCTGCGCGCTGTTCTTTCGGAACGAGAGGCTGGTCGCGATGTGGTCTTGGCGACCGTGGTCAGGGTCGAGGGATCCGCTTACCGACGTCCAGGTGCGCGAATGTTAGTTACGCGATTCGGTCGATCCGAAGGAGCCATTAGCGGTGGGTGTCTTGAGGCCGATGTGGCCAAAAAAGCCTGGTGGCTGACTGAGTCAGGTCCCGCGCTACGTAGCTATAGCACCGCTGACGAAGGTGAGGATGGTGACGAGACCCTGAGTTTTGGTCTCGGCTGTAACGGTGTGGTTCACGTCCTGTTCGAGCGTATCCCCGCGGGCCAATCGAGTGAGCTGATTGATACCCTGCTGAAGGTTCGCGATTCGCAACGTCCAGCGGCAATCGCAACGGTCGTAGCCACTCATGTGGCACGCCAATTCGCGGTTGGTAATCGGTTATTGCTGACCTCGGATGGCGCGCTTACAGGTGAATTGCTTGATACCGCGCTTGCCGACCAGCTCAAGCTGGACCTGCAAAGCACGCTGGCGTGCGGTAAATCGACTTTGTGCCGCTACCTGGTGGGCCGACATCATGTCGAAGTATTCGTGGAGTTCGTGCCGCCGCTTCGTCGTCTTGTAGTGTTCGGCGCAGGCCATGATGTCCAGCCGCTTGTGCACATGGCCAAGCTGTTGGGGTGGCATGTGTCAGTAGTGGATGGGCGGGCCCACTTTGCGCGCCCCGGGCGCTTTCCGGCGGCTGATCGAGTTTTGGTCGGTGACATAGGCCAAGCCTTTGCTTATGGCGATCTTGTGCGAGGTGCTGCGGTTGCAGTGATGACACATAGTCTTGCGCAAGACGCCTACTGGCTGGAGGCGGTGCTCCAGAACGAGCCCTGCTATGTCGGGCAGTTGGGCCCACGTGAGCGGACGGAACGGTTGCTAGCTGGAATCCGTGAGCGACGAGGAGAGATTCCGGGATTGGAGCTACTGCACTATCCGATCGGGCTGGACTTGGGTGGTGACACGTCGGAAAGCGTTGCCATTGCTGTGCTGGCGGAAATCCAGGCTGCGCTCAATGGGCGCAGTGGCGGGAGTCTGCGTCACCGGTCAGCAAAGATCCACTCGATCGAACCGATCATGGTCGGTGGCCTGGGAAAGGGCGCGGTGGATGACTTTGCGCACCAGGCCAAGCCGTTGCAAGCAATTCTCCGGTCAGACATCAGAAATTCTGGAGACGTTCTCCTGAGCAAATGATTCGGCGTACGTATTGATCTGCGCCAAATAGCAGAAACAGGCATCTGCTTCAGCGGTTAACGGAGAAGACAATGCATTCATAAACCTCAAATCATATCTACTAAACGCCAGAAAAGACTCGATGCCAATTACTGACACACCAAGCGAAAATGAACCAAGCATGAATTCCATGCAGATCCTCAAACCCCTTTACGTAACTCTAACTGCAACTGGTGATCGCGGCGCCATCAGAGGGATTATTTGATGTAACGCCAGCAACACCTTGTGCACTTGGCAGCCAAGTCGGCCCATCAAGTCTACCCATACTCCAATGCCGCTCGCGGCAATATTGATGTTCGCCTCAAGCTTGTCTGAACGTATCCCCGGAGAGATTTAATGAATACTAGGCACTTCATCACCTGTATCCTGACCATATTGACGGTATCGAACGCTTCGCTGGGCTTCGCCGGACAAGCTCAGCCGTATCGTTACGGCCAAAAACTGGATGTGCAGAAAGTTATCAGCCTGAAAGAAACGCCCAGCAAGAAATGCCAGGTCGTCGACGCGACTATGGTTTACCTAGACTCAAATGGTAGTAAGAGAACCGTCACCTACCGCAGACTATCTGACGTCTGCTCGAAACAACACTGAGCTGCCTGGCTTCAGCTTCAGTGCCTCCAGAGTCGATAAACGGCTGATCCGGTGACATGGCCAAGCGGGCCGTCACCGGTAAGGTTCTGAACGTGTCACTTATCGTTGGGCAAAGCCTCGGCAAGTCGTTCTGGATCACCCGACGGTTGGGGGCAATTGCCCTGCGTATTCATTTCCATGCCCTATGTATACCGGGCTCTGGAGTATTTGGCTGAGGTGGTTAGTTCAGGCCATGTTGTTGCCGACGTTACGCATAGCATCTGTAAATTCGACTTGTCCCGACCCTCTAACAGGATGCCAACTCGATTTGTTTAATTGGGATAGGGCGGTAACGAAGTCATCGTTGCTAGTTTTCTCTGGTGTTTCTGAGGATCGGCGGAGTTTGGCTAGTGAAGGGAGAGAGGTCCTTAGTAGTTTTGACAGAGATTTTCTGATTATAAACGTTAGTTGCAGCTATAGAAGTAGTCCATGCTCGATGTGTCCAATCAGGTTCAATACCTCGCGACGGCCGTTGTACAACTGCAGAAGTTCGAGTGGGGATTTCATGCCCGCTGCCATTGCTGGCGATGTCAGCCAGCGTGAAGTTGCGTTCGCGTTGAAGGCGAAGAGTTTGAGAGCAGAGCCTAGTACTCTCGCCATCGAATCCCCCTGCCTGATCCACTCATCCAATTCTTGTGTTGGCATTGCGCATTGTCTCTCATGGGCCTCGCAGCGGGCGTTTAGCCAGCCATTACTCTCTCGGATGAGACCTGGGGCGCCGCATAGCTCGCAGATGGATTCCGACAATCTTTCCACTAGATCAACTACAGCTTCGATGTAGTCGTCACCACCGTAGTAGTAGAAACGCAGCCCCCCAAACTTCTCTTTCACCTGCGATGCAACGACTTGCTCTGAGTCCCGATTGGAGTGCGCCTGGATCAGTTCGCAGGCTGCATAGATAAGCGCGAACCAGCCGTCGCTGCACTCGAAACCAAACAAGGCATGGCATCCTGGTCCCTCCGCAGGCAGTAGCTTTGGGTATCGGGAGCAAAGGTAGGACTCCAACTGTTCATTCATATACGTTTCCCATTTAGGATCCTGGTGATGCGCCCTTAGAACCAGGAATCCTCAAGTGCAAAGCCGTGAGGTTCAAGGGCCTCGTTGATTGCACCACAGGTGCGTTCACAGCGGCGCAGTTCGCAATCGGTAAAGGATGCTGTGAGGGCCAGCAGCCAGGTCAGCTCATGCAGGTGAATCTCGCGTGGATCGCAATACCAGACCTGCACTATTGAGACGCTTGGGTCTTGAAAGTGGAAATCGTCTACCAGTTCCAGCGTTCTCTCTCTAACGCGCCAGTCGCTGAGGCTGATGGCATAGGTTTTCTGCAAGTCGTCCGCCAGCATGCTGATTTCGCTCAGGGCGCTTACACCGGCCAGCGGAAGACCCGAGGCGTCGAAGTCCCGCACGTAGAAATCCCGGATTCTGGGGTTCGAGATGCAGTTTCTGACTTCGGTCAGGGAGATGCTACCGGTAGCTTCGCGCAAATTGGATTTCAACTGCTCGGCGAGGCTGGGCTCGTTGATCATGTGTAGTTGCACTAGTGGTACTAGCCTTCTCATTTCGGTTCTCCTGCGATTAATTTGGCCTTTCGTGATCCGAATACGGAATTCGGTGGCCGCGTTTGGCCATGCGATTCCAAATGCGGAAAGGCAGGGCCGAATTCGGACGTTAGGCGTCCAAATTTGGAAAGAAAAGGCCAAAGTGGGAAACACTCTCGAAGAGAGTGGTGTTCATTAAAGCGAAGAAAATTAAGGGAAATTACCGAATTTCCGTCGAAAACGACCAAGTTTCCTCGGTCATGTTTTTTTCGGTTTTCTTTATGAGATACTTTTTATCGAGCTGCGGATTTGCGAGCAAAGGCGTTGTACGTCACTTCGTTCCTACCAACGCGGCTCGCTTTTTCAGCGCTTCGCTTGAAAAAGAAAGGCGTACTTAACACGTCAATAGCATTGACATAAAAATAATAACAAGGTGCTCATCATGGATAGAAAAACAGCGAGGCTGTGTCTCCGAATCACCCCATCCGACAAGAAGGCCATCGTCGCGAAGGCTCGTAATCTTCATCTCAGCACGGCCGATTGGCTGATTCGCTCTGCCCTGGACCGCGAAATCATCCCACCGAGGTCAGTGTGGGATGCGCAATCGATCAATCAGCTCTCACGTATTGGCAATAACCTCAACCAGTTGGCCCACTGGGCCAATTGCGGAGTGCATATGGATGAGGAGGCTCTGCGTGAAATAGCGGTTGAGTTACGAGCTTTGCGGGGACTTTTGGATGATTTTTAAAGTTCGCAAGCATCGTTCGAAGCAGCATTTGCGCAACCTCGTCCGGTATCTTCTGTCTCGTAAGGGCAAATCGAATGAGCGGGTTTTGCGTCACGAATCGCTCCTCGCATTACCCATGCTGCCAGGTGAAACTCCGCTCGGCTACGCCAAGCAATGGGCTTCCGAGCTGTGGTCATTCACTGCCCAAGAGCGTGTCGGGAAAAAGCCTCCGGAGGATTATTTTGTTCACTCGGTTATGAGTTTTTTCCCAGGTAACGCTGAGTATGAGGCGGATCAACTCACTGCCGAGCAGGCTGTTGAGCTTGCGAAAGAGGCAATGGCTGAGGTGGCTCCGGGAGAGCGGCAAGTTTTGTACGTTGTCCACGGCGATAAAGCGCATTTGCACGTCCATATCGTTTTCTCAACCGTCGAGCTTGGTGGGCGTATCTGGAACCCACGGATGGATTTCCGGCTGTGGGAGGCAACTGCCGCTCGATTGGAAGTAAAACACGGCCTGTACCGAGTCACGGTTGGACGAGCGGGAGGGGAGCCCGCTCGGAGAAAATCGCCGTCTTCCAATGAACTGAATATGGTTCTACGTACTGGACAGTCTTCTGATCGTATGCTGTTGCAACAGGCGCTCGATGCAGCGCTAGCAGGCAAGCCCTCATTTCCAAAGTTCTGGCAGCGTTTGCTTGATGCTGGTGTGACACCCATGCCCCGTATCGCCAGTACAGGACGAGTCTCCGGAATTTCGTTTCGCTATGGTACGGGGCAACCAATGAAAGGTAGCGATCTGGGGAAGGGTTACTCCTGGAACTCGATCGCCAAACAGTTGCACTTTGCTGGCTCTCAACATCTTCATCTGCTTCGACCTTATGCTTCCGAGCAACAGGTCGAGAGCGGAGAAGCTCAAATTGTCCCCAGTCCTAAAGAGCCACCTGCCTCAACTATCGAAACGCTGCACAGGCTCTCCCAGTTCATTGCGAAACCTACTGCCGACCGCATCGACTGGGCCTGGCGGAACCGCCCGAAACAGACTGCATTCGTCGAGGCACCTAAGGTTTTTCTAACAACGTCCTCTCACCAGGCGGTTTATAAGGCCATCGCTGAGCGGGCTCAGGCTCGAGGGGCTAAACAAATGGTCGTCAGAGGCAGCGAGGCGTTTCGAAGGCGGCTTTGGTACGAGTTATCGCTGCGAGGTATTTCGACCGAGGGCTACGTGCCGACAAATGCAGATAAATTGAGATTAGAGTGGTTAGAGAATGAGCAAACTGAAAATGGCCGAGGAAATCAGCCAGAGAGAAGCAAGACATCGAACGGAGGAGATGGCCCTGGCGTTGGCGACAACGCTCGACAGAATGCGCCAAGCGAAAGTATCGACAAGCGAAGAATTGGCGGAAGTCATGTATCCCTTGCTCCAAGCGATGACGTCTCTGGCGCTAGAGAATCAGGTGCTACTCAAGGAAATGCGGCTGCTGATGAGCAACGAAATGAAGCAGACGAGAGACGAAATGGCGGAGATGCGTACATTGATGAGGGATCTCAAGTGCTTGCTCGTCGACGAGAAAACCAGCCGCGGGTGATTTCAGACCCATGCCCGACACCATACCTGAGGCGAGCGACTCGTTTAAGTGACGCTGCGCAGTGGCGTCAAGGCATTCAGCCTGCGTTAGTTAGACAAGAGTGGCGATCAGCCTTAGACATGCTGTGGGAGCTGGAGCGTCGTTTTACGCATTGGTGCGTTTCCTTCGGCATCCCCGGGGAGGATCCGATTGGTGAATTGACGCGTAGTGACGAGCTCTCACCCAACTGGTCGAACTTGCAAGTGCTCAATAGCCAGGGCGTAAATGTGCAGCTGTCTCTCACTTCGCGTGGCAGTTGGCTGCATCTAAACGGAGTGACTGAGCGTGATCTGGCACGGCTACGAAGCGAGGGTATCGAACCGACCGTATTGTTTACTGTTGGCGGGGTGACTGAAGCCTACGTGCATGTGAATTACGGTATCGAGAACCGGCTGGTCATGAGGCGTTTAGCCGAGCAAGTCCAGGTAGGGCTCGATGCAATCGTGCAGCCGTATATCGGCGTGGTGACATTCCCGCTCCCGGGGTTTGATTGTTGGCAGGGTGGACGCTTGCAGCATTGCAGCAATGTTCGTTTCGATTCAGCAACGATAGGTGCGCAGCTATCCGTGCAGCTAAGCGCGCTGAAAGGAGACGTTGGGCATACACGATCGTTAGTTCCACCCGTTACACATGATGCTGAATTGCCAATATCGGCAGCTCAAGTAGTCCTGCGGAAGGAAAATTCGACGTCGGAGGATTCGCCTCGCCCTAGTGGGTATTGAGCGAGGCGAGGTTCTTAGCGGGGACGCGATACTGGCGGCTTCCGTTTCTCCTTGTGACAGTGAGGCTTACGGCGCTGCAGTTGTTGGTATTTCTCCCATGAGACATGGGAGAGGTCGACGTCAGGGTTGATTTGCGCGATTTTCTCCATGCGGAGAGGCAGAGCGAAATGTTCGCCATACTTGATCGTAACGTCATCCTTCGTGCCATGCCCAATGAGTTTCTTGATCATCATCTCTTGCACGCCAAGCTTGTTGCGCAGCATGTGAACGAATGTGTGACGAAAGCTATAGAGGCAAGCGCCTTCGCCTTTGTATAGACCACATGCCGCCAAATATCCGTTGTCCTTTGCGCCTTGACCGCTGAACCAGCGAGACGCTGTCCGCGCAAAACCATGCTTTCTGTCATACGGAAGCTCGGGAAACAGCGGGCGATATCGTCCGCCTTCGTTGCGACGCATCTCAACGAAATCTAGAAAGCCAATTTCTACTAGCTTGGGATGGATAGGGATATCTCTAGCGCTAAATCGGTTCTTCAGTCGCTGCTCTGGCCCTTCATTCGTGATTCGGATGACAGGTATGTCGTCTACCGTGAAGACATCGCCGGCGTATAGCTGGCATAGCTCACCTGGGCGTGCACCGGTGAAAAGGCCCAGCAGCGGAAGCCAGAAACAGTAGCTGAAAGGTGTCCATTGGAAGTTTTCGTTGGCGTTGGTGGTGTAGATACGGCTACTGAAAATGCCTTCCAACTCCGGAGGGGTAAACGTCCTGTAGTGCGACTCAGTGGTTGAAAGGTTGGGCAGCATGACCTCGTGTAGAGGAAGGTGCCTGGGCAACCATTTTGATTCGTCGCAGAAAGTGATGAATTTCTTCAAGAGATTGAAGTAGCGATGGATGGTTTCGCCACAGATTACATCATCCGGCGAGATTTCTGTGAGCAAGGGACTATCAGGCGGTAGTAGCTCCAACGTGTTCTTTTTCTTGAATTCGAGAGACTCTTTCAGCGTTGTAAGGTCCTGCAAACTAAGCGAGCTAACAGATCGGTCTCTCCCGAGGAGGTCTATGATCTGCTGTAGTTGGGATCTATTCTTGTAGGCAGTGCCATGCTTCCAAGCACCGTTTACCAAAAACGCACGGTGCATTCGCTCTGCAGCTTGCTGGAGAGATAGCGAAGGAGGTAGAGGATCTTGAGGCAGCGAGGCCGGTGGGACTCCGAGGATGGCCTGTAGCTGATCCGGATTATTCAGCAGCTGTTGAAGCTTGATCGCGATGACCGCAGGGTTAAAACTGGGGTGTTGCGGTAGGTTAAGCGTTACGTAGTTTGTACATTGCATCTAGGCTCCAGGTTGCTCCGTTGTGGGGCCATCCGGAGACATGTTTGATGGCCGGGCCTAGGTCTTGCCAGGCTTGAGCTCGAATATAGTGCTGGTTTTTAAGCTGTCAATATGTTCTGGTTAAAAAAATTACTATTTGTATATTGATGTCTTTACAGCCTCCGGCTGGTAAGTGCTGTAGCGGTGTCAATACTTAATTTATAAAAAACCTAGTGCTACATGTGGCATAAAAAAGGCACCTCGTGAGGTGCCTTGTGGCGGATCGGGACTGACTTACTGAAGCCAGCTTTCAACGGCATCCGCGCCAAACTCTTGCTTCCAGAGCTTCAATACTTTGTGGTTGCCGCCTTTCGTCTCAACAACTTCACCGGTCTTGGGGTTCTTGTAGATTTTAACTTTACGTTCGCGGCGCGGACTACTGCTTTCGGTTGTAGCGGGGCGTGCGAGACGCTGCGGATCCAGCAATGCGATCACCTCCTTGAGGCCAACTCCGTACTGAGCCATGAGCTGACGCAGCTTGTTCTCGAACTCAATTTCGCGCTTCAGGCCATCATCATTTTTCATGGCGTCGAGTTGCTTAAGGTGTGCGGCGAGCTGAGCTTCTAGGGCTTTAAATTCTGCAAGCTTGGACATGAGGCGGACTCGTATGGTGGATGTGGGTGAATCTTAATCGATGATTGGCGGGAATAGCCATGACCCGCTGAGTTGTAGTTGTCTCAGAAAGACTTCTGACTATTTTGGCGAAGTGCCTTACGGCAGGGTACTTTGTGCAAGCACCTTGCTAATAGCTATCCCAAGCAATGATCAGTACAGCAGCCAAGTGGGACAGCAGACGTTTTTCCCCTGCATACCTTGCGTGCGATATTGATGTCGCTGGCTGCGTGGCTGACCGGCCGAGAGGGTTACCTTGCCTGAAGCCAGGCTAGTAGTGTTATCTGCTGTGATACATATTCAGGGATAGAGCCAGGGTCTAGCACGGCTCAGGCCTGAAAAGTGCAGCATTTATGCGTCATTGGCGGAGCATGCAGTACTTGTGCGTCATTGGGGCATTATTGAAGCATATTTGCTGCACAGTTCTAGCGGGGGTACATCACCTGCGAAGGTCGTCCAGCGGCACTATCTATAGAAATGCAAGGTACCTCATGAGAACTACATTGCTTGAGCAAATCCTCGAACGTCGAAGAGCGCTGAAAATCCGATCGTCTGATATGCCGCTTCTTGCTGGTATAAACCGACAGCAGTACGAAAAAATTGAGAAGGGCGGGAATCCTAGCCTTGTTACCCTTGACAAGATTTCGGAAGGCTTAGATGCAGAGTTGATGCTGATCCCAAAGGAAAAAATGAATGCGGTCAGGCAGGTCTTGACTGCTCCAGAGCATCCTTCGCCGTACTATCCTGCGGCAAATGCAGTGGGCGAGCGGATCACTTTTAAGGAAAGTTTTTCATCACACGAAAATCATGAAACCTTTGATCACGAACAAGTTTCGGATCCTTGGGTTCTGATTGAAGAGGGTAAACGCAGACGTTGAGGACTGCTTTGGTCCGAGGATCGGAGTAGTCCCTTGATCGGGCATACTCAGCTTAGATGGGTTTGTTTAATCTGTTCGCTAACAGGCAGCTTTCGGCCAGAAGCGGCCGTTAAATATTTGTGAATGAACCAGGGCACAATGACATTTGAGATCGGGTTGATATTTCATCTCTAACAATCATGACGGGTTCAACAGTTCATCCAGAATGCCAAGGCCAAAGTGGCGCTGGAGCGTGACCGCAAAGAACTGCTCGGCAATGTCTGGCAGCTCGGCATACAGCTGCAGGGTGCCGTTGAGCAGCTCGTCCTGCACAACAACGGCGGGGAGCAGGGCGATGTCGCCGGAGTCACGAGCCAGCAGACGCAGCATGGCCATGTCGTCAACCTCGGCGCAGATGTGCGGGCTCAGGCCGTGGCTGTTGCAGTAGACCTCAAACTGGCTGCGAATATCACTGCTGCGTCCCGGCACAATCAGGCGTGCCTGCTGCAGGTCAGCTGGCAAGGTGAACGGCGCTAGCCCCTTTCGGGGCGGTCCCACCAGACATACGCTTTGCCGGTCCAGCAGGCGGCAACGCCAGGCTCGTTGGCCATCTCCACTGACCGCCTGGTTGGTCAGTACCACATCCAGTTTGTGCAAGGCTAGACGCTCCAGCAACTCCTCCAGGCTACCGGACTCCAGGGTGATACGCACCTGCGCACGGCCGAGAAAGGGCCGCAGCAGGTTTTCCTGAAAGTTACGCGACAGGGTTGCAACGGCGCCGATTCGTAAAGGCTGGATGTCCTGCTGAGCGCCTTGCAGGGTCATCTGCAATTCGCTGCCCAGGGCAAAGATGCTCTCGGCGTAGTCCAGCACCAGTCGTCCCGCTTCGGTCAGCGTCAGGCTGCGACCGCTGCGAATAAACAGCGCGTGGCCCAGCTCGTCTTCCAGGGTGCGGATTTGTGTGGACAGCGCCGATTGCGACACATGCAGCGAGTGGGCCGCGCGTGTGAGATTGCCTTCCTTTGCCACGGCCCAGAAGTAGTGCAAGTGGTGAAAGTTGAGTCGGCGCACGCTGGATTCCTAAAAAGAGAATGATCCATTCATATCAATCTATTTTTAATACTTCAAGCGCTACGGGAGACTAGATCCAGTTGATGGATTAGGAGCTACGCCCGTGCCGATCATTCTCCCGCCCCTGGTCGAACTGTTGCCCTGGGTGTATGCCCTGACGCTGATTCCAGCCAGCCTCTTACACACTCGCGAGCACCTCTGGTGGTCGGCCCGGGGTGCCGGCTACCTCGGTTTGAGCCTGGTTCTGGCGGCCTGGCTGCAGGCGGCTCTTAACGAACAGAATGATGATCGACTGGGCCTGGCGATGGCGGGTTTGATCAGCCTGCTGGCGTTGGTGATCATCGACTATTCCCGGCGCTACCTGGAGGGCGAGCTCGGGCAGCAGCGTTATGTGCTGGCCTTGCTCGGTACGCTGGCGGCAGTGGCCACCGTTGTCACCAGCACTGATCTGATTGTGCTGGTCGGGGCCTGGATTTTTTCCAGCCTGTGCCTGCATCAGCTGCTCACATTTTACCGCGACCGCCCGCAGGCCCTGGTGGTGGCGCACAAGAAATTCCTCGCCAGTCGCCTGGCCGATGTCTGTTTGCTGCTGGCTACCGGATTGCTAGTGCGCGCTGGCGGTGACAGCAGCATCGCGGTGATTCTCGACGCCGTGAACAGCCGCCTGCAGGCCAGCGGCCAGCTCGGTTGGGACCTGCAACTGGCGGCGTTGCTGCTGGCCCTGGCGGTGATCCTCAAGTCGGCGCAACTGCCGGTGCATGGCTGGCTGATCCAGGTAATGGAAGCACCGACGCCGGTGTCGGCGCTGCTGCATGCCGGGCTCGTCAATCTTGGGGGGTTCCTGCTGCTGCGCTTCGCGCCGCTGTTTTCCGCCGCCGTGCCGGCGCAAAGTTTGCTGGTACTGGTTGGCGGCCTGACCGCCGTGATCGCCGCGTTGGTGATGATGACGCGCATCAGCATCAAGGTCCGCCTGGCCTGGTCGACCTGCGCGCAGATGGGTCTGATGCTGCTGGAGTGCGGCCTGGGGCTCTACGAACTGGCCCTGGTGCACCTGCTGGCACACTCGCTGTACAAGGCCCATGCCTTCCTCGCCGCTGGCGAGACAGTGGCCCAGGCGCGCCAACATGCCCTGCAGCCCGTCGCTCCGCTACCGGGTTTGGGCGATCTGCTGTGGGCCCTGCTGCTGGCCGGCCTGGCGCTAGCGCTACTGCAGGGTGCATGGACCTGGCTTATGCCGACCCACGAGCTGCCTCTGGTAGCCCTGGCCATTCTCGCCATCGGTCTGGCCCCTTGGTGCCTGCGCCGCGGGCAGATGTTGCAGGGGCTGAGCATGTTCGTGCTGCTGCTGGCGGCCTACCTGCTCTGGCACCAGGCCGCCACCTGGATTCTGGATACCCCGTTAACGCAGGCGCCGCTGCTGCTGACCGGGCTGGCCCTGCTGCTGTTTGTCGGCCTGTACCTGCTGCAGGCGCTGATCCTGGCACGCCCCCAGGGCGCACTGTCGCAGCGCCTGTATCCGCTGGCCTTTGCCGGCTTCTACCTGGATGAGTACTTCACCCGTCTGACCTTCCGCCTGTGGCCGGTGCGTTCGCCCCAGCCCCTGACTTCGCCTACTGGAGACCGCCCATGACTGCGCTCGAACACTTCGCCAGCCTCGACCGGGATGCGCTGCACGAGGCTGCGCGTCAGGCCTGTGCGCGCATCGCCCCGACCTGGCCACTGGACCGCATGATCGCCGTCAACCCGCTGTGGGAGCGGCGTGAACACGCCTGGTCAACCGTTGCCGCAGAACTCTGGCAACGTGCTGGCAGCCCGCTGACGCTAAGCGCCGCAGACTACCGGAACGCCTGGCAGGAGGGCCGCATTGGCGCACATCACCTACAGCAGGCCCTGGCGGAACAGGCTGACACTTGGACAACCGCGCAGTTGCTACAGGCCCTGGAGATGCCGCCGGAGGTAAAAAACGGGCTGCCTCTGCTGGAAGACCTAGCCGATCTCGGCATCCCGCTACCGGGTTGGCCGGTGCTGATCACCCAGCAGATTGGCCAGTGCTGCGCCGCTTGGTTTGACCAAGAACAGGCCGACTGGCGCCCGGATGCCGGCGCCGGGCTTTACCAGACCTGGCGCAGCAGCATTCTGGCAGACAGAGGGTTGAGCGTACTCAGTGACTGTCGCGACCTGCATGGGCGCATTGACGAGCTGCCATTGCAGCCATACGCGGCGCTTGAGGCCGCGGTGCAGCGCCTCGGGCTTAGTACCGAGGACTGGGCACCCTGGTTCGACTGCCTGTTGCTGCGCAGCCTGGGGTGGGCCTCTTGGTGTGCGTACAAGCGCTGGCAGGCCAACCTGCAGGGGCAGGATGACCAGACCACTCTGGAGTTGCTGGCCATCCGCGCCGCCTGGGAGTCGCTGGTGGATGATCGCCAGCGCGATGCGCAGAGCCGTTGGCGGCGTTGGCGCTCGGCCTGGCAGAACGGTTTGCAGCAGCCCCCCTCAGCCGCCTGGCAGGCCCTGCAAGTGTGGCAACGGGCCGACGAGCTGGCCTGGCAGGAACAGTTGCAACAGAAACTTTGCCGGGCGGAATCGGCAGCACCGCTGCAGGCGCCGCTGGCTAAGCTGTTCTTCTGCATCGATGTGCGCTCCGAACCCCTACGCCGGGCCCTGGAGCAAGTCTGCCCCGAGCTTGAGACCGGTGGTTTCGCAGGCTTCTTCGGCCTGCCCATTGCTTACACGCCGCTGGGCACCGCAGCCACTCGCCCGCAGTTACCAGGGTTGCTGGCAGCGCAGCTGCAGGTCAGCGATAGCAGCGGTGATGCCGCGCAGGATAACCACCTGGCGCAGCGCCGCCAGGCACGGCTGGCCCGTCAGGGCGGCTGGCGTCTGTTCGAGCGCTTGCCGGCATCGACCTTTACCCTGGTCGAGAGTATTGGCTTGGGCTATGCGGGAGCGCTGCTCGGGCGTACCTGTGGCCTCTTCTCGGGTACTGAAGAGGCACATCGCAGCGGCTGGCGTCCTGCCGAGTGGCAGCAGTTGCACCCGCAATTGCCGGCCCTGTCGCTGACTCAGAAGACCGATCTGGCCTCGCGCATCCTCCAGGCCATGGGGCTCAACGGTCCGGTCCCGGCGCTGCTGGTGCTGCTCGGGCACGGCAGCCAGAGTGCCAACAATCCCCAGGCGGCGGGGCTCGACTGCGGTGCCTGCTGCGGCCAGAGCGGCGAGGTCAATGCACGCCTGCTGGCCGGCCTGCTCAACGACCGCGAGGTGCGCATCGAACTGCGCCAGCGCGGGCATGACCTGCCGGCTCACTGCCATGTGCTGGCCGGCCTGCACAACACCACCACCGACGAGGTGCAAGTGTTTGCCCACGCGTCCATTCCGGTGGCCCTTCAAGAGGACTGGCTGCGCGTGCGTCAGGCGCTGGACCTGGCCGCTGCCCAGGTGCGCCAGGAGCGCGCGGCCGGGTTGGGCCTGACGGCGCTGCAGGGGCAGCCGGTCAAACTGCTTGATCGGCTGCGCCGGCGTGCCCGTGACTGGTCGCAGACCCGGCCTGAATGGGGCCTGGCCAATAACGCCGCGTTTATCGCCGCGCCGCGCGCGCGTACTCGCGGTGTCGACCTGCAGGGCCGCGCCTTTCTGCACGACTACGACTGGCGCGAGGATGCCGAGGGCGCTGTGCTGGAGCTGATCATGACCGCGCCCATGGTGGTGGCGCACTGGATCAACCTGCAGTACTTCACCTCGACCACCGACAATG
>Ga0075033_1000477_pt1 | contig 24218 bp, 18 predicted proteins | sample SynthPrep_5_END__FD_72751 | JGI IMG/M metagenome (GOLD analysis project Ga0075033, IMG submission 72751) | Synthetic microbial communities from Ohio, USA - SynthPrep_5_END_DS10_MetaG | ecosystem: Engineered > Bioreactor > Aerobic > Activated sludge | place: USA: Ohio, Columbus | collected...
ACCCTGACTGACTGGATGCAGGGCACTCTGGGTCGCATCCTGATCGGCCTGATGATTCTGACGGGTATCGGTGCCGGCGTGTTGCGCCAGTCCCTGATGCCCTTCGTTACGGGCGTCGGTGGCGGTGTTGGCCTCTATGCCGCACCTGACGTTATTGAATCGATCATGACTGCTACCGTTCCGGCCGCTGCCGCTGTGGTTGATGTTCTGAACGCCATTCCGGTCGGGATGTAAGCCCTCGATATCGGCCATTGAAAGGCCTCTTAATCTGACAATAATGTGGTCAGATTAAGGGGCCTTTCTCATTTCTAAATCCCTATCCTATGGACAACTTCAATCTTGAGGCATGTCCATGTCCCGCTCCCTGCTCACCACTACTTTAGCTCTAGCCATATCCCTCTCAGCCAGCGCTGTTGCCTCGCCGCTGAAGGGCCAGGACAACATCGTCATTCTGCCCGTGGCAGGGATGGTCGCTATTGAAAAGAACGGCAAGTTCGCCGTCATCAGTGACAACGGTCGATTCCTGATTCAAGGAAAGATCTATGACACCTGGAGCCAGAAAGAGCTGGTCACCCTCGAAGACGCTCGCATAGCCACCAATTACATCCCCATCGACAAAGCGAAGGTGGGCTTTGAAGACCTCTCGCCTATGACCATTGGAACTGGTGATAAAGCCATCACCATGTTTTCAGATCCGGCCTGCCAATTCTGCAAGGACATCATTGATGAGGCCCGCTCATCGTTGCCAGAAGGTTACCGACTTGATGTCCTGATGCTCCCTCTGCTGTCCGAACAAAGTGCAATCCGAACGAAGGAGCTGCACTGCGCCCAGGATAAAGCTGCTGCCTGGCAGGCTGCGGTAAAAGGCGACATGAAGACTCCCCTTGCCCAAAAACCTGAGGGCGCCTGCGAGATCGATGTCATCGGTAAGCGCCGGCTCACTGCTCAGTTTATCGGTGCCCGGAATGTTCCCTTTCTGATCCGAGACGATGGTCTTACCCGCGAGGGCAAGCCTACGGAAGGGTTGCGGGCATGGATCGAAAATAACCGATCGAACTAAGGAGAAATCATGCTCTCGTTTTTGCAGTCACTCGTACATTTCACCCCCCGCCTATCGAAACTGATTAACGGGCTGGCCTATGACCCTAACCTGCACCTGTTTCAGCTGACCGGTAACCGACTTGGTTTTGCCTTTCTCTGCCATCCGTTGTCCGGTTCTTCAGGCGACGAAGGTGCTCGTCTGAAAGCAGGCCTGACCGTCGACTGGCCTCAGGGAACTACGGTCCAGTTCACGCTGGCTTGCCACGAAAATATCAATGGCCTGAAAAACGGCTTCACTCGCCTGCGCAAGCTTTACATGGAGCGGGGCAAGTTCGACATGAGCCCTGAAACCTTGGCGCTGCTTCAGAAGGTGACCGAGGCGAGGGCAGAGTACCTGAGCGACCGCACCATTGAGGCTGTCGATAAGGTCTCTGGGGTCAAGGTGCGTGAACAGCACCTGATTATCTCTGTCACGCTGCCTATTGCTTCTGCTACGCCATCGGATACCGAGGCCACCTTGGCCAAGGACTTGATGGACGGCCTACAGACATCGCTGGACAGCTGCGGCCTTGCTCCAATCCCCTTGACGAATGATTCGTACAAGGAAGTTTTTACCTCGATCCTGAACCAAGGGCCAACCGCTAGCTGGCGTGAAGATCCGTACATCAAGGCGGAAACTGACAAGCCACTTAATGAGCAGATTCTGGACTTCAACCGCTCTGTAAAGGTGGCCTCTGATCACATCCGGATCGGTGACGACTGCATGCTCAAAACCATGAGCATCAAGAAATTCCCCGACATCATGTGGCAGGGTGAAGCATCTCAGTACCTGGCTGACATCATGTCTCAGCGCGGGGGGATTCGCGGCAACTGCATCATCAACTTCACCATGTATTTCCCGCCTCAGCTCGAAACCAAGGACAAACTGGCGCGTGGCCGTCAATGGTCGATCAACCAGGCGCGTGGCCCGATGGCGACGTTTGTACCGAAGTTGCGCCAAAAGCGTGATGCCTACGAAGAACTGTTCGCTGATTTGGACAAGGGCCTTCCCAACATCAAGGCAGCCATGACGCTGGTTGTTTTCGGTAAAGACAAAGAAGCGCTGACACAAGCAGCTTCCAATGCCCGTAGCCATTTTTCGACCCAGAGCTTTACCTTCATGGAAGACAAGTTTGTCGTGCTTCCAGTGTTCGTGAACGCGCTCCCGATGTGCGCCGATCCTGAATGCATCGGCGATATGTTCCGCTACAAGACGCTCAGTCTCACGCAAGCACTTCCAATTCTGCCGATCTACGGCGACTGGAAGGGCACTGGCACTCCGGTAGCGCCGTTTATCTCGCGCAACGGCCAGCCTATGAGCTTTCACCTGTTCGACTCCGATACCAACTACAACGCCACGATTGCAGCCCAGTCTGGCTCCGGTAAGTCCTTCCTGACCAACTACCTGATCACGTCCTACCTCTCCATCGGCGCCAAGGTTTGGTGTATCGACGTAGGGCTTTCGTACCTGAAAATTTGCGAGGCCTATAAAGGTGACTTCGCGCGCTTCGACCAGGAGTCACAAATCTGCCTGAATCCGTTCGAGCTGATCGAGGATTACTCGGAAGAGGAAGATGTGTTGGTAGGCCTGCTCTCTGCCATGGCTGCGCCGACTGTCCCGCTGATCGACCGTCAAACCGCCGGCCTGAAGAAATACCTGACCCAGGTATGGGAGACCAAAGGCAAGGCGATGATCGTCGATGACATCGAGCAAGCCCTGTTGCAGGACGAAGATCCACGTATCCAGGATATCGGCCACCAGCTCTTTGCGTTCACGTCGCGTGGCCAGTACGGTCGATTCTTCAACGGCAAGAACAACCTAAACTTCCGCAACCCTTTCACGGTGCTTGAGCTGGAGGAGTTGAAGGGGCGTACCCACCTGCAGCAAGTTGTGCTTCTGCAGCTGATCTATCAGATCCAGCAAGATATGTATCTCGGTGACCGTGACCGCCCGAAAATCGTGATCATTGATGAAGCCTGGTCCCTCCTGAGCCAGGGCAACGTAGGCGAGTTCATTGAGCACGGTTACCGCCGCTTCCGTAAGTATGGCGGTAGCGCCATCGTGATTACCCAGGGCGTAAACGACCTGTACCAGAACAAGGTCGGGCAGGCCATTGCGGAAAACTCCGCTTTCACGCTGCTACTTGGTCAGAAAGCAGAGGCCATCGACGCAATCCAGGAGAACAAGCGCCTGCCGCTGGGTGATGGTGGTTACCGCATCCTCAAAACCGTGAAGTCGTACAAGGGCCACTATTCGGAGATTTTTATGCTGACTCCCCGTGGCGTCGGCATTGCTCGCCTGACAGTGGATGAGTACGCGAAGCTTCTGTACTCCACGGCGCCCGAGGATGTGCAAGCGATCAAGGATTACACCGTGACAGGTGTACCGCAGCACGAGGCCATTCTCCGCGTCCTTAAAGACCGGGGAGTTCACTTCGATTCCAGTCGAATCGAGGCTGCCTGATGCTTTGGGGATACGACCCAGAGAAGGCAATCCTCAGGGCACAGGATGCAGTAGGGCAAAAACGCTCCAGAGGCCCCCTCACGGGGGCTTTTATGATCAGGGCTGTTGTCCTAGCCGGCATTGTCGCTGCGTCGATTGTAGGCATCACGCAGCGCTTCACGCTGGCGATAGCAACCCAGGAGTACCTCTGCATCCCTCCCTACCGCATCTGGTTGATCGATAAGTGGGATCGTGAGCCTGTCAGGGGGGAAATCTTCGCCTTCAAATCGATGGGTCTGTCGCCTGTTTTCAGTGACGGAACAACCATCGTAAAGGTTCTTGAGGGCATGCCCGGTGACATTGCAACGGTCACAGCTGAAGAGACAACCATCAACGGTGTGACTGTTGGTGAAGGCCTCCAGGTGGCTACAGATATCGGTCAAGACCCATCAAGGTACCTGCGCAGCGGGACGATTGCCGAAGGCCGTTACTGGTTCTTTGGCAAGACGCACGACTCTTACGACTCTCGCTACTGGGGCTCAGTCGCTCAGTCACAGATAATTGGGAAAGCTTATCCGCTATGGTAATCCGCGCACTCAGCCTGGCCATCAGCCTGGCCATCAGCACATCCGCGTTTGCCGTTGAGCTGGGCATCGAAAAGCTTCAGCTTGAATCCATCGACCCCGCAATCATCGAGCAAGTCACCAGCCTTTCGGATCAAGCCCAAAAAACAGCATCGTCTGTAAGGCCTGAGGATGCACGGTGGATTGAAGAGTTGTCCGAGAGGGCGCGGGCAATCGAGCACGATTCTTTGTCTGCAAGCACTCAGCCCGATGATCAGGAGAAAAAACACCCGCTGGGAGAGGGACAGAGAACCCTGATTTTCGTGTCCTGGTCCATGGGGGCGACGGCCATCAAGGACATCATGGCTGAGTACGATGGTCGACCTGCGACCGGCATTGTGTTCAGGGGCATACCTGAAGGCATGGCGATGATCGATGCAGTCAGCAAGATGCATATGCTGACCCAGGACACACAAAGCCAGGTGAGCGTGCTGCTCGATCCGCTTGCATTCAGGCGCCACAGCGTTGATGCCGTACCTACCATCGTCCTCGAAAACGAGGCGGATAAATCGCTGGCCAAAGCCACTGGTACCAGCTCCGTTCGCATTGTTGATCAGGCTGTCAGCGACGGTAAGCCGGCTGGCACTGATCTGGGGGTTCATGGCCCAACCAGTGAAATCATCGAGCCAGACTTAATGGAAGTGGCTAGGGAGCGTATCGAGGCTCTCGACACTGAGGCCATGAAGAAACGCGCCATCGAGCGATTCTGGGTCAATCACACGGGTACACCGCTGCCGGCCGCAATCAAACCTGCGATTCGTTACGTCGACCCGAGCGTAATCATCAGCCAGGACATCTTGGATGTAGAAGGCAATGTCGTACAGAAAGCAGGCCGAATAAATCCGCTGGAAATGATGCCCTTCAACCAGAAGCTGGTGGTGATTGATCCCACCCAACAATGGCAGGTGGCACTGGCCAAAAGGGAATACCAATCCCATGGTGCAGCACAGACGGTGACAGTCATGGCCACCGAAATCCCACCTTCCTCTGGATGGGAGCTTTTCGAAGCAACAGAGGATGCCATTGATGCGCCCCTTTACCTGCTAAAGCCTGACATGGCTCAGCGCTTTCAGATCCTGCGAGCTCCGTCAGTTGTGACCGCAGAAGGTCTTTCTTTCAAGGTTCAAGAGTTCACGAAAAGTGAGTTTGAAGGTGAACAAAATGGCGAATAAGGGCTTGCGTTTGATCATGGGTATCGCAGCTTTCGTGCTGGTTTCCCTGCCAGGGATTGGGTACGCCAATACCGCGCCCACGCCGGACTCGATGTGTGAAGACTCTGGGCTCTTTGGGCCGAAGCTTTTTACCGATATCTGCTGGTCATGTCTTTTCCCGATCCGGGTATCAGGTGTTCAAATTACACCAGGTAAAGCCCCAGAGAAGGCATCCAAGCAGGTGTTCTGTATTTGTCAGGAGGGTAGTTCGGGCATTTACAGGCCTGGCATCGTCACTGCGATGTGGGAGCCTGCCAGAATCATCGAGAACGTGCGAAAGCCGGGTTGCTCACCCTCACTGGGAGGGGTCACGCTCCCGCTTGGCTCACGGCGCTCTCATGGCCGATACACCGCGCATCTCGACTATACAAAGAGCGACCATGAGGTTGCGGGCTCGTTCTATCACAGTCACCTGTATGCTTTCCCACTGCTTCAGATTCTTGACCTTTACACACCAACAAAATGCAATGCCGACTTCTACCTCGACTTCGACATCATTTCGTTCTCTGAGATCGACCCGACCTGGAACAACCCGACGCTCGCATTCTTTCAGCACCCTGAGTCTGCGGCAGTAGCAAATCCAATTGCTCGTGCTGCATGCGCAGCAGAAACGGCGGCACTCACAGCTGGGAGGGAGCCCCTGGAAACACTCTGGTGGTGTACAGGGAACTGGGGCGGTATTTATCCGCTTGCCGGCCATGTCTCTCCTCAGGACATCAACCGCCTTAGCGGCCTTTTGTCGGCACGGGTTTTAAGCCAACAACATCGTCGCGGGCTTGCGCGTAGAACGATGGGCGACGAGAACCTGTGCCGGGCAAGCATTTATCCGACAATTCCTAAATCTCAATACAAGATCAACCAGTTCTGGCCAAAGTCTATGACTCAGAAAGGGGCATGGCTTGGCCTGCCTACATACCAATGGGAAGGTGGCACGAATCGTCATTTACCGGGTACTTCGAATGACAGTATGTACATGATCTGGCGCTGGAGTGACTGTTGTTCCAAGCTTTGAAGAGAGCAAATGATGACGGACTTCCTAATTTTATACTTACCGCCGGTGATTGGAATGATGATTCTTGCAGGTTTCATACATGCAAGATTGCTTGAGAAGCCGGAGTACCGTGGGTGGTGGGGCGAGTACAAGGTTAATCTCATGCTCAGGCTGTGCTTGAGTTCTGAGTATTCAGTTTTTTCTAATGCCATTTACAGAGGCAAGTCAAAAGATGAATCAACGCAAGTCGATCACATTGTCGTTTCGCGCTTTGGTGTTTTTGTACTTGAGACTAAGTGCTTTAAAGGTAAGGTGTATGTAGACGAACAAGATCCGGGAAAGTGGGTGCAGGTTGTAGGGCGTCGAAAGTACAAGCTGCAAAATCCGTTGATGCAAAACTATGCTCACATCAAGGCCATTCAGAACGTGATCGGTGTTCACGGTCAAAAACTTCATAGCTACGCCGTGATGGCGGGTGACGCTGAGTTTCCAAACGGCAAGCCTGAGCGCGTGTACGGAATCTGGCAGATGATCCGTAAGATTCAGTCGTATAAGGCACCAGTATTCACCAGAGGCCATACGGATGATATTGTGCGAGCGCTCAAGCGACGAAGAATTAAAGGCGGGTATTGGGCCGCAAGAAGGCATGTAGAGCGATTGCAATCAAAGGAGAAAAATGCCCTGTGATAACAGGGCATTCTTTTTGATCAAAACTTCGTTACGCTGCGGCTTCTTCAGACGCTGCCGGTGATGCAGGTTCATTCTGCGTTTCGTCGGTGATGCCGTATTTATCTTCTTCTTGGGCGATAGCCGCCTGGATCTCGGAGTCATCTTTGATGTAGGCGCTTTTCTTAGCCGCCTTGCTCAGCGTATATACCTGCCCAAAAAGGCGCTTCAGTTTAGCTGCATGTTGCTTTTTGAAGGTGATTGCGACTTCAGTTTCAATAATCCCCATCAACCAGATGGTGTCGGTCAGGATCATCAGGTTATCAAAGGCTTCGAGCAGGTCGATGACGCGCTTCATCTCAGGCGTAGTGATTTCAACGTCCTGGGTAGCCGGATTGTTGTGCTCTGCACGGCCATTGATTTTCTGAGCCTTCAGCACCGTTTCGATGCGGGCTGTCTCGTTCGTAATCTCGGTCTCGTAGTCAGAGAACAGTTTGCTCAGGGCTTTAGTGGCGGCTTTGTGATCTTTGGTGCGCAGTTGAAGCCGAGCAATACGCTTGCGCGATGTCACGTCCAGGATGAAAAGGGCAACTGCGATGTTGTCCAGCCGGTTGTTGCCCAAAAAGGCCTTGCCCTCTTCGGTTTTGCAGGTGATCGTCCGCTTCATGATCGCGGTGGAGTAGGGAACAAAGCCCTTTACAGGTTTTACGGCCATGATGGTTCTCCGTGTGTTGGTGGCAGCTCCATTGCAACAAATCAGGAGAGTCTTGAGGCGCCTAATCCGACCACTTCCTTGTAAGCAAAACGAAAAACAAGGGCTGCTGTTGACGAAGCATTGCCCCCTGATGAAAATGAGCCCATCGTCCACCAACCAGTGGCCCTGATCCAAGTGCAAGCCATGTGGCATGTACTGGCGCCTACCGAGCTTCTCTGTAGGCAACAAACCCCATACCGAGGTCATCGGTATCAATAGACAGCCCAACCTTGGGCTTTCGGAAGGCTGAAAAGCTGACCGAATCACAAACCCTGACGGGGATCTCCCGTTAGGGGGTTTCTCCGTCTGAAATTCAGAAAAGGAGAAACAAAATGAATGAAGCAATCCTGAAAGCAAAGGTTCTGTTCGGTTTCGGTCTTCTGGTGTCATTCTTCGGAATGCTCTACAGGCCTGATATCGTTCAGGCGCTTTTGCCTTTGGTATTCTGCGTATACCTTGCAAGCGTCGCACTGTATTTTCCCGATCTGTGGGACTCTGCAAAACGTCACCTGAAGGCCCGCTCTCGCGGATACCGTCAGGCCACCCCGATGTTTCAGCGCAATCTCAGCGATGTCGAGGTTCGCGTTGAGGCCATCCCGGCAATTGATTACGACAACTATCTGATCCCCACCTATCTGCGTCGTCAGGAGGTGAAGTGATGATTCGCGTCGATTTCGATCAGCCAGCCTACCTTCGCGCAAGCAGAGGCCTGGCAATTCTTTCGTCCCGTCTTCAGCACTTGCTGCCGGAGCTCGATGAAGAATTAAATGACACCCCATCTGAGCCTGTGGTCATCAACCGTCGATATTCAGGGACATCGATGATTCCAGTTCCAGTTGAGCAAGTGCTTTCTGATGACTCGATCAAGGGGGAATTTATCCCACGCGATCAAGAGGATCATGAAGATGTCGAGCTTAACTTTGGCGGGGTTAAGGGCAAGTCATTCACCGGAGTTTATGGTGGTAGTGGCTATGCCCATTATCAATTCAATAAGAAGAACGGGAGATCGTTCTTTCTTCGGATTGGTAAGCACCTCGTATGGGGTATCGAGCTGGCTCAAGAGCTTCGCAAAAGCGGCGCTGAAAAGGGTCAGACAATTGAAGTGACTTTCCTCGGTAAGAAGGCTGTAACGGTACTGAAGGAAGTCAATAAAGGTGGCAAGAAAGAGGAGGATTGGGTTGAGACCCATAAAAACCTCTGGAAGGTCACTGTTTGTTAAACCAGCAACGCGCCCATTGGGCGCGTTTCTTTTGGAGGTCACCATGTCGGACAATTCCTGGGGTTTGTATGCCCCAGAAAAGAAAGATGTGCTGCTGGCCGCCGATGGGCGCTGGCGAGACATCTTTGCTTCACTGGCTCCATCTCTTCTCCCGTTTCAAGCAAAGCCTGGTAAATCAGGCCCTTGCCCAAAGCATGGGGGTAGCGATGGTTTTCGAGTGTTCAAGAAAACTGCTGCCACCACTTCCGGTGGGTGGTGCCAAACCTGTGGCTCGAAAGCTGATGGTTTGGCGCTGCTGATGTGGGTGAATGACTGGACTTTCAGTCAAGCGCTTGCGGAGGTTGGTGCGTTACTAGGCGTTGTTGATCCAAACGGCCGTAAAGCTGATGCGGTGAGGACAATAGCCGTGCGAAAGCCTGAGAAGGTCGAGCACAAAGGACCGAGTGATGCGTGGATACGCGAATCTCTGCGAAAGATCTGGAAGGGCACAATCCCTATGACAGAACCAGCTGCAGAACCAGCACGGCTTTACCTCAGATCCAGGGGAATCCTTTCATGGGATCGCCCTGGCCTTGAGAGAACCGTTCGATTCCACCCGTCACTTGAACACCGTGCAAATGGAAAGGTGTCGAGGTTTCCAGCCATCGTTACCTGCCTTGTTTGTCCGGAAGGGCATGCGGTAACTGTGAACCGTTTGTATCTGACAGCAAAGGGCGAGAAGGCCCCTCTGAAGGATTGCAAAATGATGTTCCCTATTCCGAGCGACCGATTGAGCGCTTTTCCCGGCTCAGCGGTAGTAACGTCGAAACCTAGTGAGGTCATCGATGTTGCTGAAGGCCTGGAAACATCAATGGCCATAGAGACAGCGCTGGGTATCCCGGTATGGCCAATGGTAAACAGCTACCTGATGCAATCCTTCATTCCACCAATTGGTACTAAAGCAGTCCGCATCTGGGCTGATAAGGACCGAAGCGGTGGTGGCCTGCAGGCTGCTCTTATCCTCAAGCAGCGCTTGTGGGAACTTGGGATCAGAGCGCAGATTCGACTGCCTGCACTCGAAATCCCTGAAGGAAAGAAATCAGTCGACTGGAATGATGTGCTTCTTGCTCATGGCTCCATAGGCTTCACTAGCCAAGAGGCTTACTGCGCAATGCAGTAAGCCTCGCGGCTTTTCCGACCAAAAAGTGGTCGGTTTAGACGGCCAATTACCGTCGATTATCCCCACAATGTCGGCATCAGAATTGAAGCCGGCTGCCTCGATGAAATCCTCATACTTCCCCTTGATTCTCCTAGCTGCAGCAGTGTCCAGCGCAGCGCTAGCTGATAACGGCCAAAAGCCCCAGCGTGCCGATCCCCCTGTGGCAGGGGCTTCGTTCTACGCGGACCAGGAGCGGGGTTGGTTCTGGTATGAGGAACCGCCTCCCGAAGAACCTGAAGAGAAACCTGAGCCCAAGCCAGAGCCAGAACCTCAGCCAGTTGCTCCCACGGAGACAACCAATGAAGAGGAAGTTCTGCCGCCTACCGGAAGCGTTGCCTGGCTCAAAATCATGCTGCCGAGGCTTCGCGAAAAGGCCATTGATGACCCAAACGAAACCAATATCAAGGCCTTCTTCTACGCACAGCGGCTGATGATGGACAAAGCCGAAATCTTTTCACGGGCAACACAGGAAACGATCAAGAACGAGCCTTTGCTGGATGAGGATCTGCGCTACCCCGTATCAAACGCTGCATCAGGGGCAATTGCTGAAGCTGCAGCCAAACAGAAACAGGCTTTGCTGAAGGTCGTGGCAGATCAGTCGGCGCTGATGCTGTTCTTCAAGGGAGGCGACTGCGGCCTATGTGGTCAGGCACTGGCTTCCCTTACAGGCCTTGAAGCGAAGTACGGCTTTACGATCATTCCCGTATCCATGGATGGCCTTCCCCTGCCAGGGGGGAATTATCCCAATACGCAGTTTGACAGTGGCCTTGCCGATCACCTGGGGGTTATCACAACGCCCGCCATCGCAATGGTGGTCCCACCTCAAGATGTGCGGATTGTCTCCTACAGCACGATCTCTATGGACACGGCTGAAACCAGAATCCTATCCGCCGCGAAAGATGTTGGTCTTATAACTCAAGAAGAGTTCAACGCAACTTCACGGATGAACCCAATCGGCTTGATATCTCAAAGCCACATAGCTGACGCGCCGGCCGATCCAACTGCTGAGCCTGAAAAGTTTGTCAACAAGATGCGCGATGCCGCTACCCGGGCATTCGAATTTAAGAATGGAGCAAGTCAATGAGGCTTAAACCTTTGGCGATTGCCATATTCCTCGCCATGCCAGTGACTGCCACTGCCAACATGCAGCAGCAGGTCAATGAAATGTTCGGCGCATTGGTCAACACAACCAGCCCAGGCAGTTACCAAACCGCTACTCGGGGCGTTGTTACAGGCGGCGCGGTCACGCTGAGAAACCGCATATCTACTTCAAATTTGATTAGCATCACCCCACCATCAGCTAAAGGCGGTTGTGGGGGGATTAACCTATACACTGGGTCTTTCTCGTACATCAATGCTGAAGAATTTGTAGCACTGATGCGAAACGTCGCGTCGAACGCAGTGGGTGTGATCTCTGGTTTCGCATTTAAACTAGCACTCGAAACCATGGATAGCATGACAAGTGGTGTCATCAGTAAGCTGACTGCAAAGATACAGCAATTGAACCAGATGTTTTCCAATTCGTGTCAGCTTGCGACGGGTATTGTTGATGGTGGGATTGCAGCTCTGAATGAAAAGCGGAGCTTCAAGGAGTCCGCCAATGCATTTCTTGAAAATGTGTCCTCAGACTTCTTTTCTGCTCGAAGTCTTAAAGAGGCTACGCCATTTGAGAGACTGAAAAGTGCAGGGAAGATGGATACCTGTGAATTTTCTGGAAATGTCATGTGGTGCGCCCTGAAGAAAACTGGTTTCACAACCCAGGTTCTCTATGGAAGCGAAGAAACAGCAGAGTTCGTCATGTCCATGACTGGAACGCGTATTGTTGAGCTATCCAACGACAATAAAGGCGGGAAGTCGCCTAATTCTACGCCGCTTCCACCAACCATTATTGATGATGCATTGCAGCTCTTTGTAAATGGTACAAGTAACGACGCGTCTCGGGACAACATACGTACCTACAAATGCAGCAGCGATGATGAATGCATCTCGCCGACGCTTGTCACTATCGGTTCTTTTAAAGGCCTCAAGAAACGAATAGTCGAAGACGTTCAAACCAGCGGGGTCTTTTCGAGGTTTGCAAGAGGGCAGGGAACCCCGGCTGATGGCGCTCGGTTGAACTATCTGACGGCGAGCCGCGTTGGAACGAACCTGTTCCGCATTCTCCAAAAGAATGGTGAACAAGATGCCATGGACTATTTCACCGAATTTGCACATGCAATTGCACTGGGCGCTGCTAATACACATATCAATCACATGCTCGACCTTGCAACGGCTTCACTTACTTCAGTCGATTATCCTGAGGCGGGAATGCTGTTAGAACAAGTCCGTGATACACGGCTTCGCTTGCAGGCTGAATGGCAAAAAGAAATCATGTCAGGCACATCTTTTAAGGATGCTGATCGTCGGGCTGCGGAGATTCTTGCAAAAGGGCCTACGTTTGACCCTGGTCGTTTGAACCAAGGCACCACTGTTCAAAGCGCAGGTAATTAAATGAGCATGAATATTTATACTACCGGCAGCGCTGAGTTTCTTGAAATCATGCTCAACGCTTCTGCAATGATCACGGGATCAGGGGTGGCTGAAGACCTAGCGCGAATCGGTCTTCTCATAGGCATGTTTATTATTGCGTTTCAGGCAGTATTCAACGGCCAGGGAGTACCGTTTCAAAAGGCTGGGCTTGTATTTGTCCTATACCTAGTATTCTTTGGGCCTACTACAACAGCCGTAATCGAAGAAACCACCACGGGTCAGGTCCGTGTCGTTGATAACGTCCCCATTGGCCCTACCTTCGTTGGCTCTGTTATTTCAACAATCGCCTACGAAATTACACGAATCAGCGAGCAGGCCTTCTCAACACCGACAATGACGGATTACGGTCTTTTCTCAAGCCTTGAGACCATCGCCCGTGTTCGAGATACGCTTCGTAATCCAATGGCGCTCGATGGGTTTGTAAACTACAGAAGGAACGAAGGGTGGGATTTCCCCAAAACCATGGACGAGTTCTTAACCTTCTGTGTATTGAATCCTATCTCTTTGCGTGAGTTTAAAGATGTAAATCAGTTGTTCAGAGCGGGAAGTGCTGATGAAGTCCTAACAGCCCCACTGGCATCGCAATATATGTACATTTTTGATGGTAATCCAGCTGGAAGAATGGAATCTTGCAGCCTAGCCCAGCCGATCATAAAGCAGTCCATGGTTGCGATTTATCGAGATCTTTTTGAGGATATCTTGAACCGTGGATTTGCTCCTGAGAAAGCAGCTGGAAAAATGAACAACGGCGCTGAAGCTGAAGTGCGCATAAATAATGCCATTCAAAGCTTCGCAATTAGCGCTAAAAATGCTCAGGATTATGTTGCTTCTGCCGTCATCCTGCCTATATTTAATGATTCCCGTGTAAATGCGATGAATCATTGGCAGGAAAAGAACGCTGCAATGGCTCTTCGTGATTCTATTAACCACCAGGAAGTTCAGTGGGCTGCCCGTGGAGATTTTTTCAAAAATTACATGAGGCCAATGATCGCCTTCTTCGAGGGCCTTATCTATGCCATCACACCATTCATGGCATTTGCACTGGTATTGGGCGGTACAGGACTGTCAGTCCTTGGTAAATATATGCTGCTGCCCCTCGCGATGGGCCTCTGGATGCCCTTGCTGAGTATCGTGAATGCGTTCACTCTCTGGTACGCCAATGCCGAGATCAGTGCGATCCTCAATGGTTACGACGCTACTGGTGCTGGCTTTGCAATGCTCCAGATCCTCGACATGGATCAGGCTATTAGCAAAGCACTCGGTATTGGTGGTCTTTTAGCGGCTTCTGTTCCGCCGCTTGCTCTCTTTATCGTCTCCGGTTCTGCAATGGTGCTGAATGGCGTTATGAGCCAAACTTCCCAGGGCAGCACGTTTAAGTCCGAAGATTTTATGCCGAGAGCAAAGAATCAGGCGCCTGTGATGAGCACTGATGCTAAGTACACTTCAGATCAAATGTCCCAGGGCGCAGGGATCACCGGTGCTGCCCAACTAACGGAATCATTTAGTCAGTCTCAAGGTGCTGCTGCCGTTGTAGAAAGCAGGAAGGCAGCAAGTGAAAGCGCGACTCAAGCATTCAATGAAAACCTTGCTACATCAACACAAAAACTAACGACAACTACAGATGGCAGGCAGGCACTTGCCCAGCTTGGTAATGAGTTGGTATCTACTCTCGCCAAGAATAATCAGACAGACATATCGAACGATGTTAAGAAACTAGAGTCCTTGGGTTATACCAATAATGACATTGCAGCAGGCATCTTCACTAGAGCAGCTGGTCTCAACGTAGGCGCCGGTGGCGGTGAGGTTTCCTCTAAATCGGGTGAGCCTGGTATTCGCGGAAGAATTGCTGAAAGCGCAAAGCGCGCTGTCGGAATGGTTGGTGGTGTTGCTGGTGTTAATCTTGGGACATTCCAGGATTCCGAGCAGTTTCAGGCGCTTAGTACAAAGCAGCAGCAAGAAGCTATGCAGGCTGTGGCTAGAATCAATGATGTTCTTGGCGCTAATGAGAGCAACGCTGTTAAATTTGCCGCCGGTGATGTCTTCACGAAAAACAGACAGGCAAGTGAAGCCGTTGGAAATACAGATACTCTCTCTAGCAGCCTAAGCCAGGCTGTAATGGCTGACAGGGCTTTCCTAGAGGCATCATCGCGACGCGAAGAGTGGTCGTCAGGCCAGAACTTCAATCTCTTAGAGGCTGCTAATAAGGCTTTCGAGAAAGGTGTTGATGATAATGGTGTGGTAGATAGGGCTGCCGTTGCGCAATCGTACATACAAATGTACGGAACTTCACCAGAAGCTATGGCAAAACTAAGATCAGAAATGAACTCTCCCTCTTTAACATCAGTATCAACTGATAGCGAATCCAGAGCCGTGATGGCAGCCATCAGGCTTATGAATCAGGAAGGGCGCTTTGCTGAAGTGGCTGAAAGCCAATACAGCCCGTTCAACTTTGATGTTAATGCCGGTGACGCCTATAGCAATCGGGATGTTTCAGAAAGAGCTGCCACAGCAACTCAGGGTGCTAGTGAAATTGAGAACAATTTTGTCTCGGGTCGCTCTGCTGCCGATGAGGTATTTGTTTCTGAGCAAGCAATGAGCCAGGATGGTTACGATGCTACTAAAGCTGACGGCCAAGCGATCATTGAAGCACAAACATTAGAAAATCGATCTGCAGTCTCCAGTAAATATGATGTTAATCGCCAGGAAATCGCTGACAAAGACTACGAGCAACAGATAGTAACTCCGAACTCTGATATTAACACCACAACACCTGTCCGTGATCTTGCTCATAGAACTGTGGCTATAGCCAGTGGAAAAGGGGACGAGTACACCGCCAACATGGATCAGAGAAACCATAAAGCCAGGAAAGACGATGACGGCTACGATATTCGTCCTAACCTAACCCAAAACCAGCTAACCAAGGAAAAGGGGAAGGGGAGCAACGATGATATCCCCCCCTTCCCCAACAACTAATCAAAAAAAGGCACCTAGAAGGCAAGCCGTTGGGGTAATCTGTTGAAAATTAGATTTGCGATCCCGGCTGGCTATCACAATGAAATCAGATCGTTAGGGTCAGGTACTGCCTGATAGCCATATGACTCCTGCGCGTCGAGAGATTGAATCAATCTTTGATTGAATCCACACTATTTGCGAAGGTGATTAATTCAAGCGTTTAAAAAAAGGCCAATCAACTATGTGATTGGCCTTTTTGCTTAGGCTGCATTAAAAAGGTGTTATACGAAAATCCTTAACGAGGACTAGATTTTATGGATAATCCTTAAATCCTGGCGCTGGCCATTTTGCTAAAGTAATGCATTCTCTTTTCATACATGATATTGATCATGTATTGCTCCATATATTGCAAATCAGGATCGCCATCATCGTTAACTGGCAGCATAATTTTATCCCTAGACATCCTGGAGTCGTTTATTTCTCTGTTAAAATTATACTTACTAGACAGTCTCGATGTTTGGGTTGCCATAAACAGATAAATAAATGAGCTGAATTTGTCATTTTTAAGATGAGTAACGTGATCGCTTGCGACAAAAGTATATGGATGATAAAAACTTGCCCCCACGCTTCCACTATTGGCAATAGTAAGACAGTCTGAGAAAATCCTAACATTTACTTTATTGCTAACAAAATTATCGACACCATTGTTTTCAGCTGTTGATGAAATGTAGGGCATTCTTCCGTTAATCTGATTAGATTTTGTTAGCCTCTTGCCTCGCTGAACTGTTTTGAAAATATCCTTTAGGTAAAAATCTCTCCATTCCTTGCTCGAAAGCGGCTCGATAGGGTTGAACTGAGTCTTTGCTAAAGATAGGTCTGAATCAAATAAATACTCTCTATCCTTCATCGTCATTGAAAATTCGAAAGTTAAGTAATCACCAGCTACCTTTTCAAAATCTGAATCACTAGGTATTTCATCATCAAAGTAATAAAATGCATGAAGCCATTCATCATCCGCCTCTATACTTGTCTTTACACAGAACTTGCTATCAGCATTCATGCGATTAAACCAAACATCGAGAAGATGCTGCTTTTTGTCTTTCGCTTTTTCAGTCTCAATCAATCCAATATGAGGGCTTACTTTAAATCCATCATCTCTGAAGTCGATGAATTTACATTCTTTGCTGGCTGGGTGTGGTGTTCCTGCCGTAAAAATGGCAATGCACGGCATGGTTCCAACACGATAAAAGGTATCTTTGTTTAGTGTGATTACGCCTTCCAACGTATGCTTCTTGAGAATACTTTGCTTGATAATCTTTTCTTCGCTTGTTTTTCCGGTAACAGATGATTGAGGGATGATGACAATTACTCGCCCATCTTTTTTTACAGAATCAAGAAGATGTTCAGTGAAGGCTATTTCGTAAAGCCCAGGATTTTTCGTTGAACCTTGAGAGTAGGGGGGATTCATCATCCCAACAGAAGCCCCCTTAAGCTGAAGTTTTTTTGGATCCTCTTTCAGAAAGTCATGATTTATTAAATTGCTTTTGCCATCTCCGCGAAGAATCATGTTCGTTGTTGCAATGGTGAACATGTATGGTTGCAATTCAAAACCATGCAATTGCTTTTGCCTGATGTCTTTCTTTTGCTCATCACTTTCCGCTTTTTGCAACATGTGATGCATGGCTGCAATTAAATATCCGGCTGTTCCCGTGCACGGATCAAGAACAACATCATCTGGCTTAATGTCGATTAAGTCGCAAAAAAGATCAGTAATATGCTTTGGCGTAAGAACAATTCCAAGAGTTTGTCCATCTCCTCCCGAGTAAGACATGAACTCTCCGTAAAATCTACCCAGGTAATCCTCTGATGAGCTTGTGTATTTAATGCTCATGTAGATTTTCTGATGTAAAAATTCCGCAAAATGCTTAAGGGGGGTCTTCCCTAAAGACGGATGCATTTCATTTAAAATGTGCGTGTCTTTGATAATTGAGAACTGACCCGCGATTTTATCGCGCTTTACCTCCGGCAATACATTAGAGCGTTTCAGGTTATTCTTAATTGCCGCATATATTTTAGCTCCATCGGTTTCGATTGAGTCCCCAGTGAGGCTTTTGATGTCGAAACCGCCGATCTCAGATTCTCTTAGCGCAAGAAGTATCCCTGAAACAATCAATGGTTTTTGCGTGTCTTGCAGACTTGCATAATTTCTCAAGTCTTCATGAAGCTCAGCTGCATCCTTTAGTATTTCTGCGAGTTCTTTTTCTTGGTCAGTATCTTCCTCCAGTATCTCTCTTGTGTAGTATTCAGAGATATTATTCTTATTAAATAATATAAAGGACTCTACATCAGGTAGCTCGCGATAGTACTCTGTCTCATCGATAAATAGCGGGCTAATGCTGTGCCTCTTCTCATTTCCAGAGATGCCAAAAGCTATAACCTTCTTATATGAAGTGTTTTTTGCCAGATGCTTTCCGTAGAACAAGGCTCCATTAACAGCAAATTTCTTAACATCTTTTGGGTCAAGACTTATTAATCCATCTTTACATTGTTTTTTATGGTTTGTTAAGTCAGCTTTGTTTTCTATAACAATGAGGAAGCCATCAACAACGCCGACATACTCTGGAAAACCTACATTTCCAGATCCGCTTTTCGATGCCGACTTTAAGGCCTCATTAATCTCAATGATCGAACTGCCTTGAGGTTCTAGATCGATGCCAGCTTCCTTAAGGAGGCCGTAAACCCAAAGGTCTGTCTTTGCTTCTTTTTTTGCCATGATTAATTATCCGGGTCTTGATTTTTATTTGATCGTATTGGCGGCCAGGCTACGCCTCCGGCAAACACCAAGACAAGTCAGTCTTTTCATGACTTATAATTTTATATTACTAGTGATGGGCGTCAATAAGATTTATACAAAAACCAATTGAGGGGATTTCAAAGATGGTTATATTGCGAAATAGAGGATGTCTTCATAAGTGACAACGGCGCTTGCAAGCCCAATCCGCATTGCAGGTGTCTTCTTATCTATGGCGCTTACAAGCGTGTAGTTATGAACGACCCTCAGTACATCAAGCATCTTTTGAACCATGCTTGGGTTGTAAGGGGCATAGCCATTCCAAACGCGCCCAGAGTTTGAGCTGGTGTGAATACCCCGCTCAAGCAGTGAGAGACGCCTCCTGACCTGGTTAAAATACGCATCCACACCATGTAGGCTGGCTTTGTTGTAAAGCCAGGCTAAATGATTTTCGTCATAGCCACCTAGATCGGTCAGGTGGCACATGGCCTTCTCGGGCTCACTCATCGTTGCTAATGGGTGAAATACCCAGCGATCTTTCCACTTCCCCAGAATCTGCGCTTCCGAAATTCTTCTCTTGAGTAGCGTGAGGATGGCATCTTGCTTGTTCTCAATGCCCTCATCTTTCATGAGCTTGGCAATGGTTTTCTTGGACTCAGCTACTGCGCGGCGCTTCTCATCAACCGTAAATTCCTTGTTGATGCTCACATAGAAGGAGTCAGCAGTTCGTTCCTTGATGCGATCTTTGAAGCCCGCTAGGCAAGCCGCTCGGATGCCAGAGTCCTGATCCATGAAGATTCGGACTTTCTCGGCACCCTGAAAAAGGTGGCTCAGGTACATGAAGTGCGCATACAGCGTGTATTCCGAGTGCACCTGCATACCCATTTCGGGCAGCTTCTCGGTTGAGATTATTTCGTCCGGGCTTTCAATATCATCACGGTCTTCAGCCGCCTGGTATGTAGACTCAATGGAGCTTGAAAGGTTTTTCTTGCTCTTGGCGGCTTTTGAAATTTTGACTGTCTTCTCATAGTCAGCCTGCGTCCATAGCCTTGCATAACGCCTGTAAGGGGCTGGCAATTCATGGTCACAGCGTTGAACGGCATCTTCCTCTGTCGCCATGGCATCAACAGAGGGATCAAAGTTCAGATGCATGGCAAATATGTATTGGGTCGTGTTTTCTGCGGTCGCAACGGCTGTTAGAACAGTGTTCCGCTTGTCTTCGCGCTTAACCCAGTTGATCACATAGTCCTGATGATCAACGCTGACATATAGGCGCGGAAAACTCATTCCAGGCAGCTTAGATTCACGGCTTTGCGCAAACGCCATGCACTGACGGTGAATGAAGTCGATCTTGGCATAGACGGTCTTGACGTCCATATCGGCGATTTCGGCCATCCGCCTGATCGGGGTCTTGTTGACGATCAGCTTGAACAGGGTCTTGTTCTTATGCGACAGGCGCTGCCGCGTCTGGGGCCTGGAGCTGACTGAGAAGGTCTTCTGGCAGGCTTTGCATTTGTAGCGCTGACTACCCGTGGAGGTGACACCAAACGACGAGTAGAAGGCTTTTCCCTGAGAAACCTCCGTCCCATGATTCCGACATGAAGTGACTGGGCAAGAAGGTGCTGGCTCAGCAGGTTCCAGAGCCTTCATCATGCGTGAAAGCTCCTCGAAGATGCCCTGGTTGCTCTTTAGCGGAAAGTGCTCACCACAGCCATTGCAGTGCCCCTGGGGAAAGCCTTTGGCTGAGGCTACGATCCGATAGGCATTCGTTCCTATGGCTGTTTTCTTGCCAATAGGCACGCCGAAATTGGAGCATTGCGGGTTCTTACAGTAGTTGACCTGGATTCCATGGAATTCATCCGGGGTGCGGCGCTTGTGCAGCCGAGGATGATCGGGGTGCAGATCCCCGTTGTTGGCTGGAGAGAGGGCAGTTGAGGGCTTGGAGGCATCGCCATCACCCGCAGAAGATTTTTTCTGCACAGCCAACCCCTGAAAAGACGAAGCGCACAGCCTCATTCAAGACCATGCGCTTCATTTTTTCAACAGATTAACCCAACGGCTTGCCTAGAAGGTGCCTTTTTTAGTGCGCCCGGCACGGGCGCACTCCTGGAGGTGCAAGTCCTCCCGTGAGCTGGCCACAGCGAACGAAGCGAAGCGCAACTGCGGAAGGGTGACCGACCGTGGGGAGGAAGCGTGGAGCGTAAACCGTGAGCCGATGAACAAGAATCGGATACGAGGCACTGCCAAGCAGGGCGAGCGGGCTAGAAGCCGCGAAGCTCTTGTGGCCAAGGCGAGGCGGTGTAAATCCGGCGGTTGTGCGGTGAAGGAGTGTGTTCTTACCCGGGGAGATCTCGCCTCATGTCTGAAAGGGCGACGTGGCAACACGGAGCGAGAAGTCAGCAGAAGCCATAGTAGCTGCTTGGTCAGGGCGAAGGGCTGAACGAGAAGGAGCGTCAAACGCCTTGTCGATGAGCGCTGTAACGCATCAGATGCCCGCGCCAGCGGGGCGGGTCGCGGAACGGGAAGGTGAAGCCTTACCGAATGCGATCAGCGATGAAACAGGGCTCCCGCGGCGAGAACCGGAGGGCGCAGGGCGAAGCCTGCTTGAGCAGGCGTTCGCACGAGAGAATATGCAGCGGGCATGGAAGCGCGTGAAGTCCAACAAGGGATCGGCAGGTGTGGACGGGCTGGATATTGCCCAGACCGCCGAACACCTGCGATGGGTGTGGCCGGAGCTTCGCCAGCAACTGCTGAGCGGCTCCTACCAACCACAACCCGTTCGTCGGGTAGGCATCCCGAAACCGGACGGCAGTGAGCGGGAACTGGGTATCCCCACCGTCACCGACCGTCTGATTCAACAGGCACTGCTGCAAGTGCTGCAACCTCTGATTGATCCCACCTTCAGCGAGCACAGCCACGGCTTCCGCCCGGGCCGCCGGGCCCACGATGCGGTGTTGGCTGCGCAACGCTATGCCCAACAGGGCCGCCACATCGTGGTGGATGTCGACCTATCGAAGTTCTTCGACCGGGTTAACCACGACATCCTGATCGACCGCCTGAAGAAGCGCATAAACGACCCCGGAGTCATCCGACTGGTGCGTGCGTATCTCAACGCGGGCATCATGGATGGCGGTGTGGTCATGGATCGGCATGAGGGCACGCCGCAAGGCGGGCCGTTGTCGCCGTTGCTGGCCAACGTTCTGCTGGACGAGGTGGATAAAGAGCTGGAACGTCGGGGGCACTGCTTCGCCCGTTACGCTGATGACTGCAACGTTTACGTTCGCAGTGAGAAGGCGGGAGAACGGGTGATGCGCCTGCTACGCCGGTGTTACAACAAACTGCGCTTGGTGATCAACGAATCCAAAAGTGCAGTCGCCAGCGTGTTCGGTCGCCAGTTCCTCGGCTATGCCCTGTGGCAAGGGAGGGGTGGAGACGTTCGACGGGCGGTATCCGCCAAGGCGTTACAGGCGTTCAAGCTCCGGATCAGGCAACTGACCCGGGGGTCAGGTGGTCGCAGCATGGCACAGGTGGTGGAGAAGCTCCGCAGTTACCTGCTCGGCTGGAAAGGGTACTTCAGGCTGGCACAAACGCCACGCATCTGGCGATCACTGGATGAGTGGATACGTCGCCGCCTGAGAATGCTCCACCTCCGGCACTGGCGACGGGGCAAGACGATCTACCGGGAGCTGACCCGCTTAGGCGCGAGTTCCTGGGTTGCGGAATCCGTGGCGGCGCTGAGCCGTCGCTGGTGGCATAACAGTCGCTCTGCCATCCATAATGTGCTGACCATTGCCTACTTCGATCGGTTGGGAGTGCCGAGACTCTCGTGAAACCTCAACTTCTCGAACCGCCCGGTGCGGACCCGCATGCCGGGTGGTGTGGGAGGGGCGGAACTTATTGGTTCCCCCCTATCCCGATATACCTCAAAGTACACGACTATACGGGAAAGAATCTGTCCATCAGTAGCTTAGCGATGTACCAGCACCCGGCAGCAGCTGGCAAAATCTCATAACCAAAATTCGCCGTGGAGTAAAATGTTGCTGCCGCACAGGCGAAATGAACACCTGTACGAATTCTCGACCAGATGATGACCTTATCCATCACCTCGGCGTTCACTTCATCAAACTGCAACCACTTTGGGTCCCATTCGGTGTGGCAGAAGGGGCAGATGCTCTTGATCACGTCCTCACCATTTGCTCGCCCTCTCCACACGCGAGGAATCATCATCTTGTGGCAGCACTTACACTCAACCTTATGTCGACTCATCACACACCTCACAAATCAGCTCATGGCTTTATCATCCCACACCTGTCGCGATACCCAAATCGCAGGCATGTGCATTCATGAGCCCCAGAAAAATCAAGTCAGTTCTTCCTGGTAGGGAGGCCACTGGTCTTTATGGTGTCGCTGATCATAAGGCTTGATTCGCTCCTCGCCACCTGCACCAAGAGAGCGGCAGGGCATAGGATGAAGGGGAGACTTGGCTGACTCTAATGGCCAACCTGATTGCGTTAGCATGGCCGCACCAATGGTGGCGCGGCCAATGGATTGCTCATTTCCTCCTGTTTGAACAGGCTGGCCAGGCGCAAGGGATGATCTTCCTGGCATCGTAGATGACAGGGTTTTTGCAGTGGCGACACTCCGACATTTTGACTTCTTGTGCTCGGTATCCCGCAGCAAGCAACCAGGCTTCAGACGCATCGAGCATTTCATCCTCGTTGATCTTGATGTGGGCGCAGATCTGCCTGTACTCAAAGAGGGCTCTTGAGAACGCGAATCCGTTGATCCGGCTTATGGGCTCACGGGCGAGCATCAGGTAAATAAGGATGAACAGCGTCGAGTGCATAGGCATACGGGTCAGAGCAGACGTATGAGTGCCAATGCGGCCACCGCTCTTGCGCATAACAGAATGCTCACGCCGCAGCTTACGGTGTAGTGAATTGACCTTCTCAGGCAAGCCTACGTGGGCCTCAACGAGTTTCGGGGTAACCCCGTCCATGAGAAGGTTTGTCGCGATCTTCTCAGCTCCCATCATTTCCATAGACCAATCACGCATGGTGCCTATGGCCTTAGGGTTGTTCTTGCTCAGGTACTTGTAGTCGCCGTAGATGATGCTGATGCAGTCCCGAAGTTTCGAGTCTGGCGATGTGGCTGACAGCTCAAGCGACTGAATGTTGCTTCGCAGCATCAGCGTGAACCGGCCACGATAGATCATGTTCAGGCGGCGCAGAAACGGCTCTGCCCTGAATAGGTCGTAGCCTTTGTTGTCAAACCCGATAGAGATCAAGGGGTTGACATTGTTGCGTTCAACGAATGCGATGGATTCCATGACCATGCTAAGGCTGATGGTCGCTCTCTCGAACACGTCATCATCGAGGCCACCGCGCCCGACCTCCATACTGCGATAGCCAATCCTGAAGAGGGAGACTGGCAGCTGGTCTAGGGCCGTGAGGTTTTGCCGGTTGAGCAATTGCAGGAACCTAAGATCCGAGGCGCTGATTCGTTGCTCGGTGAGAATGGCATGGAAATTCGATTCGCTCTCCAAAATGATTCGCCTCAGCGTCATCTGGATAAGCGCAGAATTTAGTGCATACATCAGCCCTAACCCCCATTGCGCTCTAGCCGCTGAAGCGCCCGCCAAATATTGAGTACATTCCTTGCGTACAGCCTAGCGTCGTCTTCTCTGCCAGGGTTCATTGTGTGGTACCCGCCTATTGATAGTTCAATGTCATCGCGCTTCATGGCTATAGCTTCGCAGAGA
>Ga0075033_1000508_pt1 | contig 22970 bp, 15 predicted proteins | sample SynthPrep_5_END__FD_72751 | JGI IMG/M metagenome (GOLD analysis project Ga0075033, IMG submission 72751) | Synthetic microbial communities from Ohio, USA - SynthPrep_5_END_DS10_MetaG | ecosystem: Engineered > Bioreactor > Aerobic > Activated sludge | place: USA: Ohio, Columbus | collected...
GCAGTTATATTGGCTGGTGCACTTAAGCCACCAGCCAACCGGCCAGGCCGAGCTGTTACTTCCTATTAGCCATGATTTTGTGCATCACTTTACTGTCAGTGAACGCAGTATCAATTTTGTGCGCCGCGGTGAAGCTCAGAGTGATATTTATCAGATTAGCTTAGGTGACTGGAGCCATCCAATAATGTGAGCTAGGCTTAAAACCTGCCCTAACACAACCAACAAAGGACGTAGGATGAAAAAGATATTAACCACTATCGCACTACTAATTAGCGGTGCCAGCAACGCCCAAACCGTAAAACTGGATATGGAGCCGGGTTTATGGCAACAAAGCTTTAAAATCAGCAGCCAAAGTGGCGAAATGGAACAAATGCTGCGAGAAGCACAGCAACAAATAGCCGCGTTACCAGAAGCCCAGCGGAAAATGATGGAGGAAATGCTAAAAGCACAAGGCATCAGTTTTGATGGGGTTAATGGCAGTGTGGAAGTCTGTGTCACGGAAGAAGAAATTGCCCAGGGCATGCTGCCTGATATGGATGAGTGCTCACAGCAGCTAACTCAGCTTGATAAAAACCGCTTTCAGTTTAGTTTTAGCTGCGCCACTGAACCACCGTCCAGCGGCAGTGGTGAAATCGTCTTTAGTGACCGAAAAAACTATCAGGGCAAAGCTAACTTTGTCACTGAAGTAAATGGCAAACAAGAGCCAATGCAGTTAGAGCAACAGGGCCGCTGGATAGGTGCCAATTGTAAGACACAGTAAAAATGAGAAAAAACTACTTTAAGTAACAGAACATCGTATTCAGCATATTATTTGTAAAATAATATGGATTTTAATTTGGATTTTGCTGGTAATTACGAAATAATAGCGTTCCTAATTTATTGACGGAACCTGCATGAAACGCTTTATCTATGCCGCTATGCTGTTTTGCGCTCCTGTATCCGCCAAATGGTGGATAGAAACGGATGAAATGACGGTAAAAGCAGACTTACAATTACTCTCTGACTACAGACTCGTAACTCAACCGCTCAATACTTACCCACTTATGTGGGCGGCTATCATCAAAGAATTACAATCACTCAAACCTGAGCAACTGAATACTGAACAAAATGCTGCGCTACAACGATTATTAGCATCATGGCAGCAAGACCAAAACACTAGCCTGAACTACCAACTTAACGCTGCCAGTAGTGAAAATCGTTTCTATAGTTTTGGCGATCACTATCGTGATAAAGCCTCTGCTCAGTTAAGTTATCAGTTTAGTAACACGCCCGTCCGATGGCCGGTATTAGTTTAACCCGCTTTTCCAGTGAGACCTCTGAGTTGCCCCTGCTTCGATATATAGGCCCTTGGACTTTTACGACTAATTTTAGCCAACTGGAAAGTGACAGGGCAATACCGGATGCAAAACTTTGGGCAGCCAGAGCAACAGCCAGACCACTATCAGGGTTGGAACTTGGTGTCTCCTGGTCGATGATGTGGGGCGGTGATGGCTACGGCAACAGCCTATCAGATTGGTGGGATGATTTGTTTAAAGGCGGTACCTTAGATGGTGCAGAAAATATGTTGGCCGGCTACGATATCCGCTGGTCTGGGGTTGCTGCAGGCATCCCTTATGGTTTATATGCTCAGGTTACTGCTGAGGATTTTCACCGTGAGAAAAAAAGACTTATCAATACCGCCTTTTTACTCGGTGCTGATATATATCTGGCCAGCCTGAATAGCCGCCTTTATCTGGAATATGCGGATACCAAGGTAGGCTGTCTTGAAGGCGACACCAATATTTACAATTGCTTGTATGAACATGGTTTTCACTTTGATGGCTACCGTTATCATGGCCAAAGTATCGGCAGTACCTACGATAATGATGCACTTACTATGGTGGCAGGTATCATTACTCCGCTGGCAACGAACTTAAGCTGGCACAATAAGCTACGCTGGTTACGGCTTAACATTGACGGCAGTGATGCTGCCGCGCCAGGTGGCAATACCGTATCGCCAAACCGCTATGAACAGCAATTGCAGTGGCAAAGCACCTATCAATTTCAACTACGCAACAGCAAGCTAAGCGTAACCACTGTATTGTCTTACCAGCGCTGGCCCGATTTGGATAAAGGTAACCGCTTTGAACCGGCGTTAGCTTTGTCCTGGGAGGGGCGCTTTTAGATTTATCTTCACATCATTTCAGCATCACCGGGCGCGAATAACTTGCGCCCGAATCGCTTATATCAAGCCGGTAGGGATTGCACTGAGTCCCGAATAATCAGAATAGGTTCAAATAGTTGCTGCACATGTTCGTTGTGATTATGGTATACCTTACTGAGTACCCATCGCGCCGCCATTTGGCCCATAGCACTAATGGGGTAATCGATAGTTGAGAGTTTTGGGTAGGTATAGTAGGCAAAATTTACATTATCAAAACCAATAACAGAAAAATGCTCTGGTACTGACAAGCCTTGTTCACGCGCAGCAGTCAGTGCCCCAGAAGCCATCTCGTCGTTAGCACAAACAAGAGCCGTAAAATGCTGACCAGTGGCAAGTAACACCGCTAAGCCTTTAGTACCGCCCGTTTCCCGAAAATCACCTTCATAAAAGAGTGCCGGATTAGCCACTAACTGATATTCCGCCAGCGCACGCTGATGCCCTTCATAACGTTCCTTAGCATCAGTTTTCCACATTGGGCCAGCGATATAAGCAATTTGCCGATGCCCCAATTGTAAAAGATGCTGAGTCGCCAGATAGCCCCCTAATTCATTGTTCAGGCTAATACAACGCTCGGCAATAGCTGGGATCTGACGATTTAATAGCACAAAGGGCGTATCACTTTGTGCTAGCTTAATCAAATAGTCATCGGTTACCGCTTCTACATGTAAAATCAACGCGTCACAGCTGCGACTAAGTAAAAACTCTATACCGTCTTGTTCCGTGCTGCGCTCGCTGTGACCTGCAGCAATAATCACATGCTTACCGGCAGCACGAAACTCCGCTTCGATGCCGGTTAACATTTCACCATAAAAAGGACCATGCAGTTCGGAAACCAAAATACCAATACTGTTTGAGCAATTAGATGCCAGCGATTGCGCCAGACTGTTTGGCCGATAGCCAAGCTGCTCCATCGCTGCCAGTACTTTTTTTCGGGTAGACTCCCGCACCGGCGTATTGTTATTCATCACCCGGGATACCGTTGCCAGCGATACCCCTGCCAGTTTTGATACCTCATAAATCGTTGCCATTTTTACACTTAGATCCTTGTTACATCGCAAACAAAATAATTATGTTATGGCACGCCGAGCCGTTAAATCATCGGCAATTTGCTGCACACGATGTTGCATTAGCGGGTAGCGACTCATGATCAAAGCCACCAATACAGACCCTAACGCTGGCAGTAAGGTAAAGCACAACAAAATACCGTACTGTGTCTCAACCGTTTGCATAACTGCCGGTTGATACTGATACCAGGCCAATAACCAGCCTGCCATAGCGCCGCCAAGTGCTAACCCCAATTTAATAAAAAACACTACCGATGAATACACCAGCCCGGTGATCCTAATACCATTTTTCCATTGACCGTAATCGACTACATCGGCCATCTTAGCCCATAACATGGGGGTGGCCATTTGCAAAAAGAAGCTCCAGGCAAAATGCATTGCTGTGGCTAACCCTAGTTGTTCAGGCCTTACAAAAAAACCGGCAGCACATATCAACGCCGCGATAAGCTGGAGTGCAATATAGGCTTTTACCTTATCAACTCGGGCGGCAACAAACTGAGCACAGGCACAACCGAGAATATTGCCCAACATGCCAATGGTCATAAAGGTGGTAACAAAGTCATCCTGCTGCAAATAATATTTTACGTAGTAAATAGCCAGCGTATTCCGTAATACCATACCGGTGAGCAAGACGAAAGCGGCCAGACTTAACACCCGCCAGGCGTCATTTTGCCACAGGGCCTGCATACTGCTTTTAAACGTTAACTGCTGAGCAACTGGCACAGGTACTCGTTCACGCGTACCTAAAAAACACAGCACAAATAGCACCACACCTAACAGACTCATAGCCGCTATGGTTAGCTGATAGCCTTTAGCCTGATCGCCCTGGCCAAACCAGGTCACTAAGGGCAAAGTACAAGCAGTAACCAGCAAGCCGCCCAACATACCAAAGACAAACCGATAAGACTGTACCGACACCCGCTCACTTGGATCAGCAGTAAGAGCCCCCCCCAAGGCGGAATAGGGAATATTAATGGCGGTATAAGCCAGCATCAGTAAGGTATAGGTGGTAAAGGCATACCATACCTTACCTTGTGGACTTAAATCTGGGGTAGTAAAAGCCAGTACACTAATTAAGCCAAACGGCAGCGCTAAATACAGCAAGTAGGGCCGGTATTGCCCAAACCGGCTGCGGGTTCTATCCGCAAAAGCGCCCATTAACGGATCAGTGATAGCGTCAATAATCCGTACTACCAAAAACAATGTGCCAACCACCGCCGGTGAAATACCAAAAATATCGGTATAAAAAAACGTTAAAAACAACATGACCGTTTGAAAAATAATATTGCTGGCGGTATCACCCAGCCCATAGGCAATTTTTTCTTTTTTGGTTAGCATTTATTCTTCAACCCTGTCCCGAGTTATTTATTATTTGGCGGCGCTATTATTATTTACGCCGCGCCTGCCATAATGCCTGTAACGCCTGCCCACTGGCTTTTAGTGTCCGCTGCTGGCTTGGGTAATCTACATAGACTATACCAAAACGTTTAGCATAACCTTCTGCCCATTCAAAGTTATCTAACAAGCTCCAGGCGAAATAACCACGTACATTTACCCCAGCCCGAATCGCGGAGTCGGTCGCTAGTAAGTGTTGCTGGTAATACGCTAGGCGTTCTGGATCATGCACCACACCATCCTGCCAGATATCCACAGTAGCAGCACCATTTTCTGTAATATACAGCGGTGGCAACGTATAGCGCTGCGACAACTGTAACAAAATTTCGGTTAAACCCTGCGGATAGATCTCCCAGCCCATATCAGTTAAAGGTGGCTTGGTAGGTTTTACGTCAGAAAACCAACCATCGCTACGCGCGGAAAATACAGTACGGGTATAATAATTTACCCCCAAAAAATCTAATGGCTGGGCGATAATTTCCAGATCACCCGGCAATACCTGCGGCCATTCTGCCTCGCTAAGTTGCGCTGATAAATCTGGGTAGCACCCCTCTAGCAATGGCTGTAAATACCATTGGTTGTGATATTGATCAGCGAGCTTAGCCGCTTCGATATCTGCAACCGCTGTAGTCGCAGGATAACAAGGACTAAAATTAAGCACTATGCCATGCAGTGCACCGGGGCAGTTGTGCCGCAAAATAGGCATTGCCAGACCATGAGCCAGCAATAAATGATGCGCAACCTGCCGTCCTTGCTGTCGGTTTTGTATCCCCGGTGCGTGAATACCGGCTTCATAACCCAGATAAGCGCTACAAAAAGGCTCATTTAAGGTGGCGTAGGAATAGACTCTGTCAGCAAAAGCCTGGCTAACCACCTCCGCATAGCGGGCAAAATAATAAGCAGTATCGCGGTTTAGCCAGCCGCCTCTATCTTGTAAATACTGGGGTAAGTCCCAGTGATATAGCGTAACAAAGGCTTTAATATTACGTGCTTTTAGCTCATCCAGTAATTGGCAGTAAAAGGCGAGACCTTGCTGATTAATGCTGCCATCGGCACGGATAATCCGCCCCCAGGACACTGAAAAGCGATAAGCATCTACCCCAAGGCTGGCAATCAACTCCAGATCTGCTCGCCAGCGATTGATATGATCGCACGCTATCTGGCCGTTAGAGCCATCTTTAATTCTACCGGGTTGAGCACAAAAGGTATCCCAGATACAGGGCTCACGCTCTGCAGCTGCCCCTTCAATTTGAAAAGCGGCCGTAGCCACGCCAAAGATAAAGTCATCTTGCAGCAGAGCCGAATCTGCGGGTAATAAAATCTTACTCATAGCGATTTTTTTTGCCTTGTTCTTGTTGCCCGATGCTGAAAAATATTGCGATCAGCAGCAGGTATGCTATAAATGAAAGCGCTTACATTTATACTAGACGCGGCAACTAAAGACGTCAATTAAAAACCAGAAATGACAAGGGAACCTTTATGGCAGCAACACCAATGAGCTCACCCGCCAGCAGTGAACCACTGAGCGGGCAGGGTAACTACCGCTTTGCATTAACCGCCCTAACCTCGCTATTTTTTATGTGGGGCTTTATTACCTGTCTAAACGACATCCTGATCCCCTATTTAAAATTATTATTCGACTTAAACTACACGCAGGCAATGCTGATCCAGTTTTGCTTTTTTGGTGCCTATTTTGTGGTTTCGGTGCCGGCGGGGGTGTTAGTCAGCCGTATTGGCTATAAAGCCGGTATCGTCACCGGCCTGTTGATTGCCGGCGCAGGCTGCCTATTGTTTGTGCCTGCCGCCGCCATGCATGTATATGCCATGTTTTTATTGGCGCTGTTTGTACTCGCCTCGGGTATTACCATTTTGCAGGTTGCCGCCAACCCGTACGTTAGTGTACTGGGCAAGCCTGAAACCGCGTCTAGCCGCTTAACCATGACCCAAGCTTTTAATTCCCTTGGCACTACTCTGGCACCGTTAATCGGTGCCTGGCTGATTTTTGGCGGCATGGAGGCTCCAGAGCCTGTGGCCGGTGCCGTTACCGAGTCTACCGTACAACTTCCTTATGTCATGTTAGCCGTATGCCTGGTACTTATGGCAGTAATTTTCGCTTGGTTAAAACTCCCCGCTATGGGCAAGAAAGACCCCGCAGCTGCACTGCCGCTAGGAGGCGAAGCCTGGAGGCAGCGCCATTTACTACTGGGTGCCTTGGGTATTTTTATGTATGTAGGCGCTGAAGTGGGTATTGGTAGCTTTTTAGCGATCTACCTCTCGATGCCAGAAATTGGTGACATGACCACGGCCGCCGCCTCGCACTATATTTCGGTGTACTTTTTGGGTGCTATGATCGGCCGCTTTATTGGTGCCGTGGTGATGCAAAAAATCAATCCCGGTAAAGTATTGGCCTTTAATGCCATGATGGCCGTGCTATTACTGGCACTCACCATATTGTCTTCAGGCAAGTTGGCGATGTGGTCACTGCTATTAGTTGGGCTGTGCAACTCTATTATGTTTCCCACTATTTTCAGCCTGGCAATCCACGGTTTAAAGCAATACACCAGCCAAGGCTCAGGCATCTTATGTTTAGCCATTGTCGGCGGCGCTATTTTACCGCTGCTACAGGGCGTACTAGCCGACCAAATTGGCGTACAACATGCCTTTTTCCTGCCGTTACTTTGCTATCTCTATATTGCTTATTATGGTCTGCGTGGCTGTATACCGCAGGCGGTTACTATTGCTAAGGATAAATTATGAAACACACCCTGCCACTTAATCGGCCAGCACTGATGCTTACATTAGCTAGCAGCTTATTGTTGGCTGGCTGTGACAAAGCCGCCACCCCACCCACCAATGAACAAACCACCATTTGGCCAGCGCTAAACTTCCCTGTAGCACAAGATCCAGCCATGGAGCAAGCCATCACCGAGCTGATGACCAGCATGACGTTAGAGCAAAAGATTGCGCAAATGATCCAACCTGAAATTCGTGATATTACCGTTGAGGATATGCGCAAATATGGCTTTGGCTCTTACCTAAATGGTGGCGGCGCATTTCCAAACGACAATAAATACGCTACACCCGCCGACTGGATAGCTCTGGCAGAGGCGATGTATCAGGCATCTATTGACGACAGCCTTGATGGCAGCAAAATCCCCACCATGTGGGGCACCGATGCCGTACATGGCCATAACAACGTGATTGGCGCCACCATTTTTCCACATAATATTGGCTTAGGAGCGGCCAATAACCCCGCTTTAATTGAGCAGATTGCTGAAGCCACCGCACGTGAAGTGATGGCGACGGGTATTGACTGGGTGTTTGCCCCCACGGTAGCCGTAGTACGCGATGATCGCTGGGGCCGCACTTATGAAAGTTACTCTGAAAATCCAACGATAGTACACGATTACGCTGCCGCGATTGTACGTGGTTTACAAGGCTCAGCTGATGGCGATTTCCTGAGCGAGCGCCGGGTTATCAGCACAGTAAAGCACTTTGTGGGCGATGGTGGTACCACAGGCGGTATTGATCAGGGCAATACGGAAGTCAGCGAAGCTGAGCTCTATCATATCCATGCGCAAGGTTATGTCGGCGGCTTACAAGCAGGTGCACAAACCGTAATGGCCTCATTTAACAGTTGGAATGGCAGTAAGTTGCACGGCGATCGCTACCTGTTAACTGAAGTATTAAAGGAGCGAATGGGCTTTGATGGTTTTGTTGTGGGCGACTGGAACGGCCACGGCCAAATTCCGGGCTGTACCAATGAGAACTGCCCACAAGCCGCTAATGCTGGTTTAGATGTATATATGGTGCCTACGCAAGCCTGGAAACCACTGTATTACAACTTAATTGCGCAAGTAAAACAGGGCGTCATTGCAGAACAACGCATTGATGATGCAGTACGCCGTATCTTACGGGTTAAAAAGCGCGCCGGTTTATTCGATAAACCCAGCCCAGCCCAGCGTCCGCTAGCTGGCCGGACTGAGCTAATTGGTGCAGCAGAACACCGGGCTGTAGCACGCGAGGCAGTACGCCAATCTTTAGTGCTGCTAAAAAACAACCAGCAACTGCTGCCACTAAAACCACAACAGCATATTCTGATGGCGGGTTCGGGTGCCGACAATATAGGCCAACAAGCAGGCGGCTGGACCATTAGCTGGCAAGGCACCGGTAACACCAATGCCGATTTCCCGGGTGGCACTTCTATTTATGCAGGTATTCGTAAACAAGTTACTGCAGTAGGGGGCAGTGTTGAGCTGTCGGTAGCAGGTAGCTTCCAGCAAAAACCTGATGTCGCTATTGTGGTGTTTGGCGAAGAACCTTACGCCGAAGGTAATGGCGATCTGGATAATCTGGAATATCAGCGCAGCAATAAAACCGATTTAGCCTTGCTAAAACAACTTAAGGCACAAGGTATTCCGGTGGTATCGCTGTTTATCAGCGGCCGCCCTATGTGGGTAAACCCAGAGCTCAATGCGTCAGACGCCTTTGTCGCTATTTGGCTGCCCGGTAGCGAGGGTGCAGGGGTGGCAGATGTTATTTTAGCGGATGCTAACGGCAAGCCACAGTATGATTTTAGCGGTAAGCTCTCATTTTCCTGGCCAGCTACACCACAACAAACCGCTGTGAATATAGGTGATACCGACTATGCTCCATTATTACCTTTTGGCTTTGGTTTACGTTACGGCGACAATAATGTATTGGCGAATGACTTATCCGAAGACAGTAGTGACGCCACAAATCCGCAAGAATTAGTGATCTTTGAGCGAGCGCCGCGTGCCCCATGGCAACTAAGCCTGCACAGTGGCAACGACAGTATTGCCGTAAGCAGTAGTGTGCAACAACTAGGTAGTATCAGTAGCAGAACCTTCGACAATCAGGTGCAGGAAGACGCCCGCCGCTTTGAGTTTGCCGGTACAGCAACTGCTAGCTTTAGTTTTGGCAGTGCCTTTCCACGTGATCTGCGCGCCTTTGCCGGTGCCGATAGCCAGCTAGTTGTGCAACTCCAGCGTAGCGGCCCCGTACCAGACTCGGTATTGCTCGGTATGGCCTGTGGTGCCGATTGTCAGGCCAGTCAGAATATTGCCCCAGCGCTAGCCGCCATGCCAGAAGGTGAATGGCAAACACTGCATATCAGCTTAAGCTGCCTGCAACAGCAGGGCCTGAATTTAGCGCAGGTGTTTAACGTGTTAACACTAGAAAGCAGAGGTGCGCTGAATATCAGCCTGGCAGATGCCAGAATCAATTCAACCACGGGTAGTAAAGCACTGGCTTGCCAATAATATCTGCTAGCTTATTTACACAGGGCGCCTGCTGGCGTCCTTTTTACTTTCTTTGATACAGTTAAGGAATGCACCAGCGGTCTGAAAACCGATATTGTCATCGATGTGCTGTGATATTTCGTTAAATCCAAAACAAAAAAATGCCCGACTAGCGGGCATAAAACAACAAGTAGAAAGGCTTTATCAGAAGCGGTAACGAGCGCCTAAGATATAACGCGGGCCATACTGCCGGGCAAACAAAAACTGCTCTTCGTAGCGGCCATAACCTTGTTCGGTTTCGTTGGTAAGGTTTATCCCTTCAAAAAACACCGTAAAGTTCTCTGTTATGTCTTTGTTAATACTGATATCCCACTGCGCATAAGATTTCGCAAATTGCGGTGGGGCATCTGACGAACCCTGGCCTTGACCAACACCCAATAAGTAACTATCGCGCCAAGCGTAAGTTAACTTAATAGACCAACCAAACTGCTCATAAAACAATTGTAAGTTGGCCGAGTTACTTAACCCTACTAATGGTGATTGTTGAGTTAAACTGTCGACGTCAAACTCTACATCGCCATCCACCCAGGTACCATTAATACCAAAACCAAAACCGGTTTCGCCCAACATATGCTGCCACGCTGCTTCAATACCCTGTACTTTTTTGGTATCGCTGTTTTGTGGTTGCGAGATACTCCAAACAATTAGCGGATCCGTACTGTTAGGTTCGATCTTACCATTGGCGTCACCGTGGCCATTGGCCAGTAATTGATTATAAATGGCAGTGTCGGTGGCTTGCTCGCCTCTGGCCAGAAGATCGGCAACCGCTTGCTGATAACGTGGGCCATTTAAAATATCGTGCAAACCGTCAATGGTAATATCGGTAATGGTATTACTGATAAAGTTATCGACACTTTTATGGAAGTAACCAATAGCGGCATAACTAGCCGGCGCATAGTAATACTCTAAACTAAGATCTAAGTTAGTTGATTCAAAGGGCTGTAAGTTAGTATTCCCCTGACCACCACTACGCGAACCCGGCTTGGGGCTACCACTTAAACTACGGCCACCACCTAAGTTGCCTAAGGGCGCACGGGCAATCGTTTTTCCGTAAGAAAACCGGCTTACCAGATCATCCGTTAAATCTATTCGTAAATCCATCATCGGTAATAGCATGTTGTGCGAACCGGTTAAGGTTAGGAAATTAATATCTCCTCCCTCATATTCCGTAATCCACTCAGATGGACTTACCCAATTAACTTGCCGCTCTACGTCTTGCCGCACTGAACTGGTGACGTCAGTTCGTTCATATCTCACCCCGACATTAAGCTGTACCGGGAAATTAGCCACATCGAACTCCCAAGCAGACTGCAAGTAAATACTGTCAGTGACCTCTTGCACTGAACTTTGTCCAACAGTGCCATACGGATTATAAGGATCTGGCAAATAGGCATTGTCGCCAAGTAAGGTTTCAGTTAAATAAGCCGTTTGCCGGGCCACTGCCTCGTCAAAATCATAGGTGTAGTAATAGTTAGACACTAAACCCTTGCCGCCACCCGAAAATTGATCAAGAAAATTCCCGGTATCTTTGCGTGTGAACATACTGTCTGGGAAAATAAAGGTGTAGCTCGGGTTGAAGCCCGGACCGCCACGCAAACCACTCCAGGCATTAGTGCCCCCCATAGTTTGATCAGTACGCGCAATACCGCCTTTAACCGACACTAACGGGATTTTAAATACGGTATTATACCAGGTGCTGTCTAGCTGGAACTGTTGCACTTCTGACTCACCCGGCGCGTGGAAAAACTGGCTAAAGTTCGAGTCTATTTCACTCGGGCGCAGCTCATTAGTGCCATTTCGCCAAAGAATGTAGGATTGTGGGATATCGCCAGTACGATAATCGTAAATTTTAGTGATTAACTGATCTGAACCTAAAATAATTTGACCCGTGTTACCGCTACCCTTATCGGCACCATTATCTGGCTTGTTGTTAGAATCATGCGCATCAAAGCTAACTTGCCAGTTATCTGTCAGCTGCCATGCCATATTAAAGCCGATAGAAGCGGCTTTAACCTCAGTGGTGCCTCTATTAGCGGTAAAAGAGCCGTCATCACCGCCGATATCGGCGAAGATAGCAGTACCGCGTTCGTCCAGTTCATAGGCATTAATATTGGCACCAAAATTATTCCAAATGCCCCAACCAATGCTCTGCGATCCTACAATGGAACGGCTCGCGGTATAATCTACCGTAAAGGTTAGATCATCTGTTGCCGCATATTGCAACGTCAATTGACCATTGGTTCTTTCCCGCTGGAAATCAGCAATTTCATAATTCATATCTTTTGGAAAAAACGCTGGGCCTATTTTGTTACCTTGCGCATCAGTTGGCCGGGCGTCGATCACTTTGGAGGGATCTAATACGGGCAGCCGGTTACCCGTGTTGGTATCCTGCACCTGCCAACCTTGAATATTCGCCTGCTGAATTTGGAAATCCCGCCGCGCATGTGAAAACGATAATGCTACCCCCAAACGATCATCAGCAAAGGTGTTGCTGTACACCGTAGCAAATTCTGGGGTGATATCTTCACCCGCTTCATTTGAACTATCATGCACCGCCTTGCCCATCAAGGAGAAACGCTCTCCCGGGCTAGACAACGGCTTAGCCGTCACAATATTAACAGTTGCGCCCAAACCGCCACTGGGGTTTTCTGCCCGGGCGGTTTTATAAACCTCAAGCGCACTAACACCTTCCGATGACAGATTTTCCAGATTAAAAGAACGGGTAAAGCCGGTACCCGGCATTTGCCGACCGTTTAAGGTGATAAGGTTAAACTCAGGGCCAAAACCCCGTACGGTAATTTGACTACCTTCACCGTTGACACGGCTTACCGACACCCCGGTGATCCGTTGTAGCGACTCAGCCAAATTGGTATCTGGGAATTTACCCATTTCCTCAGCTGAAATCGCATCTACTACGCCAGAGCTTTCGCGTTTTACATCCATAGAACGTGCTAAACTACCGCGAATACCTTTCACTTCAATAATTTCAACTTGGGGTTCGGCAGCCGTATTATCCTGCGCCTGCAATGGCAGCATTAACCCGGTAGTCAGCACCACTGACACTGCCGCCGCTACCCGGCTTTTTGTAAAAGTTGTTGTTTTCATAATGATCCTACTCTTGTCACGCCGCATTAATTATTAGAAATTTCAACGTTATCAATTTGGTAAACCGCGCCCTGGCCAGTGCCCCAAGCTGGGAATACCATTAATACATTGATATCACTAATATCCAGACCCGCATCAAACAAGCTTTGCAGCGAAAAACGATAACGTTGCCATTCGCCTGTTACCGGGGCTTGATCGTTATTACCTGCAGCTAGCGGTAACTCTACAGCGGTAGCGGCGCCACTAGATTCAATTTTAAATAACCAAGTGCTATTGGAGTTTGATGGTGCAGTTACCACGCGCAGATCAAAGCTGACACTACCATTGGCCAGTATGGCCGAAGCATCAAAAGCAGCATCGTCGTTAGCTTCAAAACCTAACACGGTTTCTGCTGAGCCAAAAATCTCAAACTGGGCGACCTTGCCATAAGGCGCTTCAGCATCGACCACCTGAGGTACTGAACCGGCACAGCAGTCCCACAGGTTCCAGCCTGCATTTACTGCATCACGGAAAATGGTAATTTCACTGTTATTGGCATTAGGATTAAAAATACGCACGTCGTGCATACGGAATACCGCACCCGAGCCGGTATCCCAAGCTGGAAATACCATCAAGACATCAATCGCACTAATATCTAAGCCTGCATCAAATAACGACTGCACACTAAAGGTATAGGTTGCCCATTGGCCAGTAACTGGTGCTTGCCCACCATTACCTGCGCTTAATGGCAGCTCTACAGCAGAATCGCCACCTGCCGCTTCAATTTTGAACATCCAGGTGGAACTTGCATTAGCCGGCGCATTTACCACTTTTACCGAGAATTGCACAATGCCATCAGCCAGTAACGCGGCCGCATCAAACCCATTACCGCCACCTAAAGGTGCGCGATTGTTAAAGCCCAGCACAGTAGGCGTTGCACCAACACTAAACTCAGCCGTTAGAGTATTGAGTTCTTCATCTAATACTTCTATAGGTGTACTGCCACCACAACAATCCCACATTGGCCAATCGGTATTGCCACCATTATTAAAAATCACCAACTCAGGAAACTCTGCCGGTTGGGCAATTTTTACGTTATCTACCCGATAGACAGCACCGTTACCGGTATCCCAGGCAGGGAAAATCATAATGGCGTCAATAGCCGATAAATCTAAACCGGCTTCATCAAGCATGTTTAGCGGGAAAGTATAGGTTTGCCATGCACCCGTAACTGGCACGACACCCTCTGAACTGGCGGTAATAGGTAATTCAACGAAGGTGGTGTTTTCGTTGCTTTCTACTTTAAATATCCAAGTAGACGCCGAGTTACTTGGCGGCGAAACAACTTGCATATCAAAGCTAATGCTACCACGCTCAATAAGTGGCGAAGCATCAAAAGGAGAAGGTGTGCCAGCAGCATCAGTAATAAAAGCCGAGCGGGTAATAAAACCATTCACCGTGGGCTGTGGACCGACTAAAAACTCATAAACCTGGCCGCGTGTTGCATCTTCTACTAATGCCGGCGTAGAACCACCACAGCAATCCCATGCTGGCCAATTTGGATTTGGCGTGCCGTCAAAAATGGTAAGGTTTTGTGCTATACCAGTAGACGGTGGTGACGGGATAGGCGCTTCACCCGTGACTAAGGTTTCAGCATCTAAATAGCCTGCACGTATGGTTTCACAACCTTTGCCATTGTTTGGATTCGCCTGGCATTCATACACCCGCACCCAGTCCACTTCGAAGGTTTGGCCATTGGCAAAGGCTTCTGCATCAATACCCAGATTATTAACGTTCTCTGGCCAATTGCCGCCAACGGCTAGGTTAAGAATTAAATAAAACCGCTGGTCAAAAGGGGCAGCGTTCCACTGTGTTTCTAATTTTCCGGTAACCTGGTTAAAGTACTCCGCAAACCAACCGCGATGGCTTAAACCAATTAATTCACCACGGCTATTGGTGCGTACTCGCGAGGCTTGCTGCGTTTGATATAAGTAGTCATTAACATACCAGCGGATCTCACCTTCTTGCCATTCAATGGCGTAGGTATTAAAGCTATCTGCTGGATTAGCGCCCGCAGGTAAGGTATAGGATTTACCACTGTTCGAGTTATTTGGCCATTCGCGCCCATAATGCAAGGTACCATGTACACTCGCTTCTACATTGCCTTCGGCATCAACCGTTTTTAAATTAACCGCTTCAAAAATGTCAATTTCACCCGACTTAGGCCAGCCGCCGTAAACTTCATCAGTTGGCATCATCCAAATTGCAGGCCACGAGCCTTGACCCGAAGGTGCTTTAGCGCGTACTTCAATGCGACCATATTTCCAGTCGCCCTGATATTTAGTATTTAAACGTGCAGAGGTGTATGGCTGCGGGGCTCCATCGGCTGCCGGCCTGGCCACAATTTTTAGGGTGCCTTCAGACACAAAGGCATTTTCAGCACTGTCGGTGTAACATTGTTTTTCTTGATTACCGCCACCGCGACAGTCGACCTCAAAGGTCCACTTGCGCTGATCAATACTGCTACCTGCAAATTCATCACTCCATACTAGCTTCCAGTCGCTAACTGGTACTGTGGGATCTACCGCCGTATAATCGGAGTTAGTATTTACGTCGCCACCACAGCCGCTTAACCCTACCGCCAGTAACAGCGCGGTCAGGGGTTTTGCTTTTATCGTTATTTTAGTCATACCCTGAGTTCCTGTTGATTACCTTGTCACGCCAGCGATGGCAGGAATGCACACCGCCCAACAAAATGTAAGCGCTTACATAAGGTAGAACAATAACTGAATGCCGTCAATGTACTCAACAGGAAAAGGCGAAAAATTAAACACAGCTAGGTTATATTTTCATTTACCGGAATTAAAAATCTAATAACGACATGATGGATTCGTTAGAGAAGCACGTTAACACCGCTCGGAGGCAATACAGTCGGGGGATTTTGCTGAGGCGGGGTTTTAGTTGCATGATACACCGCAATAGCTTTATTCAACTCAACCATAAAATCAGGCTCAGCTGCCAGAAAGGTTTTACTGATATAAATAGCAAAAGGCAGTTCGCGCTCAACGTTAAACTGGTAATCTGCTAAAAGATAGCCATTTTCGCGGATCACAGTAAGCGCAGTTTGCTCTGGCAACATAATAGCATCAACCCGACGACCATTTAATAAGCGGAACAGATCGCGAATGTTGTTTGGCCCCCCGGCAACCCGATAGCCTTGAGCTTTCAACCAAAGATAAATATTGCTATTAATTTGTGCTGAAACAACAGCATTAGTTTGAAACTTTTCACTGCCCGGAATAAGCTTTTGTTGTTGCGTTAACCACACCCAAGTCCAGCGGGTTGTGCTTACCGGATCAGAAAAACCGCCATACGGTTCCGTTCTGCATTTTCTGAGGCTAAAAATAGCCCATCGATCACATTATTCTGTAAATCCAGCACCGCTCGGCCATAATTTGGCACTAGAGAAATCTCAAATTCACGCTGCAGCAGTTGCATAATAAACACGAAGGCGTCATAACCTTCACCTTGGTACTTACCATCCTGTACATAGGTATACGGCGGATACTCCGGCATGGCCATGCGTAAAACGGGTTTTTCTGCCGCCATTAGGCCCACAGCAATAAAACAACAAAAAAGCAGTAACAGCCGCATCAATACATCAACCCTTGGCTACTCATTACCTAATCAGTCTAGTTGATTAATCGCTATTCGGGTAGTTCAACAAACCTGACTAAACGTAATATTGATCAAGACCCTAAGCTATTACCTAAAGCCATGTTATGTTGTGTAATACATAAACGCTTTTAGTTGAAAACTGAACTGATATGAGCGGTGCATTTTTTTTCGGTGACTGGCAGGTAGACCCTGCTGCCAATACCTTACGCAAAGGTAAACAACAACAGCAACTAGAACCCAAGGCAATGGATGTACTACTATGGCTATGCCAGCACGCTGGCGAGGTAGTAACTACCGAAGACATTGTAAACCACTGCTGGCCCAATACCGACACCGGCGATAACCCGCTACATAAAACGCTGGCGCAATTACGCAAAGCGCTGGGAGACAGCGCTACCCAACCCATTTATATAGAAACCATTCGTAAACGAGGCTACCGCACCCTTGCCGAAGTACGTTTCCCATTAGGGCAAGAGCAAAGCGTTAGTGAGCACAGCTGGCAACAAGGCTCGCCATTTCCGGGTTTAGCCGCTTATGATGCCCGCTATGCCAGTGTATTTTTTGGTCGTGGCGCGCAAATTACCACCTTACTGGAGCGTATTGCCCAGCAAGTAAAATATGGCCGAGCCTTTTGCTTATTGCTGGGGCCAAGCGGCAGTGGCAAGTCATCCTTAGTTAATGCGGGCGTTATGCCTAACCTGATGCAAACTGGTGGCTATAACGGCATCACAGTGCTGTCGTTTACCAGCCTGGATCTAGCCGATGTAGCACCAAAGCAACTACTTCTTAACTTAGCTGGAGCCTTGCTCGATTGGGAACTCAATGACAACCCGGTTTTTGACGGATATAGCGCAGAGCAATTAGCTGGCGCACTGACCAACAACCCAGCACAAGTGATTACCACCTTAAGTAAGTTACTTAACAATACCCACCAAAGCTTAAAGCGCTTTGCACTCTTTGTTGATCGTTTGGAAGTTCTACTCTCTTCACCGCTGTTTGCTGAAAACGAACGAAGCCAGTTTATCTCTTTATTAGAGCAGCTTGCGACCAGCGAAACGGTGCTGGTGTTAAGTGCTTGTCGCAATGAATTTTACCCGCTGTTGGTAGACTATCCGAGCTTAATGGCAGGTAAAGCGAAAGGCGCTCATTTCGATCTGGCGGCCCCCAATAGAGCCGATTTACTGCAAATGATCCGCCTGCCAGCATTGGCTGCCGGGCTAAGTTTTGACATTGATCCCGACAGCGCCATGCCACTGGACGAAACCCTGTGCAGTGAAGCCGCCAGCAACCCCGATGCTTTGCCCATGTTGCAATACACCTTACAACAACTGTATTTGCAACGCAGCAGCGACAATAAATTACAGGTGTCGGTATATAAGAAACTGGGCGGTATAGAAGGCGCTATTGGCAAAAATGCCGAACAAGCAATCAGCATCTTAACGGAAACTGAGCAAGCCAGTTTGCCAGCGGTTCTCTCCTTGTTGGTGACACTACGTGAAGACGAGCAAAGTATCACCAGCCGCAGCGCCCGCTTTAGCCAGCTAAGTACTGACGCCGAACGTACGCTGGTGCAAACCTTGATAGAGCAGCGTTTATTTGTATCGCACTTACAGCAAGGTGAACCCTGCTTTAGTGTGGCGCATGAGGCTTTACTGCGGCGCTGGCCTCGCGCCACCGCCTGGATTAGCGAACACCACGATAGCCTAAGCATTAAAAGCCGCCTGCTGCATTTACAACAACGCTGGCAAGCAGAGCAATATAATAGCGCCTATTTACTGGCGGCAGGTAAACCACTGCAAGAAGCATTAAAGCTGAAGCAAAATCCGTTATTTCAGTTAGATACTGCCGAACTGGCTTTTATTAACGCCTCAGCGCAAAAAGCCCAGCAAAAACGCTGGTTACGCCATGGCACCATAGCCGCACTGTGTTTATTAACCATTACGGCCTTTACCATGAGTATCAAAAGCTTTAATGCCGAACAACAAGCACAGCAAAAACGGCTGGCCGCCGAAAACCTGCTAGGCTTTATGGTGGGTGAATTTGCCGACAAGCTACGCAGTATCGGCCGCATGGATTTACTGGACGGTATTAGCAATAAAGCGCTGGAGTATTTTACCGACTTTAGTAACAGTAGTACTCTACAAAGCATCGAAGCCCGTTTACAACATGGCCAAACCTTGGAGGCAATGGGCGAGGTAGCCTATTCGCGCGGTAAAACCGACGAAGCTACCGCTGCCTTGCAAGCCGCCAGAATACAGTTAGAGGCAGTATTGGCGCAGCAACCGAACAATCTAGAGTTGTTAAAAACCCTGGGCGCTAACGCCTTCTGGCTGGGGCAAATACACTACGACGCTAGTGACTGGCAGGCTACCCAACCCGAGTTTAAGCGGTATTACCAGTACAGCGAACGCATGTATGAACTGGAACCGAATAATCTCGATGCCATTATGGAATTATCATACGCCACTAATTCATTAGGTTCACTGGCGATGAAGCAGCAGCAATTTGATGTAGCGCGAAAGAACTTCGAAGAGTCGTTGCGGCTTAAATTATTGGCGCAGGAACAACAACCTGATAGTGGCCGTTTACTTGCCGATATTGCTGATACACGCTCTTGGCTAGCAAGTGCAACATTAGCTGAAGGAGATGTATATTTAGCAATAGAGATTCATCAACAGCTGCAGGCCGAATTAATAAAAAAAGCAACAAATCCAGAGCCATATTTACTTGATATACTGTCTAGTAGCTATCAAATACTCGCAGACTTACTAAGTTATCAAGGGAAAACGGCAGAAGCTCAAATAATGTCCAAACAAGGATATCGAGCTTTATCTCAAGCGATAGAGCAAGACCCTGAGAACAGTATATGGCAAAGAAGAAAGTATTTTCACTACTTTCACGCTCTGAATATGCCATCAAGTTCGAATGTAACGCAGGTTGAACATAATCTAAAGCTATTAACTGAGACGCTAAATGCTGAAAAAATATTGCTTTCAGACACTAATCATAGAGACATTCAAGGAAGGCTTTTTCTCACCACTGCCAATCAGTTTCAGGCAATTGCGGAATTTTCGCTCAGTAAGAAATACGCCGAATTAGCCTATACTGTTTTTACAGAACTAACATCACAATCCCCACAAAACCAAGCTTATATTGTAAATTTATCAGATAGCCAGTTGTTACAGGCAAAGGCCTTAATTATAGCCAATCAACTGGATTTAGCTATGCCACTCTGTTCGCAAGCTAAGCGTCGTTTATCCGTTATCACTGCAAGCAACAGAGATCCACGATACACCATTACTTACGCTAAAGCGCTTGATTGCTTAGGTGAGCTAGAAAACCACCCTAAACTAATTACAATGCTGCTGCAAAATGACATAGTAAATTATAATTTTTAACTCCCAATCAAAAGGAAATACGTTATGCCTGATACAAGAGCCTCAGAGATAATTAAAGTAGTGGTGACCCTGGAAAACAGTGAACCGGTATTTAGTTACCAAACGGCTAGCTGCGAACCTTTGCCAAACGGTGATATTACTATTACTGAGGCAAGTACCATTACCTATCAGCTGATTGATAATACAGGAAAAGACTTAAGGTTTATTGGTGTCGGCTTTGTTACGCCCTTTGATGGTATTATTGATGCAGTCACCGTGAGTAGCGATGGTCAGTATGTTCAAATGCTGGATATGGACCAGACAGCTGGTACCACAAAATTTCAATTTGTGCTAACCAATAGCACAAATACCTTGATGGTATTAAGCCCAGATCCGCAAGTTAAGAACGAGCCACAATAGCTCAAAAAAAGAACAAAGACTGTGAATTTTGACGCTAAGCCTCGCAAGGGGCTTTTACTCAAACCAGCAGCCTATATTTGCCGCGTGATTTCTAGGTAATTGCTCTGCTGGCTACTGCTTTGGTATTTCGCAACAGACTAACTACTAGCAAATAATTGCTAGTAGTTAGTCAAAATTACCGAGTACATTTACAGTTTCTCGCTTATAAAACCCTTAAAGCACTATTTTTTAGTATAAAAATCAACAGCATAAATCGTAAGGTTATCGGAAGGTTATTGTATGCCTTACCCGCTAAAGTGACTACTAGCAAAACCACTTTAGCGAGATAACCTGATGAGCACTGCACCCTTTAAAAACAACTTGCAGCCACAAGCGTTAAACGACGATACCAACTGGTCGCAAAATATTGTGGACAGCAGTGCCTCAGGTCTTAGTATTAGCAGCTTTATTCAGTATCTGGCCGAAGCCGTTTTAATTGTTAGCCCTGAGGGGGTAATTGAATGCGCTAACGCCAAAGCTGCCTTACTACTTAACTGTGTAGATCAGCCTTTAATTGGCCAATCATGGCCACCGTTCTTGCTCGACCGTTGTCAGCAGCAATATCAGGGGTTGGTAAAAATGGTAGCTAAACGCGTGCTCTCGCTGCAAGCCGGACCTACAGAAATGGCCATAACCTGTGCTAATGGCGAGCTAAAAGATATTGAGTTATCGGTATCTTTTTTACCCGAACCACAAGCGAGGCTGGTCCTAATTTTACGTGATTTAACGCGCCATAAAGCCGAATTTGAACAACTGCGCCGCCAAGCCGCAACGGATGCTTTAACTGGGCTGGCTAATCGTCGTAGCTTTGATGAGCAGTTAAGCCATCATTGGCAGCAATGCACCGCAGCCAAACGGCCACTGAGTGTGGTAATTATTGATATCGACTTTTTTAAACAGTTTAACGACAGCTATGGCCATATTCAGGGCGATTCCTGCCTGCGTAAAGTGGCTCGCGCTATCTTGCAAGCGATGCCATTAGATGCGCAACTGGCGGCCCGCTATGGTGGCGAAGAGTTTGCGTTGATCTTACCTCACTACAATGAGATTAAAGCCCTGGCGGTGGCCAGAGAGGTGCAGCAAGCAGTACGGCAACTGAAATTTACCGATGTTGGTTTACCACCATCAGTGAATATTACCGTTAGCCAAGGCATTGCCAGTGAAATTAACGGCCAGTTCCGTACCAGCATTGCCTTACTCTGTGCTGCCGATACAGCCCTTTATCGAGCCAAATCAGACGGGCGTGATTGTATTAGTACCAGTTGCTAACGCCTCATAATCCTTGCATACGTGCCGCAGTCGTAATAGCGGCATAAGCAGATTCTGCTCAGCCGTGCGGCCTAATGCAGCTTCTGGTACCTATAATGATTAGGGTTATTTATTTGAGCTATCGACTAACTGCCCAACCATCTGCGAAACATAGTTAGCGCCTTGCAAAATTTCTTCTATGATACCGGCGGCTTCAGTAGCAGCATTAAGTGCCAGTAAGTTAGTTTTATCGGCAATAGACTTAGTTTTTTTAGGCGTTCAACCCTTTGTGGATCAAAAAAGTGGATATTTCAGCACAAAAAAATCCAGCATGCTGAACATAACTGGATTTTTATGTGCTAAGGCTATTCTAGTTTAGTGTACTGTGGGATGACATTAAAGCTTGAAACTTTTCTCTCGTGTATGCCTAAATGTTACATGTCAATAGACATAAAAATATAACAATAAAGCTTAAAACTAATCTGACAAGAATCTCAATAAAAATAAAAATAAAACAATAAAGATCGAAACTAATTAATTGCTTTCCTATACTTCCGGTTTCCAACTTTTAGAAAAGCCAGCGCTTTTCGAAGTTGGCGCATTTGCAGGACGTTTCATTTTCACAGTCATAGGAAATGGGAAATCGACTCCTAACAACAACGCTTCTCCTTGACCCAAGACAGGGAGAAAAGATGCTGAACGTTGATCAATTGTTCGGCGACAATTTCAAACCTGTTCGTTTCTTCACCAATTCGCTTATTGAGAAATTGATGAGCTTCATCAATAAATACTAATAGAGGTGCACCCGTTGTAAAAGGACGCAGCGCAATACAATAGGATAAACAGTTTATGGCCATAACGAGAAAAGACTTAACAAGCACTGGAAACAAAGCTAAAAAAGTTGATAGTGATCCAGAAAACTGTATTCAAGTGCGCGGTGCGCGAGTTCACAATTTAAAAAACATCGATGTCGACTTACCTCGCAACGCACTGGTGGTTTTTACTGGTATCTCTGGCTCTGGAAAGTCTTCTCTTGCCTTTGGTACTTTGTTTGCAGAATCACAACGTCGCTACTTAGATTCAGTGTCGCCTTATGCGCGTAGATTAATCGACCAAGTAGACGAGCCAGATGTTGATGCTG
>Ga0075033_1000511_pt1 | contig 22787 bp, 25 predicted proteins | sample SynthPrep_5_END__FD_72751 | JGI IMG/M metagenome (GOLD analysis project Ga0075033, IMG submission 72751) | Synthetic microbial communities from Ohio, USA - SynthPrep_5_END_DS10_MetaG | ecosystem: Engineered > Bioreactor > Aerobic > Activated sludge | place: USA: Ohio, Columbus | collected...
TTGGCCCACTGCGCAGTGTGACCATGGCGGCACGGGTGCTGTTGGGTATTTTAACCGGTTTTGGTTTTTATATGAGTAACGAAGTATTTGGTCCGCTGGCGCTGGTCTATCAGTTGCCACCCTTGGCTGGCGCGGCGATACCCAGTGTGCTGTTTATTGGTGTTTCGATGTACTTTATGCGCAAGAAAGTATAAGCCGTTTTTGCGCTAGCAAGGCTTATACTAGCGCGCAGTTTTATGTAAATTCAGTGCCTTACTTTGTTCTTTGCTTAGCACGATCATCTGCGTTTTGGTGAGTTGATCCTGTAGTGCCAGCCCTTTACCCCAACGCAACCACAGCCAGAAATTCCCCAGTCCAAACAAGGATAACAGGGCACGGCTTAGCGCCTGCCAAAAGCTTAGCGGCGTACCTTCTGCAGTCACCAGTAACATGCGCCAGGCACGCATGCCCAGCGTTTGGCCGGCTTTACACCAGAAATAAATATAGAACCCTAAAATAACCGCTAAAAAATAGCTGAAATACACCCAGCGGCGCCAGCCGCTATTTAAGTACTCGGCAATATCGGCATAACCTTGCAGTGACACCAGCGAGCTCCAGACTAAGCATTGCACCAATAACATCGCCAGCCCGGCTGCCAGCATAATGATGGCACAAAGAATAAGTACGTCATAAATAATGGCAGATAAACGCCGGGCAAAACCCGCCCTTGGGGCATCAGGATACATAGTTCACTTCCACTACTTTGGTTTCCACAGCAAATAGCGGCCAAGTTTAGCATGGGCGTTCAGCAGTACCAACTGCTGTTCGACGTCTTGTCCGCCAGCTAGTTTGCGGACACTGTGGTTGTCCGCGGACACCATAAAACCCGAAGGTAAAAATATAAAATTAATTAAAATCAATGCTTTAAATGTTGGCGCTAAATTTGCTATATCAAGGTATTAGTAGCAGGTAAGAGCAACAACCGCGATGATTCAGGGTACAGCACAACAAGACAATATTATTCAGCGGCCACCGAAAAGTATGCTGCGCCGATTTCTCCCAGCCGTTGCCATCACCGGTACCATTTTGGTACTGGCGGTGGCGTTTTTTCAATCGGCGGGTAGCAGTGCCAGTTTAGTGTTGCCGCGCAGCCAGATGCAGTTTGCCAGTGTACTGCGTGGTGATTTAGTGCGAGATATTGCGGTGCAGGGCCGGATTGTTGCTGCCAATGCGCCTACTTTGTACAGTCAGGAAACCGGTCAGGTGCAATTATTTAAGCAGCCGGGCGAAGCAGTAACGCTGGGAGATTTACTGGCCACTATTACCAGCCCGGCATTGCAAAACGATTTACAGCAACAACAGGCGGTGCTGGCCAGTATGCAAAGCGAAGCCGAACGGGCAGGGCTTGATGCCCGCGAGCAACAACTGGATATGGAGCAGGTAATGAATGCTGCGCAGGTCAATTTGTTGGCCGCAAGGCGCGAGCTGCAGCGGGCCACTCAGTCGATTGAACTTGGTGTGATCCGTAAGCTGGACTTTGATATCGCCAATGACAATCTCACAAAAGCGGAATTGGAATTTGACCACGCCAAACGCAAAGTGGAACTGGCAAAGGACAAACTGAGCTTTGAGCTCAGCTCACGAGCGCAGGATATTCACCGCCAGCAACTGGTGGTAAATGAACTGGAGCGCAAAGTAACGGCATTAAATATCACCGCCCCGGTAACTGGCCAGCTCGGCAACTGGTTGGTAGAGCAACAAAGCCATGTACTGCCAGGGCAAGCGCTGTTAACGGTCATCGATTTAAGCCAGTACGAGGCCGAACTTGCCGTACCAGAAAGTTATGCCCGCGATTTATTACCCGGCCAACAGGTAGAAGTCGATTTAGGCAATCAGCAGTTAAGTGGCGCTATTAGCTACATAGCGCCAGAAGTTCGCAGTAATCAGGTCAGTGCCAGAGTACGTTTTAGTCAGGCCGACAGCCGGCAACTGCGGCAGAGCCAGCGTTTAACCGCCCGGGTAATACTGGAGCATAAAGAAAATGTCTTAAAAATTGCCCGCGGCGACTTTGTTAGCTCGGGTGGTGGCCGCCAGGCATATCAGGTAGTGAATAACCAGGCCGTACGCAAGCCGGTTGAACTGGGAGCCTTGTCGGTGCAATGGGTAGAAATACTCAACGGTGCCACTGAAGGCGAGCAATGGGTGATCTCCAATTTAGCTGAATTTAAAGATCTAGACCGAGTAAATCTGAATTAACCAAAAGTTTAAATTAAACGAATAAAAACCAAGGAATAACAGATGATTACGCTAACTAACTTAAGCAAAATTTTCCGCACCGAATTAATTGAAACCCATGCGCTGCGCGAAGTTAATTTACAAGTAAATGAGGGAGAGTTTGTCGCCCTTACCGGTCCGTCAGGCTCGGGTAAATCTACCTTGTTGAATATTCTGGGCACGCTGGAAAATTTTGACGGTGGTGACTATCTGCTAGATAGCAAGTCAGTGAAGGGCTTGTCGGATGCCGCCTTGTCTAAACTGCGCAATGAAAAAATAGGTTTTATCTTTCAAAGTTTTAACCTGATTAAAGATTTCAGCATTTACGACAATATTGAGCTGCCACTGCGCTACCGCGGTTTAAAAGCAGCAGAGCGTAAACAGCGTATTGAGCAGGCACTGGAGCTGGTAGGCCTGCATGCCCGGCGCGATTATCTGCCGGGCCAGCTATCTGGTGGTCAGCAACAGCGGGTGGCCATTGCCCGTGCTATTGCCGGACAGCCGCGTATTTTGCTGGCGGATGAGCCCACCGGTAATCTGGATTCTTTAATGGCACGCCAGGTAATGGAACTGCTGGAGCAAATTAATCAGCAAGGCTGCACCATTTTAATGGTAACGCACGATCCGGATCAGGCCCGGCGCGCCGGGCGTAATATTCAGATTATTGATGGCCAGTTACACGACAGCACCCTATACGATCCACTGGCAGTAAAAAGCGCTTAAGGAGCTGACTATGGAACAGTTTATCTATTATCTTAAAGTTAGTCTGATGGGGATTAAGCGCGCGCCCTTGCCTTATGCTTTAACCATTTTTATTTTAAGTCTGGGCCTGGGCGTATTTTTTGCCAATGCCACTTTTTACTACCAGCTGAACTCGGACCCTCTGCCGCATAAAAGTGACAAATTGTTTTTCCCGATGACCTTAATGGTGCCTTGGGGGGAGTGCACAGACTGTATACCGCCACGTGTGTTAAGTTACAGCAATGTGCAAAAGCTCAGCCAAACTGATATCCCATCTGCCAAGGCCGGCATGTACAGCTCGGATGGCTATTTAAGGCTGGACAGCAATCAAATGCCAACACCGGTCAGTATTCGCATCACCCAGCCTGATTTTTTCAGTATGTTTGAAGTGCCCTTGTTACATGGCAGTGTTTGGGCTGATGATAAAGCGCGTTTTGAGCTGATTTTAAGTAAACAAACCGCTGAGAAAATGTTTGGTCGTACTGACGTGGTTGGAGAGAAGATTCTGCTCGATGACCGGCATTTTACTGTAGTTGGTGTGCTGGATGACTGGCAGATGTTGCCCCGACTGTATGATGCGAATAACCGCCGCTATTTGTCGGAAGCCGATCAGTTGTATATGCCGCTGGAAACGGGTTATGACCTGAATTACCTCTCTAATACTCAATCATCAACGTTTGATGATACGGACTGGCGTCAGCTTGCAACGCAAGGCCGTACCGGTGCATTTCATCAGTTGCAATTTTGGGTGCAACTGGATACCGAAACGCAGCAGCAGGCGTATCGCCAGTTTATGGATAATCTGATAGCAGACGAACAAAAGGCGGGTCGCCATCCGGCGACACCGAACAATCAGCTGGTGCCGATGTACGATATTGTTCGCTACTTTGGCGGTGAATCGGCTGATATCAAGGCTTTTGCGCTGGTAACCCTATTGTTCTTAGTGGTCTGTTTGTTTAACGCCAGTCATTTGTCGCTCAACCGTTATATTACTAATCAATATGAATTCAGCTTGCGCCGGGCTTTAGGCGCCAGCCGGAGTCAGCTACAACAACAAATGCTGGCCGACGTGTTATTAATGGCAATATTTTGCTCTGTCGGTGGGTTGTTAACTGCTTGGGGAGGTGTGACCTTACTGAATTTATTGTGGCCAGAGAACAGCCAGTTTGGTCGTTGGGATCTGACACTGTTAACCTTGCTATTAGTGCTGACTTTCTGTTTAAGCTACCTGGTAACCTTGTACCCATCCCTGCGGGCATCATTCGGTGCGTTAAACCAGCAATTAAAGGAATAATTCTATGCCATTACATTTATTGATTAAATCGCTGCTGCGCCGCAAAGTGGTAACGGTGTTGTTACTGGTTCAACTGGCCATGACACTGGCACTGTTGATAAACAGTTTATTACTGGCTAATCAAACGCGTGACAAACTGAACGAACCGACCGGGCTTAATTTACCGCATACGCTGCAGGTACAGTTAAAACCAACCACGCCAGATTTACGTGCTTATCCTTTATTAGGTGATTTGCTGGAGCGGCAAATGGCGGCTGTTCGGTCGCTACCTGGGGTGCAGGCGGTGGCTTACTCCAATCAGGGGCCGGTGCGCCGGGGAGGGAACCAAGGCAATGTGTTTGATCCTGATGCTGAAGAGCGCACCAATTTATCCGCGATCCCAATGTATACGGTGTCGCCCGACTTTTTTGCAGCCTTAGGTTTAAAATTGGTTGCAGGAGAATTGCCGGTCACGCCAATTGCTACAGATGGCAGAACAACATCACCCGCTGTACTGACTCGTAGTCTGGCAGAAAAGTTGTTTCCGGAGCGTTCGGCCATTGGCTTGCAAACCAGTCGCGCGCCTGTTGCTGCTGTCGTCGAAGATTTTTTTGGGCACAGTGAAGCCGAGGCGGACACTTATAACCTAATCCAGGTAGCCCCCTTATATGGTGTAGATTGGGGTTACAGTTTACTCATCAATACCAGTGAAGAAACTACCGAACAAATACGGCAACAGTTACCTGATCTACTGCGCCAGGTCGACGCCAATATCGAAATATTTTATGTTCGATCGCTGGAAGAACAACATCATTTACTATATCGCAACGAGTTCGGTCTTGCGACCTTGCTTGGCATCCTCAGCGGCCTGATGTTGTTGGTCGCCATGGTATCCAGTTACAGTAACGCGCATTTTCATGCCTTAAAACAGCAACAGGAAATTGGCATTAAGCGGGCACTGGGGGCCAGTAAAAAGCTAATATTTTTAGAGCTACTGAGTGAGAACTGGTTAACGACTGCCATTGGCGCTTTGCTTGGCGTGTTCTGTGCACTGGCGCTGAATAACGCACTGGCAACAGTGATCAGCCTCGATGCACTTAATTGGTGGCTGCCCGTTGCTACAACAGCTGTGCTACTACTTTGTGTCACCGTAGCCACATGGTATCCTGCAACCATAGCCACCCGGGTGTCACCCGCCACAGCGACTAAGACCTTATAAACTATGCTGAAATTATTGGTTATTGATGACAATCAGCCAATCTGCCAGGCCCTGCAAACGCTGTTTGCGTTGCAGGGATATCAGGTGTGTTGTGCGCAAACACCCGAGCAAGCCTGGCAATTACTTAGTCAGCATAGTTTTGGCCAGCACAGCATCGATTTAATATTGCAGGATATGAATTTTAGCGCAGGCGAAATGCAAGGCGCGCAGGGCAAAGCGTTGTTTTACCAGTTACGTCAACAGTACCCGGAAATTCCTATCGTACTGATGACCGCCTGGACCCAGTTAGAAATGGTGGTTGAACTGGTCAAGGCCGGTGCTACCGACTACATTGCCAAACCCTGGGACGATCAGCGGTTATTGCTTACCGTAGCCAATGCGCTAAAGCTCAAACAGCTGACCGTGCAGCAACAACGGGCAGAGCGTGAACGTGATGCGGCCTTTGCCGGGAAAGATTTATGCGGCCTGGTGTTTGCCAGCAGCCAAATGCAACAACTGCTACACATGACACTGCAACTGGCTCCCTCCTTGGCGGCAGTACTGATTACCGGACCGAATGGTGCCGGTAAAGAAGGCATAGCTAATGTATTGCATGCCAATTCAGCCCGCAAAAACAAACCCTTTATTAAGGTGAATATGGGCGCGCTGCCAGCCGATTTAATGGAAGCCGAGCTGTTTGGTGCCGAAGCAGGTGCCTACAGTGGGGCCACTAAAACCCGTATTGGCCGTTTTGAAGCGGCAGATGGTGGCAGTTTGTTTCTGGATGAAATTGGCAATTTATCTTTGGCGGGCCAGGCTAAACTGCTACGGGTGCTGCAAACCGGTGAGTTTGAACGCTTAGGTTCCAGCCAAACGCGCAAAGTGGATGTGCGGCTAATCAGTGCCACTAACAGCGATTTAACCGCCGCTATTGCTCAGGGGCAGTTTCGGCAGGATCTATACTACCGGGTTAATGTGGTGCAACTGGCATTGCCAGCCTTAAGTGAACGGCCAGACGATATACTGCCGCTGGCACGGTATTTTCTCGGTGGTAAAAAAGCACTTAGTAAAGAAGCAGAGCAGCAACTGCTGGGGTATTCCTGGCCGGGCAATGTGCGCGAACTGCAAAATGTTTGTCAGCGCGCACTACTGCTTAGTAGCAACAGCGACATTCAGGCCGTTGATTTGGGGCTACCCGTTACCATGGTAGCGAATAAACGGGTACTGGATGATATTGACCGTGAGAGTATAGAACAAGCCTTGCTGCAAGTGGGGGGCGTTATCTCGCGTGCCGCCAAACTGCTTGGTATTAGCCGTCAAGCGTTGTATCGACGCATGGAGTTTTATGGCATCGAAACGCCTTAAATTCAGCCATTTTAAAACAAAATTCAGTACGCAAAGCCGGCTTAACCTGCTTTGCTTGCTGCTGATATTGTTGGCGTTACTGGTTCAGTTTGCTTATCTTGGTGTCTCGTCTTTATTTAGCCTTGCCATTTGTACCGCGGGCCTGCTGTTGGCGTTGCTGTTGCACTGGATGCTAATGCCGTTAATAAAAGAAATACAGGCGTTAAACCTGCACGCGCAGAACTTACAGGATGGCAGTTTTAATACCAGTGCCAATCAGCTTAAAATACAAGAGCTGGGTAGCCTGGCCAGTAGCCTGCAAAATATGTCGGCTCAGCTACGTGCCGAGCGCGCCACACTCTATCAGCGCGAACTGCTACTGGATACCGTATTACAAAGTAGCACCACTGCGCTATTGCTAACCGATGCCAACGATGCGGTATTAATGAGCAACCCCGCCGCACGCCAGTTGCTGATGGCCGGCAAAGCCTTTGATGGCAGTAAACTCACCGTGGTAGCCGCAGCTATGCCAGCGCTGGCCGATGCGATAGCACAGCGGCAGCAAGGGTTACTGCGTTTGCCAAACCACAGTGTTTGGCACTTATCTGTTAATCAATTTCAACTAAACCACAAACAGCATTGGCTGTATTTACTTAAACCCCTTAGCCGGGAAATTGCCCGCGAAGAGCTTAATGCCTGGAAAACCTTGCTGCGCGTTATTAGCCACGAGCTAAACAACACACTGGCACCGCTATCATCTATGGCGTATTCGGGGCAGGTCTTAGCTGCACGGCAGCAACAGGCCGAGCTGGCGGCAATTTTTACTACCATCACTGAACGCTGCGCGGCATTAAACCAATTTTTACAAAGCTATATTCGTTTTGCTAAATTGCCTGCCCCTACGCCGGGGCCAGTAAATTGGGTGCAATTGATTAACCAGCTGCAAGATCAATACGAGTTTGAACTGATAGGGGAGCTACCCAGCAGGCAATGGCAAGCCGATCAGGGCCAACTTAGCCAGCTATTGCTTAACCTGTTAAAGAATGCCCATGAAACCGGCTGCAGCCCAGAGCAAATTCAGCTAAGTTTTAGTGAGAGCCCAAGCCAGTTACAGCTTTGCTTGCAAGATCAGGGCGGCGGTATTGCTACAGAGGTGATGCAGCAAGCGCTATTACCTTTTTATACCACCAAAGCAAACGGTTCCGGCATAGGCCTAACCTTGTGCCGCGATATAATTGAAGCGCATGGCGGCGAGCTACGGCTACAAAACCAACAAGGCGGCTTAAGCGTTGTTATCACGCTACCGGCTACTATTGATGCTTAAGAAGTTGTTACGGATAAGAATAGTAGTGCAATTTGTTGTAAATTTAAGCACTCGCACCCATGCCGCAGCAAAAGCGTCATAAAGCACTTGCACAGTCTGCTGTGCATCGTATAATGCAGGCGTTTACCTCATAATATCCCTCAGTGCCTGGGTGGCGAAATCGGTAGACGCAGCGGATTCAAAATGCAACGCGTCTTAGATTGAGGTAGACATAACTTATTGATTAGTCTACAATTAAAAAGTTATCAACGCTAAAAGCAGCTTGTAAAGTTTTGTAAAGTCCTGTAACTAGCTTAGTTACAAGAAAAAAGTCCTCTCAAATGCCTGGGTGGCGAAATTGGTAGACGCAGTGGATTCAAAATCCACCGTTGGCGACAACGTGCCGGTTCGAGTCCGGCCCTAGGCACCAAAATAAGATATTCTCTTGTTAGTATCTATTCAAATGTATCAATGAGAGTTTAAAATCGTAAAGCTCAGAATTTATCAGTATTTCCTCACAGTACTGTCCAAACCAAACATCGTTGTTGTGTTTTGCTGACATAGATGTCATCTGAAGAAAAATAGTTTCTGAAGCAAGTGACTTTTCAGGAACAGGGATTGGTTGCCTATTAGATGTTTTGAGATAAAAGCCCGATTTATATGCTGATTGACTTGATCTAGCCCACAGTACAAATCCATCTCTTGAAACGACCAAAACTGATTTGCTTTCTGTATACTCAAGCCACCTGAGTATTGCCGCGACAAGCGAAACGCCATAGCGGTTTGCACACTGGCTAATTAATTTGATGCTGGCTTTTATGTTTGCAGGAACTTGTAATCTATAGTCATCCAACGGCATTAATAAGTTTGCGGCAAATACATTCGCCTCATGTTCCATCTGACGATACTCTGAATCCCATCTCACTAGATCCTGTTCACCACATTGAATTCCATCTGGATGTTCAAGGCGATGAATGAGATAGTGACCAAACTCATGAGCAAGCGTAAAGTTAAGACGACCTGGTGAACTAATGTCCTTATTATAAATTATTCCCCAACCTTTTTTATGAGCTGGCGCTTTAAACAAGCCAGCTTCAAAAGATGGCAATGAAGCCCCTTTTATCATAGATATTGGGTCATCAGGATAAAGGTTCCTAGATATCTCTTCAGCTGTAAGCTTAACGTCAACTGGAAATCTTGATAATCCTGGAACAGCATTGAGAATGTTAGTTAATTTGTATGCCCATTTATAGGGACTTTGTTGTTTAGTCAGAATCGTCATCCCATAGTTCTGCTATTGAACGAATTTTTGCTTTAGCTTTATCGTCCATCTGTTTATATTTTCTATAGAACCGAGCATCCGCCGCATCTTCAATTGTTAAGCTTCCATCAGTATCTAATAAATACTCTATAGTAACTCCAAGTTGTTCGGCAATTTTTCCAAGTTTTTCTGCTGATGGTCGTGGGGGTGTTTTATTTTCTAGTTCCCATATGTAACTTTTACTCGAACCTGTAAGTTCAGCCAATTTTTCCAAAGTAAAACCTTTAGACTTTCTAAGATCCCTTATTTTATCTGCCAGAGCAGTACTCATTGGGGGTGTACCTCAGTTTGATAAAAAAAGTTCGGTGTAGACGTACATTATAGGCTTGACTATCGGAAAAATCCATGTCTAAAATGTTCGGAGTACTGAACATATTTTGCTTTTTTTGTGTTACTTGAGCCGGTTCGTCGGTATATAAGTTAAAGCATGTAAGCAAAGTTGAGATACGCGTTGATTAACGCTTTAGACGGAGGTGCACAATGGCACGCTTACATGTAGACCACAAAGATTTAGTGAAATTTGCAAATGATAGAGTCAACTTACCCAAAGAGAAAGCTGACGAATATAGGGCTCAAGCACGAAGATTGGCTGATAAATTAGAAAATTACATCAGCGAGCACCCGACCTTTTCCATTAAACGGATTATGCTTTCAGGAAGTTTGGCCAAAGGGACTGCTCTTAGATCTCTCAACGATGTGGATATGGCGTGTTATATATCTGGGGCGGAAGCTCCTACTGATGTAAAAGAGCTTCTGGAATATGTTGCGGAGCGATTGCGCACCGCGTTTCCAAATTTTAAACCTGATCAAGTCAAGCCTCAGACTTACAGTATTACCGTCTCATTTATGGGTAGTGGTTTGGATGTCGATATCGTTCCTATTCTTTACTATGGCGATAAAGAATGGAAAGGCGATTTGGTAAGTCAAGAAAATGGTTCCTATCTTGAAACTAGTATACCAATGCATCTTGAATTTATTAGGAAAAGAAAGAGTGCTAATCATACCCATTTTTCTCAGGTTGTAAGACTAATAAAATTTTGGACCAGAAAAGAAAAACGGGAACGAAGTGATTTTAGATTCAAATCATTTATGGTTGAGTTGGTATTAGCCCACCTAGTAGATAACGGTCAGGATTTGTCTGACTATCCTGAGGCACTGCAAAGCTTTTTTACCTATTTAGCATCTAGCGAATTACGGGAGAAAATCATATTCACAGATTACTACAGTCGAAACTCTGTAGGGAACTTCAAGGAACCGTGTCAGATTATTGACCCTGTTAATACCAGCAACAATGTTGCAGGCCTTTACACAGAAATGAATCTCAAGGTAATCGCAGAAGCAGCTTTGGATGCAGGTGATGCAATAGATGCTGCCTTAGCAGCGACTACTAAAGAGAAAACAGTGTACTACTGGCAAAAAGTGTTTGGCTCAACTTTTGACGTGTGAGGTGAAAAATGACTTCAAGTTTCACTCAATCCTATTCTCAAACTTTCACTGTTACGCATGCTAAGCACCTAGCATCCAAAGTTGCAGCAGATCTCAAGCGTATTCAAAGGTTTTATCAGAATGGTCCCACAGATCTACAAATTGAAAAATTTGAACAAGAACTTGTTCTTCTCTTGAAACATGGATATTTGGAAAGTGTTAAATATGGATTTCAAAGAAACGGACAGTGGATTGAGCCTTCACTATTTTACACAGCTTCAGAAATTTCGAGCGGAAGTATTGATGACGATCCGGGAAAGGTAAGACCCAATAGAGATACTTCAGGTGCTGTATTTAGAAGCTATTTAACTTACACAAGTAAATGGCATGCTTTATCAACACAGCAACAAGATGACTTTGATAATCAGTCACCTATAAGACGTGTTGGTGCGCCAGTCCCAACAATCAATGGATACCTAGAGAGCGATAGAAATTATAGCTCTGGCGGTTGCTCGCTTAACAGATCATCTGTAAGGACATGTTAATGACAGAAATAAATGAGTTGTTTGAAAAACGAACGATTTTCCCAGATGTCGATGCTAAAAGCAGGTTATCTCGGTTAGTTGGCATGGATGAGCGTAAACTAATGCTCACCAAAATTATTGGATTGTTAGTCAATCCAACTGGGTTGACTAATTGGCTTGATAAGAAACATCCCGATGCATATTTCTTAGCTGAGGCAGTGTTAAGGCGGCCTCCGTTGATTATTCTTGCCGGTGATGTTGGATCTGGAAAGTCTGAGTTAGCCGAAACTATTGGTGATGCAGTCGCAAGGCAAGAAAACATTGAGATTACTTTGCTACCAATGAGCTTAAGTACACGAGGTCAAGGTCGTGTAGGTGAAATGACTCAGTTGGTTACAGCTGCATTTGATACCACTCTTGCTGAAGCCTCAAAGCTTAAGTCTACTGGCTCTTCTTCCAGAGGAGCGGTGATTCTCTTGATAGATGAAGCTGATGCATTGGCTCAGTCCCGTGAAGCTTCGCAAATGCATCATGAAGATCGAGCCGGAGTTAATGCATTTATTAGAGGCATAGATAGGATTGCTCAAGGTCAATTGCCTGCAGCTGTCATTATGTGTACTAATCGATTAAATGCCTTAGACCCAGCAATACGACGGCGAGCTGCAGAAATAGTCACCTTTCAAAGACCAACTATGGAACAACGTGCTCACTTACTAAATCATTTGTTGAAACCTGCCGGATTATCTACAAATGATATTCTGGATTTAGCACGTATTACTGGTAATTCTGATGGTAGGAATTTCGGTTTTACTTTTTCAGACATTTCTCAACGCCTGATCCCATCAATAGTTTTGGATGCCTACCCAAATGGAGCTATCAGCGCTTCGAGGGCTAAAGAAATAGCTAGCGCAATGGTACCTACCAAACCGTTTGTTGAAGAAAGTATTTAGTAATGATTTTTCATATTAGATTGATTTTTGGACGAACAGATGAATAAAGCAAAATCACTTTCTGATGTGGATGGAAAAGCTTTTCTTAGACAATCTTTTGCAGCTGAGCAGGATGTTCTAGGTTTACATTTAAAGTTAGCGTCAAAATCAGTGACTCATAACGGTGTAATGGGTGATATCAATGAAAAACATTTTATGCAAATGTTACGAAGGTATCTACCCAAAAGGTACGATGTAGACACTGGTATTGTTATTGACAGTAACGGGAAGAGCAGCCAGCAAATCGACATAGTGATTTTCGATAATCAGTATACTCCTACATTACTGGACCAGCAAAGTCATCGATATATTCCTGCTGAGGCGGTTTACTGTGTTCTTGAAGTCAAGCCCGAAGTTAATAAGGAATATATTTCCTATGCTGGGGATAAAGCCAAATCTGTCAGAAGCTTAGTAAGAACAAGTGTACCTATTGTGCATGCTGGCGGCCAATACCCTGCTAAAGCTCACTTTGAAATTATCGCTGGATTAATTGCACCAGATGTAGCTTGGGTGGGAGGGCTCCAGAGTGATGCGTTTGCATCAAGTATTGCCCAGACGGACGGTGAGTGTAAGTTGGATTTTGTTTTAGCACTTTCAGACCGATCTTTTGATTGTTTCTGGGGGCACCACCATTTTAGTCCACTAAATAACAGCATGGCATATCTGATCTTTAGGCTATTACAAAAGTTACAATCATTGGGAACTGTGCCCGCTATTGATTGGAATGAATACGCAAAGGTTATGAGTGATATCGATGAGTAATAATTTCAGGATAGCTAAAAGGCGTAAGCTTTTTAGCCTGTTAGTAGACTTAAGAATTCATTTTCTGGAATTTTTAAGAAATTTGACTCCCCAAGTAATTATATTTTCTTTAGTTTTCCTCGTCGCTAGGAATTTGGATTTTACAAAGTTTGATATTTCGAATGCTCCTGCAACATTATTGTTCTTTATCCTGCTGGCAATCGGGGTTTATTCAGTGTGGGCCAATTCCACAATTTTCTTTGAGAGAGCAATGTTGGGTAAACTGCCATTTAAGCGTTCAGCTCGACTTCTAAGATATAGAGGATTTAGTGGTGTTAGTTTGATTTTTGTGAATTTAAAGTTTGCTTATCGAGTTAGAAAGCTACTTTTTCTTGAGTTGGTTTTATGTATGATTATTGTTCAGATTGGGGTTGTTCTTGTTAGTGTATTGGCTTTGCGTTCAATGATTTCTACGCAGTGATAAATCGCATGTCAGCCCAGTATGTCCATTTGTTTATCAACTTAATGGTATAAATAATATGAAAATGAGTTTTACCAAAGTCTCCTTTCTAGTCGTGTTATCACTTTTAACTTCTCGTGCTGCGACTGCAAGTGATAAATTCTTGTTGACCTGTAAAGCAGGTGAGCCAGAACATAAGTTAATGTCAGAGCTGATATCCATAGAGTTGGATGCAAAAGGAAAGGAGGGGGTAGCTAAGTTCGTCTTAGCCAGCAAGGAAGTCTCTAACTACTTAATTGTCGAAGGCAATATGATGATAATCATGATGCTTCAAGATAAGGAAAATCCATGGGTCACTGAGAAACTTGTAATTAATAGAATTACTGGCCAGTTTTTATATAGCAAGGAAACTAAGCAACGATATTTTTCAGATGGCTCAGAAAATAAAGAATTTGGTGGCCAGTGTGAAAAACGAGATTTTGAGATTAAATTTTGATTTTTCGTCAGTCATTCGTTATTTTCATTCGCTATTTTCGTATAAATAAATATGATCATTTGCAGACTGAGTATAATAAGGCTTGTGCCATGCAAGCCTTATCCGTGACGTGATAAAGCACTGTTGGTATTAGAGTTTACTAATCTGATTTATCGCTGAACGATAATCGACACCTAGCCACTGACATAACTCCAGAAACTCCAGAATATCTAGCCCTCGTATACCCTGTTCAATCTTACCAAAGTAACTATGAGGCAAACCACTAATCGCAGCCATGTCGCGCATGGTTAGCCCTTTAGCGTTTCGTTGCTCTCGCAACCAATTGCCGAGTGCAATGCGCTTTGGGCTTGCTTTTAAGTGGGCTTCACCGCGTTTTGGTTTGTACGCTTCCATTAGCTCACCTCCACCTCAAAAACCCCCATTTCCAGCCAATAGGTTAAAAAGTTATCTTCCCATATCGGGTAAATTTCTCTGGCGACTTCGATAGGGTAGTAACCCGTGCTGTCCTGAAACGTGCCAGCGATAAATTCAAAGTCGAGCGCTTTTACAAGTTCTGCATAATCCCCGATACCTGCATAACAAAAGTCTGTGATGTAGCAGAGGTCATATCTGCCGCTTCTGCCTGTGATCATGATTTCAACCGGATGGTAGCCACCATGTTCAGCGCTGTATTTCGGATCACGAAAGTTAACGGTAACAAATTCTGCCATTGGCTCTTTCACTGGTTTGATTACGTCGATAAGTGCATCGATCAGTCGCTTTGACACAGGCAAAGCAAGCCCCTTGTACTGAATACGCATAGGTGTTTTCCTCTATGTTGTTATAAAGATGTGCTAAAAAATGTATGGGTGTGTTTGCATCAAGCTAGTGAAGCTATCAAGGCCGATAATCAGATGGTCGAGAACTTTGATATCCAGCACTTCAGCAGCTTTGATAATGGTCTGCGTAAACGCTATGTCAGCAGCGCTTGGCTTTGGATCGCCTGATGGATGATTATGTATCAGTAGTACATTTGGTAAATTCAGTATGACCGCTGTGCGCAGTATTTCAGCTGGTCTCACTTTAACCGCATTAACCGAACCTGTTGCGACGACTTCAAAGCAATTTACATCATGTTGTTGTGTTAGATTGACTACGATGAACTGCTCTTTTGACTCAAACTTAAGATAATCAAAGAGGCTTGCAACAGATTCAGGTGAATCAATTTTGTAGCCTGTAATGTTGCAATCTACTTCTTTGAAACGATACTTCACATCGATTTCGCGTAACGTTGGCATAGCCCCCCCAAAACCGTTGAAACCTATAAGTTGCTAAGTGCAGTAATAAACACATGCACTGTCAAAACCTCTGAAACTGCCAAAGCGCAGCAACACTCTGGCAATCACTTTCATGGTTAAGCCGTCTTTTTCGGCTCTTTAGGTTTTGAAGGTTTCTCCGGTTTAGATTGGATGATTTGCTGATCTAACTCACCCGCTTCTACTGCTTTGATGATGGCGTTAATCACAACAGGCAATTGTGTTTTGTCACCGACATCAATTGCGGTTTTACCTTTATCAATCTCCATCGCTTTAAAGCCGACACGAATTTCAAAGAAGTAATGCTCTTTGTCATCAAAGTACCAAGGCCGCACGGCTTTGCGTTTGCGTACTACTTTTTTCTCACCTGTTTCTGGATCAGTTACCTTCTTTTCGCGATAAGCTTCAAACGGTTGACCGTCTAACATGGCCTGTGCAATTGCTAACTGCTCATCGAGCTTTTCAATGAGGCGTAAGCGTTTGCCGATGATGGGTGGTTTAGGCTCAATTTTTGGGCGAGCGATAACCTTGAGAGAACTCAATATGCTTGTCATAGGTATTTCCTTTGTTAGTCGCTGGCGCTTGTTACTAAATTAGTGAACAAAGCCAATCGAGGGGTTGGGTTGTTTACGTTTGTTCTCGTCGAGCAGCATTTGCAGCGCTGACTGGCGATGGTCTTGCTTGGGTTGAAACTTCATGCGTCTTGCGATGATTGCAAAATCGCCTGGGGTTAAGTACTTGAGTGTACTGAGCTGCTGTTGTTCGTCTGCTGATAGCTTAGAAGCGCTTAGGACGCGACGGAACAGCATCAACACTTGCTCTGTATGCAAGTAGTCACACTCAAGCTTAAAATCGAATCTACGCAGTACTGCTTTGTCTAACAGTGTTTCGAAATTAGTTGCAGCGAATAGGGGCTGTGTAAAGCACTCCATTTGCGTCAGGATTTCGTTAACGAGCTGCACTTCATGATGCGCTTTTAAACGTTCGCGATTGACCAGTAAACTGTCAACTTCATCGAGTAACAGTACTTGTTTGTTCCGATGAGCCTCTAAAAACAGGTTACGTACATTTTGCTCACTGTCACCCACATATTTGCTTAAAATGTCAGAGCATTTCACGCGCTTCATTTTTAGACCTTGTTCTTGTGTCATGTGATGCGCGTAGGCTGTTTTGCCAGTACCAGGGGGACCACATAACAACACACGAACAGGTTGTTTCGCTTTTAGTGCATAAGCAATATCGTTAATCACCTGCTTGGGTTGTTTGATGTTAAGTAAGCTCACATCGAACGGCATTTCTTGCTGGTAATCCATAGGTTTTTGCCACAAACCACACGCATCTAGGGTATGTTCAATCACCTCTAGCACGGTACTTTCTGCTTTGCGTCGTTTATCACCTATGGTGCGTGACACATAAGCCGCGTTACCAATAACAGCAGGCGTGATGTGTTTTATTGCAGCAATTTTATCAATGGTATCGTCACTGATATTTAAACCCGTTACCGCATTCGTCGTCAGTTCACGCAGCTTTGTTTCATCAGGTGAGGTGACTTCGAGTACCAGCTTAAAGCGCCTGATATAACTGTCTTCTAAACAGCCGATGTAATTCGTTATCCATATTGCTGGCACCGTATTCTGCTCCAGCGTTTGATGCAGCATATCTTTGCTATAGGCTTTATCCGCGTTGTAGAAAATACTTTCACACTCATCAATCAGCAGTATGTTCTCGCTACTGCCACGAAGCAGCGTCTGCACAGTCGTTAAGTACTGTAAGCGCTGACTACTGACGTATTTGGTGTTATGCGGATTTTGCAACTTGCCGTCTTTTACAACCTGACTGCCTACTTCATAAAGTTTACGGTCAATATGTGCAGCTAGAGCGCGAGCCAGTTCGGTTTTACCGGTGCCTGCATAGCCATAGAGCAAGATGTTAACGCCAACATGTTTTGCTTGTGCGGCATTCTGTAGATACCGCAGCAGTAAGTCAGTATTCACATACTCAAAGTTGTCGATGTCGAATTGTGCAGCAGGACTCTCGACTAAAAAGCGAGAAAGTACTTGTTCGCATGACGTTACCACTTCTTTAGTCAGTAGGTGCTGGATCGGCTGTGAGATTTCAATCCACTGCAACAGCGTTAGCGAATTGTCGGTGGCAAAGATGCCACGATTCATCAACGTTTCGACCGCTTCAGTGATTTCATGCCGTGCTAAATCACTTATTTCCTCGAAAAACTGCATGAAGTCGTGTGCCTCATCCGGTAGCTCAAGGTTATCAAGTAAGAACTTCGCATGTGGGTTGACGTTCATCACCAGAATAAACTCAAGCAACACCGCAAACTTGGTATCTACTTCGAACAGCTCACACAGTTTTACGAGGTTTTGGCGTACTTGCGCGGTCTTTTTTACTGATGAGTCAGGTATGCGTAGGTGCTCAGCAAGTTCATGGTTCGAGTAACTTTCAGAATATGAAATGCCTGTACCAATAACGCGACTCACCATAGGTACGGATAACTCAATCATAAAGAGTGCATCGGGTATTTCGGTGAGTAAGCGATAACACATCGCGCCAGCCATATGATTTAGGTGACGTGATGGTGATTTATGTTTAGCTTTTGCCATTCTCGATACCTTACTCATAACGCAGTGCCGCTGCGGCTTGCTGCATAAACTGCACATCGCGTTTGTCGTAGATTGTGGTTGTGGTAATAGCCGCATGGCCAGCCATCTGACGCACGGTATTAAGGTCAACATTTTGCTCAAGCAAACGTGTAATAAAGGTGCGTCTAAGGTCATGCGGAGACGCATTTTCAACGCCTATTCGTTTTAACTTGCTCTTAATCAGCCTGAACACGAGTGACACACTGATAGCGCAATCAGGACTGACTTTGCCGCCTACTTGCACCGGACAGAACAAGAAACCTGCTTGTTTTGAACGAAGCGCTAACCAGTTTTGCAGATGTTGCTGACACCATTCAGGTAAGAACACAGTGCGCGATTTATTGCCTTTACCATGACGTACCAGCAGCGTTTGCTTGCTAAGGTCGAGGTCTTTTATATCAAGCGCTACCAGCTCAGAGCGTCTAAGGCCAGTACCCAGCAGCACTGCGAACAGGGCAATATTGCGAACACCTGTTGCTGAAGTTGAACGAGTTAGCATCTCGAATAACGATTTAACCTGCTGCTTAGTGAGCGCTGTGCCCTGAAACTCAGGGTATTTCAGCTGGCTAATGGTACTTAGCTGCTCAAGTTGTTCAGCATCAGCTTGTTTCATCATAACTGCGATTTTAACGATGCTTTTAAGCGCTACTTGCGCACGGTTAATAGAGCGAGGTGCCCAGCCTTCATGCTGAAGCAGCGTGCGGATTTGCAGCATTTCCTGATAGTTGACGCGATTAAATCTGGTCACATCGTCAAGTGGCCAGCCCATGATGCGAGCAATACTGCGCAGTTGTGAGGCAATAGATACCCTGCTTGTTGCCGACAGTTTGCTTAGGTAAAGCGCGTACGGCGAAGCTGTACTCATAGAGTACCTCCGATAGTTAAGTAATGATTTTTTGGGGTTGTAAAACGGGAGAGAAATGTGATGTAAGAGGCTGAATTATAGCATAAAACCGCTTAAAATTCAGCCTCTTTTTTTGACACGCCTAATAGCGTACAGCAGGCGTTAATTTTGTGTTTTTAGGAACAGATATAGTTGGCCTTTTGATCCAATGACTGGCCGTTATAGCTCCGGAACCGATTTTCATACTTGAGCGCAGTCTTTTGAGCCTTCTGACTACGTTTAGTGTAATCGATAGTCGGATCAAGACCTTTAAAGCATAAAAATTCCTCTTGTAGCTGCTCTAACTGGTCGTCGAGGTCTAAATAGCTATGTTTAAACTCCTTAATCAGCTTTTTCAATTCAGCCTGTTGCTCTGGATCAAGCGCTTTAAAGGTCGCTTGGTATCCGAAGTAAGCAAAATGGTTTTTTAAAACTTGGCTCATTTCAGTGACTTCTAAAAAGCGCGGGTCAAAGATTTCAACACGGTTGAAGTATTTATTAAGGTTTACCTTATCTTGCAACTCGCTAAGCTTACATTTGGGGTTAATACGAAGCTCAACCCGCGTTTTGTATTTGCCATTACGCTTCTTACGGCGCGCACCATTCACACCTTTTGAAGCGGCTTTAGCGTCAAGATCGTAGATGCAGATCTTTAAATCACGATTTGTCGGACCGATCGTGCGACTCTCGAGCTTTCCTTTGTCAGAAAGGAACAACATCTCCTTATTAAAGCGGCTAACATTAAAGTAGAGTTCGTCAATCGGTTTCTCTAAGTCCATCGCGATGTCTAAGCGAGTGACCCTCATTTGGTCAAATGCCAGGCAAGCCAGATCATTCCCTGTAAGTTTCATTAGCCACATTTTTGTCATGAAGTAATCAGCACGTGACAAAGGATAGCCGCTAATATCAACACGAATACGCTGCTTTTGACCTGAAGTATTACAAACTTGAACAAATATCTTCGGTTTCCCGTCGTTGTTATTCTTGGTCGGGTAATTTAAGTTCTCAGACAGTGGTAACGTCATCGAGTAGGCATAGCCACTTTCTTTATAACAAACCAAGTTACGATGAAGGCCACGGACAGCACAGAAGTCATTTAATAAGGCTTCTGCATTGCTGCGTAGCTCCCGAAAACTGCAATTTGGATAGATAATTAACGTGATCTTATCTACGGAAAACTGGCTTTCTAAAATTAAGCTCATGCTCCCTCCAGATCTAATTCAGGTTCGTCTAAATCTTTAAGGAGCTTAATAAGCGCTTTACGTTGGGTAGAGCTAAAGTTATCTTTTACAGCTTTTGCAAAATTAGGTACGGCGTTTTCAGCGTCGGCAAGTAATGCGCCAAAAAACTTGCTGATTTGTTTATCGGTAACTTGTTTTAACTTTGGCTTATTAGAAACTTTGGCCTTGTTAGGGTAAAGCTCTTTGATTGTCTTCTCGACCAGTTCAATGTTTAATTTTACGTCTTTATCTTCCTTAGCTTCTTTCTCGGCTTTAATACGATTGTAAACCTCACGACGTTGCTCTACATGAAGGTTTTTCATAGCGCGCATAGCGTCATCTGGGTGCTTACCAAGCATATCGTAACCACCAATTGAAAAAGCTACACGTGCTGCGGTTAAGCGATGGTGAAACGTGTTGTATTTGAGTTTCATGTGCTTAGTTACGAACTCTTTTATACTACCGCATCCTTCAAAGTGCCTGAAACCTTGACCAAATTCAATTGCCAGTATGTTAAGCATGCACTTATCCGAAAGGTTTTTGGTGTATTCGACAATCGATTTAGTCTCCTCGAGTGTAAGCTGAATCACTCCTTCTGGTTTTGATAAAACACCTTTAACCAAATCGATAGCATTATTTTTTGCTAAAGGTTTTTTCTTAGGTTTTGTCATCACTAATTACCTCTTTAACTATTCCAAAATCAACAAGTCAATTTACAGTTGATTTACAGTTTTGTTTAAGACGACACGCTGACTAGGTTTTAGCAGGCAATAGCAGGCCTTAGACAAAAATTGTCTGAGTGCAGGCTATATCGCGAAAACACAAGTTACTTGGCTAATGCCAGCAAACGTGCGTATGTACCCTTTTAAGGGGGTAGAGGCAGGTGATACTTACAAAAAAGTATTTGGCAGCAATCTAAAATTTTAGATTGTGACTACTTTAAAAATAAGGTCACGCCTCATCGTTTTCTTATAAAAACAACCAGCAGTTTTCTCATGTCCAATCCTCTAAATTTTCTATTTGTTATAAACGGTAACTGTTTTTTGAAGTGTGTGGGTAGTCTGGTCTGATCCTCATCACTACTATAAATACTATGCATATGTTTTCTTTTGTCAACACCATATTGAAATTAATTTTATTTTAATTTGCCTATTGATAAATGTTATTTTTAATGGATCATAAATAGTGGATAGTGTTAGTGTATTAGTCATATGTTAGCTACACAGTGCTTATATGGCTATCTACTTAGTTGTTGAGTGTTTATAGTATGGATATATTGATGTAATTGAGCTGTAGAGTGTTATTTCACTGTGTTAGAAGCAGATATTAGCTATTTAGTCATATACTTATACTCACTACACTAATTAGAGCTTACCTTGCTTTAAGTCTCTGGATTTCATTGTCTTTTTAGCTGATTTAAGTTATTTCCAGCACTTATTTTTCATCGGGACGATGGTTATTGTTATTTAATAGTCGTCGCTCCGTTTATTTTTCGTCGGGGCGTTGATTTTTTATATTTATGCTATTATATTTTAATAGTGTGTTTAAACTGAATTTTTTCAATCTAAAATTTTAGACTGAGGTATGTATGCTTGACGGCCTTAATGCGAAAGAGTGGAAATCTCATAGAGTTAAATTTAAAGAGATTGTTCATCAGTATGACAATCCAAAAATAATATCTAGGTGGCGAGCAGTGGTAGGTTATTTTGATGGGCTAAGTAAAAAAGATACAAAATCTGAATCTCTCGCACATCTTAATAGATTTTTTTCTTTTCTTCCTGATGACCTTAGAGAAGAGTTTTTACGAGTAAGAAGAGATCGCAAGTATGAAGAAGACAAGAAAAAAGTTCGGCTTCTGAAAACGACAGCAGCTTCGCTGGACGTGATTATCGAAGAGCATGGTCTAAAAAATTACGATGAGGCTGTGAGCTTTCTCCTTGAGCACTATGTTGGAGAAAAGTAATTGTACTTACTGTAGCAGTGTCAGTGCAGCTTGTGGTCGCTGATTAGCTTGCGATAGCACTGTTGTGCTGGCCTGCTGCAAGATCTGAAGACGTGTTAGCTCAGCAGTTTCTTTGGCAAAATCGGTATCTCTGATCCGGCTTCGAGCTGCACTAACATTTTCGCTTATATTACTCAGGTTTCTAATTGTCGCCTGAAAGCGATTTTGCGTAGCACCAAGGTTTGCTCTTGCATCATCGATCTCCTTAAGAGCATTATCAATAATGCCAAGGTTAAATTCAGCTGTTTCACCTTCTAAAGGTGGTTCAGTGTAAAAAGCAGGTGTGCCATAGAAATCAGGTGTTGAAAGCACAATATCACCGAAGGGTACTACAGAGTTCAGTCTGAACTGGATCGTACCAGCATCTACACGTATGTCGTTAGAACCAAATCTAGTGTATTCAAAGTCTGGTCGAATGTTCTTTACAGCTTGAGCGAGTAAATCATTATTTCCAGAATCATCAAATGGATCAAAATTAAGAGTTGGCAAGGTAACAAAACCAGTGTCATTTACGTTAACTTGTATATTTGACCAAGTACCAGATCATACGTATGATCTTTAGGATTTGAAAAGGTGCTTCATTCGTGATCTAATTGATTTTGCGAATAAAAAAGATCACCTTTGCAGGCAAAACGAATGAAGCACGAACAAGATAGCCGATT
>Ga0075033_1000517_pt1 | contig 22559 bp, 23 predicted proteins | sample SynthPrep_5_END__FD_72751 | JGI IMG/M metagenome (GOLD analysis project Ga0075033, IMG submission 72751) | Synthetic microbial communities from Ohio, USA - SynthPrep_5_END_DS10_MetaG | ecosystem: Engineered > Bioreactor > Aerobic > Activated sludge | place: USA: Ohio, Columbus | collected...
GAGCCGCCACCGTTCAAAAGCCCACCGACAGCATTGCCGATCATGTTCTCCAGCGGCTTCAGGCCGGCGGAAAGCGCCATGCCGGACAGCCGTTCCCCGAGCCCGCGCAACACATCATCCAGCCCTTTGCCGCCCGTCACCGCCGCCTGCATGGCGGAGGTCAGCGCCGTCCCGAACCGCTCGGAGCGCCGCTCGAGATCACCCATCACATCCACCAGCGCTTCCGCCTGCTCACGGTTTTCCGCAATCGATCCTTCGCCTGCCATCGCGCTTGCCTTTCTGATTCAAAACGGAGCCGTAGATTTTTGAATTGTCTGGTGGTTTTCACCAATACGAAAGCCCGGCTCACCGATCCGGAAACCGCCGCATCATCGTCTCCATCGCCAGACGGTCGATGGTGCGGGAAATGGCGCGCGCACCGCCCGTCATTGCAAAAAACTCCCTTGGCGTCAGGCGCCAGAAGGTTTGGGAGGAAAGCCGCAGCAGGCATAAGCCGGTGTGGATCACCGCCTCCCAGGGAAACGGGCGTGGTGCGCCATCGTCCGCCTCACCTGCCGCGGCGCTCAAGGGTCCGGCGGGGTCTCTCCTCTTGGGCCGGCGAAGGTCGCGGTCAGAAGATCGGCGACGATGGCGGCGTGGCCGGCGATGCCGCCCTCCACAGTGGCTGAGGCCACATCCTCATCGGAAAATAGGTTGCCCGCACCGCGCAGCCCCGCGCCGATGACACGGATCATGTCGGCGGCCTTCATGCGCCCGCCTGCAAAACGTTCGGCAAGGGCGGTGAGATCGTCAGCCTGAAAGGCGGTTTCGAGTTCGGCGAGGGCGCCGAGCGTCAGGCACAGGATGCGCCTTTCGCCGTCAATCAGCGCTTCGATCTCGCCGCGATGGCGGTTCGCGCGCCCGTAACGCAGTCCTTGCGGCATCACAGCGCTCCGAAGTTCAGGAGACCGGCCGATTCCAGCGCAGTCTCGAATTGCACCTCGCCATCGTGGCGGCCGGAATATTCGAGCGCGACGATCTGGAACGGTCCGGTGATGGTGCCGAAATCGGGAATGACGATCTGCCACCCCGGAATGCTGCCTGCGAAAAACGCGCCACGCACCAGCGCATCGCTCGCCAGGTCCTTGAAAATGCCCGACGCCGTCAGCGACGCCCGCTGCACGCCGGCACCGGCCAGAAGCTCGCGCCAGCGCCCGGCACTTTCCCCGTCGGTTATATCCACGGCCTGCGCGTTGAATGCCAGCCGCTTGGTCCTCAGCCCCGCCACGGTCACATAGGAACCGGCATTGTTGATCTTCAGCAGCAGGTCCTTGCCCTTCTGCGCCACCATGGTGTTCTCCCTCTCGTGTCGATGAATGCCGTTTCGATGGATGTCGTCTCGATTGATGTTGCCGGGCCGCAAAGGGCCTGCTACCAAAACTATTCCCGCATCTCGCACCCGCGATTTTCATCATGTCCGACGCCGCCCCCTTCACGTCCCGCGCGCGCCTTATCGGCGTGCTTGCGGTTGGGCAGATCGTCAGCTGGGGCAGCGGTTTCGATATGCTTGCCGTGCTCGGGCCACGGATCGGGCAGGAACTGGCCATCGCAAACGAGGTCGTTTTTGCAGGCCTCACCGTCATGATGACAATCAGCGCGCTGTGCGGCCCTTATCTTGGAAGAACGCTCGTGCGCCGCGGCGCAGCGCCCGTCCTTGTGGCGGGCTCGTTGCTGTTCACCGCCGGTTTCGTCGTGCTCGCCTTCGCGGGCGGCGTCATAAGTTACGCCATCGGCTGGGCGGTGATCGGTTTTGCGGCAGCCTGCGGCCTGACGACAGCGGCGCACGCCGCGGTGGTGGAACGGGTCGGTGCGGAAAGCGGCCGGTTGCTGACGCTTCTGATGCTGTTTACCGGGCTTTCTGCGGCGGTTTTCCTACCGCTCACCGCGCTTGTGGCTGAGCACTTCGGCTGGCGCGGCACCCTCATCGCTTACGCCTGTCTGCAACTCTTCGTTCTTCTGCCTCTTTATGTCTTCGTCCTTCCGGGACGCCCGGCCCGTAAAACCGCAAAGTCAGGGGAAGCGGCCGCGATTGCGCCATCGCCTGTCGACACAAAACGCGCCTTTCTGCTGCTGGCCGCAATGACGACGATCAGCGCCTTCACGACCTTCGGCCTGTCACCGCTGCTGCCCCTTTTGCTGGTGCAGGCGGGCGCATCGCAATCGCTTGCCGTGCAGCTGGCAGCGGCGCGCAGCGTGCTTGCGATTACGGCGCGCGGGCTCGATTTCCTGCTTGGAAAACACGGCAACCCTTTTGTAACGGCCATGATCGGTTTCTGTCTGCTGCTGCTATCGCTTTTGCTGCTGCTCGCTTTTGCGCCCGCCATGCCCGCTTTCATCGCCTTCATCGTGTTCTTCGGTTTTGGCGCGGGCGTGCTCACCGTCAGCCGGGCCGTGTTGCCGCTGGCGGTGTTTTCACCCGAGCAATATGGCCTCCAGGCAGCGCGCATCTCGCTGCCGCAGAACCTTGCCATTGCCGTGGCTCCCGTCATCTTCACGCTGGCGCTGGATCGTGGCGGGGTATCGGCCATGCTGATTATCGCCTCCGTACTGATCGGCATTTCATTTCTGCTGCTGATCGTCCTGTGGAGAGCCGTGCGCAAGCAGGGTTCGTGAAACAGAATTACTCCGTCACCGCCCTGAAACGCATTTCCGCAAGGAAATTCCGCGTCTTCGGCTCCCGCCGCGAGCGGCTGGAGAGGAATTGCAGAGCGACGAGCGAGACACCGCTTAGCGGAAGGGTCGCATCGTCGAGCAGGATTTTCACCCGCGCTGCGATCTCAGCCGCGCGCTTGCGGCCATTGGCATCGCTCCAGATTTCCAGAGTGAGAAAATGCTCTTCGGACTTTTCCGTCGCGGTCGAATAATCGCGGCTTTCAAGGTCGGCGATGACGACTAATGGCAAGAGCCCGCGCGGTAAAAGCCGGTCGACAATGCCGCCGGGAATGAGCGCCGTCAGCGCCACGTCGCTGCCAAGCCTTGCGAAAATCGCCTGCAGAAGCGGGTTTGCAGCGCTCACGGGTTTTCCTCCTCGCAGCGGCAGACGATGAAGCGGCCGGTCTCGTCCGGGTCCATCACCGTGCGGATCGCCAGAATGCGCCGGCCCTTGCGAAAGCGCATGCCAGCGGCAATGTCGCTGCGATGGGCCAGCCAGACGCGGTGGGTGATCGTCACGCCCTCAGCCGAGGCGCGTTCATGGGATGCATCCGATACGGGTTCGATTGCGGCCCAGAGCGAACGCAGGACATTCCAGCTTTCCGCAGCACCGCCCTGCCCGTCCGACGTTTGCACGCGCACTTCCAGCTCCAGCCGTGCCGTCAGCTTGCCGGGGTCGAGAAAAACAAGGTTCATGGCTTAAAGACCCACACGGCAGAAAGGCGACACCAGCCGCTCATAACCGGCAGGAACGCCCGCCGGCTGGTTTTCCAGAGTGACAGCGCCACGAAAGGCGAACATCTGGGCCACATGCATCAGCATGGCGCGTTTCAGCGTGTCGGGCACATCCGTTCCCGCCTCGCCGTAGCCGGCAATGAAGTCGATCTCGATGCCATTCATCGCCCGTCCGGGAGCCGACGGATCGCGCAGCCACAGCCTTGCGGGCCGCGCCTCGCCATCGAGCAATCTGTCGGCGGCGGTGATGTCGGTCGAGCGCCCTTGACCATCAAAAACCAGAATCGTTTCGATGGCTTGCACCGGTCCCTTGCCAATCGGAATCACGTCGCCTGGCGGCCATCCGTCGAGATAAAGCCGCCATGTCTGACGCAACAGGCAAAGGCCGGTCACGCGCTCCAGATGCTCGCGGGCGGTGCGGATCAGTGCGGCGAGAAGTGCATCTTCGTCGCCTGCGTCGAGACGCAGATGCGCCTTGACCTCGGCAAGCGTCAGCGGCTCCGCCTGCGGCGGATGAATGAGGGCATAGGTCATGGGGTCTCCGGAAAGGAATGCAGGTAATCACATATTGCGCGAGCGGGTGCGGCTTGTTTTTTCTCCCCGAGGGGGAGAAGGTCGCGGCAGCGGGATGAGGGGGCGAGGCCAAAGATATGCGGAGAGCTTACCCCCCTCATCTGACCCTTCGGGCCGTCTTCTCCCCGACGGGGAGAAGAAAAGGGCAGCAAAGTTTGCGGTCAGTTGACCCCGAACTTCACCAGCTTGATCGCCTCGAAGTTCTGCACGCCGCCGCCAACACGTTTGGTGGTGTAGAACAGCACATAGGGTTTTGCCGAATAGGGATCGCGCAGGATGCGCACGCCCGTGCGGTCGACGACGAGATAGCCGGCACGGAAATCCCCGAAGGCGATGGCGAAGCTGTTTGCCGCGACGTTCGGCATGTCTTCGGCTTCCATCACCGGAAAACCCATCAGCGAGGCGGGCTGGCCGGCGGCGGCGGGCGGATGCCAGAGATAAGCGCCGGTCGTGTCCTTGAAACGGCGCAGCGCCCCTTGCGTCTTGCGGTTCATCAGGAAGTTACCGTTCTGGCGATGGCCGGCCTTCAGCCCATAGACGGCATCCAGCAGCACATCCATCGGCCCGGCAGATGCAAAGCCCGCCGACACGCCGGTCGCGACATAACCGATATTGCCCCAGCTCCAGCTGTCATTGGCGACGGCCGTATAGGAGAGGAAACCCTTCGGCTTGTTGACGCCATCGCCGGCGATGAAGGCGGCGGCCTCCTGTTCGGCGAAGGCGATGTCCACTTCCGAAGCGATCCAGGCTTCGATATCGACCGCCGCATCATCCAGCAGGCCCTGGGTCGCGGCCGGCATGGCGTAGAGTTCCATGGTCGGGAAGGAAAGTTCGGAGAGCTTCGGCGTCGTGGTTTCGGGGCGAGCCGCCGTTTCGGAGACCCAGCCGGTGGCAAGCCCGCCGGGCGAAAACGGTTTTTTCAGCACGGCGGTGGAAACCTGCCGCACGGTCGCCAGCGCCCGGATCGGCGAAATCGCCGTCATGCGCCGGCCGATCTCGCCATCCGTCTCGCTCGGCAGCAGAAAACCGCCATCGGCGCCTGTCGAGCCGGCAAAGGCCTTGGCCTCCAGATCGCGCAGCGCCCCCTCCTCACCGCGGCGGATATAGGCCTCGAAGGCGGCCTTGTGTTCATCCGCGTCATGGGAGAGCGCTTCCTTGCGGCCGAGAGCGGGCCGCGCCTTCTTCAGTGCCAGATCGTCCATGATCCTGCGGTTGTCGTCCAGCGCCTTGTCGATGCGGTCGAGCTTGTCGCGGGTCACGACGTCAGCGCCCATCTTGCGCTCGATATCGGAAAGCCGCTGGTCGTTGGTGTCGCGGAAGGCTTCGAAGGCCTCCATGAATTCGTCGAAGGCGGCCGTCATCGTGTCGGGCACGGCCTTCACCTGCGGCGCGACCGTCGTTGCGGCCGGTTTGGTGGTCTGGTCAGTCATGTCGCCATCCTTGTGTCGGAGGTGGTTTGTCGGAAGTTTTTGTCGGAAGTCAGCGTTTGAAGGCGGTGTCGAAAAGCGAGCGCGCGGCGCGGCGCATGGTGCGCACCAGTTCAGTCTCGCGGTCGCGGAAGAAGCGGGCATGCTTGACGTCAGAGACCCGTGCAGACGGCAGCATCGGAAAGGTCACGACCGAGATTTCCCAGAGATCAGCCTCCAGAATGCGCCTGACGCCCGTGCGAGCCGCCTTGCCGGATCGCGCCTCCCCACTGGAACGCACGGTGCGAAAACCGATCGACAACCCGTCCAGCGCGCCCGTCTTCATCAGCGAATGCACCTCGCGGGAGCGGGCGACCCCGGGGGCGAGAACACCCTCGACGTAGAGCCCCCGCTCGTCCTCGCGAATGGTGCGCCATGCGCCGATCGGCTCGGCCGGATCATGCTGATAGAGCATGCGGATGCCGGCTGCGCCACGTTCCTCGATGGAGCGGTGGAAAGCGCCGCGTTCGATCACGTCGCGGCCAAGATCGACCTCGCCGAAGACGCTGGCGTAACCGGAAAACGTGCCGTCACTTGTAATGCCGCGCAGTTCCAGATTGGCGAATTTGCGCGTGGCGGGACGCGGCCCGCGATAGGCGTGCATGGGTAACTCCTGCAATGGGGAAAGGGAGGCGTGTGGAGGCTAAGCGCGGGGACGGGCGTTGTAACGGTCGGCCACGCGCACCAGGAGGCCAAGCCCCCACCAGGCCACCATGCTGGCGGCGGCCGAGCCCGCCACCATGATCTCGCGGCCCGAAAGCGCGCCGGCAATGTCAAGCTGCTGCACGATCCACAGCCCCACGGGGCCGCCGAAGATCATGCCGCAGGAGACCCCGGTGATGAAACGGCTCGCGGCTTCGCGTTTGCTTTTCGGCAGCAGATAGACGAGCGATACACCCGCGCCCGCCACGGCGCCGGTGATGCGGGCGGCCCAGATTCCGGCCTCATTGGCGAATTCAGACATGGGTAATCATTCCGGTTTAGGATGTTGCAATCGGGCAGACGCACCGCGTCGCCCGCAGGCGTTCTTTGCGCGTCTGCGACGGGTGATTTCACGAATCTTCAGAATCGCTTGGGCGGAAGTTCTCAGAAAGAGAGTCCGCGTCTTCAGAAAATGCTTGAGCAGGAAACCGGGGGGCGATCCCGCTGCGGCGCGATCAATAACCGACAGCTTCGCGCTTTTCCTCGTCGGAGAGAAACGACGCAGCGCCGATGCGCGTCCACAGCGCGTCCCGCTCGCCGGCAAGCCCGGCGATCCTGTCGAGATCCGGTTCCAGCCGCAGCCCGGCGCCGAAGGTCGGCGACAGCCAGCCGCAGAGCCTTGCCGCCGTGCGGTAAACAAGCGGCAGCACGGTGAGACGATAAAAGGCGCGGTTGGCCTCCTGGTAGTTGGCATAGGTGTTGTCGCCGGGAATGCCGATCAGCATCGGCGGCACGCCGAGAGCGAGCGCTATATCCCGCGCCGCACCGTTGCGCGCCTCCAGAAAGTCCATGTCGCGCGGCGAAAGCCCCATGGCCTTCCAGTCGAGCCCGCCTTCCAGAAGAAGCGGCCGGCCAGCATTCATCGCGCCCTGATAACCTTCCTCCAGTTCGCGCTTCAGCCGTTCATATTGCTCGGTGGAAAGATTGCCGCCCTCCTTCGGCTGGTAGACCAGCGCGCCGGAAGGCCGGGCGGAATTGTCGAGCAGGCGTTTGTTCCAATGGCTTGCGGCATTGTGCAGATCAAGTGCTGCGCCCGCCGAAGCAAGTGGCGCAAAACCCGCCCGGTCGTCGAGCGGATGGAAAAGCTTCAGGTGCAGCAGGCCCAGCCCATCCCGTTCGGCTGAGATGCGCCTGATGGCGCGGCCCTCGGCACGGTAGTCGTAACCCACCGGCCAGCCGTCTGACCCCTCGATGATGCTGACCCGGTCGGGCCTGAGAAGATGCAGTTCACGCAGGCGGTCGCCGATCAGCAGCGGCTCGATATAGGCGTTTCCGGCAAGCATCAGGTGGCCATAAAGCGCCTCGAAGAAATCCGGCCCGCCCATGTGGGCGCTCGGCTTGGCCAGAAGCGCCAGCAGCGGATGATCGGTTATCTCCTCATCGCCATCGTAAAGCAGCCAGCTGACCGACGCGGACGCTTCCGCCACCATGCGGGCGGCGCGGTGCGCCACCGGGTTTTTCATGAAGCCCTCGCGGGCAAGTGCGGCATAGGAACGGCCCGACCAGAAGGCCTGTCCGCCCTGTGCCGCCACCGCCATGAAACCGCCCGTCGCCGTCTTGCGTTCAGGCACGGCTCTGCCATCCGCCGGGCGCCGCCACGGCAGGGAAAACGGAAATCGCATGGAATTGTCCTTGTTTTAATGCGGGCTCGGTTTCCCGCTAGGCCCTCATCCCTGTGCTTGTCCTTTCAGCCCAAGTCTCTGGGTTGAAAGGACTTCTCTCGCCGCGCAGACGCGCGTCGGCTGGGTTCCTGTGACAGGCACAGGAATGAGGGTGGAGGGCTTGGATCTTGACGAGACTTAACGGATCGGCGCTTTCACCGCGGTATCGCTGTTGAAATCGGCAGCAACACGGGTCTCGCGCAGCGGCTTTACCGTACGGGTGGAAAGATCATAAGCGGGATCGGCCTTGTAGGCGGCCAGCGCCGCCTCGTTTTCAAACTCGCCATAGACGATGAAGTCGACCGAGTTGCCCCACTGGTCCTTCTTCACGTTCTCGCCGATTTCCAGCTTCAGCGAATGCGGTATGGCGGTGAGCCCGGAAAGCCCCTTGCGCACGGCGTCGCGGTTTTCCTCGGGAACGGTGAAAAAAACGATATGGCGGATCACGGTGTCACCTGTCATGCAAAATTCGAATTCGGCCTTTGGGCGCCGAGTAACGGGTTATCATCTGGCCCGCCCGGGTTCAATCCGCGCTGCGACAAGGGCGCCATGAAATGCCCGCCCGTAGTTCCCGACAAGCTGCGCCCGGTCGCTGCCATTGATGACGGCGCGCGCGCCCTCCCAATCCTCGCGTTCTGCGCTGAAGAAATCGGAGAGACTGCGGCCGGTAAAACTGCCGGCAACCATGCCGCAGATCAGGATCGTCGTCGCCACGTCCGGCTCCATGGCCCGCTCGGGGCGGGCCAGAAGATCCACACCGGTCAGGCGCGACATCGCCTCGTAATTGCGGCGATGTGTCAGCTGCACGAAACCACGCCCAAGCCAGCTTTTGCCCTCAGCGTCCGGCCGCCAATAGGGTTTGCGCACCATGGGCAGCCTGCCCGCCGCAAAAGCCCGGTCGAGCCTTGCGATCGCCTCCGTATCGCCAGCCGCCAATGTCTCACACACCGGCTGCATGGTCGCTGCCGTCTCGTGGAAGGTGGTGGCCAGCATATAGGCCAGCCAGCGCGGATCGCCGTCCGGCATGGCCTTCTCGAAACCGGCAAGTATGGTCTTCGTGCCGGCAAGCTGCGTGGCGCGCAGGCGGCCACCGAAGATCGAAATCCGCACCGACGCGAAGAATCGCGCCTCGTCATAGGCCATAGCCGGCTCCTGAAAATCGGGGGCGATGTAACGCCCGGTTTTTCCACATGACGGCCGTCAGGACTAAATCGATTTGAAAAAACCTAATCGATTTTAATCCGCAGGCCGGGGTTTTGGGGTAAAAAATTCCTTGAGTTCGGGAACCTTGGAGCGCTAACTCCATTCACCGCGCACTTCCGCAGCGTTGACCATTCAAGGAGGAATGCCACCATGACAGCGACAATCCCCCAGACCGTTTATGACCGTCTCGAGAACGAGTGGCGCCAGATGCGCGAAACCGGCACCCAGCCGAAGCCGGCGCAATCTCCGAAGAAATAAATAAAGATCGGGTTTGACGACAGCGTCTCTCCTATCTCTACGTCATCCTCGCCCTTGACCCGAGGATCCACGGCTTCAATGCCGAATGGATCCTCGCGTCAAGGGCGAGGATAACGGTGGATGTGTTTCGGCACGGCCTTTAGAGCGTCCGCCTTGTCTCACATCCCCCGCACCCTCGGCTCATTCGCCACCATCGTCGTCAATGCCGTTATCGCCCACACCAGCGCATCCAGCCGGTCCGGCGAACGACCTGACGACAAGCCGCCGGGTCCGAAATCCGTCATCTGGTCGGTGAGCTTTTCAAACCGTGCGGCGTGGCGCACCCTGCCCTGTTCGTAAAGTGCGGCCACCGGCTCGGCGCGGGTGAATTTGCCCCGGCTTGCCCGCACCAGCGTCAGCGGCAGGTTGGCGTCGATGCTCTGCAGCATCGCCCGCACCATCTCGCCGCCCTGGTTGACCTCGGCCACAACCCGGTCGGCCTCGTGGTGACGGGCGGCAGCGACCACGGCGCGCGCCCAGCCGGCCGGCGTTTCGCCTTCCACCGAACAATCCGCAAGCACCACCAGTCTGCCGGACATGCCGAGCCCCGCAACGACAATGCCGCAGCAGGAATTCTCCCCGACCCCGGCGGGCGGATCGACCGCCACCACGATCCGTGCCAGCGGCTCATGCGCCGCCTCCACAATCGCTTCCAGGTCGGAACGTTTCCACAGCGCGCCCTCGCGCTCGTCGATCAGCTCGCCGCCGATTTCCTGACGTCCCAGCCGGGTGCCGCCGTAGCGGTCATGCATGGCTTTCAGGAAACCGGGCGACAGGTTTTGTGCATTCATAGCCGTCGGCATCCGCGCCACCCGGCTTGAGGGGTCGGCGAGAAGCGCTTTCAGGAGCGGAATGGGCCGTGGCGTCGTCGTTACCAGTTGCCGTGGGGCCTCCCCCAGACGCAGGCCGAATTGCAGCATGTCCCAGGTTTCCTGCGGATATTTCCATTTTCCGAGTTCATCGGCCCAGGCCATGTGAAATTGCGGTCCGCGCAGGCTTTCAGGGTCTTCAGACGAAAACACCTGCGCCATCGCGCCGTTCGGCCAGACGAGACGGCGGCGCGACACTTCGAAAGCAGGACGGCGGCGGCGGGCAATGCGGCAGATGCCGGAAATGCCGTCGATCATCACCTCACGGGCATCCCCCAGCGTTTCCGCCACCAGCGCGATACGCAGATCCGAATGTTGCGCGGCGGACGCAATCCTGTGCACCCATTCCGCGCCGGCGCGGGTCTTGCCGGAGCCACGCCCGCCGATCAGAAGCCACGTCCGCCAGTCGCCCTCAGGCGGCTGCTGCGGCAGGTTGCCGATGAAGCGCCAGTCGCGCAGAAGGGTATGGACCCGTTCCTGCAGATGGGGGTCGGGCGAGAAGTTCGTCATCTGGTCCCGCCTCCTCGGCCTTCGGCTTCATGTTCATTGGGCAGCCTTCAACAGTCCCGACGTCACCCCCGCCTCAAGGGCAGGCATGACGGAGTTGCGGGGGCTCGTCCGTAACCGCACTTTCCGCCTCCATCCGCGCGCGGCATTTCTGCTCGGCCAGTTCGTCGATACGTTGGAGGAAATGCGCCACCGCAGCTTCGTAATCTTCGGTATCGGTGTCATCCTCTCCGGAAAGCGCGGCGCGCTCTTCCGCCAGAAGCCTTTGCAGGACATCGATCCTCTCCAGCGTGCGGACGACCACCGAAAGCTGATCCGTCGCGGCCTTCACATCGGCGCGCGCCTGTTTACCCGAAGTGTCTTCCGCCGCCGCCAGCAATGCCGCCTCGCTCGCCTGACGCAGGTTGCGATACATGTGAAACTGATCGCGCATCTCCACCGTCAGCTCGTTCAGCATCTGCCGCAGCTCGCCGTTACGCGCCGCATCCTCGGCGGCCAGCTTGTCGGCCCGCGACTTTGTCTCGGGCGCGGTGTCCGTCACGCACTCGCTTCCATAGGCGGGCCTCTCCGGCCACGCGCTGTAAAGCGCCGGATCGCAATTGGGGGAACTCGTCATGGCGATTGATCCGCGAGATAACAAGATGAATGCGACAGAGCGTATCGGTCAGGGAAATTCCACCCTCGGAACCGGTTCAGATTGCAGACAAGCTGCAAGGCCCATCGTCGTCATCCTCGGGCTCGACCCGAGGATCCACGTTTTGAGCGGCTATGGATCCTCGCCTCAAGGGCGAGGATGACGTCGGATAGGGCAGAAGGTTTGTCATCAAACACGAACACAACCTGTCAAACCGGCTTCTTCCCTCAGCCGCAAATCTCCGACTGTATCCAAACACTATCAAACCACCGTCACGCTGTAAAGGATTATTTTCCTATATTCATGATTTTTATCCTTACCACAGGGTTTGCACCCTCGCCCGCCGCATATTACACTCGGCGGCAAGCGGTGAGCAGAAGGGGCAGGTCAAGTTGGTGAAACAATGGGTTGAGCGGTTGTTTGCGGGTCTTTCGGCAACCGGCATCGTCTTCGGCACTATTCTGTTCTGCGCTTCGCTCACACCGTCTCTTCTGCCGCGCACCTGGCTGATGCAGGGTGTGCTGTGCGGATTTTCCTTTGCCATCGGTTATCTGATCGGCGTGGCGATACACGCGGTCTGGGCCTATCTCGAACTGCCCGAACCCTCGCGCCATAATGCGCGTGGCATTCGTTTCCTCATCGCGCTTGCCAGCGCCATCACGGCCATCGCGTTTTTATGGCAGGCGAAAGACTGGCAGAATTCCATCCGCATCCTGATGGAACTTGATCCGCTGCCCAGCGCCCACCCCACCAAGACCGGCGGCGTTGCGGTGCTGGTCGCCGCGCTCCTCATCGGCGCGGGCCGGCTTTTCCAGCTCATCCGGCGGTTCTTTTCCGCGCGCAGCCGTCATTTCCTGCCGCGCCGGCTTGCCAATGTGCTTGGCATCGCCGCCGCCATCGTGCTGTCCTGGATGCTGCTGAACGGTCTGATCTTCGACATCGGCCTCAGATTTGCCGATTCATCGCTGAAACAGGTCGATGCGCTGATCGAGCCGGATGTGCCGCGCCCGTCCGACGCACTCAAGACCGGCAGCAGCGCTTCCCTGATGAGCTGGGAATCGCTTGGCCGCAGAGGCCGTGAATTCGTGGCCGGCGGGCCGGAGGCACAGGAGATTTCCGCCTTCACCCACCGCCCCGCCAGGGAGCCGCTGCGGGTCTATGCCGGGCTCAACTCGGCCTCGACGCCCGAGGAAAGAGCAGCGCTTGCGCTGGAAGAACTGAAGCGGGTCGGCGGTTTCGAGCGCAAGGTGCTGCTGGTCGTCATTCCCACGGGCACCGGCTGGATCGACCCGGAAGCGCTCGACACAGTTGAATATCTGCACGACGGCAATGTCGCGAGCGTCGCCGTGCAATATTCCTATCTTTCGAGCTGGATCGCACTTCTGACCGAACCGGATTACGGTGTGGAAACGGCGCGCGCGCTGTTTCAGGCCGTTTATGGCTACTGGACGACCCTCCCGAAGGAGACGCGGCCGAAGCTCTATCTGCATGGCCTCAGCCTCGGCTCGCTCAATTCGCAGAAATCCTCCGATCTTTACGATGTGCTGGCCGATCCCTTCCAGGGCGCGCTGTGGAGCGGCCCGCCCTTTTCCAGCCCCACATGGCGCATGGCGACCAATGGGCGGGTGAAGGGCACGCCGGAATGGCTGCCGCGTTTCCGCGATTCCTCCGTCATCCGCTTCGCCAACCAATATACCACCGCCCATATGCCCGGCGTGGCGTGGGGGCCGATGCGCATCGTCTATCTGCAATATGCGAGCGATCCGATCACCTTCTTCGAGGCCGCCTCGCTTTACCGGCGGCCGGAATGGATGGCCCATCACGGACCTGACGTTTCCACATCCTTCCGCTGGTTCCCGGTAGTCACCCTGCTGCAACTCGGGCTCGATGTTGCCGCCGCCACCACGGCGCCGATCGGTTACGGCCATGTCTATGCGCCGGAACACTATATCGATGCGTGGACGGAGGTGACGGAACCGGAAGGCTGGAGCGCCGAGGATATCCAGCGGCTGAAGATGTTCTTCAAGGCCCGCCGCGGCTCCACCGATCCGGCGTGAGCGCGGCGGGCGTATCGCTCTGAGCGTCAGCCCTTCAGCACGTCCACATGGTCGCCCACATAGGTCTCCAGCGAACGCGGCGCACGGCCGGTCAAAGTCTCGACATCGCCCGTCACCGCCGATGTCCAGCCCTCGCGCACCGGGTGGAAGATAGAGGCGAGGAAAGAGGCATAGTCCTTCGGAACGCCAGCGCCGGTGAGAATGGCGATGAAGGCCTCGTCCGAAACCGCGCTATAGCCGACCGGCTTGCCGATTGCCTGCGAGATGATCGCGGCCGCCTCGCCGTAACCGAACGCTTTCGGGCCGGTCAGGTTGAACGCCTTGCCATCGAAGGCATTCGAGGTCAGGGCGGCGGCGGCACTGTCGGCGATGTCGCGTACATCGATGAAGCTCGACTTGCCCTCGCCCGCCGGAACGGCGATCTCGCCGTGTTCGATGCCGGCCTTCCAGTAGGTGTGGAAATTATCCGCAAACCAGTTGGGGCGCAGAATGACGTAAGGCACGCCAGACGCGATGATCTTCAGCTCGATCTGGCGATAGGGAATGGAATCATCGGCATCGACGCCGAAGACGCTGAGGAACACGATCTTCACCTCGCGGCGTGCAGCTTCCTGAACCACCGGCGTCAGCGCGTCGATGGCATCCAGACGCCCGCCCGCCAGGATCAGAAACAGCCGGTCCACGCCGTCGAAGGCATCAGCGTAAGTCGAGGCATCGGTATAATCAAACCTCACACCTTCCGCGCCGTCCGCCGCCTTGCCGCTACGCGAGGCCGCCTTCACGCTTTCGCCCTTGGCCAGAAGCGCCTTGACCAGCGGCGTGCCGATGGTGCCTGTCGAACCGATTACAAGTATCTTGCCTGTCATCTCAAATATCCTTAGTATCTAATGGAAACCATGTTTCGAGAACACACATACTGCGTGTTGGAAATCATTAAAAGAGAGCACTTTTCGGTTATCTGGTATCCTTGCGGAAACCGGCACGGCCATTGAAGAAGGATGATATCGATGGAACGCGTTTATGACGTTTACGAGGACCGCTGCCCCACACGCATGGTTCTGGACAGGATCGCCGACAAATGGGCGCTCTTGATCCTCGACAAGCTGCGGCTGGACCCCGTGCGCTTCAACCTGCTGCGGCGCGAGATCAAGGGCATTTCGCAAAAGGTCCTGTCGCAGACGCTGAAGAAGCTGGAGCGCGACGGGCTGATTTCCCGGCAGGTCTTTCCGACCGTGCCGGTGACGGTCGAATATTCGCTGACGCCGCTCGGGCGGACGCTGACCGACACGGTGGCGGCGCTTGCCCATTGGGCGGAGGGTAATATCGACGCGGTGATGGCGGCACAGAGGGCTTATGACGAGCGGGCGGTGGTTTAGGGTAAGCTCACCGTCTTTAACACCTCCCTCATTCCTGTGCTTGTCACAGGAATCCAGCTGACGCGCGTCTGCGCGGCGGGAGAGTCTTTTCAGCCCAAGGACTTGGGCTGGCTGGATCTCTGTGACAAGCACAGAGATGAGGAAAGAAGAGAGTATCACGCGCACCCACCGGCCTTTGCACCCACCGCACGCCCCAAGTCCCCTACCGCGAAATCCGCGTCGAAAGAATGATCGACGATAACGTCCGCTCCACGCCATCCAGCGCGCCGATCCGGTCGATCAGCCGGTCAAGGTCGAGGATGGAAGGCGCTGCCAGAATGGCGATCAGGTCGAAAGTGCCGCTGACCGAATGCAGCGTCGTCACCTCCTTGATGGCGGAAAGCGCCGCCGTCACCCCCGGCAGCGCCTTTGGCCCGATGGTGATCAGCACATGGGCGCGCACCAGCCCCGACAGATAGCTTTCCGCAAGCCTCAGGCCATAACCGGCGATCACGCCGTCGGCCTCCAGCCGCTCGATGCGGGCCTGTACCGTGGTGCGCGAAAGGCCGAGTTTGCGTGCCAGTTCCGCCACCGGCATGCGGGCATTTTCGGAAAGCAGGGCCAGCAGTGCCCGGTCCTTTTCGGCAATCGTCATAGTGACCAATCCTGTCGTCTAACTGCGCAATATTAACCAACTATCTGCACATAGTGAAGCTGCGAATCGTCAATAAAAGCTGGCATTCTGTCTTTGAAGCGCATCCGGTGCGCGCACATATGCGAATTTACTGCGGGGAACAAAAACATGAAAAACATTGTCGTCATCGGCGCGGGCAATATCGGTTCGGCCATCGCCTGGATGCTGGCTGCTACCGGCGATTATCGCATCACGGTTGCCGATCGCTCGGCCGACCAGCTGGCAAATGTGCCGGCGCATGAGCGCGTCGACACGGAAATCGTCGACATCACCGATCGTCCCGCTCTGGAAGCACTGCTGAAGGGCAAGTTCGCCGTGCTTTCCGCCGCCCCCTTCCACCTGACGGCGGGCATTGCGGAGGCGGCCGTCGCCGTCGGCACGCATTATCTCGATCTCACCGAAGACGTCGAATCCACCCGCAAGGTCAAGGCGCTGGCGGAAACGGCGCAGACCGCACTCATTCCGCAATGCGGCCTTGCCCCCGGCTTCATCTCCATCGTGGCCGCCGATCTCGCGGCCCGGTTCGACAAGCTGGACAGCGTGCGCATGCGCGTCGGCGCGCTGCCGCAATATCCGTCCAACGCGCTCAACTACAACCTCACCTGGAGCACGGACGGGCTGATCAACGAATATATCGAGCCCTGCGAAGCAATCGTCGAAGGCCGCCTTACCGCCGTTCCCGCCCTTGAGGAACGCGAGGAATTCTCGCTCGACGGCGTGACCTATGAGGCCTTCAACACGTCAGGCGGCCTCGGCACGCTTTGCGCCACGCTGGAAGGCAAGGTGCGGACGATGAATTACCGCACCATCCGTTATCCCGGCCATGTGGCGATCATGAAGGCGCTTTTGAACGACCTCAACCTGCGCAACCGCCGCGATGTGCTGAAGGATCTTTTCGAAAACGCCCTGCCCGGCACCATGCAGGATGTGGTCATCGTCTTCGTCACCGTTTGCGGCACCCGCAATGGCCGTTTCCTGCAGGAAACCTATGCCAACAAGGTCTATGCGGGTCCGGTTTCCGGCCGGATGATGAGCGCCATCCAGATCACCACCGCCGCCGGCATCTGCACGGTTCTCGACCTTCTCGCGGAAGGCTCTTTGCCGCAGAAGGGCTTCGTCCGGCAGGAAGAAGTGGCGTTGCCGAAATTCCTCGAAAACCGGTTCGGCCGGTATTACGGCACGCATGAGCCGCTCGCCCGGGTTGGGTAAAGAAAACGGCTGCAGTTTCTCCCGTCATGCCGGACTTGATCCGGCATCCAGCCAGCCCAAGTCTTTGGGTTGAAATGACTCTCTCCGCCGCGCAGACGCGCGTCGACTGGATGCCGGATCAAGTCCGGCATGACGGGGAAGGCCACGACCTTATCCCAACTACGTCCCGCAAAACGTCCGAAATACCCTCTCATGGCTCATCGGTGGCTGCATGTAGACGAAATTGTCCGGCCGTTCCTCGAAGGGCGTTGCAATTGCGGCCAGCATGGCGTGGAAGGGTTCAAAATCATCGTCCTCCACCGCCGCCGCGATCAGTTCCTCGATGCGGTGGTTGCGCGGAATGATGGCCGGATTGGTCGAGAGCATCGCCTGTGACCTTGCAGCGGCGGAAACACCTTCCCGCGCGGCCCTCTCCCGCCAGCGCCCCAGCCATTCATCCGCCCCGGCAATATCGATGAACATGCCGCGAAACGGCTCGGCATCTCCGTCGGCCGCATGGGAAAGACGCCGGAAGGTCAGCGTGTAATCGGCCTCCGATGCCTGCATCAGCGCCAGCAACGCCTGCACCAGATCGATGTCACCCTCTTCCTCCACCGTCAGGCCCAGTTTCTCCCGCATGCCGGCAAGCCAGCGCTTGGGAAAGGCAGCGGCGAAATCGGCGAGCACGGCGTTGGCGAGCTCGGCTGCTTTTTCGACTTGAGAGTCGAGCAGCGGCAACAGGCATTCCGCCAGCCTTGCGATGTTCCACTGGGCGATGCCCGGCTGGTTGTTGAAGGCGTAGCGCCCCTGCGCATCGATGGAGGAGAACACCTTGTTGGGATGATATTCATCAAGGAAGGCGCAGGGCCCGAAATCGATGGTCTCGCCGGAGACCGCCATATTGTCGGTATTCATGACGCCATGGATAAAGCCCACCATCATCCAGCGGGCGATGAGTTCACACTGCCGCTGCGCAATCCCCTGCAAAAGGGCGAGGTAAGGATTGCCGGCATTTTTCGCTTCGGGATAGTGGCGCTCGATCACGTAGTCCGCGAGGTTCCTGATCGCCTCGTCATCCTCGCGCGCCGCGAAGAACTGGAAGGTGCCGACACGGATGTGGCTGGCCGCAACGCGGGTGAAAACGCCGCCCGGCAGACCGACCTCGCGCTGCACCCTTTCACCGGAAAGGACGGCGGCCAGTGCCCTTGTCGCGGGAATGCCGAGCGCAAACATCGCCTCCGACACGATATATTCACGCAGCACCGGGCCGAGCGCCGCGCGCCCGTCTCCCCTTCGCGAAAACGGTGTCGGGCCGGAGCCTTTGAGCTGGATATCACGGCGTTTGCCGTTTTTGTCGATCACCTCGCCGAGGAGAATGGCGCGACCGTCGCCGAGCTGCGGCACGAAACCGCCGAACTGGTGGCCCGCATAGGCCATGGCGAGCGGCTCGGCTCCTTGCGGCACCACATTGCCGGAAAAGATCGCCGCCAGCCTTTCATCATCGAGGCCTGATACGTCGAGAAGAAGCTCGTCGGCAAGCGCACGGTTGAAAGCGATGAGACGCGGCGCCTTCACCGGCGTTGGCAGCACGGCGGCGCTGAAACGCTCCGGCAGGCGGGCATAGGAATTGTCGAATCTGATCACGGGTAAACTCCCTGCTTTTGCCTGATATGGCCATTTTCACGCCCGTTTTCGAGTGCGAAATTTGCAATTGTCAAAAGCTGCGCCGGACTTCGGAAAAATCAGTTTGAACTGTACGTATATTTGAACATACAAACAGCCAATAGATGAGTGACAGTTCAAGCAGGATATCCTGGTGCCAGACTTCCCCCATGACGACAGTGAGATGGGCAAGGCCATCCGCCACTTCGACTGGTCCTCGACAAGCGTGGGCCCGATCAGCACATGGCCGGTATCACTCAAAACCACCGTGCAGATGATCCTCAAGCAAGGGCATGCAATCTGTCTGTTCTGGGGGCCTGACCTCAACATCATCTACAACGACGCCTACCGCCCGTTTCTTGGACTGAAGGAAGAGGGTGCGCTCGGCAAGCCGTTTCACATCATCTGGTCCGATGTCTGGAACGATGTGAAACACTTCGTTGATCAGGCGCTGTCCGGCACGGGCACGTTCGCCGAGGACATGCACCTCGTCATGGACCGCAACGGTTATCCCGAAGACACCTACTGGACCTTTTCCTACAGCCCGCTTTACGACGACCAGGGCGTGATCGCGGGGCTGATAGACATAGCCGTCGACACGACCGGGGCGGTGCAGAGCCGCAGCCGGGAAGAGCTTCTGCGGCGCGAACTCGTCCACCGGGTCAAGAACACGATGGCGATCACGACTGCCGTCGTCAGCGCCACCCTGCGCCATTCGCAATCGCTTGACGAGGCGCGCGACACCATCAAGAAGCGCATCGCGGCGCTCGGCAACGCCCAGAACCTCATGCACGCCTCCGGCCAGGGCACCAGCATAGCCGAGCTTATCTACAGCAGCGTGCATCCGCATCTGGACGACAGGACCCGCGTCACGATATCCGGGCCGGACTTGGAAATCGCGCCGCAACAGGCGCTTGGCCTGTCGCTCGCCGTCTATGAACTGGCGACCAACGCTTTGAAATACGGCGCTCTTTCCAATGAAAACGGAAAGGTCGACATTGTCTGGACGCTGGATGAGGATGATCGTTTCGCGTTGCGCTGGCGGGAGGCCGGCGGGCCCGCGGTCAGGACGCCGACGCGCAAGGGTTTCGGTTCGCGGCTTACCAACCAGATCGTCGCGGCCTATTTCTCAGGCGAAGGCCGCACCTTCTACCATCCCGACGGGCTGGTATTCGAACTGGAAGGCAAATACGAAACAACAACGCCGGACTGAAGCCGGGAGTTGAACTTTCTTTCGTCCCATTCGTTGCGTTTCCTGAACCAGAAACGCCGCAACGAAAGGAACGGGAATGACCGTCGTTGAAGCCGTAGCCGCCGAGCCGGAAAGCGCCATCCGCACCCTTCACACCGACCTGCCGGTCAATGCCACCTTCCATGTCTGGCTGAAGGCGAAGAAACCGGCCGAACCCGGTGCCGTCTCCTTCTCCAATGCGAACGGAAAATTCGCTGAGGTTTCAAGCCTCAACACGGAAGAGTTCGGTTTTCGAATCTACCAGGTCTTCGGCGGCGGCCATGTGGAGCTGAGTTACGACACGGTCACCACAGCCGTTTCCGTCATCTACTGGTTCACCGCTTCGGACGTGCTCGAAACCGGCATCACCGTCGTTCACACCAAGCCTGACAATGCGGCACCCGAGTTGCCTGACAGCTATCACTTCCGCCCGCCCTTCGGCTGGATGAACGATCCCAACGGTTTCGGACGGTTCGAAGGCAGGCCGCATCTGTTCTATCAGCATTATTCACACGGGCTGCGCTGGAACACCATGCATTGGGGCCATGCCGTCTCGTCGGATTATCTTCGCTGGCGGCACCTGCCGATCTTTCTTTTCCCCTCCGAGGATCTGACGACCCGGCCCGACAAGCGCGGCGGCGCCTATTCCGGCTCCACCATTCCGCTGGTGGAAGGCACGGGCATCCGCGTGTTCTTCACCGAGCAGGTGCAGGACCGCATTCCCGAACAGCAGATCCAGCTTACCGCCACATCCTCCGATCTCATCATGGCCGGACAGGCCGAGGTCATCCTCGGCCACCGACCGGACGGACAGGGGCTGACACCGGATTTCCGCGATCCCTACGTCTTTCGCGGTCCCGATGGGCTTTGGAAAATGGTGCTCGGCAGCCAGAGCGACGGTGGTGGCGTCATTCTTCTTTATGAAACACTCGATCCGACTGCGGCCTCCGGCTGGACCTATGTGGGCAAGCTGTGGGTGGAAACGCGCTACAAGACCACGGCCATCGAATGCCCCTGCCTGCTGCCGCTTGACGGCCCGGCCAATGCCCGCTCCACCCGCTGGGTGCTGGTCTATGGGCTGATGCATTCGGAAGACCCGGAGACCGGCCGCAAGAACCTGACCATGGCCGATGTCGGCTGGTTCGATGGCAAGACATTCAACAGGGAATTCGGCCAGGAACTGGATTTCGGCACCGACAATTACGCCTTTCAGGCATTTCTCGATGGCGACAGCATCATCGGTATCGGCTGGCTTGCCAATTGGGCGGATGCCAACCCGGAAATCGATTTCCCCACCTCCATGACCCTGCCGCGCCGCATTCACTATTCGAACGGCGAGCTTCTGACGCCGCCGATCGGTGCTGCGGAAAGCCTGCGCAGCCATATTCTCGACCGCACGCGTCTGGCGGCCGGCGAGCGCGTTACCTTCATCAACGGGGCGGTGGAAATGCTGATCGAGCTTGCCTCGCCCGGCGCGCCTTTCGAGCTGGCCCTCGATCATCCGGCGGTGACGCTTGGTCTCGTCTCCGATGAAACCGGCCTGTGGATCCGCCATGAGGACGGGCGTGACGGCCCCTCCCCGCATTATATCGCCAAGGGCGCGAGGGCATCGCGCATCCGCATCTTTCTGGATTACGGCTCCATCGAGGTCTTTGCCAATCGGGGCCGCTATGTCGGCACGAAACGGATCGAGGGTTTCGAGCCCGTGCGCTCCGCCATGCTCAGAGCAGCACCCGGCACCGTGGTGCACGCCACCACCTGGGCGCTGCGACCCTGAGGAACCTTTTGGCGGATCTGGCTGTTGATCATTGAGAAAACCGCCCGAAGGAGAAACGGCATGACCAAAATCAGCGATTCAAGCGATCCCATTCTGTTTCCGACCGAAGCCCACGAAAACAAGGGTGAGAAGAAACGCGCCGGCAAGGGCATCATCATCATTATCGGCGCAATCGCGATCATGTCCTTCGTCGTCTATCTGGCGGCGATCACCATCGCCGCCACCCAGTCGTAAACCACGCGCCACGTGGCGGAGATTTAACGCTCTGCGCTCCGCAGCCCGCGCGTGGTGAGGATCGCCAGCAGCGACACCAGAACACCCAGCCCATAAAGATAGACCATCGGCATCGTCACATCGGCGCGTTCGATCTGCGTGACAAGATCGGTTGCCGCGGCGACGGTGCCGCTTGCACCGGCTCCGGCTGCCGCACCCAGTGTCGCGACCGTGGGCAGCAGCGCGCCCGTCATCTTGCGCTCTTCCTCAGGCGCCGCCTCCATGGCCGCCTGGCTGATACCCGCCCAGGACATGCCGAAAGCCGAACCGATCAGGATTTGCCCGATGAGCATTTCCATCCAGTTCCCCGTCGAAAGCCCCAGCCCCAGCAGAGCGCAGCCCGGCACCATCTGGTAAGGCCCGTAATGCAGGCAAATTTCCCGCAGGCGGCCGGAACGCAGGCTGCCGATGAGCATGGCGACGAAGCTCCAGGCAAGCGGCATCGTCACGACGATGAAACCTGCGAAGGTCGGCTCATATTGCCAGAGATTGATGGCGACATAAGCGAGATAGACGCTGCCCAGCGCATGGGCATAGGATATCAGGAACAACACCCAGAAACCGCTGCCAAGCACCGTTTTCAGCCGGAAGGAATCCGTCGGGAAAAGGCCGGTCGAAGGGCGGACGCCCGCCTTCAGCGAGGCCCATAACAGCGCTGCGCCGGCAAGCAGGGCAATGACGCGCAGGCTCGCATCCTCGAAGGCGGAAGGCGCGGAAAAGGCCAGCGCGCCGACAAGGCAAAGAGCCAGGGGAACCAGCGGCTTGCGCGTCGCAGCGACCGGCCTCTCAGCGGATACGGCAGAGTTGGTATAGGCCAGCAACAGCGCAATCAGCGGCGCGGACAAAAGAAAGGTCGCGCGCCAGGAGAGGTGCTCGGTGGCAAAACCGCCGGTCAAAGGCCCGATGAAAGATGCGACCGCCCATATGGCCGCCTCGATGGCGAAGACCTTCGGCAGCAGGGCGGAACGGAAACCGGCAGGTATG
>Ga0075033_1000554_pt1 | contig 21282 bp, 16 predicted proteins | sample SynthPrep_5_END__FD_72751 | JGI IMG/M metagenome (GOLD analysis project Ga0075033, IMG submission 72751) | Synthetic microbial communities from Ohio, USA - SynthPrep_5_END_DS10_MetaG | ecosystem: Engineered > Bioreactor > Aerobic > Activated sludge | place: USA: Ohio, Columbus | collected...
GTCAAATTTGCGACCGACGTGACCGGCCGCGTGGAAAATGTCGAAACACTCGCACAGTCCCTGACCGAGCTTGCCGAAGGCGATCTCTCGCAGAGCATCGACAAACCCTTCATTCCTTCGCTGGAACGACTGCGGACAGATTTCAACGCGGCCTCGGAAAAGCTGAAGAAGGCCATGACGCTGGTTTCTGAAAATGCCGGCGCCATTTCTTCCGGCTCGAATGAAATACGGTCCGCGGCCGACGATCTTGCCAGACGCACGGAGCAACAGGCCGCCTCCATCGAGGAAACGGCCGCGGCGCTTGAAGAGATCACCACCGCCGTCAATGATTCAAGCCGCCGGGCGGAAGAGGCGGGAAAGATCGTCACCCGTGCCCGCGACCATGCCGAACATTCGGGCGCGGTGGTGCGGGATGCGATCGGGGCGATGGACCAGATCGAAAAATCGTCGCGCGAGATTTCCAATATCATCGGCGTGATTGACGAGATCGCTTTCCAGACCAATCTGCTGGCCCTGAATGCAGGTGTGGAAGCCGCGCGTGCGGGTGAGGCGGGCAAGGGGTTTGCCGTGGTCGCGCAGGAGGTGCGCGAACTCGCGCAACGTTCGGCAACGGCCGCGAAGGAAATCAAGAGCCTTATCAACGCATCCGGCGCGCAGGTGGAAAACGGCGTCGGCCTCGTCACCAGAGCGGGCTCCGCCCTGCAGGAGATTGCGGCGCAGGTACGCGATATCAACACAAACGTCGTGGCGATCGTGGAAGCCGCGCGTGAACAGTCCACTGCTCTTGCCGAAATCAACCAGGCGGTCAACACTGTCGATCAGGGAACGCAGCAGAATGCCGCGATGGTGGAGGAGCAGACGGCCGCCAGCCATAGCCTTGCACTGGAAGCGGCGACCCTGTTCGAGCTTCTCGGGCAATTCCGCTTCGATGACGCGACGCGATCGGCATCGTCTTCGCGCATCAGCTTAGGGCAGCAAACTGCGCCGATCAGTTCGCGACGTCCCGCATCCCGTGCGCTTGCGGCACGCGGTTCGGCTGCAGTCGCTGCCAAACATGAGGAATGGCAGGACTTTTAGAGCGCTTCGCGTATAGGTGGGTCCAGTTTGAGGCCGTGACATTCGTGAACCGACGTCCCGGCCTCCTCATTTTTTGTGAAGGCACAGGAATGAGGAAAGGCCGAGAAAAGACCGAAAAACCGAAACTTCCGTTGAAGAACAGCCGAAGCTCTGGGCATATCGTATCGATTGGCTGATAATCGGCACATCGCGTGTGGAGTTTTCGGGGACGTTCGCTTGGCAGGGATATCGACTGGCCGCCTGGCTTTTGCCTTCTGTCTGCTGGCCATTAGCTCTGGCGTAGCCGGGGCGGAAGAGCCGGCAGAGGAAAAGGCGTCCTGCGCCTACACCCACGACGTTGCGCCGGAATTGTGCATCCGCGTTGGCAGCTACAATACTGATCTGTGTCATGCCATGGAGGTTCTGGCCGGGCGCCATGCCGTTCCGCCGGATTATTTCGCCCGGCTCATCTGGCGGGAAAGCCTGTTCCGGGCCGATGCCGTCAGCCCGAAGGGCGCCGAGGGCATCGCCCAGTTCATGCCGGGAACCGCCAGGCTGCGCGGCCTTGAAGACAGTTTCAACATCATCGCCGCTCTTGAGGCATCCTCGCGTTACCTGTCGGAGCTGAAGACGCAATTCGGGAATTTCGGTCTTGCGGCGGCGGCCTATAATGCGGGCGAGGCGGGACTGCGGACATTCATCGCCACCGGTCGCCTGCCGATGGAAACCCGGGACTATGTCTTTGCGATTACCGGATATCCCGTTGAAAACTGGAAGGACAATCCGCCGGAAAAGGCGGCCCCGGCGCTCGATGACAACAGGTCCTTCATCGATGCCTGTCTGCGTCTGGCCGATACCCGTACCATGAACGATCCTGTGCTGATTTCCTCGGCCGACTGGGCTCCCTGGGGCGTGCAGCTTGCCGCGCATTATAACCCGGCGGTGGCAAACCGGCTTTTCACCCGCGCGATAGGCCAGCTTGCGGAACCGCTTAACGCTGAACGCGCCTTGATCGTGCGCCAACGCGGCGGGAATTTCGGTTCGCGCCCGCGTTATGCCGCCCGCATCGGCCGCGAAACACGTGGCGAAGCCAATCAGCTTTGCGGTGCAATCCGGCAGGCCGGCGTTCCCTGCACCGTGTTTCGCAACAGGTAGGCGACTGTCATTTTAAGCCGATCATAACAAGTTGATCGGCATTTCGTTTGCGCCTCCTTCCAGCGGCAAACCATCGACCCTAGATTTGCGCCCGGGCCATGGTCGCGTCTTGTGCGACCACAGGCATTTTACGAGGGGAAGCATTAAAAATGAGATGGCTTGAAACCGGATGCCTTACGGCTGCGCTGGCAATCGTCAGCGCCTGTTCCTCCACCGGGCAGACGGAGATTTCCCGCACCGTCGCAGGCTTTGTGGGACAGCCCCGCGATGCCGCCATCGCCAGACTTGGCCGTCCGAACAAGGTCATCATCGAAAACGGCGCAACCGAATCCTATTGGCTGAAGGTCGATGTCGAGACCTATGCCGGCCTCAGCAACAGGCGCGAATATAAGACCGTCAATGGCCAGGCGCAGATATCGGAAACCGAGGGCATGAAGATCAAGGAGCACCGCCGCGACTGCATCATCAAGATCACTGCGGACGCCGCCTCCACCATCAGGACGAGCGAGATCATCGGCAATCCCGCCAGTTGCGAAAATATTCTAAATCGTCCGGCCTCCTGAACCGCGCTCCGGGGGCGGAACGCAGCTCAGGAGGTTGCAAGGGGGCTCAGAAGCGATAGTTCAGCCCGACCTTGATGGCATGCATGTTCAGCGAATTCGAGGCATTGCGGCCGTTTGCTATTCCCGAAGTGCCGGCGTGGTCGACATATTCGTAAACCGGCGATTCATAGGGAGCGCAAACTTCCGGATAGATGGCGCAAAGCCAGGCCATATTGGGATCATTGGCCAAACCGGGGTCGATCATCTCGGTGCCGGTCTGCTCGCTCGTCTGGTAGTCCTTGCCGGTGCCGGCGCGGGCATTCTTGAACTTGAAGGACTTGGCGCGGAAATGGCTGTAGCTGTAATCCGCCCTGATCGACCAGTTTTCGTTCAAGGCATATTCCGCGCCGAGCCCGATGGTGAAGCCGGTTCGCGTGCCCGAAGCCTTCTCTACGAAGAATGCCGTTGTTTCGGAACCCATGGGGTTGGTAGCGCTCGCACTGTCTGAGACATACTGGTCGCGCCATTGGGTTTCCCGGGCAAGCGCCAGACCGGCGGTCGAATAAACCAGCAGCCTGTCGTTGACGGCATATCCGAGTTTTGCGCGCAGCCCGGCAGTCCAGTCGATGTCGTAGCTGGTGGTTGCGTCCACATGCCCGTTTTTCGCCAGTGTGGCATCGGTGGAGGCGAACTTTTCGATGCCGCGAAGATAGGTTTTGGTGTAATCGGCCTCGACGCCGACGACAAAGCCGTTTTCGAGCTGCCGGTCATAACCCGCATGCAGCCCGAATGCGCCGCCGCGCATGTTGAAATCGGCAGATTCCCGCGCGGCTGCATCGCTGAACGTTCCATCCAGAGAGGTCGTATTTCCTGCGATATTCAGGAAATCGCCGCCCGCATGAGCACCCACATTAAAGCCGGTCCAGTCGCGAACGAAGGCGCTGTCCGTCGGGCTGCTGAAGGGGGAGAGGCCGGGCAGGGCTTCGCCGCCGCCAATGGTTGCCGTGAGGCTGGCATAGATCGTCCGGCCCGGTCCCGGCTGTGTGACAAGGCCGAGAGGATCGACATAGAAACGATCGAACAGGTTTTCCACGCGCAGGCTCGCGGTCATGTTGTCGTTGATCTTGTATTCGGTAAACAGGTCGACCAGCGTATAGGGTTCCCAGTCCACGAGAGCGATGAATTCGGAGGCGCCCTGCGCCGTGACATCGCCATGTCCGATGGCGCGCGGCCCGACATAAGAGATGCGGCCGCCGACCGTCAGCCGGTCCTCGAGGAATTTCTGCGAGAGCGTCAGGTCCACCGTATATTCCGGCTGAACATGGTTGGTCGCATAGTCGCCGTAGAGGGACTTGCTGTCGCAGGTCTGGGTCGTGCGGCAATATTCGACGTTCAGGAAATAATTGGCCGAAAGGTCCGCCGAAAAGCCGCCATTGGTGTAACGGCCGGAGAGTTCGAGACCTGAAAATTTAGCCCGGGGAATGTTGCCGATATTGAGGGTCAGCACCGGTTCGGTCACCACCGTGCGCGATATGTAATTCTTCACGTCCCAATTGAAATAACCGAACTTGATCATGGCGGTATCGTCGTCGGACAGAATGCCGTCGCGAATGATGTTGGTGCCGATTTCCCAGTTGCTGGACCGTTCCGGCTGGACGCCGGCATTGGCGATCACGCTGTTGAAGGCGGAGACGGATTCGATGATGGATGGCGATCTGAGCGTATTCGAATAGTTGGCGTAGAACTGCGTATTGTCGAACGGTTCCACCGTCACGCCGGCAGACGGGCTGAAACCCCCGTCATCCACCGTCAGGCCGATGGGTTTGCCCTGGGCCTGATATTTTTCGTAAGGATCAAATCGATCCTTGAGCCAATAATGCGAGTATCGCAGGCCGCCATTCAGGGTCAGCCAGTCAACGGGCTTGTAGGCTGCCTTTGCGAAAGCGGCACCTTCATGACGAATGGCATCGCGCGGCGTCAGCCACCCCTCGAGAACAGCGGCGTGCTCGCTGCCATTGGTGTCCTCGGCCCGGTAGGAAATGCCGTAGTTCAGATCGAGGTCACCGTAATCCGAGCTGAATTGCGAGCGGTTGGTAATTTCCGCTCCCCACATATTGGTGTCGGTGCCGACCCGGAAACCGGATGGCAGGCCGATTTTTTCGGGCGTCAGTCCTCGCCCGCCGCGCACGGGATTTCGGACTTCGAGATGGTTGAAGTAGAAATTCGACTTGAAGTCGATGAGATCATTATCCTCGGGGTTCCAGTTGTATCTCGCCGTGAACGTGTCGAGGCTGGTGCTGACCGTCTGCTCCTGTTGCTGCGCCTGTCCGGTATTCGAGGTCAGCCGCGAGGCAAGCCGGTCCCCGGCCTCGCTTCTATATCCCATATAACCGATCTGGAATGTCTGGTCGTCCGAAAGGCGCGCGGTCACTTTTGCCAGAAGAGATTGCGTTTCCAGCTCGGTGTTGAGGACTTCCTCGCCCCCTCGGTAGTTGACCAGGCCTTCATTGATCATCGTGTTGGGAAGAATGCCGCCCCAATATTTCGTATTGCCGATGTTTTTCGGGGAGGCGACGGGGCCGTGGCTGCCGGCGTGATAATTGCCCTGGCGACGATGCGCATAACCCGCAACGACATCGATGTCCTCGCCCTTATAGGCGCCGATCACACTGCCCGAGCCGGTCGTTGGCTTGAGGAAGGCGGGGCGATCCATCCCGTCGGCAGATGGTGTCGCGGTGCCCACGCCGGACTGATAGCTGTAGCCGCCCAGCGCGCCATCCTTCGGGCTTGAAGAATTGGTGCCAAAACCGCCCTTGACCTTGAGGCCCCATTTTTCACCGTCCTTGACGATGTCATCGGCACTGACCGTCCTCATCGCGACCGAGCCGGCATTGCCGAAGGAAGCGGCGTCTGCCCCCTTGGTAATGTCGACGCCGGCGATGAAATCGGGATCGACATAGGTGCGGTTCGAGACGCCCTGATAGCCCTGATAGACCGTCACGGAATTCTCGGCGCCGTCTATCGTGGTGGCGACGCGGCCCATTCCCTGCATGCCGCGAATATTGACGTCGATGGCGCCCGCGCCGTTGCGCGCCTCGCCAGACATGACGCCAGCCGTGCCGCGAAACATGTCGGCAGGGCTTGAGCCGCGGAAGCGGTCGATATCCTCGCCCGAAATATAGGCCGTCGGCGCGTCGGTTCCGTAGGGTGCGTCGGGGCTGCCGTATCGCCCGCTTTTGCCGGTGACGGTGATTGTTTCCAGCACGAGCGAACCGTCCGCCGAGGTCGCCTCCTGCGCCTGCGATGCGTTGGAGACCGTCACGCGATCGGGTGCCGTGAAGCGGAAGCTCAGGCCGGTGCCGTCCAGAAGCTTGCCGAGCGCATCGCGCGGCTGAAGGGCACCGGCTGCGCCGGAGGTTTTCAGCCCCTTCGTCAAAGACGCATCGTAGAGAATCTGTATGCCGCTCGCCGCGCCAAATCGCGTCAGGGCCACGTCGAGAGGGCCCGCGGGAATGGAAAACTGGCGCAGCTCCTGCGCATGAGCCTGGGTGTGAGCCTGGAAAGAGACGGAGCATGCCAGCGATGCGCAGAATGCCGCCAGCCTCAAGCGTGCTGCGTGACTACCGGATTTTTGTCCCGCCGCCAATAAAGTCATCCCCGTAACCCCTTCAGTTTCGCCGCGACGATGCGGCCTCTGATAGGGAGGACGACCGAGGCGCAGAAACCCGAAAAGATTTCTGGAGTTTTTTGGTAATATTTTTCGAATCCTACGAAATCTCTTGCAGCGAAGCGGTTCTGAACCGGTTTCAGACGAGAAGAAGTATCCCGCCGGCACCGATTGCCCGCAGATGCAGGGTCTCTTCAAGATGGGCGATAATGTCCTGTGGCCGGTTGAGCTGGAAAACGCCCGAGACATGCAGGGACCGAAGGCTTTCGCGTGTGATGATGATCTTGCCGCGCCGGTGCCGGTTCAGGCTGGCGACGATGTCTTCGAGGGGGCGGTTGTTGAAAACCAGCAGGCCTTCGCGCCAGGCGGAGGCGGTTTCAAGGTCGATTGCGGATTTTTCCCTGAGACCCGAACTCGCATAGGCGATTGCCTCGCCGGGAAGGAGTTGCGCATTGCCGAGACAGTGCACGGTAAGCGGGCCGGACAGGCATTCCACCGTTACGCCGCTGGCGTTGTGCGTCACGCTGAACGAGCCGCCGGAGGCCTCGACATAACCGGCGCCGGCATTCACGACAAAAGGCATGTCGGATGCCTGCCTGACGGTGAAGACCGCAGCGCCCGCCGTCAGATCGAACCGCCGTTCACCGTCGAGAGACAGGGCCGTGCCACCATCGAGAAAGGCGGTCGACCCGTCCGGCAGGGTCACATTCTGCTGCTCGCCAACCCCCGTTGAAAAATCTGCAAGCAGTGCGCCCATGGACGGCATGTAACCAAGTTCCGGCAGCGCGACGGCGACGCCGGCAAGGCCGGCTACCAGGCTGCCGCCAATCATGAAAGACCGTCTGGAGGTGACAGCTACACGCGTGCGCGTTTCGGCTTGCAGAGCCGGACCGAGATTGCGCCAGAGCGCCGATGCCTCGATAAAGGCGCGTTCGTGGTCAGCACTGAGGTTGCGCCAATGGCTGAGCGCCTCCGTATCCTCAACCGTTGCCGCGCCGGAGTGCAGCCTGACGATAAAGGATGTGGCCTTCCTTCTGAGCGCATCGGATCCGTCGTTCAACACTCAACCCCTATCAAAAGCGCGCCTTGGTGCAGGAATTTCACATGAACCTCATTAGCTCTAACGATTGGCAACCGGAAATCCGAAAATTATCTGCGTCGCTCATGTCCCATTTTCTCCATGCAGTAATTGATCGCGCGGTTGATTTCCATTTCCACCGTGCGGGTCGAGACATGGAATTCCTCCGCGATCTCGGCATGGGGGCGAAACTCCAGCCGGGCTGCGACAAGCATTTTTCGCTGGCGATCCGGCAACTCGCCGATGACGCGCATGAGTTCCCGGATCTGGTCGCGATCGATCACCTGCTGGTCCGGTCCCGGCCGTTCGTCGCGAATTGAAAGGGCATCCTCGATCTGTTCGGTCGTTGCGCGGTGCTTGCGGCCCCGCCCGTGATCGATTGCAAGCGACCTTGCAATCCGCTTGAGATAGGGCACGGGGGCTTCGGACGCATTCGAACTGTTCCTCGCCAGCTTGATCCAGGCTTCGTGGGCAAGATCCTCGGCATCCTCCCGGGAACCCGTCATCCGCGTCAGATATCGCTTGATGTCCGACTGCGTTTTCAGGAATGCCGAAAGGAATTTGTCGTCGCGTTGCGTCATGACCGACCTGAGGATTGCGTTTGAGGCGATACCCCGCACGGCGCGTCATTTCAATACTTAACTGAAATAATCATGTTAAAATGGTTTGGCTGATTGCCGTGGTGCTGCGCCATTGACCGTGCTTTGGCCACGCCCTTCCAGCAGATGTGACCCGGTTTCTGTGGATGACGGTAACCGCTGTTGTGACGTTAAGCCTCTGCGCATATGCTGGACTACTCAATCTCGATTTCCGGCCAAGGCGGACAGGACCATAATGACCTCCCAGTTGGATTTTTTCGCTCCCGCAGCCGCGCGGCTTCCAAAGGCCGAAAAAGAGCGAAAAGCGGCTGGACGGGAAACGACACAGAAGGCGGTTTCTGACGATGAGGCTCTGGCCGGATATCTCGAATCCACCGGCAACTACCGTATCCTGCGCAGGCTGCAGCCCCGCGCGGTCATCGAGCGGCCGCGGCCGGGTTTCCCCCGCCGAGGCGTGATCCTCGATACCGAGACGACGGGCCTCAACCATCGAACCGATGAGATCATCGAAATCGGCGTCATCGCCTTCACATTCGATGATCAGGGTACAATCGGCGATGTCACCGGCATCTATGGCGGTCTGCACCAGCCGGGCGTTGCCATTCCCGAAGAGATCACGCGCCTGACAGGTATTACCGATGCAATGGTTGCCGGACAGACGATAGACATCGACCGGCTGACCTCGCTTGTCACAGATGCCGATCTGATCATTGCCCACAATGCCGGCTTCGACCGTCCCTTTTGCGAGACCTTCTCGCCGATCTTCCGCGACAAGGCCTGGGCCTGTTCCGTAAAGGAGATAGACTGGCGGGCGCGGGGCTTTGAAGGCACCAAGCTTGGATATCTGATTGGACAATCCGGTTATTTCCACGATGGCCACCGCGCCGTCGACGATTGTTTTGCGCTGCTGGAAGTGCTGGAACAGGAGCGGCCCGGCCAAACCGGAACGCCATTTTCGGAACTCCATGAGGCAAGCCGGTTGTCGCGGGTCCGCATTTACGCGGAAAACAGCCCGTTTGACATGAAGGATCACCTGAAAAAGCGCGGCTACCGCTGGTCGGACGGTTCCGACGGCCGGCCTAAATCCTGGTGGGTGGAACTGCCGGAGGAAAGGCTCGAAGAAGAGCTGCATTTCCTCCGGACTGAAATCTACCGCTGGGATGCCGATCCGACGGTCAAATATCTGACGGCGTTCGATCGGTTCAAGACCGGGTAGGATAGCGGCAACTTGGCGTATGCCGATCAGCCTCGCCGCGTAAATCTCCCGGCAAGATCGCATACAATTTCTACAGTCAATCGAAAACAATCGCTGCAAATTTGAGCAGCCGAGCGGTCGGGTCCGCAAGCCGTTCTGAAATCGCCTTTTAGATCAATGGCAAAGCGGATTGGCACGCCTCCTGCATGACAAGGTTGTCGCAGGAGAGTGTTCATGAGCAAAGCCGCAGCAATCGACATCGCTTCCGTTTCCAAGATCTACGGCAACACCACTGCCGTGCATGCGATAAGTCTCAAGATTCCGGCGGGAAGCTATTGCTGCCTGCTTGGCCCCTCCGGCTGCGGAAAGACCTCGACGCTGCGAATGATTGCCGGCCATGAAAGCATTTCCAGTGGTGATGTCCGGCTGGGCAATGTGGTGGTCACCGATCTGCCGCCCGCCCGGCGCGGCACGGCGATGATGTTCCAGTCTTATGCGCTGTTTCCGCATCTCGATCTCGTCGACAATGTCGCCTTCAGCCTCAAGATGAAGGGTGTGGACAGGGAGACGCGCCGCACCAAGGCGCTCGATATGCTGCGGCTGATGCAGCTTGAACCCTATGCCAGCCGGCGGCCGGCCCAGCTTTCCGGCGGGCAGCAGCAGCGCGTGGCGCTGGCGCGCGCGCTCATCACCGATCCCGAGGCGTTGCTGCTGGATGAGCCGCTGTCGGCACTCGATCCTTTCCTCAAAATTCGCATGCGCGCCGAGTTGAAGAAGCTGCAGACCTCGCTTGGCATCACCTTTGTTCACGTCACGCACAGCCAGGAAGAGGCCATGGCGCTGGCAGATGTCATCGTCGTCATGAATGATGGCCGTATCGAGCAGGCGGCGACGCCACGCGAGGTGTTCGAGCGCCCGGCGACCGCTTTCGTCGCCCGTTTCATGGGCGATCACAATGTCATTTCCGGGCGTTTCAAACAGAAGGCCGGCGAGTTCGTCACGTTGGAAGTGGCTGGCGGCGGCGCATTCACGGCCAGCGGCACCGCCCCTGATGACGGCGCGGTCGATATCGCCATCCGTACCGACCGCGTGCGCGTGGGGGAGGCGGATCAGCCGGGCTTCGGTTTTACCGGCATCGTCTCGAATGTCGAATATCGCGGTGCGAGCGTGAAGATCGCCGTCAGCGGCGCGGGTATCGAGGATTTCAACGTCATCCTCAGCGATGCCGCCTTTTTTGAAAAGCCGGTCAGGACCGGCGACGCCATACCGCTTTCATGGAATGCGGCCGATGCCATCGTGCTCGGCCGGGTAGAGAAGTGACCCCAAAAATAACCAGAGGAGAACTTTGAAATGACCGATACCTCCAAGATCAAGACCGGCCTTTCCCGCCGTGGCCTTCTCAAGGCGGGTGCTGCCGCCACGGGTGCGGCGATCGGCTCCGGCCTCATCACCGGCTTCCCGACCATCTGGGCGCAGAACCCGATCACCATCCGCCAGTTCGGCACTGGTGTGTCGAACCTCAATGCCATTGCCGAAAAGTGCAAGGCCGATCTCGGCATCACGCTCGAAATGACGGCGACGGATTCCGATGCCGCCGCCCAGCGCGCCGTGACCCAGCCGAATTCCTACGACATTGCCGATATCGAATACTGGATCCTGAAGAAGGTCTATCCGGCGGGTGTCATCCAGCCGATGGAAATCAAGAAGCTGAAATATTACGACAAGATCGTGCCGCTATTCAAAAACGGCAAGCTGAAGCCGGATAGTGTCGTGGCGCAGGGCACGGCCCCGCACACCGTCGGTTTCGTCGAAAAGCCCGGCGACAAGACGTTCGCCAAGGGCGAGACCGATTATTTCACCATGGTTCCGACGATCTACAATGCCGATACGCTCGGCATTCGCCCCGATCTCGTTGGCCGCGACATCACCAGCTGGGCCGATATCATGGACCCGAAGTTCAAGGGCAAGACCTCCATCCTCAACATCCCCTCCATCGGCATCATGGATGCGGCGATGATCATGGAGGCCATGGGCAACATCAAATATGCCGACAAGGGCAACATGACCAAGGAGGAGATCGACAAGACCATCGACTTTCTCATCAAGGCGAAGAAGGACGGCCAGTTCCGCGCTTTCTGGAAGAGCTTCGATGAAAGCGTGAACCTCATGTCATCAGGCGAAGTCATCATCCAGTCCATGTGGTCGCCCGCCGTCGCCGCGGTCCGCTCCAAGGGTATCGCCTGCAAATACCAGCCGCTGAAGGAAGGTTATCGCTCCTGGGGCGGCGGTCTTGGCCTTGCCAAGCACCTTTCGGGCGCAAAACTCGATGCGGCCTATGAATACATCAACTGGTACACGTCCGGCTGGGTCGGCGCTTATCTCAACCGTCAGGGCTATTACTCTGCCGCCATGGAAACGGCAAAAGAGCATATGTCCGCCGACGAGTGGGGTTACTGGGTCGAAGGCAAGCCGGCGCAGGGCGACATCATCGCCCCGGACGGCAAGGTCATGGAAAAGGCGGGCGCCGTGCGCGATGGCGGATCCTTCGAGGAGCGCATGGGCAAGGTCGCCTGCTGGAACTCGGTGATGGACGAGGACCGCTACATGGTCCGCCGCTGGAACGAATTCATCGCGGCCTGATGTAAAAGACAGAGGACTGGTGGCGGCTTGTCGTCACCAGTCCTGAAAGCGGCAGGCACCCCAACCTCTCCTCCGTCATCCTCGGGCTTGACCCGAGGATCTAACGAACCACCACATCGGACGTGGTTAGATCCTCGGGTCAAGCCCGAGGATGACGTCGAGAGTGCGGAGGACTTGTCAACATGCTCGCTGGCGACATCGCCGCCGGTGCTTCAGCAAATCCAGCGAAAGGCTTCATGATGGTGACGGTCAGACTCATCGGCGTCAGCGACAAAAAGGACAGGCCGCCCCGCAGCTTGGCGCTTCCGCAAAAGCTCGTGTCCTATATTCAGGCCACGCCGCTTTTCCTGATCCTCGGCTTCTTTCTGCTTCTGCCGATCCTCATGATCGCCCTCGTCAGCTTCTGGGACTATGACTTCGCCCAGATGTATCCCGATTTCGTGACCTTCAACTATCTGGAAACGCTGGGCTCCTGGGTCACCTGGCAGACCTATCTCAATACCCTGAAATATGCCGCCATCGTCTGGGCCATCACGCTGTTCTGCGGTTTCTGGATCGCTTATTTCCTCGCTTTTCACATTCGCACCACCACCATGCAGATGGTGCTCTTCCTTATCTGCACCGTGCCGTTCCTGACGTCGAACATCATCCGCATGATTTCGTGGATACCCGTTCTAGGGCGCAACGGGCTGGTCAACAGCACGCTGGTCAGCGCCGGCATCGTGCCCGCGCCGATTGAGTGGCTGCTTTATTCGGATTTCGCCGTGGTGCTGGCCATGGTGCATCTTTATACGCTGTTCATGGTCACGCCGATCTTCAATACGCTGATGCGCATCGACAAAGCGCTGATTGAAGCGGCGCGCGATGCCGGCGCGACGGGCTGGCAGACGCTCTGGAACGTCATCATTCCGCTTGCCAAACCCGGCATGGCGATTGGCAGCATCTTCGTCGTGACGCTGGTGATGGCCGATTTCTCCACGGTTCAGGTCATGTCCGGCGGGCAGAGCGCGTCGGTGGCGCTGATGATGAAGAACCAGATGTCGCTACTGCAATATCCGGCCGCCGCCGCCAACGCCGTCATCCTGCTCATCCTCGTTCTCCTGATGGTCGCGGGCATCCTGCGCATCGTCGATATCCGCAAGGAGCTGTGACCCATGCATTCGGAAAAACGTGGACGCGAATTTTACATCCTCGCCTTCTTTTTCACCCTCTTCGTGCTGTTCCTTTACGGCCCGCTGTCAGCAATCCTCATCCTTGCCTTTCAGGGGCCGAATGGCGGACTGACCTTTCCGCTGAACGGTGTTTCGCTGCACTGGTTCGCCAATCTCTTCGAACAGCAGGCGGTCGGTGATTTCGGCGGCTCGTTCCGCCGCTCCTTCGGGCTTGGGCTGATGGTCATGATCGTCACCGTCATCGTTTCGCTTCTGGCCGGCCTTGCCTTCCGGCGAAAATTCATCGGCGCGACACCGCTTTTTTATCTCTCCGTTGCCAGCCTGGTGGTTCCGTCAATCATCATTTCGCTTGGTATTGGTGTTCTTTTCCAGCAGCTTGGGCTGGAACCTTCATGGTATACATCAGCTTTCGGCGCGCATCTCACCTGGACGCTGCCATTTGGGGTGCTCATCATGCTGGCCGTGTTCAACCGCTTCTCGCCATCCTATGAGGAGGCAGCCCGTGACCTTGGCGCGTCCTCCTGGCAAACATTTGCCCATGTGGTGCTGCCGATGATCGCGCCGAGCCTGATCGGCGTCGGCCTGTTCGGTTTCACGCTCTCCTATGACGAGTTCGCCCGCACGCTGATGACATCGGGCACCTACAATACCCTGCCGCTGGAAATTTACGGCATGACCACCAATGTCACGACGCCGGTGCTTTATGCGCTTGGCGCTGTCACGACCCTGTTTTCCTTCCTGGTGATTGCGGGCACGCTCGGCCTGATCGTCACCCTGAACCGCCGCCATTTGCGTGGATGAAAAAACACACCATGCGCATCCTCGTCATCAATCCGAACACGACGCAATCCATGACCGAGACGATCGCCGATGCGGCGGTGCGTGTATCCAATCCGGGAACGGAAATCCTGGCCGTCACCTCATCCATGGGGCCTGTTTCCATCGAGGGATATTATGACGAGGTTTTCGCCGTGCCCGGCCTGCTGCTGGAGATTGCAAAGGCTCCGGCGCTCGGTGCGGATGCCGCCATCATTGCCTGTTTCGATGATACGGGGCTCGATGCGGCCCGTGCACTTGCCGATATACCGGTCATCGGCATTTGCGAGGCGGCGGTTTCCGCCACCGTCTTCATCGCACAAAGGTTCACCATCGTGACAACGATGGAGCGGTCACGGCTGCCGCTCGAACATCTCGTCCATCGCTACGGCATGTCTTCCCGTTGCAATGTGCGTGCCGCCGATATTCCCGTCCTGTCATTGGAAGAGCCCGGCTCGAATGCCCGCGAAAGGCTGCGCGAAGAGATTTCGCTGGCGCTGAAGAATGACCGTGCGGAGGCGATCGTGCTCGGCTGTGCCGGCATGGCCGACCTTACCGCCGAATTGCGCAGCGAATTCGGCGTGCCCGTCATCGATGGCGTCGCCGCCGCCGTCAAGCAGGCGGAAGCGCTGGTGGCAATGGGGCTTTCGACGGCCAAACGCGGCGCTTATGCCACGCCGGTCCTCAAGCCCTATCGCGGATTGCTGGAAACATTCCAGCCGGACAGAATGGTTGCTTCCTCAGGGAGCCATGGAGACCGTCAAGGTTTGGAACTCGCCGACCATAAAACAACGAAGGCGAGCTGATAGGCCAGATCGCGTTGCACATTTCGCAATGTCTGATCGCCCAGAACTATTCTGGAGCCGTTTCTCCGCAGGAAATTCAGTCGCTCTGCCCTCGCCAGCAGCGCCGTGACGTGGGCGCGGCTGATACCGTAGGCGCGTGCTGCCGCCTTGCGGGAAAACTCGCAGCCCGTTGCATCAAATGCGCTGGTTTTGGTGGCAAATACAAGGTCCAGCAGGATGGGGAACCCGGGCGCGTGCCCCATAAACATCCGTGTTTCCTCCGAGACCGGATGCAGTTCGTCCGTGTGCCTCAAAAGCCAGCTCACCCCCTCGATAAGGGCGCTTGCTCCGGCCGACATCATCCCGGGCGTCTCCGCCCTATGTTCGACCCAGGGCGAGGCTGCCGCGAGATAGGCCGTTGCCAGCGTCTGCACCGCGAGAACCAGCCAGCCATTCAACGACCATGGGCGCTCGCGGTTATCGTGGCTCGGCGGATGCCGCTGTGCCGTGCCCTCAAGCTCAAGCCAGTCGATCAACGCCCGTGTCCTGCGGCTGGAGACCCACCCTCTCGGGACGACGATCGCCTGAACCGCGGCCAATGTGAACTGTCGGCCATGGATAGACCCCAGCCCGAGAGCGCACACAACGGTGGCGAATGCGCCGAAATCGCCGATCGCACGAACAAGGCGTCGTTCCCGCCGAAACACGATCGATATCTGCGCGCAAAGGTGGGTGACCGCCTCATCAAAAGCCTCGTCGTTCAGAATCCGGTTCGCAAGTGGGGTCAACCTCTCGAGAAGCATGTCCGGCGGCGGCCGAACGGAATTCCCCTGCGGGAGCGGTTTTGAAACTTGCGAAATCTCTCTTCGAGATGCCTTTCTCCCGTAGGCTTCTAGGTCGTCACTACTTTATGGCGAAATCCAAGGCGTGAGTTTCATGCGCCGGCTACGCCCATTCATTGAAGGCGGGACAGCCCAGAATTTGCGGTCATGGGGATATGTGCAATTTGTTGCACTCCCCCGCCGTCTCATTGAACGGTATTAAAAAATACTCTCATAAATTGAATGTTAAAGGGCGCGTTAAAATATGTGTTCTTTTGAAACGGTTTATGGAAGTCGCGCTAACGAGAATGTTATCGCCTGTTTTTATTGCCTATTTTTATATGTCCGTGGATGCGAAATCTTTCGTTGGGTATCTGGAAACACAATCTTTGATGGTTGTTTTTTTGGGCTTGACGACGTTGCAGAGGATGCATCCCGGGCTAGCTGACATCCAGATGTTTCTACCGGGTTCACGGCGCGGTCGGCAGCGATGCCGGACGGCCACCGGCTTCGCAATGCCTTTTTATCCACCCCCCCAATTCTCCAAGGAGGATGAAGCGATGCAACTTCGACATGTTATTTTTGCCGGCCTCGTCGCAATCGCGGCGCAGTTCGATTTGCCGGCGATGCGCTATGTGGCACCTGCCGATGCGGCCACCCTGTCTGCCGAGCAGCTGGCCGTCTTTCAATCGAAACTGGAGCAGGCGGAAGCAAGCCGGGAGCTGCTCGGCCGTCGATCCGTGTGCCTGATGGAGCATCTGACGGCGCAGCAGCAGCTCAGCGCCGACCGCGAAAAGGCGCTGGGGCAGGCCAAGTATCTGCAGATCGAGCTGGAACGGCAGGTGGTGCAGTCCGAAAGCAGCGTGAAGGGCTACGAGGATCTCGTTCGATCCGAGAGCGAGAACGTCAGGGCGCGTCAGGCCACCTTCGAAAAAGCCCGAAGGGAAAGGGACGAGCAGGCCAAGAGAGTAAGAATATGCAGCGGGGTCCTCTTCTTCCTGCCGGGCATTTGCCAGGCCGGTGACGCCGCGGTGAAGGCGTTTGGCTGGATGAACGACGCGGAGAGGGACTACCGCACCGCGCTGCCGCGGCTGGACAATGCCCGGTCGGCTCTTGAAGGCGTTCGCAACCAGCTCGATAACAATCGCCGCCAGCTTGCGGCGGCAAAGCAGAGCCACGCGGAAAACGAGAATGCGGTGAAAACTCTGGAAGAGCAGATCACCCGGCTCAAAGCGGCGATTTCCACCATCAATGTCAAGGTGCAGGACTTTAACACTCAGGTCGGCAACTTCACCAATGCTCTCAAGGAAGCGCGCGAGGTCAATCCTGACGACGCGAAAATACGTCAGGTCAACCGGCTGTCCGCCGAGATCGACGGCCTGACCAACGACGTGCCGCAGTTCATTTCCTCCACCGAGGCCGGACTGCCTGATGACGCGAAGAAGCAGTGCGGATCGTAAACGATCAACCCCATGACTCTCCATAACCACCCATCAACAGGAGCATGAAAATGAACAATGTCGTTAATCTCGAAAGCCGGGAAGCCAAACTGAACAGCGCGATCGACGCCGATGTCGAGGCGATCGTGTCGAAGCCGGAATTCAGCCTTCCCAAAGCGGATACGGCGCTCGTCCGGTATTATGTCGACAAGATCCAGGGAACCTATGATGTCGAGCGCGCCAAGCGCGACACCGACAATGCGATCGACCTGCTCTACATCGCCTATAACACCACGCCGCAGGAAGAAGGCAAAATCCGCGGCCGCATCAGCGCCATCATGGACAGCCTGATAAAGGCGCAGCAGAACAGTGAAATCACCATGAGGCATGCGATGGATATTGCCAATCGCGTCCGCATTTCAGTCGACGATCTCTTCCCGGAGTGGCTGGACGTCCGCGAGGGAAATGACCAAAGCGAGATCAAGGCCTTCGTCTCCAACGATTTGATCAAGCTCGCGAAAAGCATCCGCGACAAGGCGTTGGAAGTGCGGGACGATCTCCTTAAGGTCGCCTCCACCTATGACGACATCATCAAGGCAACGGCGCAGATCACCGATGCCAGCGAAATGGTATTGAGCAAGCGTCTGGAAGACAAGGCGACGATGGAGCGGGAGATCCGCGAGGCCGACGCGCGTCGTCAGCAGCTTGAAGCGCTTGTGAATGATCTGAAGGCGCAGGTTGCGGAGTTCGAAAAGAAGGCCCGCGAATATGAAAGGCGGGCCAATACGGCCGAGGAGCGTGCTTTTATCATGTCGATCGTCCGGGTCGGCGCACAGATGATTTCAAGCGCCATCCCCGCAATCGCCATGGTGGCGGGCGGCCCGGCCTCCATGCTGGCCTCTTCGGTCGGCGGCGCGCTTCAAGGGCAGTCCAGGGGTGGCCAGGATGCCGACGGGCAGGGGCAGGGCGGCGGCTCGCGCACACCGACAACCGGCGGCGGAAAGTCGGATGGGGCAGCCACCCAGAGCAAGCTTTCCGAGCAGAAGGCAGAACTGCGCAAGAGCGAGGAAAAACGCGATAGCTTGAAGACGGACATCAAATCGCTGGAGGACAGCAGGTCGGCGCTGGCGAAAGACGCCGACGGCGCTGACCCGAAATCGAGCAAGGCCGTGGAACTTGCCGAACTCGATAAACGCCTGACCGCCCGCGCCGCGGAACTGAAAGCGCAGGAGGAAAAGATTGCAGGTCAGCAGACCCTGATTTCCAGCCTGCAGGCTTCACTCGACGCGCTCGACAAGGGGCTCGGCAAGCTCACCGACGAGCAGCAGCAACAGGCCGCAAGCCTGCGCGACATGCAGATGAAGATGATCGACAAGGCGGAAGCCTATGAGAACGAACGCCGCACCCAGGCCGCCGAACTCATAAAGATCAACGCTCTGCTCAAGGGGAAACAGGCCGAGGACGACAAGATCAAGCTTGCGGTCCAATCCCTCAATGTCAGCATTACGGCGCTGAAACGCATGAAGGAAATCATTGAAGAAATTGCCTTTTTCTTCAAAAGCTTCGCCGATTTCATGCAGGCCGTGGCCGACGATGCCGAGCACCAGATCAAGGCGATCGACAACGTGGCCGAACTGGAGGTCATCCGCAAGAACCGCCTCGCCCAGCTCGTCCGCTCCGTCAACGAGTTCTTCGTCAGGCAGACCGGCCAATGGTATGCGGTCGCGACCGTCAGCGACAGGTTCAACCGCAGCTTTGCGGATGGATGGTCGAAGCTCAACAAGCTGCAGGGGAAATATCTCACCGGCACTGATCTCACGAACTATATGGCGGAAGCCTCGGAAAAGGTCTCGGCCATCGTCGCCGAACGCGAGGCCGCGGCGGACGCAAAAATCGCGTCGTTGCAGGCCTATCGCCAGGATCTGAGCAAAACCGGCTGATCCTGTTCGCGACTGCACTTCCTGTCCCGGCCGGGCAGGAAGCGTATCCGTGGTCTTAAGCGGTACTCGTCCCCTCCGGAAGATCACGGGCAGTGTCCTGCCGGCGCATATGCCGGCAGGACGGCCAGCCTCACCGAAACCTCAACACCCACCCTGTGAAACATCAAAGCGGGTATCCGGTCGCCATCGAAGCGCAATCCGTGCCCCGTCATTTTCAAGAAGGAGAAGACCATGCCAACAGTCAACAACCCTCCCGCCTTGATCGCCCAGGCGACCGCCGCCTGGTGCTTTGCCGCCGTCGAACAGATGGTACGAGCCTATTACGGGCTCGGCCCAGCCACACAATACGAGATTGCGCGGCGCAATACCGCAGCGCTTGCGACCGTCGATCCGCAGGTTCAGGAGCGCTGGGAGCTGGCGCAGGTTCTGGATCAGTCCGCCAGCATCAATGAACTGGGCGGCGCCAATCCGAACAGCAATATCGTCAAGCTGGTTTCCAGCCAGTGGAATGCCTTCGATCACACGACGACCGGCGGCCACTTTGTCGACGGCCTGACGGCCGATATCGCCAGACGCGAAATCGATAACAACCGCGTCTTCGTCATCGGCACGCATATCCACTACTACCTCGTCTATGGCTACACCGTGAATGGCAAGGATCTGGATCTTCATATCCTCGATCCATGGCCGGCCGGACAGGGCGGCACCAGAACACGCATCGGCCTGCGGGAATTCCTGGAAATGCCAGCCCGCGTCGCCATCATCTTCGGCTAAGCGGCAAGCCTACCTTCTTTCCATCTGTCGCCGGAGATATCCCGGCACCCAGATCAACCCACAAATCCTGCCAACCGACCCTGCACATCAATGTCCGGGAACAGGTGGCTCATGCTCAAAAAGGAGATAAAAATGCCAATTCTCAGCAATTTCGTGGTCAAGCATATCCGGCCCTTCGGTGAAGCGGGCTACGATGCCTTCGGCAATGACCAGACCATCGAGTTCCTCTCAAGCCTTGGGCTCGATATGGACGATATCGCCGGTATCTTCGCCGCATGGCGCCGGGCGGCCCTGGCCGATCCCGTGGGTGAGAGCAATCTTCTCGTTGAGGCGGCAAATGCGCTGGCGCAGGCGCGATGGGAGAACCTCTATGAGACCGAGATGAGCACGGTGCTGTTCCTCGACGATGTTCAGCTTGAATCCCTCAGCCACCTCGCACCGGGGGCGAACCGGAACTTTTCGTGGCGATCCCCGACCCCCATCGCCGCCGCGGTGACCATTCACAGCGGCAGCAACAGGCATCACATCATCTGGGATGCCACGGGTTTCTCCGGCGGTACCGATGAAAATGGCTGGATTTCGCACTTCGCCGCATTGTTGCCGACCGAGCGATAGGCCCTTCGCCGGATAATTGCCAAAGACGCCGGAGAGTGAGCGCGACTTTCCGGTGTCGACCCAGCCAGCCCCTTCATATCCCTGTCGTAATAGTGTCTGATACCGAAATCATTTTGAGGCCGACAGTGTTGACGAGCAGCCGTTGCACGCAGGGAGTTCTTTCGTGAAATCGTCAACACAGGCCATGCGCACCGAAGCGGACAGCCATAAGCACGGCACACCCGGCGAGGTTTTCGCAACCTTCCTGAAACTCGGGGTCACCTCCTTCGGCGGTCCCATCGCCCATCTCGGTTATTTCCGCGATGAACTGGTCATCCGGCGCAAATGGATCGATGAGGCGGGTTATGCCGATCTCGTGGCGCTCTGCCAGTTTCTTCCCGGTCCGGCCTCCAGCCAGGTCGGTTTTGCGCTCGGGCTGCTGCGGGCAGGCCCGCTTGGCGCGCTGGCGGCGTGGACGGCGTTTACCCTGCCATCCGCCATCCTCCTCTTTTTCTTCGCCATGGTTGCCGCCTCCATTGAGGGGCCGGTCGGCACCGGCCTGTTGCATGGCCTGAAGATCGTTGCCGTCGCCGTCGTGGCGCAGGCGGTCTGGGGCATGGCGAAAAGCCTCGCCCCGGATCGTGAACGCGCCAGCATTGCGCTGGCAGGCGTCATCTGCGTCGTGTTTCTCGCCGGTGCCTTCGGCCAGATCCTCGCACTTGCCGTCGGGGCTATTGCCGGTCTCGCCTTCTGCCGCACGAATGCCACACGTCAGGCCGCCCATCTCGCATTCCGGGTGCCGAAAAGCATTGGATACATCGCGCTCGCCATTTTCGCGCTTCTGCTGGCTTTCCTGCCGGCTATTGCGGCAATGGCCGGATTGCAGGGCCTATCCCTGTTCGATGCGTTTTATCGTGCCGGCGCGCTCGTCTTCGGTGGTGGCCATGTGGTGCTGCCCTTGCTGCAATCGGAAGTCGTCGCAACGGGCTGGGTCACGGAAGATGCATTT
>Ga0075033_1000559_pt1 | contig 20949 bp, 17 predicted proteins | sample SynthPrep_5_END__FD_72751 | JGI IMG/M metagenome (GOLD analysis project Ga0075033, IMG submission 72751) | Synthetic microbial communities from Ohio, USA - SynthPrep_5_END_DS10_MetaG | ecosystem: Engineered > Bioreactor > Aerobic > Activated sludge | place: USA: Ohio, Columbus | collected...
GAGTAGGACTTACGTTCACGCATGGCGATCCTGATATTAAGGGTAATTGCGTCCGCATAAATTACGCGGACACAATCGACCTTAATGCTGAGGTTCGGAAGGTGTGTTCACCGGCCCCTTACGGCGATATCGCCTCAAGCTCTAGTGTTCCATTGGCAAATATCCAACTGATTTGCTCCGATATAACTGAACATCAACGCCGGGTGAAAAAAGAACTGTTGATATTCTCGGACTGGTACCACCAACTTGGGAGTCGGTGCAGGATTATGAATATGAGCCGTGGAAAGAGGCACCGTTTTGCATAGACACAGCCCTGATCACTTCAGTGCAAGCGGTAGCAATGATCGTTAAACAATTTCTCCCCACCAAACAGATCGGGTCGCGGTAGGGGTGGCAGGTAACTGCCATCCCAACCGCGACCATAGGTCGATCAGAGGGCAAGCTGTGTTGGCTAGACGCTTACCTACCTGTTATCAGCGTCGGGTCTCGATTTTGTAGAAATTACTTTCAACCTGAATCCGACGACGATCCGAAATAGGCGCACTCTGGATCTGGCTTGTGAGCCGAACGAAGTATCTACACTCATTTTTTTCGCCGAGCGCTTTGATGGCTGAAGTTGAACGGACGAAATCGTCGTAGCCTCGTGAGGTCTTGGCCATCAGATCGTCGTACCCTGGTAAAGCCAACGCATCGGGCTGGCGCGAAGCAGGCCAGGCCGGCTCAAAGGTTAGGTTGTCGTCTTTGAGGAAGACGGTAAGAAACATCTCCGGCTTGCCGGCGCTATCAACCCAGCAAGGCGGCAGATCACCACCCTTGCCCCGATTCAGCTTGTTATTGAGGAATTGTAACTGCCCCTTTAGGTCGCTGTTTGCCTTCTGCAATGTAACTGGGTTGAGCCCCGCCTTTTCCGCCGCGGCGTAAGCCGTAGCGTCCTTCACCATCTTCTGAACTTGTTCAGTCGAGGGCGTAGAGCCAGTTTTCAAGGCGTCTCTGACCACTGCTTCTTTTGCACTTAGCTCTTCAACCCGCTTCACGACATCGGTCGGTTTCACATCCTTTGACGGATCAGTGACCAACTTCTTGAGTTGCTCGTAGGACATGAGCGTCTCGAGCACGAGGCGCTTGGCGTCTTCCCCTTTATCCTTGCTTCCACTTTCTTCCAACGCTTTATCGATCGGAGCAAGTGCGGCAAGGTGTTCGTCCTTCTGGGTCAGCAGAACCTTCAGACGCTCCGACTCATCTCTAGCTTTGGAGGCATCGATGAGCTTGGCAATGACCTCGTCAGGGTTCTTGACACCGAGATGCTTGAGTTTCACCTTGAGGGCAACAGTAGCTTCATCAATTGCTTTCTCACGATCACTCAAGTCGTTTAGGCCGACAACCTTCTGCTCGAGCGAGTTCTTCTCGTTTGTCAGCTTCCACACCTGCCATCCGGTCAAGAGGAGCAGGATGAACGCAAGCACCATCCAGATTTCGGTGATCGACAGGTTGAACACTTGGTCATTCTTCTGACTCATTAAGCAGGTCTCACGTCAGGAGACGGCTGCACCAAATGCGGCGTAACGAAGGCATCTACCACATCAGGCATAACGTATTCGCTGGCAACTGGCTGATGAACACCAATTTCTTTGATGTGATCAATCTTGCGAACTAGCTCATCGAGGTGCATGTGAGCAGCTTCAAGTGAGACATTCCCTTGAACGACCTGCGATGCCAGCATTCTATGGGTTTCGTTGCTCGAGGCGATCGACTGGATCAACGGGGTTAAGGTGGTCTTGATCGACTCCGAGAACGCTTCGTTAGCTCTCTGGCTGATTTCACCGACGACTCGGAAGGCTTCGGTGATGTCGTTGCTCAAGGAAGCCTTTGAGTCGTCTGCTTCTATGTACTGATGGAGGGCCTGTAGCCGGTCGACAACCTTCTCAACCACCTCTCGGTTTGATTTTATTTCCTCCTGGTAATCCTTTTGATAGTCATCCAAGGTATCGAGGAACTCCTTCTGTACCCGCTCCACGCTTTGTATCATCGTGGTGCCGTGGCTGTTCATCGCATCCATCAAACGCTGCTGGCTGTCGACGATGCCACTGACGGCTTGCAGGGTTTCTTCCAGGGTTTGAGTCTTCGTGTTAAGGCCGCGAATGGCGGTACCTACTGTGCGAGCAGCCGTCTTAACGTCGTCCGCAAGAGTGGAAATACTTTCGTTAACCCCAACGGTCGTCTGTGAAAGCGCGTCAATCGAGGGTTGGAGCTTGCTGGCGAAGAGGTCGTCAGGAAAGAGTGTTTGCTCCAGACGTCTGGTCGCCAAGTTACCGAAGTCCAGAGCGTGAGATTCCATGCGTTCAAGAGTATTTTCGCTCTTGTCAGCCAACCCATTAATTGTCATGAGCAGATCATCACTGGCCGATTTAGCATCCTTGAGCATGGAGTCAAACGTTTCGTTGCTACGCTGGGTTGCATTGGCGAAGTAGGTATCCATAGCAGCGATGCTGTGTTTTTGGATTTCTTCGATTTGCTCTCTGGCGCCGGCCGTCGTTTCTTTTGAGATCGCGACCACCTCGTCGCGAAAGCGAGTGAGCTTTTCGCGCGTTTCATCGAACATGAACGCAAGCTGCTCAGACGCGCTGATGGCACGCTCCTCTACGCTACGCACCGCGTCCTCCTGATCGGGACGGAATCCAACGTGCAATGTACGAGCCACCATGCCGATAGCGGTACTTACCATAGCGGCGCCAAATCGCGTCGCCATGTTGGTCAGGTTGTCGCCGATACTTTGGATGTCGAAAAGGCAGATGATGATGCTAACGACAGTGAACAAGAAACCGAGGTAATAGATCGAATCGGCAAACTTCGCGAGGGTCAATTTGACGTCGTAGAGCGCGCGTACGCGGTACCCCACGGCCCAATAAACAAGCATCACGGTGATTGGGATGATGAAGCCAAACCACATGGCGTCGTTGAGCTTCAGGCTGAAGCCAGCGCTCACCACCTTGAGCGCCAAAGCAATCACGAACCAGGTCTGGACGCGGTAGATGGGCGCACTGTGATTCTTCATTACAGCCCCTCCATGGGGTTAACACTTTCAAGACTGGCGCCATTGGCCGAGAAGTACTGAGCCCAGAACTCCGACCGCTTCAGGAAGGGAGTGGCGTTGGGTTCGGCGGTCATCATGTTGATCGTTACCAAAACATCTGCCAATGAAGGAGCGATCGCCTTCTGGTAATAGCTCGTCTTGGCGAAATCTTTGTAGTTGAGCTGCGCATTCCGATACATGGAGAAGTTACCGGTATTAGCAGCCATGTCTGAGAAAATAATCAGGCGCTTTTCGCCCTTGGCATTCTGATGATTGAACCCATTGAGGCTAGCCAACTGCAGCATTTCGAAGATTGGAGACGTCTTACCTCGAGAATCCAGAGGGATTCTGTTTACAACCGCCTCGAGAGGCTTCAAGAATTTCTCATTGAAATCCTTGTCCACAAACTTCTTGGTCTTGGTCAAGCCTTCGCCCTCGACCCATTGGCCTGGGTTGCATTTCTCAAACACTGGATCGCCGTTATGTTTGTAGTCCTCTCCCAGCAGAAAGACTGTGAGCATGGCTCCGGCCGGGAGGTCTCTAACTACAATATCTTTGAGTCGCTGTTTAAGTGCTACCTTCTGCGTAAAGGGGAACGGCGACGTGTTGTCGATCAGCACCACGAACTCACCATTCGCCCCACTGGAGGGACATAAGGTGACCTTATCAAACGTATCCTGAGTGCTGCTCTTCCACAGGAGAAAGCCAGCACCAACGATAAGGGCTAAGGCTGCCAAAACACTACCAGCAACGAGTGCCGGCGAGGTACTGCTTTTTCTTCGGCGATAAACAGACATCTGTCAGTCCTACACAAGGCTCTCAAGGGGCTTCAGCTGGTCGAATTTCGCAGTAAAGGACGACTGGATCTGGGATCGAGTAGGCTGAACGATGTCCCGAATCTGGCGAAGCATTTGCTCTTGGTTACGCAAGCGTTTTTCGTCGCTTTCGAGGCCGAAATCTGGGAAGTCCTGATCGCTAAGCTCGACTGGATCATTGAAATAGTCAGGCCGTGGTTTGTCTGCGGGCCTTGCTAGTTGATTCTCATAGCGATATGCCTGGATCAAAGCTCTGATAGTGTTATCCGCGAGCACTAGATGTTCCGTCACTTTCTTCTTGGCGACGGATTTTTCGCCCATGTTGGATTTGAAATATCGGATAGATTCCTCGGCTTTCTGGGCTTTGAGCTCAAGCTTGCTGATCGTGGTCTGTTTCTCCTCTTCGAGCTTCTCCTTCAGCGCTTCGATGAGTTCGATGACGTTGCCACTCGCCTCCGTGTACGCACCATAGACCTTCTCATACCCTGGATAGCGGTCTTGCCAAGTGTAGCCATGGTGCATCGCAACCAAACCGAAGATCACCGTGATGGCGCAGAGTGCAACGCCCTCAATGTCGGTGAAAGGAGAGATGTGGGCAACAAGGTTCTGCCACACGAGAGCAAGCTGGTTGGCACCATCATCATCGACTTGAGGTAGGACAAATCGGAGGTATGCCACTACGATGCCAGCACAAGCAGTCCACGCAAGACCAAAGAGCCCTGCAAACCATCCTGCGGTCTTGCGCGTTCTACTGACGTGGTTTTTGTTGATCAGCGCCCTACCGCAGAAGAAGGCCACCACAAGGTTCAGACCTGCGGCCATGAGTGCCATCATCAAGCCGCCGAGGAAACCACCTGCTAAGCCTTGGGCGAAGAAGTTGGCGTTGATGACTGACTCGACTGCGCAAAACATGACCAGCACGCAAGATTTGACAATATGATCTCCGAAACCGTGCATTTTCGGTGGAGTGTCTGGCAGGCGATTGTCTGTCCGAAACTGCTCAAGAATTACCTTCCGAGCTTTAGCAATTCTGATCGACTCTTGAAGCTCGCCATCTGCACCTGAAAGAATCGCGTCTGCTTTACGAGCGAATTCGTCCCCAAGCTGGATGGTATGATTGAATTCCTTTGTGAGATCAATCCCATCGAGCCGGGCCTGGATTTGAGTGAGCCATCGCTCACCGGTTTTGAGCGTGGCTGCGCGCAGCTTACCCACGGTCCCCTGAATCTGATGCTCAGTTTCAGTCAGCCGCGTGTCTCTGAAATCAGGAACGCCCTTCTCGCCATGCGCGCGCGCCGTCTCGATAACTTTGAGATCTGCTTTGATCTTGTTCGAGTCGATTATAGGAAAGCTCGCCTCATGCTCGTCTTCGACACGCTTACCGGTGCCCGACAGGAAGCTTCTGATCGATTGCCAAACCCTTTTCAGAAAAGACATTTCAAAATATCCATAACTCGTGATTGCCAACGAATCCTTGTTGCACCCAGTCAGAAACAGGGAACCTGTAGGGCCGTAGTCCAGGAAGTGGAAGCTCAATTCGTATCAGCATGAGGTGATTGCACGGCCTGATGGATCGGGGCACTCTGGCTTGTGAGGGCATCGCCCACCCTTTATCCGCGCAGGCACCCGAGGGGTAGAGAATGTGCCCATGAACGATAGGGAATTCCCGGCATGCTAGCGGAAAAGAAAGTGCTATCAAAGTGCCATTTTCATACTTATTGAAGATCAGTGCGAAAAGGTAGTGATGCACAATTTGCATAGAGTGTTGTGGTCAACTGAAACCGCCACCCCGCTAGCCCTCGTGCCATTGGGTACTGTTCTCTGCAAAAAAGCGCTCGAACCCTTCGGAGTTAAGGACCGCTGGGCCGAAAAACCCGAGGAGGCTCACTGAAAACCATCGCCCAAAGCATGAGCCACCTTGATAGATGGCCCAGTCACGAATACAGCGGCGAAACGCATACGGAGATAGCCCACGCGATACATGTAGGCATTCGAGGCCCTAGAGCTCGGGACCTTGGCACAATCTGCGCGTGGTATCACCCAACTCCGATCAAGCTCGCGCAATGCTTCCGGCACATCGACTGGAGCGTGTAACACTGGCACAACATGATTGCGCCCAGATTTGGTATTTACAGCAGGTATCGTCCACAATTTCTGCTCCCAACAACGTCCCACGGTTAAAGGCCGACTTGATCAACTACCTGCACAACTGCGTCAGCTATGACCTGAAGGATGGCAGCCTAGGCCGAAGCGCCTTCAATCGAAGCGACAATGTGTGGAACCTGCTGGCCAACCCAACCCTGCCCGCTTCAGCACCGTAATCCGCGAAGGTACGGTAGATGTCGGGACGTGCCTGGGCACCAAGCTTGATTCCATAGTTTTTCGAAAGGTGAAGAATTAGGTTATGTGTTAGGCATCGCTGCGTTGTCAGTGGGTAATTTTAAGGTTTTTGCTTAACTCAGGCGAGTCTAACCCGTAGCCCATTATGGTTTGGAGGGATTGATTCTGATGATCGGTGTGTGTTTTTTCTGCTCCCTCACCAACGCTTCACCGCGGACAATCTTGATGTAGTCGCGAATTGCCAGATACGCATACAGGCCACCGCAAGGAATTGTCACCACGGACAACCACATAAAGCGGCGCGGAAACTCAAATGGACCTGTCAGCAGTAACGGCGAAGCCGCCAGGAACGCTGTGACGAAGTAAACCAGCAACCACCACACCTTGCGCCATAATCTAGAGAAACGTTTGGTGTATTTGTCTTTGTATTGCACCCGCTGTAATTTTTGATCAATTTCGACATACGCCCGTGAGAGCGCGTAATCTTTCAGCGCTTTATCCGGCGAAGCCAACGTGAGCAAATACTCAACATCTTCCGGTTTGATATTTGCGGTGCCAGCGATCGCATACAAACCCCGCTCGATGGCCAAAGGATGAAGTTTATCTGCCTCTTCTGCGCTATATAAATCTTTGAGAAATTCTTTTGCAAAACGGTACTCCTCACGGCGTCGAGTCTGTCCACCCAGGGAGAATTCGTAAATTATTTTTGCCGCAGTAAATATAGCGCCAACCGCAAAAACAATTTTTATAATAGTGCCGATATCCATGCTGCTTCCTATTGCATCTTAACTTGGGGGCAGTCCGCCCATACTCCGCAACGATGAAGCTACTCTACAACGGCTGCAACAACGATAACCTCGACGGACGAGTAAACTTGGTCCCGCCCAATTTCGCCTCTCCGCTAGCCCTGGTTGGTGCCCTCCCCTGCGGAAGCCATAAGTCCCACACCTCATTCATCTCATTGAAGTCAGCCATGTGTGCTCTCGCCACGATCTCAAGAAGGTCGAAATGTTGTTCGGTCACCAAAAGCGAATCCTGAAAGTGGATCAATTGCGACTACACGGAATAACCGGTGCAAACGACGAGTCCACCTTGGCAGGTTGCGGTATAGAATCTAAGGTGGCTGGCGAAACTGATCTCACAAGGGCCGCCGTCCACTGGATAGGTAGGCCCGGAATCAGAAAAAATCCTCAAATCAACCCACTGACGAGGCTGCAAAGATCTATGCAGAACTAAAAAACCACGCAAGGTGGTCAACAGGTTCCGAAATGAGGATCTACCTCGTCTTCTTCCAGCCCGAAATTCTAACTTTTCAACAAACCCAGCCGATAGTTGCCACTGGCAACCAACCGCTTCGGACAGCAGTGCAAACCTACCGTCGGTATGCCCCTTGCTCAACGAAAAACGGCCAATCAAGGGCACCCAAACACCATTGTCAGCTTTGCGCCACAACTCGCTCCGCTTGCAGGATTTCAGACTTGGGCAACGCCATTCGAAGGCTTTCGCGATACTGTTCGGCCGGTGCTTCGTGGGCAACCTCGACAGCAGCATCATAGTTTTCTCGAATAACCGATTCGATTTCGGCTATGTCCGCACGGAAGAATTCCTTGCGCCCGTTGACCTTATTAAGGCGACCTGCCGCAAAGCGTTCGTGCAATTTCGCTTCCAAGGCTGGCGCGTTGTTCGAGAAGACCATCGCATGGACATCAAACCAAAACGGCACCGAGGCATCACCCAGTTCGTCGACGCGGTCCATGGGTTCCAGGCGGCGGGTCATACCGATTTTGAACACCCCTTCGCCAAACGCACCCACGTTGGAGATCACGTAGACATAGCCGGCTTTGGCATTTTGCTCACGATAGTCGATCAGCTTTTCTGCGCTTTCCAGCTCGGCACGGCTGGCTTCAACCTCCGCCAGTTTGGCTAAAAGGGTCGCCCGCTCCTCTTCAGATTCGGTTTTGTCCAAGCGCGCCTGCAGGTCACGCATGGCTGCGGTGAAGTGTTTGCGCTCCTTGGCGATCTTCTCCCGCGCTGCGCGAATTTCCTGCTCAAGCTTCTGTTGTTCTCGCAGTTCTTCTCGGGCGCGCTTCGCCTCCTCCTTCTCCTCCTGCTTCTTGATCTGAAACTCGTGGGCAAGGTGCAGCTCATCAAGTTTGAGGTTCAGGTAACGGCGCGATATTTCCACACTCATGATTTTGCCGAGGCGGTTGCAGGCTTCAAAGGATTTGAGAATTCGTTTCTCGCCCAATTCGACGTTGTCGAACTTTACGTTGTCGACGCAGCTATCCGCTTCGTTATTGAACGAGCGAATCACCAGCTTGATCATGTCGTTGACCAGCTTGCGCCCTTGCGCCTGACTGTCGTTGACCGTCCAGCCCATGTTCCCAGTTGCGGCCTCTGCGCTTTTGATCATTGCCTTCTGGCGATCGCGAACACTGTCCAGTCGAGATTTGTATTCCTGACTGGACGTCAGCTTGAACTTGGGCTGATAAAGCGCAAAACTTTCCAGAAGCAACACTTCTTCCCAGACGAGAATCTCACCCTTCAATTCAGCGGAGCGTTGCGCGAGCGCCGCCACTTCCCACTCAGCACTGTGGGTTTGCTGGCGGACAGCTGCAAGCTTCCCTTTCTCTTGCTCAATCAGCCCTCGAACTTCCGCGACTTCCATGGCGCCGACCGCCTTCGAGAGCGCTTCCAGCTCCGCGTAGCGCACCTGAAAGTCTACAAGCTGGCGTGCCAGATCATCCGCCCGCTGTCGATGCGCCGGGCCATTCCAATAGTCACTTAGAGGCATAGATTCCTTCCATATTCCCGAGTTGAGGGTTGCTCAGTGGTAACCAACTTGGGTGCCTTTATAGCGTAATCCGGCGTAATAGGGATGGTTGATTGTGCCAGTGCTGCAACAGCGAGGTTGAACACGAGGCCTGTCGATGGTCACCTGGGTATCACCCAGCAAGGGGTCGTGCGAGACGGCGCGGCGGTATGGATTCGGGCGGACTTGAACCCCACCAATATCAGGGCATGTCACTCTTAGTCTCGCTGGCGGTCGCATCTGACAATGCGGGATGCAACGGCGCGCCGCCCGACTCCTGCTGTTGCCAACGCCCAAGCAGTGCTTGAGCATCAGCTAACGCATGGTGTTGCACCTCATCCGACGTCATCTCTGGGCGGCTCATTCCCCATGGCCGCGCAACAACATTGACGGGCCACCGCCGCCCTGCCACTGCCAATTGGCAGAAGAACGGCCAATCCCATTCGGGTGCATCGGTACAGATGATCAATGGCTGCGCAAAGCTTTTTAGAAACCGCGCCACCTCGCTCTGCGCCTCTTCCCATTCGAGCCCCCATTGCTCAGATTTCAACTGAGGCAGTACACGTTCTTGCACAAACGGACTGCACTGACACACCTTATAGTTGCCGGGTAATTCGACATAAAGCACTTCGCCGGTCACGGCGACCAATGCGAGGGAAATCAGCCGAGCCTGCGCACTCAGGTCAGTGAACTCACAATCGAGCATCACCTTCAGGCTGCCCTTCTCGGGGAATGGAACACAGTAGGCGGCCCAGTCATCCAGTATTTGCCGGCGATGCTCGAACATATCCGTACGCAGATAGGCTCGCTCAACCTTGGTGCCAACCTTGTGAGACAGCGCCATTTCAGCCACTTCGTGGGCATGGCCGGTCAATTCAGCCACCCAATCCCGAAAGCACGAGCGAAAACCGTGCACCGTGATGTCCTGGCGATTCATGCGCCGAAGTAACATCAGCATCGACATATTGGAAATGGGACGGCCTGCGCGATCGCCGGGAAATACCCAGGTATCATTCAACCCCCGTTGCAGTTCCAGGATCACGTGCATGGCAGGCACCAACGGTACGCGATGAGGCCGTTTACGCTTCATACGCTGCGCCGGAATGGTCCAGACTCGATCATTCCAGTCGAACTCCTCCCATCGCGCGCCCAAAACTTCGTTGGTTCTACAGCAACTCAAGATGGTGAATTTCATTGCCAGTGCCGCCACGCTTGGACGGGCATGTACCTCACTCCAGAACGTTGCCACTTCTCGGTGCGGTAGCGCCGAATGATGCTTGGTGGCTTTGACGGCTTCGCGTCGCGGCAATAACTCTTGCAAATGTCCGTGCCAGCAAGCCGGGTTATCGCCTTCGCGATAGCCCTGGACCTTGGCCCAAGCCAGGATGCGCTCCAGCCGCCCACGCACCCGTGAGGCCGTTTCTGGCTTGATGTTCCAAATCGGTTCCAACACTTGCAGGACCATCGGCGTGTCGATGTTTCTGACCTTCATGGCCCCGATGATCGGATAGGTGTACGTCGCCAACGTATTGCTCCACTGCTGGCGGTGCTTGGCATTCTTCCAATCAGGCGCATGCTTCTCGATATAGGCCTTGGCACAGGTTTCGAAATCCGGGCTACTGAGCTGCTCACGTCGCTGGAGCTGCACGTTCTCCCGGCGTTGCTCCAACGGATCGATGCCATTGAGCACGCACCAACGTGCCTCCTTGGCCAGCTCCCGCGCCTGTTCAAGGCTCACGCTACGAGCCGACCCCAACCCCATCCACCGCGTGACTGCCTGCCGCTCCACCCGAAACAGCCAGCTTTTGCCCTTGCCCTTGGACACCTGCAGGTACAGATTGCCGCCATCGCTGTAGCGGCCCGGCTTGGTCAGCCTCGCGACTTTCAGGGCCGTCAATTTATTGTAGCCACGAGGCATAGAGCACCTCCGTCCTGCTTCGCTTACCAGAATCAAACTGTTTGTATGAGCGGGTTCAGCCCTCGGCGAAATGAGCTAACGGCGAGTCAGCCAGACAATAGACTGACCACGCATGTATCAGGCGCCGTTGCTGGTTCAAAAGATCAGCCCAAAGACCGGGATCGCTTGGCAGTAACAACGCGTCATGGGCCAGTGCCCTGTTCACGACATCCTCCTGATAATCGACTTGAGCGATGGCCCAATCATAAAAGCAACGACGAAAAACGTACGGCGTGATCCCGTGACACCCGACGCTTCGCAGCAAGCTGATCAACCTGACGCCGGGGATGGGGTGATCCAACCGCCCTCGCGGAATAACCCATTCCAAGCTCAGCCCCCGCAAGCCACCCAGCAATACGGCCATGGCCGGAACCACTGGCACAGAATGATCTCGAGCGGACTTCATATCTGCAGCCGGAATCGTCCATACCTGATTGGGCCAATCGATATCCCCCCACCGCGCATGCAACACTTCCGTGGATCGACAAGCTGACAGAATGATCAATTGCAGCGCCCGTGCCGCAATTTCAGGGCGCATTTGTAACTGCGCCCATACGCCGGGCACCTCGTGGTAATGCAGCCGAGGCGAGCGTACTGGGACGACGTGACTGGGTTTGCGTTTCATCTCACACCTCCACTGGTTGAGTAATGGCAGGGTTCAGGATTTCGCAACATCGTATGGCGTCAACCCCTGCTCCGACCTAAGCATCCGAAGGCAAATCGAAGGCCTGGACCACTTGAGACGCACTGCCCGTGTCCAACACCGGCTCCGAAGCCTTGGCGACGCCTAATCCGAGTTGCGTCAACAGCCCCTCGTAAGCCAGAAAGCGCAATCGATTGACGCGCTTTGGCCCTTTGTTAAAGCGCATCAAATCGTCGTAGAGCCGTGGATTGTCATCCCGTGCAATCTCGAACAGCAGTCGCACCGAGGGTGACAACGGGGCGCCAGACCGTGTCATAACTCACCTCCCTGCCCGGCTTTTCCGGATTGCATCACAGCCATTCCAGCGATCTGATAGCCGCGCAGGTTGGCGTACAGCGGCTCTTTAACCTCCAGCACCCGATGCCGGGAAAATGCGTCCTTGACCGCTTTCTTGAACAGGTAAGCCCCGCCGCCGACCAGGATGACGTTCTGCACGTCATAGCTCTCACCGACCCGGCGTAGCATCGCGCCGACGGCTTGACGCGCCACACTGTCCACCACCGGACGCATACGCGCCAGGCTGTAAGCCTGCTGGAAAATCGGCACCGCCTTGCACCGGCGCAACGCCTGATCAATCACCTCCAACTGCGTGTACGGCTGGCCGATTTCCTGGCTGATGTCGTCGGCGATCATCTGCAAAATATCGATCACCCCACGGTTCACCGAGTGGCTGCGTTTGGGCGACAGCTTCATGCCGCGTGCCACCAGCCAGTCGAAGGTGCGCGCGCCGGGATCGATGACCAGGCTGAATTCCTGTTCCATCGCCATTACCCGATCATGCTGGGTCGCGTAGTCGATCAGCGCACCGTTGGGTTGGGCCATGGCCAGGGCCTTGTGCACCTGCACGGTTTTGCCGGCGCCCAGGTCATGCGTGCCGGTCATCAGCTTTTCCAGTTTGGCCTTTTGCGTCACGTACAAGGCCACCGGCAAGCCCACCACCAACACGTCGATATGTTCCACCTTCATCAGCCGCAGGGCACCGCGTGCCAGGGCGAGGTACTCAGGGGTGTCGATGTACTTGTCGTGGATCTGTGCGGCCCGGAAGCTATCGGCGGCCAGCAACACATCGGGGCCTACCTCGTAGAACAGCTCACCGATAGGGATGGCCACGGTGCGACGACGATCCGCGCCCAGCGTGCTCGCCGGATCGCGGGTTGAGGGGTAGGCCAGGGAGGGATAGTGCGCACAGCGAATAACGTCGCCGTCCTGACCCATGACGTATTTGGTGTAGCCGTAGCCAACATCAATAGCGCGAACGATTGTTGTCATCACAAGCCTCCTGGGCCGTTAAAGTGGCCTCAACATCACCGAAACGAGGTGAGATCGGCCTGCACAAACTCTCGCCAATGTCCTGTGTTTTCGGGTTCAGATAGCCCATTCGTCGCGCAATACGATTGCACTCGCGATGAGGTCTTGTCCGGCCGACTGCACAGGCGAGGATCAGTTACAGGTCGCATTACAGTCGCACCGCAATCGTCTGAATCAACCCTCGGGTGGGCGGTGACAACTCACCTAACCAACGCAAGCTTCTGAAAGCCGCAACCAGAGGCCAGAACACCTGCCGTCAAGCCCAAGCCCCAGTGGCCGCCGCCGCTCTAACGCAAAATAAATGCACCTCAAGCCCGCGTTGCAAAACGGACAACGCCCGTTCAATGGCCGTGCATTCGGCGGCGTTGCCTAGCCACCTGGCTTGACCCCGCCACCGACCTACGTTGAACTGATTGCGTCCCACGCCCACTGCGGCAGCCCCATCGCGGGGCAAGCAGGCGTTGCGAGCGTCAATCGCCCTCTCTCACCGGTCTTGAATCGGTTGCATCGCTGTGATGCCTACAGCGACCGGATATCCCAGCGACGATCTTGAATCGTCCTCTGAATACCGTCTTCTCCTTGAGCCCGCGTAAAACGCAGCGAGCAGTGTGAACGCCTGCCTAGGCACCCCGCTCGCCTTTGCTCAGAGCTTCGACACCGTCCTGCTGGTCAGGGACGGCCCCCTGCGAAGTGAAGACGCTGAACACAGTGTTGATCCCCACTGCATACGACAGGCCAAACCTGTCGTCGATACCGCATGCCCTAGAGGCTGTTGGTACCTCATCCCCGGACGTCGCAGAAATGCACAACCGGGCGGGATCACCCGTTTCATTTTTAAGCTCGACCACGCCCTGTAATAGGCAAAACCTGGGGAAACTCCGACCATCATCTGACAGGCGTCTATTTATGAGCCGACAGAACAACGCAATTCCAGCAGTACGTCGTTCGACCTGGGCAGGATTAACGCCGCAGCAGATTTTGGCGCGCTATCCCGTTGGGCGCTGCGATCCTTTGCAGGTACTGGAAGTGCTGATCACGCTGTTCAACGGTCAGCACACGGCGCTGGAGAAAACCGTCTCGCACAAAACCCGACACGAACGGGCGGCGTTTCTACGGCGCTTTTACCGTGACCTGAAAGCCAAAGCCGGGTTCAAGACCGTTCCGGATCCACGACGCCTGCGTCAAAAGCATCTGCGTGCCATGACCGGCGTTTGGGCAGCCGAAGGCCTGGCCCCGGCGACGATCCAGACCTATTTGAGTTTTCTACGGGGATTGGCGAGTTGGCTGGGCAAACCAGGGCTGGTACGTGCGCCGGCGTTCTACGGTTTGATGGACGCCGACTACCAGCGACATGAAAACGCCGCGCGTGACCACAGTTGGTCAGCGCAGGGCGTGGTGGCGGAGGCCGTCATCGAAGAAGTGCGGACGTTTGATCCGCATGTTGGGGCCCAGTTGGAGATGATCTTGGCATTCGGTTTACGCCGGAAAGAGTCCGTGATGTGCCGCCCCTATGCGCATACGCTGGAGCACGCGGCGCTGGGCCTTTGCTTAAAGGTCACTGGCAAAGGGGGGCGGCTGCGGTGGATACCGGTGGATTCGCCCGTACGTCAGGCGGCGCTGGAACGGGCTCGGCAGTTGGTCATACACACAGACTCACCGCTGGGCGCACTTGGTCGCGACCTGCGGCAAAACCTGAGACGTTTTGATTATGTGATGGCCAGGTTTGGCCTGACTGCCGCCGTGCGCGGGGTGACCGCCCACGGCTTAAGGCATCAGGTGCTCATTGAGCGCTATGAGGCTATAACGGGGTCGGCGCCGCCAGTGCGGGAAGGTTGCCGAGCGGTGCCACGCACGGAGGATGTGGCGGCACGGCGAGTGGTTGCGGAGTTGGCGGGGCATGCGCGGCCTCGTGCGTCGGCGGCATATCTGGGCGGGACCTCAGCGCGTAGGCGTGTGCCGAAAAGGGATGATCACTAATGCCCCTCACGGTCACGCCTGATGCCGCAGGCACTCGGGCAACCAGCTGCGGCCCTCGACCAACTGCTCGGCACGCAACGCACACAGCTCCTTTTTCATGCCTTCCAGTGGACACGCGGCTTGCGCGTCGACCGCTTCGGTCACGACTTCGACCATACGCCGCTTGGCTACATGCTTGAAATACGAGTCAGCGGTCGCCTGCCACCACTGCGTCATGTCCAGCGTCAGCGTGGTCGCTACCACATCACAGCCGTGACGGCGGGTTTCGCTGCTCTGGATACCTGTCACAGAGCGGGCCACCAAAAAGGCCAATAACTTCCGTACCTGTTCCTCGGTTTGCAGCAGCAGCCAGGGCACCAGCGTGTCCAATGACAAGTCCTCAGGCAGCACTGACTGCCAACACGTATAAGCGGCCTCCACCGCCTCGAATGCAGGCCTGTGAGCGCTGTGCTCCAAGGCACTCTGCACATCGTAGTGGCTATCCGTCAGTTGAATCGCCAACGGTTGATTGGCGTGGGAGTAGCGGTAGTCATGCCGTGCGAACACTTGCTGCGTCAGTTGCGCCGTCAACACCACCAGCGCCACATCCGGTCGGTTAAGCAGTTCAGCCTGCACTGCCGCCACTCGGTGAGCAGTGAGGCAGCGCATCAACTCTTTGCTGTGGACCACCCGAGGCGGGACCTCGTTGATCAGACTGTCACTGCCTTCTTCAAGCGGGTCTGCCGTGCTTTGGCGCGCAGAGGCTGGCGCCCCGGGCCGTATCAAGCCCTCTTTGATTTCAACTTTACCCTCATGGGAGAGATAGACCACGCAACCAGCGCCCGCCTTCACCTCCTCCGGCCAAACCTGACGACTTTGCTGATCGGCATCCTGCTCGGCTTGCAAGGTTTCAAATGCTTCGGTGAGCGGCTGATAGTCCGGGTCATCAAGCTCCGTGGCTTCCACCTGCTCGGCAAGCTCCGACAACCGCTCCTCGCGGACGGCCCACCGTTGCTGTTCCTCAGGGCTGAGCTCGCGCTGTTGCGGCCGTACCTGACCGTGTTTGCCATACAGGTTGTAATCGTACCGAAGTTGCGTTTCGACCCAGCCCCAGCCATCGGCCTGCAATTGCCCCGCCGTCGTTGCCAAGAGCTCATGGGCCAGTCGCTCCAGCAACACCCTGTCTTGCAGATACACGATGCCTTCGTCACTGAACAGGTCTTGGCGTACCGCCCCGCCCGCTTGTTCATAAGCGTGGAGCGTGACCACGCGCACCAAGGGATGATTTGAAGGGGTCTCGTCTTGGGTCAATAGCGCGCGTAACTGCTCTGGCCGACGACTCCACTCAGGCAGTGCCGCCCACGCCTGAAGTTGCCGCTGGTGATCATCGACCGATGCCAGCGCCATCAGATGCTCCAAGCCGATCTGGTCCTCGCGGTACAACGCGATCAATGCGGGCGCCACATGCGCCAATTTCATCCGCCGTGCCACCACCAACGGCGTCACGCCAAAACACGCGGCGACCTCCTCCTGCGAGCGCCCCTGCGCAATCAGCTTGGCAAACGCCTCAAACTCATCGGCCGGATGCATCGGCACTTGGTGCCGGTTTTCCGCGAGGCTGACCAACAACGCCTGCTCGGCAGCCACCCTCAGCACCGACACGGGGTAATTTTCCGGCCAATCCCCAGCGGCGACAAGTTGGCCCATGGCGGTCCACCGGCGGCCACCACCGCACACTTCATAGCGACCCGGACGGCGTACGACCACGATCAGGTTTTGCAGTTGCCCCACTGCTTTGATCGACGCCGCCAATTCATCCAGCGTCAGTTGCGGCGTGCTGTTGGGCGGACGGACTTGGTAGGTCGAGGATAAGACCAGCTTGTTGTAAGGCACAGTGAAGCGCGGCGCATCGGCGACCAGCGCATCAAATTGCTTTTTGGACAGTTTCATCAGGCAGCCTCCACGTCGCTGAACACCACCAACCGGTTGGTTGATCATGAAGCTCAGCATCGCGCAACTTTTCCATGCTTCAAGCCTCGACATCTTCCGGTGTCTTCCCGCAATACTCTGCGGCTAAGATGCAGAACCACTCAAGGAGATTTGGTGAATGAGCAAGGGCATCAAAATGCTGTCCGCCTTGGATGCACAGGGCGCACGCCATACCGTCGACAGCCTGCAAACTCAGTACGACAACAAGCAGGCCATCCCCACGCTGCGCTGTGACAGTCCCAAATGCGGCAAAGCTGTTCGGTTCGTCAAACACCACACCAAAAACCGCAAGGATCGCGTCGAACCGATTCATGTGCCCGCCTACATCGGACTCAGTAGCGGCTCCGAACATGTGCTGGGTTGTCGCTACGACGCTCCCGGTCGATTGAAACTGATTCTCGCCGCCGCCTCCGACCCGAATTTCCTGCATGCACTGGATGACGGCAAACGCGAGTTGCGCCTGTTGATTCTGCATCAAGGTCTGAAAGGTCGTGGCGCCTCGGGCAACGCTGCCACACCACCAAAAGGCTCAACCGACGCATCCACACCTCAACGCCCTACGGGGTTTCGCGCCACCCATCAGCAGCTCGACAGCTACTTGCGCACCACCACCGATTTGCTGGCGTTACGCGCCGCCTGCGATGACGATGCGTTACTGGCCGAGCAGTTAACGTTGCGCTTTGGTAAGCACACGGTAGCCTGGGACCAGTTCTTCTTCGAGTCGGGACGTTACGACGAAGTCTGGGAGAAGTTGGCGCCCGAAGCCGGATATGACATGCCGTTGGCGATCATGGGCACCGTCCTGTCACATGTAGCGCCGCCGGCTGGTGCGACTTACACCACCACTTACCTGAATTGCGAACGTCAGGAAAATCATACCGATGCACCGAACACCCGAGAGTACTTTGAGGTCAGCCTTGGACATAAAGATGGCGCTTGGTTGAGGACATTCCCTGCGGGTACGCAAATCGTTATGTTCGGACTGTGGCGACGCGGCAGGACCACCGAATCGGTCAAGCCACATAAACGCGACCCGTCCCGCATCATGACGTACATCACTCATAAACTCAGCCTGTCGCCGTCATCCAAACGGCAGTTGGCGGCCATCGTGTAAACAGCGCGCTGGCGGTTTTTCTCCGGAGTTACCGTGTATTTCCTGGACTTTCTGAAGCTGCAAGAACCCACCTTCAATGCGAACAAAGCGAAGGTACATTTGGCGCGCCACAACAAGATAGAAGCGCCTATGGATGTGTATTTGCAGGGCCGCTTCGATGACTGGCAACGCTGGCAAATACAACGCAATTTTGAGCGCGAATGGGTGGTGTCGCTTGTCCAGGACAAACTCGATAATACCCGCTGGTTATTCGCCGGCTTGTTTCGCTCCGAAGGCTACGTGCAGCACCCTGAGCCCGATCCGCACTTCATGTACAACTTACAACGTGTGGCGAGCACCGCGGAGTTCGAAGGGCGCTTGTTTCTGCGCAGCCGCTACAAGGAACGGCAAACCTATGTGTACGGCGAAACAGTCGCCCAAGATCTTAGCCTTGAGCAACTGCTGCCTGAGCGCATGAGCATGGGCCAGTTCCCCGGCTTCAAACGCGTCAATATTTCCAAAGCCGAGCTGGACCTGATCGTGCTGCACAACCTGGAGTCGTGGCGGACGGCGCTCTCCGCAGTAAAAGGCGTCTACCTCATTACCGATACCAAAACCGGCAAACTCTATGTGGGCAAGGCAGATGGTGAGTACGGTATTTGGGGGCGATGGTGCAGCTATGCCGCGAATGGTCATGGCCATAACAAGGCACTGGTTAAGGAGCTGGGGGTTGCCATCGAGCGCCAGCAGGACTTCCAGTTCACCCTGCTGGAGATCGCCGACCTGCACTCCATGCCACAGGAGATTGATACGCGTGAAAGCCACTGGAAAACGGTGCTGATGACACGGCAGTTTGGCTACAACCTCAACTGACAATGGCATATCTCCATGGCCCGACTAAACACTAAAGAAAAAACCATAAAAGCCTTGTTTGCCAGGTCAGGGAACCAGTGTGCGTTTCCTGGGTGCAAAGCTCCGCTGATAGACGATAGTAACAATTTGATTGGAGAAGTTTGCCACATTGAAGCAGCTTCTGAAGGCGGAGAGCGCTACAACGTCAATCAATCCGATGACGAGCGGCGCGAATATGGAAACCTTATCTTGTTATGCCATCCCCATCACGTAGAAACCAATAATGTGGAGCTTTATCCGGCGTGGAGGCTAAAAGATCTCAAGCTGGCACATGAATCAGGTAATGCCGGTCGTTCATTTGAAATTGATGGTGCCCTGCTATACAAAATTACGGTTGAAATGGAGGACTATTGGAAAAGTATCGACGAGGCACATCGCAATGATCATGTCGTGCCGGAGCTTGCAATCCCCATCGACACATCCTGGCCCTATGCCGTTCTCTCCGAACAAACAAGCCAACTGATCGTTCGTTTGAACGAACACTTGAATCAAATCAGCGCGTCTGACGAACGTTTGCCTACCGAAATCAGGGCCCTTATCCAAAGCTCGAAAACCTTTCCACCGAGTTCAGAAGAGCTGGATGACACCATGTTTACCTTAAGTCAGCGAAATTGGGGGATGCTTAACTTGGCGATACCCAATGCCTTGGCCGAGTTGAGCACACGATTAATGCAGATGGAAATACTCTACTTAGAAGAGTTTCTGAAAACCCGAAAAGATGATTTTATTGCTCGTGCTCGTTTAGATGATTTAAAAAAACAATTTTCTGAGTCCGCGATCAGCGCAGGCTATGCAGACTGATTCGCCGCGTGCTCAGCAGCCATCACGGTCCGCTGGCCACTGCCGAGCCGTATGCACCACAGCCAAAATCAGGACGACATCGGCCCCGCTCTCATACACCAACACATAATGCGGATGCACAACCCACTCCCGAGTCCCGACAATCTGGCCCTTACGCCCAGCCTCAGGGTGAACGCCTAAACGCTCCGCAGCGCGAACAAACGCCACATCCAATGCCGCTGCGGCCCGTGGATTCTCTGCGTCGATATAGTCGTAAATCATCTCCCGGTCGGCCAGCGCCGTGGAGGCCCAGATTACGTTCACGATCCGGAAGCGGCGGCCTTCTGTAACGAGGCCGCACGACGTCGGGCGAAATGGGTTTCGACCTCGTCACTGGTCAACACGTGCCCTGCGGCCACGGATGCGCGCGCAACGTCGATCTTTTGTTGCAGCCACCGTTGGTATTCACCGGGGTTGCTTTGATGTTGGCGCACAAAATCGCGCATAAACTCGTTCAGCACCTGCGTGCTGTTGGAATCCTGCGCCTCGGCGGCCTGGGCAAATGCGGTTTTCAGTTCATCATCCACCTGGATGACCATGGTTGCCTCGGACATAAAGGCCTCCCGTGTTGAGGGTGTTGGTTGCATACACCGTATCATAAGGCAGGTCGCCAACAAGTGCCGCCCAGCCGACGAACTGACCGCCTTTATACCGCCAATTGCAGGGCATTCCGCCTTTGGTAACCGCCCAGCGCTTGCAACGCGGCCAGGCCCTTGCCTAATCTGAACGGGCTCCTCGCAGACATCGTGTCTGCACAGCCTTCAGTCGCGCTTCGGCGCTCTGAAGTCCAGCCCCGGCTGGCGTTGCAGTCGTTACCTGCCTGAGTGGTGTTGCACCGGTGGGTGCCTTGAGCACCTGATCTTGAGCCATAGGTTCTGGGTTTGCCGAACCGGAGTCATCGCAGTTCACCTGACGAGCGTCACTGGGTGGCGCTGGCTGTTTCCGCCACCCCGAGCCAGGCCTCTGTTCGTCAGAACAGGGGCCTTCTTTTATTGGTCTACCTCTATCCTATGACCGGGAATCTCCGTATTCCCTGCGGGGAGCGGCGCGCCCTGGTTGCTTACAACAGGAGCCTGCCATGTCCTCTCCCCGCTACCCGCACCGCCGTCATGGCATCAGCCATGAAGAAGAAAAACTCTGGATCGGTTTTTATC
>Ga0075033_1000567_pt1 | contig 20724 bp, 14 predicted proteins | sample SynthPrep_5_END__FD_72751 | JGI IMG/M metagenome (GOLD analysis project Ga0075033, IMG submission 72751) | Synthetic microbial communities from Ohio, USA - SynthPrep_5_END_DS10_MetaG | ecosystem: Engineered > Bioreactor > Aerobic > Activated sludge | place: USA: Ohio, Columbus | collected...
AAAGAGAGACAGATTACGACTCAGACGATGCATAGGCATTTGAGGGCTTAGAACGCAAAAGCCCTCCGATGAGGAGGGCTTATTCGTTTGATAAGTCTTGAAGATTTTGGTTGCGGGGGCCTGATGGCACAGAGACTTGTAAAGCGAGGCGACCACAACGATAAACCCGACCGCTTTATTATCTTCCTTTTGCTAGCGACAGTATAGGGACCACTAGTCATCTTCCGGATAGCAGAATTTCACGCATCTTAGGATTGCATTTCGACGGGGAAAACATTTGATTCCGTAATCTGCCATTATCTTGATTCGGTATTGAAATGGAAACGCGCGCAAACGTATTGTTAGGGAACTGGCCAATCAATTCGGATGGTGAATGGCCGTATGCCATTATCTCTGACGCCTTTCTAAAGGAAGTTTTGTTTTCCTTCCTCCCTCGCGTGAGCGATTGCTCGACGCTTGTCATACGAAAGGCCTTGAAGGCACTTCTCAAGCGCACAGTACCAAATTACAAGAAGCTCAGTAACTATTCTTCCGTCGAACCATCGTTTGACCAAGACCGCGCTCTTATTCGCGCGCTGTGCGACAATCCCCGAGCGCGGTCAAGATTTACAGAGCTTTCGCTGCAGAAGGAGAAGATCTCACCGAAGTTTGGGGGCTCTCGAGCGAGCGTATTACGAACGCGTCCTGGTCAAGACATCGCAACCCTTCTCTGGTTATTCATCATTTCCGATGCGGAAAACGAAGCGACTGCTCGTTGGATCAAAAAAATCTGCGGCGCTTCTGATGAGTCGAACGCGCCTTATTTTCTCACCGCTGAGCAGTTGCGCGAAGCGGGGTCGCCTACGAATTGGCCATGCGATCCGCGAAGCGATTTGTTCGCTCGTATTGTGTTGCTCATGGGCTCCAAGCTGTCAACCGAGGCCGCGCTAGACTTGTTCAGCATGGCAGCCGAGCTCGGAAATGAGTATTTCGCGATTGAGCCGCCTGTGCTCACAAACGATTTTATAGTCAAAGTTCCCAGTTCGGAGTTGGTGAAGGTGCGCCCCCGGCTTCAGGACTTTGAAAGGACTGTTGCCGACCAATTTCATGAACCTTGCGTAAGCGAACAAACGCTCGAACTTCTGAAATCTCTCGAGAAGGCCGATGAAGCTCTTGCTCGTTCATTGGGCGAACTACAAGTCTTCGAGCATCTGGGAGTTAGGGAACTTGTGGAAACCGACGATATTAGGTTCGAAGACTGCATTTCAATAATTAGGTCTTACCGCGGCCACCGCGCAGAACATATTAGCACAACCACTCAAATCGCCTTGCGGAATGCTGAACTACGCAGCCAAACGCAAGAAATCATCGGTCTCCCGATTAATGGAAACGATGGCAGTGATGCCGATCCCGGCAGCGATCTCGCGATTGCCGACATGCAGCTTTCCTTGGCGAAGATTGGCGCATCGTCTCCGATGGTCCTCCGTGATTGGTCCGACAACCTTTCGAACAGAATAATCTGTACCGATGACCTCAAGCAACTCGCGGCTCAAGCACTAGGCGAACAAAAGCGACGTGCGACAAGGGCAGCTTTCGTGGACGAGCTAACCAAGTTTATCGGCCGCGAGACGAGCGTTGCACAGGTGGAGCACTGGTTGCGCGAGCTTGAACAGGTCGAACTTGCGGCGCTATGTGAAAAGATATCGGGAGAAAATTGGCTTCCGTTGAAAGCCGTATTACTTCGCCTAGTTACCGAGACTGGATCGGGCTATGACAAATTTGTAGAAGGCGAGCTAACCTTGCAGGCGTCTGAAAAGCGCCGTGAAGCTCTAAGGTTTTGTGATTCAACCGCCTCCAGCCTCGATGGAAGCCTCGCCGTCAAAAGACTAATCGCTCTCGAGCGCTTTAGAGATGCATTAGTCTTCGGGCCAATGGCTCAGGTGTCCGACCCAGCTGTTGGCCTCAGCGATATCGACACGGTCGGCAAGACCGTATACGAACTCTCTGAGGTGCTAGCAGAGCATCTCGATCTCATAAGCAATACCGACGATGTTCGGGACTTGCTCGCGAGTTCTGGCGGGATAACAGAACCGATCGCTGCGTTTCGCGAATTCGCCAAAACACCTATCACGCTGACGGGAATTTACAAAAAATTACGCGAAGAGGCCCGTGATCGGTTTTTTTTGCCTCTCTCCGGTCAACCTCAACCCTCCCCCCGGAAAATAACAGACACGCTAACCGAGCTGCACTCTGGCAAAGTGCTTGACGATGTTATAGCGACTGTTGCCCGCGACGGCATGCTTCGCAGCATCGAAGCAAGACACCGGCTGCAACTGGAGCGCTACCTAAGCCAGGGCACGTCCCTGCTTGAGCGCTTACAGGCTAGCCAACCACGTGCCGCCAATCCGAGGGTCGCGTCGCTGAGGACGCGGCTTCAGAAGGTACTCAAGCAATTGCGGAGTGGGGATGTCTTTGGTTCCATCGAATGGCTAGAAGACGAAATCCGCACGGCGCTGATAGGTAAAGATTCACCCGATCATCCAACCCTTCTCGGAGACTCACAAGCTTTCTTCGAAAGAGAGTGGAGCGATCAAGATTCCCAGTGGGCTCGGTACTACGTAGAGATTCCGGAGCTCTATAACGATGTCAAAATGACAGGACTGGAAATCACTTCGGCGTTTCTCTGGTGGTATTCTCAGCGCGAGCTTCCAACGCGCGGCGAGATTGTTGAAACGCTCACGGAAGCCGGACGTTACGCTAGCGCTCTCGCAGCGCTGGACGAGTTCGGGGACATACCAGAGCGCCTGACGCTATTGTCGGTCCTGAAGGACGAAACGTTGCCTCAGCAACGAGAAGCCCGAGATCGCGTCGCCGCGCTGAAGGCGCGATGCGAAGCACTCGGTCTTTCAAACGACGCCTTAGCAACAATTGAGGACAACATTGCAGACCTGGATTTCGACGAAGCTCGCGAGCGTTCCGACCATCTGGAGCTGACCCTCATCGATGCCGAAGCGGCCCTGCATGTCGAAGCGGAGAACGAGTTGGAACGTGGCGAACGCGATCGCCTCACAAGACTTCTCCTCAAGGCTGGTGTCACGATCGAAGATCGCACGCCACTTTACGATCTTGAGATGCGTTGGGCGAGCGAGATTAAAACGCGATCGCCGAATCGCGCGCACATTCTTATGGCCCAGACCGTGCTCGCCAATGCCAAGAACATTTCACCCAGCGTTACTGCGGACATCAGGTCGTTCAACGTTCAGACGGAAGACCCCGATACTTGGCTTCCAGCGGACACTTGCTCGCTTTTTGCTGAAATGCTTGAGCCATCCGTACATAAGCTTAAAACATGGATCGGTTCTTATCCAGTTTATTCGCCTGCAGCCCAGGCAGCTCTCGTGAGGCTTCTTGATTGGTATCTGAATTTTTTCATCGAGAACGCGCTGACAGTTAACGCCAGCGGCGACGAGGCGAACGACGGACCTCTTGAACGAGTGTTCGAAGTTTCCGAAGTAATCGGCGGTTCGGCAGAACCAATTAACTGCGTGGCGAGACTGACCGAGATCGGAGAAGCTCTTGAGAAAGCTTCCCCGATTACTGACGAGAAGCTGGAATTTAGCGAAAGCGAAATGGAGGCTGAGCAGCCGATTGCAGAGGATAGCAATGTAAACCAGGCCCTTGTAGATACGGCCCCCAAGGGCACTGTTCCGGCCGATCTAGGTGAGTGGATGATCCGGGATCAATGGGCTGCCGTTTTGCAGGGAGCGGCAACCGCCGACTGGGACGACGCCGATAAATTTGCGGAACTCGCGAGATTGATGTTGGCGCAGGAACAAGGTTTGCGTGCGCCGATCTCAAGTGAAGTTGCAGAACTTGCCGGAGCGATCTCATCGGACGCCATGCGATTTGTCCCTCGCGCGACGCGGATGGAGATTGCCTACCGCCTCCTTGCGGCGGCACTCGATATCATTAAGAAGACCGAGGGTACGACTTGGTCGGAAGCCCTTGGGCAACGTTCCGACGTCGTGCGGGCGATTTCCGGTCTTTCCGGAACCAACCGGCGCGCTATTGAGAACCTCTTGAAGGGAAACCTTGGTTCCGATGTTGCCGAGCGCCTTTGGGAGACGGCAACAAATACAGCTGAACCACAGATAATCCGAACGCCCCTGCTCCTCTGGCTATACGAACGATGCTCACCCGAACTGGTGCTGAAGCTTGCTCAAAAACACGAGCCGACTTTGAGGGATAGGCTAGAACAGCTCTTCGAAATCCGCTCCGTTGCCGTTTCGCGCCCGGATCTGGTACCTGTCGCACAGTCCCTCGCCGCTCAGATATCGCAGCAGGCCAAGACAGCACCTTTTAGAAACTTTGTCCGCGGCCTGCCAACGGCACAGGCCGTGGAACAGCCAAAGCTGATAGTGACCGCGGATGAACAGATCACACCGCGAACACGCGAAGATGATGGCCTTAGAGTCGACATACCCCTAACAGTAGAACCTCGGGGACTGGTACCGGAAGTCTTGAGTGTTTCACTCTTCCAGGACGACGACGTTACGTTCGTAGACGGCACGCGCCGAATGGATTTGACGAAACAGCCTCTCTACTTTGCGACCGAATATTTGATGCAGATCAAGCTCGGCAACAGCTGGATACAGTCGGCCGCTCCGGGCCGGGAGCTTCTCAGATTGAGGGTCGGCGCGAAAACGCTGACCGGCGATGTCATCCAGACCGATGTGGGTTGCCAGGTTTTCCAACGCGACAGAAATCAGTCCTCGGGTCATTCCTTAGACAACACCTCGCTTTGGGACATCTATCCGGGCGTCGGAAACCAGCCTGCGAGAGACGATGAGTTTATTGGCCGCGTTGCAGAACTCGAACAACTTAGAACAGTCCTAGTGTCTGGAAAAAAGCCAACACCAGTGCTCCTCACCGGAATGCGACGGGTCGGCAAAACGTCGCTCCTCCACGAATTTCACAAGAGCTACCGCCAACCTAACCAGACCGACGCCGTAACTGTCTACCTCTCCCTTGCTGAAAAGCGAGCAGCTCTAAAAGACAAGGGCAAAGATGTTTCCGCGACCGTCTTCTCGTCGATCGTCCATGTTCTGGCGAAGCGAATATCTACAACCGACCCAAATACCGAGGTTGTAGCACGCTTACAGGCGAAACTCGCGTGTGACTGGCAAGCGGCGCGAAAGCAACTCCAGGCTTGTTACGATCAGGAGAGTTTCGCAGATTCGCTCGTTTACCTTAGCGAGAAGCTACTCGAGTGGATGGGAGGCGCATGCAAGCGTGTTGTCTACCTTGTCGACGAAGCCGAGACTCTTGTCGTTCCCTATCAGGAAGGCGGGACGAAACGAGTTGAGCTCGAACAGTTTCTCCAGAGCCTACGCGAGGTTTCCCAAAGCTCAGAGTGCGTCGGCATCGTCCTGTCGGGAAGCAATCACATTGACGTCTTCGCGAGGGAATACAAGAACGCATTCTTCGGCAGCTGCCTACCAATCAATCTCAAGGGATTGGATGATATGACAGACTGCGGGCATATCATCGCGCCCCATCGGATACGACCTTACGTGCAGTTCGACCGATCTGCTGTCGAATACGCAGCAGAGATCTCTGCGGGAATGCCGTTGTTCATGTGGCAGCTAGGTGCGGCAACAGCCGCATTGGTCAGAAGTGGACCGGCCCGGCGCACCGATGTCCGGCGCGCGGTTCAAGCGCTCGTCCTCGATGACGGCTCCCTTCCATTCAAGGCCTACGAAATCCTCGAGCCCTTAGAGCACATGCTTGGCCTTCGCCCGCAGCCGGAGCCGGACCTTCTTTGGATGCTTCTTTACAGACTTGCACAATCGACGTCGCTGGTGGCACCGGAAGCCAATATCGGCTTCATTTTGGACCAAACTTTGCTCAGCATTCGAAACAAGGATGTCTGGCGTCAGTATCTCGTGTCTCTCACAGAGATCGGGATTCTGGAAATACCTCGTACGGGAGAGTACCGCTTTAAGATACCGATTTTTGCCGAGGGTTTTCGAGCGCAAAAACAGTGGAGCGAGTTCACGCTCAGGCATCAGAGGGCGACGATATGAGGTCCCATTGCGACTGGTTCATTCATCGTGCCGCCTCGATCTGGAAGGCTTCGCCTGCAAAGTCATTCCTTATTCTGTCGCCACATGGGCTGCCGGAGACGCAGCTGGCATCGCTGCTGAAATCGGCGACAGAGGCTGAGTTTGTGATGCCAAGCCAACACGCGAACGCCCGCCCGGTAGTGCTCAACCTCTCGCCGGATACAACGCGATCCAGCCGGCATTTCGTCAAACGCGTAGGAACCATGATGGCGAAGGCCTGTTCAATTGATTACACGCATTCGAGCGACGACGATCCAAGTGACGCATTGCTGGACATCGTCGAGACGGCGCTTGACCAAGGTGTTCACCTGATACTTGTCATCGAGAGGTTTCACGCGTTTGTCGACATTGTCGACGACGATCTCCTTTCGACGTTGTCGACTTTGAGAACGCTCGAACACAATCGTCGCGTTACGACAATAGCGATCACCCCCATCTCCTATGCCCAAATGCGCCGCCAGATGTCCCCGACCTCGGCGTTTGTTAATTCGTCCTATGGCGACAATCACGATCGAGCGGTGCCTGAGCCTGTTACCCGGGAGGAATTTACAGCTTTCGCAGTTGCAAGAGGTATACTCGGCCCCGAAGCTCAGCGCTTGTTTCAAATCGCGGGCGGACCCGACCTTTTTGCAGAGAAGATGATCGAAGCAAAGCGTGACGGTGCTTCCGATCTAGTCGGTGCAACGCTTGCCTTGCTGGGTGACCACGTCCAAACTTTTATAGAGAAGTCTTTCCCCGAAGTTCTCGCAGAGGACGGCAAGCTTCTCGAGCGCCTCGGCCTCGGAACCCTTTCCCCACTCGACCACGATCTTTTCCAAAGCAATCCGCTGAAGGCATTTATCATAAAAGAAAGAACTGGAGGACAAGGTATAATTGCTTCGACTCCGTTGTTATCGCGATGGGCGCTCAAGCGTGGTCAATCTGACTGGCGTGCTTTCGAACAGGCGTTGGCTGCTTTCCGCGTAGAAGGGGCAGTGGCCGCGTGGGCTTATGTCGCCGAGTTAAAACCTTCTCAGCCACGATTGAAGTGCTTTACCGACACGCTTCAGCTGCTCGCTGTTCTCGACGGAGGTATTGATTCTGCCATGCTTTCAGTGGACTGGGACCTAGCCGGCAGGCTTGCAAAGGCCGTTTGCGTGAATAACGGGACGCCTTCCCATATCAAGGCCTGGGCGGACGGGGTAGTGGCTGACGTCGCGATCGTCACCTCGTCGTTCAAGAAAGGTGAAATGACAAGGCTGGATAAACTGACGGTTCGAGCACACGATCCGAACGTCGAGAAATTGCTTCTCGGCGCGATCACTGCATTCGTCGAAAAAACAAAACGCCTTTCGTCTCCCACGACGGTTGTCAAAGCGCTCGCGACAATCCCGGAAGCGATCCTGCAGTCGATCGCAGCTGCACGATGCAGCATAGATTTTACGTCGGTACGGGAGCTGGGTTCCACAACACCGTTTCAGAACTTCTTCGCAGGCCCCGGCGAATTCATAGTCCCGTATCCTGGCAAAAAGCTGGATCTTACGGCGTTACTCGTGATTGTGCCATCGCTTCTCGCAGAATCCGAAACCGAGACCATTCTTTCGGACAAAGCTTACATCATAAAGCTTCAGTCGAAGCTCGTTACGCAGGTCAGAAATGTCGTTGCGCACACCTCGGCGACCTTCGAGAAAAAAGACGCTCTTTATCTTACGGAAGTCACGGAGCAGTTACTCCAGGCCTGGCAGCAGACTATGAACGCAGCTACAACACAGTGGTCGTCTTGGGATAACGGCCCAACTCACGCAAATTTAAACAATCTGCTGTACGGTGACTACGAGACGTAGTATTATCACCGAATACAGCCCTCGAGCGTCAGCTACGCCCGCTGTCCCAACACACCCAAAATCCATCCTTCGACGCCGGCAATCACCCGTTCAGGCTCGGAAAGCGCTGGCTGCAGCATGTGTTCAAGCGTTCCGTCTCTGTCAGCCTTAGAAAGCTTGGCCGCAATTGAATAGGCATCGTGTTGATCACCGGTTCGGTCACTCATCGAAAATTCGCGGGACCAAAGCACGGGGTAGACTTCCACGATCGCCGATCGACCAGCGGGGATGGCCCAGCCGTCGAAGGGCCAGAAATGCACCCGCTCGCCCAGCTGCTTACGGATGAACAACAGCCAGGGGATGCCGGAATGCGTGGACTTGGCGACCGATCCCTGAACGTCAAAGTGGAACACAGACTTGGCTCCCCGCGCTCGCTCTTCGGTCAACCGCCGCCACTTAGCATTTCCGCTGCGGGCCGCGCCATTGCCGAGCGCGCCTTCGCGGACGAAGTCTACATAGGCGTGATCTTCATCGGTTGGCCAATGGCACCGGAAGTCTTCGAGAAATCTCGGCCAGTCCGGCAAAAGGCCATGCGTTTCGCCATCGACGCCCGCATCCTGGCGCATGATATCCTGGATGGATTTGACGGTGTTACGGACTGACATTTCTATTCTCTTTGATTACTTTGGATACCGGCAGCGACAAATACACACTCGACGCGGGGGCCGCAGCCTTTTTTACGATTGCAGCAGGAAATCTTCCCGCCCAGGACACTGTCGTGCTCCTATGTAACGATGAAATCAGCATAGACCGGAATATGGTCGCTCGGTCGATCATCAGCCTTCGCACCAGTGCCCGAGGTATGAGCTTTCGAGATTTCGTGGGCAATCGTTGCCGCGCCCGGCTGCAACGTCAGCCAGAATTCAGGGTCTCTAAGCGCTGGTGTTACCAGAATGTGGTCAATCAGTTCGCGCGTAATGCCGCGCTTTTCGGGACTTCTGAACTCGACGGTGTAGGCCTCTGTGCTGCGGAGCTGCGCCTCATCGAGCACATGATCGAGCAAAGCACTCTGCCGACGAAAGCTGCCACGCAGCTCGTCGACCAGGCTCTGCATCAGAAACTCCTTCTCGAAGACGCTCCGAGTGAAGCCGTCGTTTAAGTCCCCCATGACGATCACGCCGCTGGCATTCTGCCGCTCCAGGATCACGTTTGTTATGTGGCGTCGCAGTGCTGCGACATCAGCGCTGAGCTTTTGACGTGATAGGATCGCCTCACGCATTGCTGCTGGCTCTCGCGCAGCAAACTTCGCCTTGCTAAAGCCGCTGGTGAACTGGCTCTTGGTGTGGGCGACGACAAGGTGTATCGGCTTGTTGTCGTCTTCGCCTGCCAACCTGATCAGCGCTGGAGGACGCGCCATCTTGTATTTCTTGGCGTTGTTCATTTCGCCCCACGGCTGGAACTGAACCGGTTTCAAGAGCCTCTTGTAGTAGACACTACTTGAATCGTATGGCGTTGCTTTTATGGGGCAATCATTTCGAACCAGCGCATAGATGCTTTGCGAACCGGATTCGATTCCCGACGCTGTGTAGCGGCCGTCCAGGAACTCGTCCGAAAAGAACTGCATCTGGCTGAGTTTCGAAGGCCCTTCCTGCACGCCAATGATGTGGGCATCTAAACCCTTTATTACACCGGCGATCCGTTCGGCGACACCGCGCGGATCAGTCGGGAAGCGTCCCATACCTTTCGCGGGCTCAGTTCGAAGCTTAGCTTCACCTTTCAAGAAGAGGTTATTCATCCATTCGATGTTGTATGTAGCAATTCTCAGTGTAGACATCACGGCTCCTCCCTCTAAGCGGTTTCATGATAAAGCGCGGCCTGCATGGCATGGACCGCCTGTTCAAATGCGGCTTTGCCGCCAAAGGCGCGGACAAGTTCGATAGCGGTGCCGAGCGTGTTGGCTGGCGGTATCTTCAGCACGTTCGTGTCGTCGAGGTTCATAACGCCTTCATCGGCATACTTGGACAAGAGCACATCAAGCACGGCGCGCGCCTTGCCTTCATAGCGGGCAAAGACGTCGCGCTTCTTCACATTGTCGGCACGCTCCTGCCGCGTCAGCGGTTTGCGATCAAAGGCGATGTGGCAGACGAGGTCGAAGGGATCGAGGTCGATGCCAAGCTCTTTGGCGATCATGTCTAGTGGCAGTCCTTCGGCCGCCAGTTCCTTCACCAGCGCATCCTTACGCTCTTCCGACTTCCACCGACGCAGGAAATCATCAAGGCTTGCAAAATGCCGAAGAAGGGCCGCCTTGGTGAAATCGCGCAGGCTTTCGGTGACGAGCTTGCCATTGGCATCGAGATATTCGACCCGCTCGGCGATGACCTTTGCGCTGATACCGTCGACATAGACCTTCTTCTGGCGTTCACCGCCTCCGCCCGGGAACGTCACGTCCTCGTCACCGGTGGTCGGCGGCTCGGTGGTGTAGCCGTCCTGGTCGTTGTCTTCGAAGCCGGGAGGCTCCGCATCCGGCGGAGTAATGGGATCGTTCTCGCCCGCCACATAAATCTGCACCGGATCGCCATCAAATTCGGGATCGGCGAAGTGGTTCGTAGCCCCGCGAAAATCCATGAGGGTGAAGTAAAATTTCTGCGTATCCTTATGCACGCGCGTGCCGCGGCCAACGATCTGCTTGAACTCCGTCATCGAGCCGACGGGGCGGTCCAGCACGATGAGACGGCAGGTCTGGGCGTCGACGCCGGTAGACAGGAGGCGCGACGTGGTGACGATCACCGGGTAGCGCGATTCCGGATCGATGAAGTTGCCGATCTGCGCCTGGCCGAGCATGTCACTTCCGGTGATGCGCATGACATAGCGGCCGTTTTCGTCGCAGAGGTCCTTGTTGTCGTTGATCAGCGCCTGGCGCATGCGGGCGGCATGCTCCTCGTCGACGCAGAAGACAATCGTCTTCTGGTATCGGTCGCCGCTCTCCTTCAGGAATTCTGTCACCTTGGCAGAAACCAGGTTGGTGCGGTCGTCCAGCACCAGCGTGCGGTCGAAATCCTTGGCATTGTAGATGCGGTCCTCGACTTCCTCGCCGTCACGGTCAAGTTGGCCCTTTTCCGGCCGATACCCTTCAACGTCGCGGTCGATATGGACCTTGATCACCTTGTAGGGTGCGAGAAAGCCGTCGCTGATGCCCTGCTTCAGGGAGTACGTGAACACCGGTTTGCCGAAATAGGCGGTGTTGGACACATATTCCGTCTCCTTCGGCGTCGCCGTCAAACCGATCTGGCTGGCAGCGGAGAAATACTCCAGGATTTCCCGCCAGGCGGAATCTTCGGCAGCACTGCCGCGGTGGCACTCGTCGATGACGATCAGGTCGAAAAAATCCGACGAGAATTCGCGGAACAGTTTTTGCCGCTCCTCGGGGCCGGTGATCGCCTGGTAGATACCGAGGTAGATTTCGAAAGAGGTGTCTATACGACGCTTGCGATCCAACGCCAGCGGCACATCCACTTCAGTTCCGTCCGAGCGCTCGATCGTCTTCGACTTGGTGGAGAGCTTGGCCATCGCGCCACCAAAGGGGCGAAAGTCGTTGACCATGGTCTGATCGATGAGCACGTTGCGATCTGCCAGAAACAGGATGCGCTTCTTGCGGCCGGCCTTCCACACACGCCAGATGATCTGGAAGGCGGTGTAGGTCTTGCCGGTCCCGGTTGCCATGACCAACAGGACTCGATCCTGCCCTTTAGCGATGGCCTCGATCGCGGCATTGACGGCATTTACCTGATAGTAGCGCGGAGCCTTGCCGCTGCCGTCATCATAGTAGTCTTGAAGCACCAGTGCTTCGGCGGACGTGTCCAGACCTTTCCATCGGCGGTAGAGCCGCCAAAGCTCATCCGGCGTCGGGAACTGGTCGAGATGGAGATTTTCTTCCTTCAGGTCCCGCAGGCCAGTGCGATCATGAAACACGAAGCCGTCGCCATTCGAGGCAAACACGAAGGGGATAGCGAGCGTCTCGGCGTATTCCAGCCCCTGTTGCAGGCCGTCGCCCACCGCATGATTGTTGTCCTTCGCCTCAATCAGAGCGATCGGGATGTTCGGCTTGTAGTAGAGAACGACATCTGCCTTCTTGGCGTTGCCGCGAGCGACGAGCTTACCACGCACGGTGATCCGGCCCTTGGTGAAGAAGACCTCTTCGCGGACCTGCAGCATCATATCCCAGCCGGCCTGCTTTACGGCCGGCAAGATGAATTTCGTGCAGATATCGCGTTCTGTCAAAGAGCGCTTGTCCATCCGGTTGCCGTTCCCCCGCATTCCCATTGATTACGAATATGAATAGTGTTCGCAGCGCGATTGCAACCCAGAGAACAGGCAATCATGAATTGCTGAGTATTATCGATTCCTCTGCAAACGGCGTGATCAGGAGTAATGGAGGGAAGACGTTGGGAAATAATGGAACGCCGTTCGCGGAATGATGCTGCACGCCTGCAAAGGAAATGTGAGCTGACACCGCTGCACTGTGCCATCAACATCATGGTTGAGAGACCATAGGTCGAGACTTGAGATGCCATTTGGGCCGGAACGGAAACAGTCCATCCGAGTACCTATCGGTAAGCGCTTCGAAGACGTCCTCGCTCTCTCGGACATCGAATCCCTGGCGCTCCAAGTCAGCGACGATGGCTTCGGACAGCTTGTCCAGAGCGAGCCGTGCATCTTTCCGACCCTGAGCCGCCACGATCATTTGCCACAAAAGCACTCGCGCGAGATCGTCCCGCGATGGCCGGCGTCGAGCCTTGGCCTCGTCTCTGACACTCTGCTGACGTGCCGCCTGCTCGGCATTGCGCTGCTTCTTCGATTTCCTGGTCATTGCGTTGTCTCCTTGTTGTGGAGCCTCAGCGTCATTGTCGGCGATGCAAGGAACAAGCGCGGCTGCCTGTGTTGACATTTCGGAGGAGGAATCTGGATCGCCGGTCGAGCAACCGTTGTTCCGCAAACGTGGTTTGCATCGGAATCGGCATTCGGGACATTGGCAACGACAGAATTGGATCAGGAATCGCGGAAGGGTAAATTGAGACAATGTGTTTCGAATTGCCGGGAACGTAGGACAGGGTATGCCTACCTTGATCCGACGTGAGCTGACATGCAGATGACGTCATCCAATGTAAAGCCGGTTGCCGTCAGATCAGGATGACGCACACCGACGACGGGTCACCCGACCACGCCCGAACGACGTCGGGACCGGCGCCAGAATCGCATTTCCGTAAATCGGAATCGATGTCCGCGATTTTGGAATCGGCGTTCGGGAATTCGGAATCGGAGTGGCGCCGGTCGGAATCGCGGTTTCGGAGCCACTCCGCTCATTTTCGTCAGGTTTCAGGCTCGTTCGAGGTCCTGAGCAGCGCCCTGACCTCCTCACCGGTCATGGCCCCGACCTCCTTCAGCCGTTTGGCGATGGTAATGAGTTCGTCCCGTCTGTTCTCAAGCAGGTTTCGCGCTGTCGCTTCGGCGGTCACCAGGCGAGCATTGACTAGCTCAGCAAGATGCCGATCAAAGCTGAGCTCATTGATCGAGCTAGCCACGGATCGATAAAGCAGCGGCTGATGATCGGAGAACCCGAGGCGGGTCTCGGCGGCAACGGCATGGTCGGTCGCCCGTGCGAGATCGCTATCGTCGTAGCCACCCGCGCCGGCAACTGTATCGCCAAATACAAGCAGCTCTGCCGTTCGGCCTGCCAGCATGCAGGCGATGCTGCGCATCAACCAGTCCTGGTTTTGAACGAGATGCCGATGCTGCCGGCTGACCACTTGCCCCATACCACCGATCCCAATACTGACGGTCATGACCTCGGCAATCCCGGTGTCACAGAACGCGATCGCATGACCGACCTCATGAATGGCATTGCGCCAGCGCACCTCGTCCGAGAGTTTCAGCTGATCGGCCAGCAGGGCTTGCTCAAGATCGCTCCAAGTGAGCGACCTCTGCTGCCGTCTGGTTTGCCGTCTGACGTCACGAACAAGCCGCTCGATGTCGGCTCCGGTGCTGCCAGACGCCAGCAAGGCGAGCCGTTGAAGATCGGCATTCTGGTTTGGTGTGGTCATGGAACTGGCTTCAGACATTTTGGGATACTCCGCGATTGGATTGGTCGATGACATCGGCCTCATCACTGGTGGCAAGGGCTCGACGCTGGCGGTCGGCCTTGATCGCTCTGGAGCCGCCCGACGGTGCAGTTGCCAAGACGTCGGCGAGATCAGCTCCGAGATGGTACGCAAGAATGCCGACCAACCCCTCAGTGTCCGGCATGGGGATCGCCACATGTTTCTCCAACCGCCCCGACCGCAACAATGCCGGATCGATCTTTTCCGGCAGGTTGGTCGCCGCAACAACGATCACGCCCTCGGTCTTCGATGCGCCATCGAGAAGCTCAAGCAGCCGATTGATCAGCGAGTGCCAATAGTCATCATTTGGGCCCCGTCGGTCTCCAAAACGGCTGTTGATGTTGTCGATCTCATCGATGAACAAGATGACCGGCGCATTCTCCCGCGCCAGTTCAAATGCCCTGGACATGCGCTTTAGGACATCACCGAGATAACCGGGCTCAAGCCACGAGGCGACGGACGTTACCAGCAAAGGAACCTGTAACGTATTGCAAAGAGCGCGGGCATAGGTCGTCTTTCCTGTGCCTGGTGGCCCTGACAGCATCAGCTTCGTACTCATCTCGCTCCAGGCCAGCCCGCCATCGCGCCATAGCTGAAGGTCGGTCTTGAGATCGAGCGCCCAATCGCGCGCCTCGCCATAGCCCGACAGTGTTTCGACCCGCAGCGCACGCAGACGGCTGTGTTCCGGATTGACAGGATCGACGGATGCGCTGCCGCTGCCTTCATTCTCTGATGCCTCAGCAGGCTTCACAGGCCGAACAACGTCGATCCCATCCAAGGACTTTGGTTCATCATCACCGTCCTCGATCAAGAAACGGCTTTTGACCTTCGGTCGGCCTGATCGGTCACTGCCACGCCCCGAACCACGATCGTCGTCATCATCGTCAGACGTTTTGGAACGTGCCCGCTCACCGAGAGCCTTGAGGACCGACAGGATGTGTTCGAGACCGTGGCCTGAACGAATGGCCAGTGCCAGCGTGTCGATCGACAAACCTTCCAGGTCAAGCGCCATCTTTTCCATCAGTCGCAGCGACTGCGTTGGCGCGATGCCGAGACAAATATGCAGAAGTTCGGCAATCAGCTCATGGTCGAGCCCACCAGTCTCAAGCACGATGTCGGCCGTCATCGACACAAATGGCGGAAGCGCTGACTCCGTTTCATCGGCAAGGACGACGGGTGCCGAGCGCTCAAGCAGGACATCCACAAGAAACCGGCTGAGCGAACGTTCGACTGCTTTCGGCACATCTGTTCCGGCCAATGTCTTGATCGTCTTGCGGGTCTTTCCGCGGCGGCGATCACCATATCCGTCCGAAAGCGGGCTGCTTCGATGGACATCTTCGAGTTTCGTCCAGTAGGGCAGGATCAAGCCATCTTCAAGCATCAGGCCGAAACGCCGTTCGAAACGGCCAACCGGTGCCTTGATCAGCACGAAGGCTCCTGGCTGCCGAAGAACGGCTGACAGCGCCGACAGGTCAGGGACGCTTGTACCAACCGCGCGGGCAACCAACAGAGCCACCGCGACATGGGCAACGCTTGGCGGCGCAATGTGCTGACGAAGCAGCGCCAGGAATTGCCTGGACGTCGATGACGACTTTTCCGGAACCGACATTGCATCGCCCGAGGTCGGCTTCAGGCGGGCAGCAGCGGTCGAGGTATTCCGTTTGCTTTTGACATTCCCGCCCGAGCGAGCCTTTTCACGAGGCGGCTCCCCTGGAAGGTCCTGAAGCAGCATGTCGAGTGTTGTCGTCTTGTATGGCGCTTTTCCGAGACGTCGCTCGAGTTCGGCCCGCACTCTGCTAGGTTCAGCGTCGAGCAGGCGCAAGCACTGTTCAGGGACGCGCCAGATCGTGCCTGACGTTTCATCGCCTTCAATGATGAAGTCCGCCTCCAGCAATCCGACAACGGCGGCCCGCTCGTAGAGATCGAGGATGGACAGCCGCCGAATGCGGGCCAGCAGATAACGGGTGATACGATCCGTCAGCGTTTCCATCATGCGCCCTCCCCGTTTCCACGGGCCTTACCAAGGTCCGGCACCCCATCGATGGCGAGCAGCTGTCGATTGCCCTCCAGCCAGTCACGCAACATCAGCGCCGTTGGATCGCCAGCGGCACACAATGCCAGCAGTTGCTCTCGGAAGATTTTGGGGACGCTGCTCATCGCAATGCCCTTGCGTCGGGCAAAACCGATCACGACCTGCGCGACGATGGCCGGATCGGGCAAAGATGTTGGCGTTGCCGCACACATTGCGATCGCCCGAGGAATGGCCTGCGACCTGGATGTCGCACTCTGGCTGGTCGCGCCTTGCAACTTCGCCAGTCGCTTCGACCGGCTGGATGCCACGGGTGTCGAGGATAGCTGTTCTGAAGGGGTATTGGGGAAAGCGATGACATTGGATGTGGGTCGGCGCATGGCAGACGTCTCCTGCCGCCGAACCTGACTGTCCGGCGTGAATGATGAAACGGAAAGTGGAAAGACGGTCGGTGGGGCCGCTCAGCCCGTGCCGGTCTTCGGACTGCGGGCAAAACCGACGCGAATTTGGCCACGATCAGCAGCCCTTTCGTTCTCGGTGACCGCTTGTTCTGCTACGACCAGCGACGCGTTTCCCTCGCCCTCGGCGACATCGGCTATGGCACCGCGGTGATCCGGTTGCTTTCCTGGGGCCAAGGCATGCCTTGCCAGTGTCCAGTTCTCGTCGATCCTGGCATGGAAGCATTCACGCAGCATGCCAAGCGCCTGACCGGCCCCGCCAACCTCGACGAGATGATCGAGATCACTCAGCGGCCACACACCACCGTCGATGTCGGAGCGCTGGTTTTCTGCGTTCAGAATGACGACGCGGACTTCTTCGGCCACGAGCCGATGATGCTCGCGGTACAGAAGATCGGGAACAACGAGCGCCGCCGCCAGCATCCGAGATTTGAGGTCGTTGATGCGGGAGAGTTCGTACGAGCCAAGGCTGCGTTTTACGTCGATGACATGCGCGAGCTTCGTCTTCCTGTTCACAAGGATCAGATCAGGCGTATAGGTTTTGCGCCCGCCGGTATCTGCATCGAGTGTGAGGGAACGAAAGTGCTTTGGGTCGTTTTTCTCGACGAGCTCAAGCGCCGTCTTCGTGACCGGCAGCCGCAGGTTTTGCGTCAGTACCACGAGGTCGGGGTTGAGGCCGGCGATGATGCCGATACCGCGCTCAAGCAGCCGACCTTCCTGGATCGGGATGGCACGCAGGATTGCGGCGGCTTCATTGACGCCTCCGGCAAGTGCGTTGGAAAGTGCGCCTGCCGAGAACGGCTGCGCAGACAATTCGCCAATGAGAATGTCGAAGCGAAGCTTCAGGGCGTCGAGATCGACGGCATGCGGATAGGCTGGCGCGCTAGGCGCGCCCGAAAGAATGGTCGTCATGATAGTACTCCTGCTGACGATGACGATCAGCCCGCAGACTTCAGGCGCGCGGCTTCCGACGCGGAAATGATTTCCGTATCCGGCAGCCAGCAAGCTTCAATCGAAGCCGTGTCGAAGTCAGGGATGATCAGTTGAGTGGGTCAAGCGATTGCCGGTGCAGAGGCACGCCCAAAAACACGAGAAGCCAACCACCGCTGCGGCGACAGGCGTTCATCAACAGGATCAGGAGACGGAGAAGCTTCCCGTTCGGAAGCAAAGCAGGTAAGGGTCGACATAGCCCAAGGCCTTTCCAAAGAAGGTTACGGGTCAGGCCCTCGTTCGATGTTGGCGCATCGGCGGGGGCCGCTAAGTGTCTGCAGACATTCAGTTTCTGCTGACACCATCGACATAGCCCGGAGATTCGTGTCCGGCAAGCCGGTTAGAACACACCCGGAACAAAGAGCTCCGGTATGGTTAACGAAACCGCAGGCCATTCTTAACCAAGCGATCAGATTGGTCGGCATCAACCGTCCGAAACGGCTTGCAACTTCAGCAATGACCGCTATGTAAGCAATCACGACAGTGTCGTCCCAAGCGGTTGTGAGCGTGAGAGAGAACCGATCCTGCGTCAGAGAGCTCTCGACGGTAAATACCGGCTCACACGGTCCCGTCATCGTTTTTTTCCGACAATTCCGAAGATCAAACGATGCGCTATGCGCAGGGAGACGACGATGGCTGACACCTTATACCCCAACCACCAAATTGACACGACGTCCGATCCCTATCTCGAACACCTCCTTACGTTCATCCAGATGAACGCCGAGATGGAGCGAGGCTTCGGACCGGCAACCGCCTTGCTGCAACACGCAAAGACCTTCGAGCCGGCGGACACCAATCCCAGCTGGTTTACACTTGGGCCTGCGAAGCAATGCTTCGATAACGTCACGCGGATTGTCATCGAACGACTGGATGCTGGCGATACCAGCATCCACTACGCCGAAGGCTATGCGATGGACGAATTGGGGATTCCGATGCAACACGCCTGGCTTGTCGACGCCGATGGAAAGGTGATCGATCCCACATGGCGCGACGTGGCCGACAATCTGTATTTCGGGGTCGTGTTCGAGACGGACTTCGTCATCAACCTGCTACGGAACAAAAAGAGCGCCGGTATCCTCGTAGATGTGGCGGGCATGCGCCGACACTACGGAACGCCGGAGCTTTTCGAACAGGGCATCTTTCGTAACGTGGCCCCCTGATCAATAGACCTCTCCGAGCCGGTGCGTCACAAATTTCGTGCGCCGGCTTGGAACGGCAAAATTTCCCACTAGGTTTCGTCCACAATTGTCTTTCGTAGAGCCTTCATGACCAAGAACGTCCTTTTTTATGCTCGCTACTCGACCGAACGTCAGAACGAGGTGTCGATCGAAACCCAGATCGAACTCGGCCGCGCTTTCATCCAGAGCCGCGGATGGAAGCTGATCGAAGTCTTCACCGACCACGCGGTGAGCGGTACGAGCTATACAAAGCGCCGCGGCATTCAGGCTCTACTGGCAAGAGCCAAAAAACGAGATATCGATATTGTCCTGTGCGTCACGGTGGACCGCATCTCGCGCGACGCCGAACACGGGAACGGCTTCCTCAAGCGATTAAAGTTCGAGGATATCGAACTATGGACGGTCCACGGGGGGACAGCGGTAACGGACATTGAGATGGGCCTGCGCGTCACCCTGAGCCAGGAACTGATCGAGCAGATCAGGTACCGTACCCGGGAAGGCATGAAGACCGCCGTTCGTAAGGGCAAGGCGACAACCTGTCTGGCCTACGGCTATCGAGTAAAGCTTGAATATGACGGTAATGGCGACCGCATTCCCGGGCTCCGCGAGGTTAACGAAGAGCAAGCCGAGATCGTCCGATGGATTTTTGAGCAGTACGCACTTGGGAGGTCGCCGAAGGAACTCGCCTTCGATCTGAACAACCGCGCACCCGTGCTTCCAGGCCCACGAGGGCTAAAGTGGCGGGACACAGCAATCCGCGGTCACCGAGACCGAGGTGCCGGCATCCTAAACAACGAGACCTATGTCGGTAGGCTCGTCTTCAACCGGCGCAATTTTCGGAAGAACCCGGAAACAGAGAACCGCGAAGCACGGATGAATGACAAGAGCGAGTGGGTTGTCGGTGAAGTACCGGCACTCAGGATCGTGTCCGACGAACTGTGGGCGAAGGTCAAGAAGCGCCAATTGGAAGTCGAGGCAAGTTTCAGCCACACGACGACCAACCGCCTAAACCGAACCCACCGCCCATCTTACCTGCTCAGTGGATTGCTTGAGTGCCAGCATTGCAGCGGACCCTACGCTATCATGGCGAAGGACCGCTATGGCTGTACCAATCGTCAGAAGAAACTACCGATCGAGCATCAGGGCAACATCGTCTGCACCAACTCCAAAACGATCAGCCGGCACGAGTTGGAAAGCCGAATCCTCGACGCTATTCCCGCGCGTCTGCTTTCAGTCGAGAGCACGGCATCGATCCAGGACGAGATTAATAGGCAGCTGTCAGCTACCAGTAAGGGCGGCGAACGTAATGAGGCAAAGCTGCGCGCCAATCTACGAGAGATTTCTCACAAACAGGATGTCGTCGCAGGGCAGATTACCCAGCGCATCATGAATGGCCAACCGCAGATCGAAGCCTTCAACAAGATGCTCGATGACCTCCAGAAACAGCGTGAAGAGCTTGAGGCCAGCCTTGCAAAAACGACCCGAAAGAGAAAAGGGCCGCCGAAGACTTTTGTCGTGAACCCATCCATGTATTCCGCAGCCATCGACGCCCTAACGGCAATGGTGCGCACCGGTGTAAGCGAACACGATGACGTTCAGCGACATTTCAACTTCGTGAGGCAATTGGTTCAGAAGGTCGTCATCGCGCCATCGGCGGACGGCAAATCGGCCGACCTGACCATTCACGGCCATCTGGCCGCCGTCCTGGCGTCGATGCAGGCGTTCCAGGAATATAGTGCCGGTTTGACTGAGCGTCATAGAAACGATTTCGCCCGCCGGGTTAGGGCGGGTGAGTTCAATGATCAGTCGGAGAAGCTGGCGTATCTTGAACGCTTCCGTGCTGTTCTCGCAGAGGCGGAAGCTGACTGGAAGCTGTTACAAGTTTCAGTGGTTGCGGGGGCAGGATTTGAACCTGCGGCCTTCAGGTTATGAGCCTGACGAGCTACCGGGCTGCTCCACCCCGCGTTACCAGTGTAAATCCCTATGGGATTTATCGCGACTGCATCAC
>Ga0075033_1000570_pt1 | contig 20657 bp, 17 predicted proteins | sample SynthPrep_5_END__FD_72751 | JGI IMG/M metagenome (GOLD analysis project Ga0075033, IMG submission 72751) | Synthetic microbial communities from Ohio, USA - SynthPrep_5_END_DS10_MetaG | ecosystem: Engineered > Bioreactor > Aerobic > Activated sludge | place: USA: Ohio, Columbus | collected...
CGAAGGGCGGTAGAATCAGCGCACTTCAGTTATCCACAAGTGGCCGACCCTTGCTAATCGAGTCCCGCCGCCGCGCCTATTTGAACGCCATGCAGGTGGTCAACTGGCTGCCGCGCACCGAATTGCCCTTCGCCGCACCGTCGCGGCCCGAGCTGCTGGACATGCCCGAGCCGGAGGTAGAAGCGCCGGTTGTGTCCGCGCCGCAAGCCGATGCGCCGGAGCAAACGGCTGCCGCTCGTCCGGTCGAACGGCCGAAAATCGAAGTACCGCGGCCGTCGTTGGCGAGTACCCGCACCGGTGCCAAACCGGTAGAAGAGACCGACGACACGCCAGTCGTCGCCAAACCGGCACCGGTGCCACCACCGCGTTTCGCCCTGCAATTACTGCGCGCCGGGCGATGCCTGCTGCTGGTCGAGTTACCCACAGGCGAACCGTTCCAGAGCCGTGATCCCGCCTATTTGCTGCTGAAAGACATGCTGCGCGCCGCCGGTCTGCCGGATGCGCCGCAAATCGTCGGTGAGCCGGTGCGCTGGCCGTGGCTCAATCGCGGCACCATGGATCAAGGCCCGGAGGCGGCGCGTGATTTCGTTCAGGGTTTCCTTTCCGTGCAAATGGAAGCCGCACCCTGCGCCTGTCTGTGGCTGATCGGCCTTCCGGCGGTGCGTTTTGCCGGTGAAGCGGATGCCGAAGCGTTCAATCGTGAGTTGCAGATCGAAGGTCTGGGCTCGGCCTGGGCCATTCCCGGTCTGGAATTGTTAATGGAAGAGCCACAGCGCAAGGCCGCTGTGTGGCAAGCCATGCGTCGGCTGATGGCGCGCTGGAAAGAATCGAATGAGTGACGCTGTATCGTTCCGCCCGATGACCGAGGCGGATCTGGAAACCGTGCTGAAAATCGAGTACGCCGCGTACAGCCACCCGTGGACCCGGGGGATTTTTCTCGACGGCCTGGGTAAATACCAGATATGGCTGATGTTCGAAGGTGAGCAACAGGTTGGCCACGGGGTGGTGCAGATCATTCTCGATGAGGCGCACCTGCTCAACATTACCGTCAAACCGGAAAATCAGGGGCGTGGGCTGGGGCTGACGTTGCTTGAGCATCTGATGTCGCGGGCGTATGCGGCTTCTGCGCGAGAATGTTTTCTGGAAGTGCGTGACAGCAATACGGGCGCGTTCAAGTTGTATGAACGTTATGGCTTCAATGAGATTGGCCGGCGTCGGGATTATTATCCGGCGGTGGGTGGGCGTGAAGATGCCGTGGTCATGGCCTGCACCCTGGTTGACTGATTACCTCTAGGAGCTGCCGAAGGCTGCGATCTTTTGATTTTATTTTTGATGTTACGGAACAAGATCAAAAGATCGCAGCCTTCGGCAGCTCCTACAGGGACCGAGTTTCAGCTCAAGTGATCAACGGTTGCCATCCAGCGGATCGCGCCGCGCCAGCTCCGCCTCATCCAGCCCATTGCCACCGCCAATGTCATCTTCATCGACGATGCTCAGATCCCAATCGGCCTGATTGCCTTCCCCGGCCTCTTCGGCATCCCGCGCGCCATCTTCATGAATCAGCGTTTCTGGACTGAGGTCATCGTCGGTGGGTTCATGATCACTGACTGAAGCCCCGGTCATACCCGCCTCGCGCACCCGTTCACGCGGCATCAACTGCTCGCGTTCACGCTCGGGAATCTCATCACCGATTTTCGCACTGGGTTCGTCTTCATCGAAATCCAGCTCATGCACCGAACCCATGCGGTCTTCGTTATCATCGATGGGCTCCGGTTGCACCGCATCGTAAGGGCGTCGTGAATCAGTCATGGCAATTCCTCATACTGTGGGCCTTACTTAGGTGGACTCACCGGGCACACGAGAATTCCAATGAAATCACTTGCGGTGACGGCGTGACCCCGACGGGTGGTCGTCTGTCATACCAGCGCATCTTTCTTGAGGCCTTACAGCATGCATGACTTACAAGACCTGATTGATAACAACGAGCGTTGGGCTGACGCGATCACCAAGGAAGACCCGGATTTCTTCGCCAAGTTGGCGCGCCAGCAAACGCCGGAATATCTGTGGATCGGCTGTTCCGACGCACGTGTACCGGCCAACGAGATCGTCGGCATGCTGCCGGGTGATCTGTTCGTGCACCGCAACGTTGCCAACGTGGTGCTGCACACCGACCTCAATTGCCTGTCGGTGATCCAGTACGCGGTCGATGTGCTCAAGGTTAAACACATTCTCGTCACCGGCCACTACGGCTGCGGCGGTGTACGCGCCTCGATGCAGGATCGTCAGTTCGGTCTGATCGACGGCTGGCTGCGTTCGATCCGCGATCTGTACTACGAAAAACGTGAAGAACTGGCCAAGTTACCGACCGAAGAAGAGCAGGTTGATCGCATGTGCGAACTCAACGTGATCCAGCAAGTGGCTAACGTCGCCCACACCAGCATCATCCAGAACGCCTGGCATCGCGGGCAGAGCCTGTCGATCCACGGTTGCATCTACGGCATCAAGGACGGTCGCTGGAAAAGCCTGAACACCACCATCAGTGGTTTCGAGCAATTGCCGCCGCAATACCGTTTGCGTCCGGTTGGCGCGTTGTAAACGGCCTTTCAGCGCAAACCCGAGTGCCGCCAGCGCTGTAAAAAGTGCTGGCCCTCGATGCTGGGCGGTTCGTCGTAACCGGTGATCCACCCTCGACAGCGTTTGGCTCCGCAGCCGCAGGCAAACTGATGCAGCAGTTTGTCTTCGGTGGCGGCGTAGTCCATGGTCAGCCGCTCCCCCCTGTGGATATCTTTCAACGCCCACAACCACAGCTCGCTCATGTCGAGAAACACGTTGGGGTCGCAGGCGTGTTCGATCAAACCGCAAAAGCGCGGATCGTAAATGTGGATGCCCGTCAGCATCTGTCGGGTCTGTCGGCAGCGATAGGGCAGTAGTTGCCCTGACACCCGGCACATCCGATGGCTTTGCAGAAACTCACGCCGCGCCGCGACCCCCATAGGGCTGGCGTGCGCATCGTGGATGATTTCGAAATCGGCACTGGCGGGAAACCCCAGTCGCACCGGCAAACCGGCGAAGGGGTAAATACCTTCAGTATCGCGTGGCGCCGATTGCGCCATGGCGTGGATATTCATAACAGTCCTTGCCGCAAAGGTTTTGCGACTTCCTGGGGTTGACGTCCTGTCAGTGCTGCAGCACTTCTGTTTGGATCCAATCGTGTCGTATTAGGTATAGCTGGTCTACTGTCAGATCTGACAGGAGAGTTAGACGCTTTCCCGCGTCAGCATTGGCTGACACGGGAGCGCTTCAAGCGATTACAGATGCGGGGCGGGAACGGCGGTGGCAGGCAGCGGTGCCTGCAATTGCTTCAGTTGGGCCTTGATCGGGGTGGTCGCGCACTTGGCGACGGCCTGTTCCGGGGTCAGGTTGCGGATCGAGGTGTAGAACAACTCGCAGGTTTTGACCTTCTGCGTCACCTGCCACGTCTGTGTGCAACTGTTGAGCGTGGCCTGTGCATCGCTGCCTGGTTTACTGCCCATGCCCGCCTGCCAGCAGGCCGCGCTCAAATCCTGGCCCATGACTTTCAGACCTGCAGCATCAGCCTTGGCCTGTGCGTCGTCGCCGGTGTAGCTTTTCGGGTCAGCGGCGTACCAGATATAACTCGGGTGGTTGGAACCCAGCACCGGCACTTTCACGCCTTCGCTCGGGCTGATCGTCGCCAGGCCCAAGACATTCACGGTTGGCCCGTATTGCTGCTTGATCCAGTTACGCACCGGCGCGCCGAACGCGACCATCGGCAGCGTCGTGCCGCTGGCGGTCTGGCTGAACTGTTTGACCAGGGTGGTCTGGTAGTCCTTGAAGTAGTCATACACGCCTTCCAGATCACTGCCAGCATTGGACGGCGCAGCGATCGGGGCGATATCGATGATGGTTTGATAGGCCGGCGTCTGCTCGGCAGGAATGCCATTGTCAGTCAGCAGAGTCGCCCAACGATCGGTGGTGTTCGAACGCAAATAATCTTGCGCTTGGGTCAGCGAGTAATCCGGCGGGAAGTGCAGCAACTCGACACTTTTACGGTTTTCCAAAGCCATGCCCAGCGGCAGGAACAGATACCAGCTGTAGGCCCATTTGCCATCGGCATTGAGCTTGCTGGCGCCGGTGTAGGCCAGATCGCCCGCGTCCAGCAGTGCCGACAGCGGTTTGTCGTAATCCTTTGGCACGCCGGTGATTTCGGCGTAGAGCTGGCCGTTATCGGTTTTTACCAACACCTTGGCATCGGCATAACCATCGCGTTGCACGCTCTGGCTCAGGTAATGGGCGACGGTCTGTTCCAGCGTCCAGTTGCGGAAGCAGATTACGCTGCAATTGTTGGGGTAAGCGAACAGGCGGGTAACGCGTTCGGTGCTGCCCAGTTTCAGATCGACATCGGCGTGGGCGGCCGCGCTCAGCGTCAGCGCGGCAAGTGAGAGTCCTGCGAGTTTGAACATGCTCAGATCCTTTTCAGCGTGGGTTCCCCGCGTGTCGGGGGCGCCTCATAGTGGATCAGCCGCGTTTGACAGAGAAGCCGTCATTGGCAGATTTTTGCGCAAACTCGCAGGGCTGGTTTTCAGGCCGGAAAATGCAGGGCGTTGGTCAAATCGCCCATGGGTTGCTGACCCCGGGCAATCATCGCTTCGTCGCGTTGTTTGAGACCGTTGAGCGTTTCCAACTGGAAGACACGGGTGATCAACCGCAGGATCGATGCCGTGTCGTAGACCGTATGATCCACCGTGCCCCTGCGTGCAAACGGCGACACTACCAACGCCGGTACTCGTGAGCCCGGCCCCCAACGGTCGCCCTTGGGCGGCGCGACGTGATCCCACCAGCCGCCGTTCTCGTCGACCGTGACGATCACCACCATGTTTTGCCACTGTGGACTTTCACGCAGCACCTTCAGCGCACGCACGATGTGCCGATCCCCGGACGCCACGTCGGCATAACCGGCGTGCATGTTCAGGTTGCCCTGGGGTTTGTAGAAGCTCACCGCCGGCAACTTGCCCGCTTCGGCATCGGCGAAGAATTTGTTGCTGCTCGACTCATCGCCCAGGCCAGCGTCGCGCAGGCGTTTATTGCGCTCGTCGGGGTTCTCCGGGCCTTGTTGCTTGAAGTAGTTGAACGGCTGATGGTGATACTGGAAGTTGGGGATTTTCGGAATGCCGCCGGAATCCTTGTACTGATCCAGCGTCGCCTGCCACGCGCCGGCATACCATGCCCAGTCAATGTGCTTTTTCGATAGCTTGTCGCCGATGTGTTCGTGGGTCTGCGGCACCATCACGTTGGGCAGATCCGCTTTGGAATACGCCGGGCGCTCAGGGTCGCGAATCCACGTCGGCCAGTAGGGCGGGGCGAGGGTGTTGACGCCGAAGCCGTCCGGGGTCAGTGCGCTCGGGCCGAACTGCGGCGGGCCACTCATGGCGCTGGCCGGCGATTGCTCAAGCGGCTTGAGGCGCGGGTCGCTCGGATCATCGCTTTGCAGCGCGGCGATCTGCGATTTGGCCACTGAATTGGCCGCGTCAGGATAGAACGGCGCGGTGGCGCTGATCAGGTATTGGTGGTTGAGGAACGAGCCTCCGAAAGCGCCCTGGAAGAAGTTGTCGCACAGCACGAATTCCTGAGCGACATCCCACAGGCGCAGGGAATAGCGGCTCTGGGCGTAGTGGCCCATGGTCAAGCCACCGGAGTCGGCCCAGGCGACGAAGCCATCGTTCTTGCCGCCATTGATCTGCATTTGGTTCTGATAGAACACGTGCCACAAGTCGCGGGTCACCAGACCGAACGGCAAGTCCTCGCCGGTCGGTCCTTTGAGGGCGAACGGTGCGTTGGGCAGGTTTTCCTGAAACTGCGTGGCGTTGGGGTAAGTCACGCCATCAAGGGTTTGCGGGCCGATCTGCAGCACACCGCCCCAGACTGGAGGCAGGGTTTGCAGCAGCGAGCCGTCGCGATCACGTTGTTGATAGTCGCCGGGCTTGAGCGCGGTTAGCGGCTTTTCGACACCGGGGAAATCACCGAACAGGTTATTGAAACTGCGGTTCTCGGCGTAGATCACCACCACGGTTTTCACCTGATCGCGCAGGGCTTTGTCCAGCTCGGCGGGCGTCAGCGGGCGCTCGGCCGGTTTGCCCGGTTGATCGCTGGCGCTGCCACACCCGGCCAGCGTGGCACCGACACCGAGCACCGCGACGCCGCCGAGGAAGCGACGGCGACTGGTGTCGGTGGGGTGATTGGATGCGGGTGCGTCAGTACCGTCTGTGTCGTCTTTCATCGTTCAGCCCGTTTTGCTTAATTGTTTCAGTATGTTTCGGGCGGACGCTAGCAAGGCAATGTGACGGTTGGGTGACAGGTCTTGCGGGTGCAGCAGGATTAGCCAGGCATGAATTGAGTGAGCGAGTAACCGAGTCGGCTGGCCGCCATGATCGCAATCATCACCACCAGAAACAGCAATTGCAGCGGACTGAAATGCGCCCAGTGCAGCGCGGTCAGCCAAGGGCGGCGGCTGCTCAGCACTGGATCGAGCGAACCGATACGGCGTTTGTCTACCCGCCCGATCAGGATCGTGCCAACGTAAGTGAGCGCCCCCAGCGGGCCGAGCAGCAGCGAAAACAGCAGCAGCATGACCCCCTGCGGAACCCCGTGGCGTATCACCAGCCATCGCGTGTATGGGTTCCATTTACGTGGAATCAGCCACTCGGTGAGCCACAGGTCCGGCAGGATCACGTGGGCCGTGAGCACCACCCACCAACTCAGTGCAATGCGAAAAAACCAGACCGGCACGCAGGCAAATATCATCGGAATGAAGACGAGGTCCATGGCGGTTTTTTGTGGGGACGGCAGATAGAACAGGCACAGCGCCAAGGCAATCGCGGTCCATAACCGCACCCAGGTTTCGGCGGCGATGGGACGTGGAAGGAAACGCCGCCAGAAGAAAACATCGGCGTAGGGCAACCGGGCGAGCAGGTCGGGAAAACGCCATTTGAGTTTATTCGAGAGTTCGTAACAGGCCTTCCATTCATCCCTCCCAAAGACGTCTGTCACCTTCTTTTGCTGCAGGGGCTTGAGCGGGTTGATCAACAGATGCGCCGCCTGAACGTCGGCCGCCGACATCCGGTCGCTTTCCGCCTTGACGCGCAGATTGTCGTAGAAACTTTCCTGATCGCAGCGTTCGATCAACGTGTCCCAAAGCCAGTTCGGTTGCGGGTGCAGGCCTTTGTTGTGATCCCAGCCGAACAGTTGGCCGATGCGGTCGAACAGCGGCACACTCCACTCGCTGTCATTGAGCAAGTGCAGCAGGGTTTGCTGCCATTGTTCGCGGCGATCGAAAACCTGCAACCACGGTTGGGCGCTGTAGCGTTTGAGCACGTTGAGGAATTCGCGCTCGCTCTGGCCTTCGAGCAGCGCTTGCAGGTTGTCTCGATAGTCGGCCATCAGATTCTCGGCGAGAACCTCATGCTGGCGATCATTCATCAACACGTCCTGCCACGGCCCCAACCATCCAAGTTGCTCGACGGCCCAGTTCAGCACCGGGCTGCGCAGTTGTGCCTGTTCAAAACACAGTTGCAGCAACAGCCTTTCGAAGGCCTTGGCGCAGCCTTGCTGTTGCGCCTGATCCCAACGCTCGTCGAGATTTTCGGGCGACAGCCCCTCAAGCAGTTGCCGTGCGGCCTGCGCTTCAAGCGCATACGCCTCTGTGTCCGTGGCCGCCGTCAGTGGCTCGACAGGCAAAACATCATCCTTCGCCGGCGGCGCAAAAGGCTCGGGGGCTGCCGGGTTGACGGGCGGAAAGTCGAGATCGGCAAAATCCCACGCGGTGTTTTGCAGGTGGCTGTGGTTGTTTGCCAGCGCAGCATCGAGTGCCTGTGCGGCAAAGGCGCTGGAAGCCGTGGCCACGGCGACGTCTTCTTCGTCCGCAGGCTCAGCGTTTTCAAGGCGCCACCGGGCAATCGCCAGCGCTTGTTCGTAGGCTTCGCGCAAACGCTGGAAACCCTCGGCATCCTCATCGGGGCGGAAGGTTTTCAGTAGACGCGCATAGGCGCGTTTAATGTCGCGGGCTTCAGCGTCATCGTGCAGGTGCAGCACCGACCAGCAATCCATGGCCAAGCTCCTTATTGCCACGGAGTGCGATCAAGTTCGCTCAGGCGTCGGCTCAAGTCGGTGCGCACTTCACGGATCTGGCGCTCATCCTGAGAGTCGAGCGCGATCTGGAATTGCTTGGCCCAATCGCCCATCAGATCACGCATATCGCCCAAGCTTTCCTGATAGAGGCGCTCCAGACGTGCAGTCAACAGCGTGTTGACCTGCTGCTCGCGCGGATGAATTTTCAGCTGTGCCAGGTTCTGCAGGCGTTGCTGGATCTCCTCGGGCGAGAGCACGCCCGGGTTGTTCTCGATGACCAGCGAATGCTGTTGCCCGGTCAGGGGAATCTTTACCTGGGCTTCGAGCAGGCCGTTGTTGTCGTAGGTGAAACGCACATCGAGAGCGACTTCGCCGGCTTTGCGTTTCGGCACCTTGATGTCCAGTTCGCCGAGTGCCACGTTGTCTTTGACCAGGCGGCTTTCGCCCTGAAAGATCCGTACGATCACTTGCTCCTGATTGTCGTGCAGCGTGTACACGGTTTTTACCCGACTGACCGGGACGATGCTGTTGCGCTCGATGATCGGCAGGTAGTGGCCGCTCTCATAGTTGCGGCCGACCTGTGTGGAGGTCTCGATGCCCAGCGTGTAGGAGCAGACATCGGTCAACACCACTTCTTCCAGCGCTGCAGCGCGAGCCTTGAGTGCCGCTTGAATCGCCGCGCCCTGTGCCACGACCTGATCCGGGTCGAGGGTGATCGACGGGAAGCGGCCGAACAGCCCAGCAGCGAGTTTGCGCACCAGCGGCATGCGCGTGGTGCCGCCGACCAACAGAATTTCGTCCAGATCGCTGACGCGGATGCGCGCATCGCGCAGCGCCCGCTCAATCGGCGCACGCAGGCGTTCGAGCAGCGGCATGTACAGCGTTGCCAACTGTTGCTGGGTGATGGTTTGCGTCCACTGCCGCTCACCGAGCTGCAAGCGGAATTCGGCGCTGTCGTCCTGGCCCAGCGCCTTGCGCACGCGTTCGGCCTCGCGACGCAGCGGCTGGATGACGCTGCTGCGCTCAGGGAAGTCGGCGGCCGAACGGTGCTGGCTGATGAAGTGCTCCAGCAGCACGGTGTCGAAGTCTTCGCCACCGAGGAAGTTGTCACCGGCGCTGGCGCGCACTTCCATGACCCCTTCGAACAGCTCCAGAATCGATACGTCGAACGTGCCGCCACCGAGGTCGAAGACCAGGAACGAAGTTTCCTTGTCGCGCTGGTGCAGTCCATAGGCGAGGGCAGCGGCGGTTGGTTCGTTGATCAGCTTCTCGACCTTCAGCCCGGCCAGTTCGCCGGCGATGCGCGTGGCTTTGCGTTGAGCGTCGCTGAAGTAGGCCGGGACGCTGATCACGGCTTCGGTGACGGTTTCGCCATAGGCGCGTTCAACGTCTTCTTTCAGACTCTTGAGCACCAGCGCGGACAGCTCTTCCGGGCGAAACGCTTTGTCGGCCAGATACGTTTGCGTGGCGCTGCCCATGTGGCGCTTGAACAGCGACGCGGTCAGGCGCGGATGCGTGTGCAGACGCTCACGCGCCGCCTGACCCACCAGAATCCGGCCCTGATCATCCAGGCCGACAACGCTCGGTGTCAGGAACTGACCCAGGGCATTGGGCACCAACTCGGTGGCATCGCCACGCCAGACGGCGACCAGGCTGTTGGTGGTTCCCAGGTCAATCCCTACGATCATTGCAACGAACTCCCTTTGCGCTTGGTAAAAAATGGAAACATTTATGGGCGCGCAGAATATTACCGAGGGAGCGATGCGGTAAAGCAGGATGATGGCTCTGAGCCATTATTTGCGACAGGCAGCCCGACACAGGGCTGTTTCAGGAGAAAAGTGTGGGGCGCGGCCATCATGACTGCGCCCCGCTTGGGTTAAGGCATCACTGGCGGCGTATACGCCAGCGTCGTCCCCAACGCCCACAGCAACAGCAGCACCAGCGGCGTGTGCACCAGCAATTGCACAAAGGAGAATCCGATCAGATCTCGCGCTTTCAGCCCGAGTACGCCGAGCAGCGGCAGCATGTAGAACGGGTTAATCAGGTTCGGCAGCGCTTCGGCCGCGTTGTAGATCTGCACTGCCCAGCCGAGGTGGTACTGCAGATCATTGGCGACCTGCATCACGTACGGCGCCTCGATAATCCACTTGCCGCCACCGGATGGAATGAAGAAACCGAGAATCGCCGAGTACACGCCCATCAACAGTGCATAAGTGTCGTGGGAGGCGATGCTGACGAAGAACGTTGAGATGTGGTGCGCCAGGGTTTGCGCGTCCGTGCCTTTGACCGTGGTCATCAGCGCGGCGATCGAGCCGTACAGCGGGAACTGGATCAACACGCCGGTGGTGGTCGGCACGGCGCGGGCGACGGCATCGAGGAAACTGCGCGGCCGCCAGTGCAGCAAGGCGCCGAGCATGATGAACAGGAAGTTATAGGTGTTCAGCCCGGAAATCGCGGTGATCGCCGGTTTGGTTGAAAACTCATGGAACAGCCATCCCGCCGCCAACAGTACCAGCACGATGATCAGCAGCGGGCTGTGTTCCAGCCATTCACCCGGACGCGTACGCGGTTGCAGCGGTGGCAGGTTGAAGGCCGGGTCGATGCCACAGGCCTTGGCGTCGCGCGCTGAGTTCGGCCCGGGGGCGGTGGCGTAAGCGATGATGATCGAGATCACGATCAGCGCCAGCAGCATCACGCCGGACTGCCAGAGGAAAATCGTTTCGGTGAACGGAATCACCCCGGTGATCGACAGGATCGACGGCGGCAGGCTGGCGGGGTTGGCTTGCAACTGCGCGGCCGACGACGACAAACCCAGCGCCCACACCGCGCCAAGGCCCAGATAGGCAGCGGCGCCGGCGGCGCGGTAATCCATTTTCAGATCGGTGCGGCGGGCGAGGGCGCGGACCAGCAAACCGCCGAATACCAGCGACAGGCCCCAGTTGAGCAACGACGCGACCATTGAGATCAACGCAACCCACGCCACGGCAGAACGGCCGTTTTTCGGGATACGCGCCAAGCGATCAATCAGTTTCACGGCGGGCGGCGAGCTGGCGACTACGTAGCCGCCGATTACCACGAAGGCCATTTGCATGGTGAACGGGATCAGGCTCCAGAACCCGTCGCCGAACGCCATCGCCGCATCGGTGGGTTTCGCGCCCATGGCCAGGGTGGCCAGGGCGACGATGATCACGGCCAGCGCGGCGAATACCCAGGAGTCGGGAAACCAGCGTTCGGCAAAGCTTGAACAGCGCAGGGCAAAGCGCGCAGAGCGGCTATCTTCGATATCAACGGCCACAGGAAGTACCTCGGATTTTTATGGTTATTGTGGTCCGCGGGAACGCTCGCCGATCTCCACAACACAGAGATCCCTGTGGGAGCGAGCCTGCTCGCGAAGAGGTCGGCACATTCGACATTGAGGTTGCCTGAACTGACACTTTCGCGAGCAGGCTCGCTCCCACATGAGGTTCACTGCGATTGATCGGTGCTGGCGTCGGCCCGCTGGACAGGCATTAACAGTAATTCAACTGCCAATGCTTTGTGAGCAGCTTTTGCAAAACCGGGACTATGGTCTAACGGGTTGTCCACCAGCCCATTTACGTAGACCATGGGCGCCTTGGTTTTTTGCCTGCCAGAGTTCTTTGCCATGACCGCCCAAACCACGGCCAAACCCGTGCCGTTCAGCCGTTCCGACTACAAGACCCTCGGCCTTGCGGCCCTTGGCGGGGCGCTGGAGATTTACGATTTCATCATTTTCGTATTCTTCGCCCTGACCCTCAGCCAGTTGTTCTTCCCGCCGGAAATGCCCGAATGGCTGCGCCTGCTGCAAAGCTTCGGGATTTTCGTCACCGGTTATTTGGCGCGGCCGCTGGGCGGGATTCTGATGGCGCATTTCGCCGACAAACTCGGGCGTAAGAAAGTCTTCAGCCTGAGCATCCTGATGATGGCGCTGCCGTGCCTGCTGATCGGGATCATGCCGACTTATGCCCAGATCGGTTATTTCGCGCCGCTGCTGTTGCTGGCGCTGCGCATCCTGCAGGGCGCGGCGGTCGGCGGGGAGGTGCCGAGTGCCTGGGTGTTTGTCGCCGAGCACGCACCGGCCGGCCATCGTGGTTACGCGTTGGGCTTTTTGCAGGCCGGGCTGACCTTCGGTTATCTGATCGGCGCGCTGACCGCGACGTTCCTCGCGCAAGTCTTCACCCCGGCGGAAATCCTCGATTACGCCTGGCGTTATCCGTTCCTGCTCGGTGGTGTGTTCGGCGTGATCGGCGTTTACCTGCGGCGCTGGTTGAGCGAAACCCCGGTGTTCATGGCCATGGAGGCGCAACGCGAGGCGCGGGTCGAACTGCCGCTGCGTACGGTGTTGCGCGAACATCGACTGGCGATGCTGCCAGCGATGTTGCTGACCTGCGTGCTGACTTCGGCGGTAGTGGTGTTCGTCGTCATCACCCCGACCATGATGCAGAAAACCTTCGGCATGACCGCCAGCCACACCTTCGCCCTCAGCGCGTTGGGCATCGTCTTCCTCAATATCGGCTGTGTGATTGCCGGTCTGTTGGTTGATCGCCTCGGTGCCTGGCGCACGGTCATGCTCTACAGTCTGCTGCTGCCATTGGGTATCGGTGTGCTTTATGGCTGCCTGATCAGCGGTGGCGAGTGGATTGGCATTGCGTATGCCATTGCTGGTCTGGCGTGCGGTGTCGTCGGCGCTGTGCCATCAGTGATGGTCGGCTTGTTCCCCGCGCGTATCCGCGTGTCCGGCATTTCCTTCACCTACAACATTGCCTACGCGGCGTGGGCGAGCATTACACCGCTGTTGCTGATCGGTCTGATGCCGTGGAGCCCGTGGGTCTGTGTGATGTTCTGCGCGGTGATGGGCGTTGTGGGGCTATTGACGGCAGCGTATTTTGGCGCGCGAATGCCGCGCACAGGACAATGTCAGGTGGCCGGAGCTGCCTGACAGCGTTCGCTCGAACTATTTTTGACCGACGGGTCGCAAACGCTCTTCAGAAAAGCTTTTCAAGGCCGATGGCTAGGCTGTATCCCGCTTTCTATCCTGCCCATCGGTACTTCCCCATGTTCAACAAACGCCTGAAGCAAGAGCTGACCGCTCTTCGTGAAGAACTCTCCAGCCTTGTGCAGGTGAAGGAAAGCCTGGAAAGCGAGATGCTGGTGCTGTGCCTAGAAGCTGACGGGCGCATTCAATCGGTCAACCAGAACTTCCTCACCGAGATGTTCTACAAGAGCCAGGACCTGATCGGTCGAGCGATTGAAGATATCGTCCCGGCCCACGTAAAGACCGACGAATTCCATCACCGCTTCAAAAACGCCATGACCCGCGGCGAGCATTTCGCCGGTGCCGTGCGCCTGTTGCGCGGCAATGGTGAGGAGGCGTGGCTGCGTTCCATCGTGCAACCGGTGCGTTCTTCGGACGGGCGGATCAAGCACATTTCGCTTTACGCCAGCGACCTGACCCGCACCATCGAAGCCTCGCGTGAACACGAAAACCTGATCGGTGCGCTGGTGCGTTCGACGGCGGTAATCGAGTTCGACCTCAACGGTAATGTGCTCAACGCCAACGATCGCTTTCTCAGCGGCATGGGTTACAGCCTGGCGCAGATCAAGGGCAAACATCACCGCATGTTCTGCACGCCGGAGGAATACAACAGCGCCGAGTACCAGAATTTCTGGCGTCGTCTGAACAATGGCGAGTTCGTGGCCGAGCGCTTCAAACGTGTCGACAGCCATGGTCGTACGGTGTGGCTGGAGGCGTCCTACAACCCGGTGGTCGATGCCAACAACAAGCTGTACAAAGTGGTGAAGTTCGCCACGGTGATCACCGATCAGGTCAACCGCGAGCAAGCCGTCGCCGACGCGGCGAGCATTGCCTACAGCACTTCGCAGCAAACCGACAGCACCGCCCAGCGCGGTACCACGGTGGTGACTGAAGCAGTAAACGTAATGCGTGATCTGTCGCGGCACATGCAGGCCGCCGGTGAGGGTATCGAAGCGCTGAACGAGCAGTCGCAGGTGATCGGCACCATCGTCAAAACCATCAGCGGCATTGCCGAACAGACCAACCTGCTGGCGCTCAATGCTGCCATCGAAGCGGCCCGTGCCGGCGAGCAGGGCCGAGGCTTTGCGGTGGTGGCTGACGAAGTGCGGCAACTGGCGTCGCGCACCAGTCAGGCGACTGAAGAGATCGTCACCGTGGTGCGGCAGAACCAGGAAATGGCACGCAATGCCGTGGCCCTGATGACCGACGGCAAGCTTCAGGCTGAACAAGGGCTGGCGCTGGCGGCAGAGGCGGGCACAGTGATTGTCGAGATTCAGGACGGTGCGCAGAAGGTCGTCAACGCAGTGGGCCAGTTTGCCAATCAACTCTCCCACTGACCTGCACACAACCTCTTTAGGAGCTGTCGAGTGAAACGAGGCTGCGATCTTTTGATCTTGACTCCGAGGATCAACATCAAGATCAAAAGGTCGCAGCGTGCCGCAGCTCCTACAGAGTTTTCACCTGCCTGTATTTCGATGCTGGCGCTACAATCGGCTCCTTTTCCCCGGAGCAGATTCCCATGAGCGATTCCCACCGCCGCCCGGTGCCCCTGAACAAAGCCTACCGTTTGCTCAACCACGGGCCGACCGTGCTGGTCAGCGCCGCTCACGACGGTCAGCGCAACATCATGGCTGCCGCCTGGGCGATGCCGCTGGATTTCGAACCGCCGAAAGTCGCCGTTGTCCTCGACAAATCCACCTGGACCCGCCAGTTGCTCGAAGCGTCCGGCACCTTCGTGCTCAACGTCCCGTGCGTCAATCAGGCTGACATCGTGCAAACCGTCGGCAATACCTCGGGCCTGGAGATCACTCAAACCCAAGGGCAAGACAAGTTTCAGGCCTATGGTTTGCAGACTTTTGCCGGTGAACAAGTCGAAGCGCCGCTGCTTGACGGCTGCGTCGCCTGGCTGGAATGCCGTTTACTGCCCGAGCCGCGCAACCACGAGCAATACGACCTGTTCCTCGCCGAAGTCATCGCCGCCCATGCCGATGAACGTGTGTTCAGCGACGGACGCTGGCATTTCGAAGGGCATGACGGTTTGCGCACCTTGCACCACGTGGCGGGCGGGCATTTCCTGAAGATTGGTGATGCGGTGGATGGCAAGACGCTCGCGGTTTGAATAATAGCTTTGCGTTGATGTTTGACCTTTGGCCCAATCAAAAAAAATCCGATGCCTGTGCGGGCATCGGATTTTTTATACGCCGAAGTAATTATGCAGTCGGCTGAACGTTATCCAGCGCCTGATTCACCGCCAGCTCACTCAGCATGACGATTTGCGCGATACCCAGCGCGGTCTTGCGGTGCGCGGTATCCAGCACAGCGGCGAAATTGTTGAGCATCTCGGTGACCGAACCCAAGGACTCACTGGCATTGGCCAGCAGCGATTCGGTGTCGTAAACCGGGTTGGCGAGGTACATGGGTTCAGTTACGCGGGTGGACGCCATGATGTGAATGGTCGGTTTGAGGTAGTGGTCGAGGGCGCGGTCGGCCGCTTCGTTGAGTTTTTTGCTGTCGATGGTTGCGTACGGGGATGTTGGGTCGGTGTTTGTTTCGGGGGGATTGGGGGTTGGTTTTTTCATGGTGTTCTCCGATCAGGATAGGAGCTGGCCGATTCGGTTTCCGAACGAATAGGTGGCAGCTGTACGCAGGTTGGAAACCCGGGGAACGGAGAACCCGGTTGACCCGAAGGTCTCCCGCGCACAGCCGCCATAACGGAGTGCACACCATGAAGGTGCGCAAGGATACGTTATGAAAGGCGCTTGTGCGCTCGGTTCTACTCGGGGTTTCCAATCCCGGTCACTGAATTGGCAGCGACGAGTACAGGCTAGAGAGCTGACGTCCGACGGACAACCTGAAAACCTTGTGGGACGGTTCTCTGTTTACCTCGCAGTTTTTAAACATCCCGATTTGAAATACGCAGTGTGCTAAGCAAAAGGCCTACCTCCCGGTAAGCCTTTTTTGTTTGCGTCCTAGCCTCAATCCCCCAGCGCTTCCCCCTCACGCCGTGGATCCGCGCCCCCCTCCAACGACGCTTTCCCCTGCGCATCCTTGACCCGCACGATGGCCTGGGTGCCGCTGGTCATGTCGATTTCATTCACTGCGTGCCCTTTGTCTTTCAGTGCCTGAATCAGCGCCGGGCTGAACTGGCCTTGTTCCAGTTCGGTGGGGCCGTTGCGGCTGCCGAAGTTGGGCAGGCTGATGGCGCTTTGCGGGTCGAGGTGCCAGTCGAGCAGGCCGACGGTGGTTTTCGCCACGTATTCGATGATTTGCGAACCACCCGGCGAGCCGACTGTGGCGACGAATTCGCCGCTGTGGCGATCGAAGATCAGCGTTGGCGCCATCGACGAACGCGGGCGTTTGCCCGGTTCGACGCGGTTGGCGACTTTCTGCCCGTTCTCTTCAGGGATGAACGAGAAGTCGGTCATCTGGTTGTTCAGCAGAAAACCCTGAACCATCAGGTGCGAGCCGAACGCGGCTTCGATGGTGGTGGTCATCGACACAGCGCCGCCGAGGTCATCCACCGCGACCACTTGCGAGGTGGAGATGCGCAGCGGCGAACGGTCCGGGGCGTAGGCGACCTGCAGACCCGGTGGCGTGCCCGGTTTGGCGCTGCCCATGCTGCGCTCGCCGATCAGGCTGGCGCGGCTGGCGAGATAACCGGGATCGACCAGGCCTTTGACCGGCACCGGCACGAAGTCGGTATCCGCGACGTATTGCGCGCGGTCGGCGTAAGCCAGGCGTTCGGCTTCGGCGATCAGATGCACGGCTTGCGGATCCGGTTCAATGCCGGCTGGCTTGTCGGTCTTCAGCGGTTTGAGCGGTGTCAGCGAAAGACGCGGGTCGTGGGTTTCCAGCGCCTGCAACGTGCCGAGAATCTGCGCCACGGCGATGCCGCCCGACGACGGTGGCGGCATGCCGCAAACCTGCCAGCGCTTGTAATCGGTGCACAGCGGCGCGCGTTCCTTGGCCTGATAGCGCTGCAGATCGTTCAGCGACAGGCTGCCGGGGTTGGCGTGGCCCTGCACCTTGGCGACGATTTCTTCGGCGATCGGGCCTTTGTACAGCGCGTCCGCGCCTTCGTTGGCGATGCGTTTGAGCACTGCGGCCAGCGCCGGGTTTTGCAGGCGCGTGCCGGCGGCTTTGACGCTGCCATCGGCGTTGAGGAAATATTTGGCCATGTCCGGCGACTGGCGGATGACTGGATCTGATTCCAGCAGCGAGTGCAGGCGCGGCGAAATGGCAAAGCCTTGCTCGGACAGTTTAATCGCCGGTTCAAACAGCTTGGCCCACGGCAGGCGACCGTGTTGTTTATGTGCCATCTCCAGCGCGCGCAACACGCCCGGTGTACCGACCGAGCGACCGCCGATCTGCGCCTGAGGGAACGACATCGGCTGGCCATCGGCACGCAAGAACAGCTTTTCGGTCGCGCCGGCCGGTGCGGTTTCGCGGCCGTCATACGTGCGCACTTGTTTACCGTCCCACAACACGATCATTGCGCCGCCGCCGATCCCGGAAGACTGCGGCTCAACCAGGGTCAGCACCGCTTGCATCGCAATCGCCGCATCAATCGCCGAACCGCCTTGACGCAGCATTTCGCGACCGGCCTCAGCAGCCAGAGGATTGGCAGCGGCAGCCATGTGTTTGCTGGCGTGACGGGTTTGCAGGTCGGTGCGGAAACCGGAAGCGGCTTCCGGGGCCAGCGGCAAAGTCGAGGAGGGCGGGGCGTTGCACGCGGTGAGGGTCAGGGCGCTGATGATCAGCGTCAGGGCTGGCAGGCGAAAGCGGCTCAAGGGCAAGGCTGAAAACACGCGGGCTCTCCGTCCGTGGGATAAAAGTCTCAGGGACTTTATCGACCGCTCGGTCGCGACGCAAACCGATGGGCATTTTTGTCTTTCTTTTCGGGGCGGATGTTCGCTAGGGTCAACCGCAATCGACCGACCGCACACGTCCCCTGTAGGAGTGAGCCCGCTCGCGATAGCGGTGGGTCAGTCAGCAATGATGTTGAATGTGATAACGCTATCGCGAGCAGGCTCACTCCTACAATTACAAGATCAACAAGAGACCGATATGCACAGCGAGTTCCCCACCGAATCCAGCTACCGCGATCAACGCGAACAGTTCATCGCCGCCGCTAACGCCGCCGGTGCCACGCTCACCTCGTACGCCCATCCACGCTGCGGCCCCTTTGGCGAACCCCTGAGCACCGACGTCGCCGTGCTCGGCGATCCACAGGCCAAACGCCGACTGGTAGCGCTCAGCGGTACGCACGGTGTTGAGGGCTATTACGGCTCGGACTGCCAGATCGAATGGCTGAAAACCTTCGAACCTGGTTCGCTGCCCAAGGATGTCGCGGTGGTCATGGTTCACCTGATCAACCCATGGGGCACGGCGTGGTTACGCCGGGTCAACGAAGACAACATCGACCTCAACCGCAATCACCTCGATTTCACAGGACCCTTACCGGATAACCGCGCGTACGCGGCACTGCATGAAATCTACGCCTGCACCGATCTGCATGGCCCCGAGCGCCAACGCGCGGATGCCTTGCTCGATGCGCAGATCAACGAACACGGCTGGCCGGCGGTGATGTCGATTGTCGAGGGTGGTCAACACAGCCATCCCGACGGACTGTTTTACGGCGGCCGCGCGCCGAGCTGGTCGAATCGCACGCTGCACCAAATCATCAAAACGCATCTGGCTGGCGCTGAAACCGTGATGTGTTTTGACCTGCACACCGGCGCCGGCGAGTACGGTCATCCGATGTTACTGACCATCACCCAGGCGCCTTACCCGGCACTCGCGCAGGCCCAGGCAATTTATGGCTCTTGGCTTTACACCCTGCACACCGGCGCCGACACCTTGAGCGAAACCGGAGTGGCCGCGACTGCCACCGGTTACACCTCACAGGCGTTGCTTAATGCATTGCCGGACGTGCAATTGATGCCGTTCGTGATCGAGTGCGGGACGTATCCGGGGCCGGATGTGCATCGGCATTTGCGTGATGACCAGTGGCTGCATTTGCACGGTGATCCGCTGGATGCGATAGGGCGCGAGATCAAACTGAATCTGCTTGAGCAGTTCTATCCAACTGATCCGGATTGGCGGGCGATGGTCGGTTTGCGCACTCGGCAAATCTGGGCGAAAGGGTTGTCGGCGTTGGCTTGCTGAAAAGGCATTTCGCGCCTGTAGTACCTCGCCGCAACTTGGCGGTTGCTCTGCATTTTTCCTACGGATTTTTCAGGTCGACAACTTACGCGCCCTTACCTGAGGATGGTTTTTATCGTTTTTTCCAGGATGGATTTCAGATGAAAAGGATGAGTCCGTTGCCATTCAACTCTATGTTCAGTCGGCCATTGTCATGAGTGTTTCCAATGAGGACCGCGATTTTCTGGTGGCGATGGGCAGTCGCATTGCTCACTTACGCACAGTTCACGAGATCACACAGACTCGGTTTGCACGGGCTTTAGGTCTTTCCCGGCAAACCTTTCAGGGCTACGAGGAGGGCACTCGCAGCATGCCGGTCACGACACTGGTGAAGATGGCATTTGCGCTTCGCGTGCCTGTTGAAGACCTGCTCGGCGTTCCCTCGTACACGGAGAGGCCCAGACGCAGCTTGACCTCGACGTGGTATCGACGGCTGCAGTCCATCAATGAACTTTCGAAGGTCCAACAGAAGGTCATTGCGCAGATGCTCGACGCGCTGATCGCGCAGGCAGCGACCAAAACGAGCAACGAAGAAAAAGAAGTTTGAAGTAACCCAAAGAACGCGGAACCAAGGTGCACGAACACCCTGGCCCCGCTAACCAAAAGCAGCTAGACAGGAGCTAATCATGGCTAAAACCAATCATACGTCATCAACCCCCATCACTGAACGCCGGCTGAAAATCGCCGCTGATTTTTACCCCGTCCACACCAAGGAAAAAACCTACAGCCCCGCCAAACCGGTGCCCTGGATCAGGCTTCGCGGACTGTGGTTGCGGCAGGCGGGATTCGAGGTGAACGAGAACGTCAAAGTGCGTGTGATGAAAGGGTGTCTGGTGATTACAGCGGAATAGATGAAGCGTCCGAGTAAAGCCGCAACGCTATTTGCGTAGGAAAAAACGCCGCTAATCCTCAGGGATAGCGGCGTTTTTTCTCAAATAGCGCTTTTGATTATCTTGAATTTTGTGGCGGGCGAGGCCTGTAATACCTGGCTAAAAGCCTGGTTGTGAGGAAGGCATTATCTTGAATTTGATATTGGCTTATGTGAAAAAAGGCGAAGTGCAAACTGTAAGCACTGATCCAATCGAAAGGGCTGAAGAAAGGCCTTCTGTAGGTGGGGAGCCGGAGGGGGGATTATTGCAGGCATAAAAAAACGGCCTACCTTTCGGTAAGCCGTTTTTAGTACTTGGTGGCTACACAGGGACTTGAACCCCGGACCCCAGCATTATGAATGCTATGCTCTAACCAACTGAGCTATGTA